>JAABUL010000066.1_pt1 | contig 186426 bp, 211 predicted proteins | sample 5559151 | NCBI WGS metagenome assembly JAABUL01 (sample SAMN10711876, study PRJNA513368) | rock metagenome | isolation source: Antarctica rocks | place: Antarctica: Victoria Land, Pudding Butte sud | reverse complement strand
GCTAGAGTATCGCTAGCTTTATAGCGGAGCTAGTAATTTTAAGCGTAGTTAGTTCCTCTATATAAGGAACCTTAATTAGTTTACTATCTCCTTATTAAACTATAACTAACTCTACGCGCTACTATTATAAAGTATTATACGTAGCTACTACGTTAGATCGACCTCGTCGCCCTCGCCTCCTAGATTAAGATAGTATATAAAGCCGCTCTTAAGCTAAGAAAGCGTAGCGATAGCGACGCGTCTAAGTCTATACGAGACTATAAACGCTCCTAATAGCGTAACTAAGACCTACCCTTTAAGGGAGAGGATAGAAGTAACGCGTTAAAGCGGCGTAATAGCGGCGTAGGCGCTTAGAAGGGTAATTACCTAGCCTATAATAAGAGTAAGGTAGAATACTATAACTACTATAAGCTTAGCTACTACTAAAACGAGTACCGTAGTAAGAAGTAGTTAGTATATTAGGTTACTACCGACTTCTTAAAGGTATTAGGGAGCGACTTAAAGGTAGAAATTAAAGGTAAGGTAAAGGCGGGAAAAGGGAAGAGTCTAGCTAACGCTTATAGCTAGACTTAAGAGGTAAAGTCGAGGCCTAGCCTAGGTAGTACTTAAAAGGCGCCGTTATAGTACCTATAGGGTTTATAACTATAACATTCCTTCTAAATAACGTAGTAGATATTAACCTAGTCTCTCGCGCCTATATACTAAAGTATAGCTTACTAGTAGTCTCCTCCGCTACCTTACTAAGAGCGAGCTCGTTTTAAGGATACTAAGAGTTCTACTATAGTTTATACTACGTAAGCCTACGCCTTACCGACTATAAGGGAGAGGAGCGTAAGATAGGGGGAGTCTTCTACGTAATAGATATAGATAGACTAGATATTATCCTTAGCCGACTTTAAAAAAGGTAGTAGGTAGTCTACGTCGATAGCGGTAACGACTAGTAGCGCTACGGTAGCGCCTTACTAGTACTACGCTAAGTACGAGTCTATAAAGCCTAGGCCTTTATAAAAGAATTTAAGGGCCTATTTAGAGTCTTTATAGTCTCCTTTAATAAGGTAGATAGCTAATTAAAGATAGAGAAGAAGCTACTACTAGAGTTCCGCTAATTCGTTAACGTCTTTAACTATAAGAATATTACGAACCTCCGTCGCCTTAAAGGCGTCGAGTATACGATTAAACTTAAATAAGGTAAGAAGCCGCCCTTTCGCCCTATCTATAACCTCTCTAATACTAAGCTAGTAACGCTACGGAACTACTTAGAAGCCGCCTTAAAGAATAGCTAGATCTAGCGTAGCGAAAGCGAAGTAGGTACGCTTATTCTATTTATACTAAAGAAGGATAAGACCTTACGCCTCTACGTAGACTACCGTAGCCTAAACGCCTTAACGATTAAGAATCGCTACCTACTCTCCTTAATTAGCGAGATACTCGCTAAGCTTAGCTAAGCCGAGTTCTTTATAAAGCTCGACCTTAAGGATATATATTACCGTATTCCTATTAAGTAAGGCGACGAGTAGAAGACGGCGTTTCGTACGCGCTATAGCTATTTTAAGTATATAGTTATACGCTTTAGCCTTACTAATACCCTAACTACGTTCTAAGCGTATATTAATAGAGCCCTTACGGGCCTTATCGATAATATCTAGATTATATACCTCGATAATATCCTAATCTATAGTAAGACTAAGGAGGAGTATAAGCGCTACGTATATAAGGTACTTATATAGCTCTAGAAGTTCGCTTTATATAGTAGTATTAAGAAGTACGACTTCTTCTAAAAGTAGGTTAAATTCCTAGGATTTATTATAAGTACTATAGGCGTTATAATAGATAGGAGCCGAGTTCTTACTATTAAGGAATAGCTACAACCTTAAATCTTTTATAAGGTATAGTAGTTCCTAGAATTTACTAACTTCTACTACTAATTTATTCGAGGCTACTCCGAAACTATAAGTACCCTTATAGGACTACTTAAGAGAGTATAGAATAGCTAGAAGAAAGGACTACTACTTTAGGGATTAAGTAAGGAGCTAGCGTTTTACTAGGTTAAAGAAGCCTTTATTACTACGCCTATATTACGATACTACGATCTATTACTTCCTCTATACCTTAAAAGTAACGCTTCTTATTCCGTAGTAGCGGCGATTACGTCGTAGCTCTTTAGTAGTAAGTAGTACCCTATTGCCTTCTAGTTAAGGAAGATAATTCTAGTAGAGTATAACTACGAAACTTACGACTAGGAACTCCTTACTATACTAGAGACGTTTAAGTAATAGCGATACTACTTCGAAAGCGTAGCGTATACGATACGCGTACTAACTAACTATACTAACCTTCGCGGATTTATAGGGGTAAAGTAGCTAAATAGTAGGTAGGCTAGATAGGTAACCTTTCTAGCCTCCTTCGACTTCGTAATTAAATACTAAGTAGGCTTTAAGAACCCTATAGACCCCCCCTTATAGCGCCTAGACTACGCTAGCCTAGAGTAATAGGACCTATTATACCTACTACTAATAATCTAAGCTAAGCTAGCCGCCTAAGCGCTACTAGAAGCTATAAGAGGCTTACCTACGGTATTACGTATTTACGCTACTTACAAGGCCCTTAAATAGTATAAGGTAGAAGCCTTAACGTCGTCGTACCCGCTAGGTCTACTTATACGGGTCGCCCGCGTAGTAACGGTATAGGAGGCGACCTACGAAGAAGAACCGTCGACCTCGTTCCGAGATTTAGTCGTAGTACTATAGCGATAAGATAAGGAGAGCTAGCGCTAAATCGGCGGCTTAGCGGCTCTAATAGAGAACCTAGTAAAAGCTAGCTAGAATATACGGGAAGGATTACTATTTAAGGGTGACGCCCTATATATATTAAAGGATACCGCCGTCTACGTATAGGTAATACGTAAGTACTATAACGACGGATTCGTAGGACATTTTAGTAAGGCTAAGACCTTAGAACTTCTCTAGAGAAAGTACTTCTAAAAGGATATAGCCTCCGATGTAGCTAGCTATATTAGTAGCTACTATATATACTAAATAATAAAGGCGAGGCGCTATCGCCTATACGGAGAGCTACAACTATTACTACGGCCTATAAGAAACCAAGTCAAGACTGCCTGTGCAACCTACGGCTTCTTGCAAGTCCAAGGCCATGGCGTCCCCGTAGCCACCCAGCGTGGTATGCTACAAAGCTGCAAAGCCTTGTTCGATCTACCGCAGCCACAGAAGAACTCTCTTTCCCTCAAGAACAACCCAGCTCGAAGGTAGACCACTCCTATACTCCATTCCCCCGATCCACTCTAACCTGCGAGCAGAGGCTACGAACGAATTGGCGAGCAAATTCTCGACTCTAAAGCATTGCCCGATGTCAAGGAAATAAGTCCTCCACCCCCAGCACAACACTCCCTCACATCCTAATCCATCCAGCACGGTTTCTACCTCGGCCGCGACATCCCCCTCGAGCACACTAGCTTCCAGCGCGGGCCCAATCAATGGCCCGACCTCCCTGGCCCAGCCTTCCATGACCCCGTAACCGAGTATTGTAACCACATGCTTCGCCTTACCCGCAGCCTGCTGGAAATACTCGTTCTAGCACTCGGCTACGAGACCGAGAGCCTCACGGCTTTGACTACGGATCCGGTGATGAACCTAAAGCTCCTGCACTACCCTCCGCACACCTCCACCGATGAGCGACAGTTCGGGGCTGGCGCACACACGGATTTCGGCGTGATGACGATACTACTCCAGCAGCCGGACAAACAGGGTCTACAAGTCTTCCACGCAGCCAACGACGAATGGTTGTCCGTGCCAGCGGTCGAGGACGTCTTCGTCGTGAACATGGGCGATCTCATCCAGAAGTGGACGGACGGCCGTTACTCGTCGACCGTGCATCGAGTCATTAACATAGCTGGGGGTGATAGGTATAGCGTTCCTTGTTTCTACCAAGGGAATATGGGTGCCACGAATCCGTTCAAACCGGATGAGGTTGGGGAGGAGACAGTGGAGATGCATTTGAGGAGGAAGTTTGATGCGAGTTATGGACTGAACGGGAAGTAGAGCGGTGAGGCAATTGCACTAGTCTTATATGAAGTCTCAACTAGTGCAGCTGAAGGCACTCAAGTTCCAAAAGACTTGGAGGGTGGTTCAGCATCCTTCAGGTAATCGAGGATGCCCTGGACTTCGTCGTCAGAAGCCTTGAGAATATGCTCTGCGGCATAGCTCGGCTTCCACCCAATATGCTCGCCTTGCTGAGCGGTGAAAGTGCATCTACGGTTTGTCTTTGTTAGCAATGATAGACTGCCATCAGGTCATCGACAACACTTACAATCCACCGAGTTGAAAGGCGACGAACTCTTTAGGACTTCCGAGCGCAGCCGCCATCCCGGCCAGTGCATCGTCGGACGCCCGTTCCACTCTGCTATCTTCTACCTCGCCTCTCTGCGCCAGAGCCTCTGCCATTGCAGCATACAATTCTTCCCAGACGACGCTACCGGAGGCGGCGAGGTAGTATCCATTCTTACCGCTTGGGGGTTGGGATCCATCGAGGATCCGCCGGACGAGCTGCAGGTACAGGCTGGTATTGTCGTCGATGTGGCAGACGGGCCAAGTCTGCGTTCGACATTAGCTTTATCGATCATCTGACGGCTGCTTGGTGATGGAGGTTTGCTCTACCGGCCTGCCTTCGTCTACGCTGTGGACACGCCGTTGCGCACGAGCTGCGCGGACGATCGCTGTTGTCTGGATTGAGATGGTGTTTCCGAAGCCCTTGCCTTTGCCGTCTGAGCACTGGAGTGTAAGTATTGATGTATGCTGGCAATGTCGTGGAAAGGGCAGAGCTCACAAACTATTGGAGGCACGAATATATATGTTCCTACATCCTCAGCATCCCCGACTTCAATCACCGCATTATTCGTCGCAATAGCCTGAAGCTGGTATCAGCCTCACCATCGTAGGATGGCGTTGCGCGCAGAGGAAGACTCGCCGGCTGTGCCGCTGGCAACCTCGCTACCTGTGCCTTCTGGATATCATACAGATCCGCCGCGGAGTCAAGCAACGGACCATCCGTAGGCGCACCGGCGTGGCTAGAGAAGAGCTTCGCTCCGCTCGTCTGGATAACGAAGACTCGTTAGAAGCTTCTCAGCATCGTCAACCAAAGATGTTATACGCACGTGTATGAGATACACATCTCTCCCCGTCGCCCGCTTCACCTCGGCCAAAGCGTGGATGAGTGCGAGCTGCCCTTCCGAGCGCAGGGCATTAATCAACCACAGGACGACCGTTATTTGATGCTCGACAATGCATTGTCGAACGGACTCAGCATTGGAGGTGTCGAGCCAGATGGCTTCGGCTCCGAGTTTCTGGACGGCTGCTGCTTGTACGTCGGATCGAATCAGAGCATACAGTTTGCCATGGGGTGGAAGTTTGGCAGAAGACCATTCCGCGAGCAGTGAGCCTCCGAGGTACCCCGATGCCCCGGTTAGGAGGATGTTGTGTTGCATCTTGGGACAAGGTGGTGATGAGGATGATTTACGAGTTAAAATGGTTGGCCACAACATGCTTTCCGCCGATTTCCGAGCATTGATAACAAGATGCTCGAGAGTCTGCGCTTTTGAAGGAGTGTTCATCTCGATACTACATCAACGCGGCTGGGAAAATCTGCTTAGGTAATCGCAAATCAACTCAAGTCAGCCTTCAACCTTATTCCCGACAAGCCAAGCTATACTTCGCTTCCACACTCAAGACGACCTTCTTCACCCCCGGAGCTTCCAGGCCTCGATCCTGGCGGCAATGCTGACCAGTCGGCATTGTTTAGAAGCGAAAATGGCCTCCACGGCATACAGCACAGCGGCATCCATTGCCATCCCGGCTAAGCCAGTGCTGCCGGCGGTAACTCTTTGCCGGCGCTCTCGCTCCAGTCTAGTATTACAAGACTCTGGGCAAGTTGTCGTCCAATGAGTTCGAGGACAGTTTCATACTGCTGAACATATGACCTTGTGCTCAACGCTTGCTAAGATTGAACACATCTCTTGCCCTGCACAATGTCTCTTGCACCGATTGACATGGAAAAGAACGTCGAGGAAATAGTACGACTCGAGAAGATTGACCCAGACACTTCAGCCCAGGATGATATCCGCCCTTCAACGACCCACAAAGAGGTCTTTCCGGGCATCACAAAGGATGTCGTATGGGCTTTCCTGGTTTGTCTTCCATCTAAGTGAATCGGTACGCTCATACTAAGCAAGGCGAGTTTCATAGGCTATTTGCACTCAACTGAGCGCCTACGAGATGGCACTTCTCATACCAGCCTCAGCGATCTCGTATATCGACGCTGAACTCGGGCCCTCCCCAAATTCGGGCTGGATCAATGTTACCTGGTCTCTAGGTGCAGCAGTGTTGGTTTCGATAAGCGGAAGACTGTCTAACATCTTCGGTCGACGCTATTTCATGCTCTGTGGCGCCGTCATCGCGTTCATTGGCACCATCGTCGGCGCTACTGGACAAAGCATTCCGCAGATGATCTTTAGTGGTGTGTTGCTGGGAGTTGGCTCGGGCTTCCAGGAGATGGGCTTTGCCTGCATCATGGAATTCATTCCTCACAAGTATCGGACCACGGCGTTGGGTATGTATTCTCTGGAAATCCTACGGTGCTCTGCACGGCTAATGGGTCATTCTAGGATTGTATGGTACTTTCGCCTTGCCTTGCATCCTTACTCCTCTGATGACATATGCTTTTATTGCGCATACCTCGATCGGATGGCGTGGAGCGTATTGGTTGATGTGCGCGTGGCATGCCTTTGGGATTCTGTGCATGTACTTTTTCTATCATCCACCAACGTTCGGGACTTTGCACAGAGCAGAGTCGATCTCGAAATGGAAAGTCCTGATGGAGTTGGACTACGTCGGCCTTTTTCTGTTCACTGCTGGGGCCACGCTGTTTTTGGTCGGGCTGAACTTCGGCGGTCGACAGTATTCATGGGCTAGCGCAGAGGTCATTGCACCCATTGTGGTCGGATTCTCCTGCTTGGTCGGCTTGTTCGTCTGGGTCTTCAACAACAAAACTCTCAAGTATCCATTGCTGCCCCCGAAACTTTTTCGGCAATGGCGCGGGTGAGTGTGCAATCCAAATCACTGCCTACGCTATTTCGATGGCTTACAATGTTGGATCCAGATACAACGTCCTCATCATCGTCAGTTTCTGCATCGGTATGCTCTACTACAGCATGCAGGTTCTGTGGCCTCGTCAGTCCTCGCTGGTCTATGCCTCCGCCGAGGAGCCCATCATGAGGGGCCTATATGCAAATCTCACCATTCTCGGGACCTGGCGTAAGTTCAGGTGGACGTTTCTGGTGTCCATAACTTTGCTGACCTGCTGCAGTATCCCTCATCTCGGTCTGGGTCATTTGTGCGAGAATTGGCCACGAAAAGTGGCAGGTCCTTGGATTCATCTGCGTCCAAACCATCTTCATTGGTTGTCTCTCCACTCTAGAGGCATCGCAGAAAGGCAAGGCCATCGCCCTGGTTTTCCTGATGTCTTGTTTCATCAACCAGCCGCTGTACCTAATCTTTAGTATGGTCTCTCTCAACATCACAGATCAAAAGGACATGTGAGCTCACCCACGGCGACTGCTGGTAGGAAGACCCCAAAGACTAATGCGCGATTGTAGGGGCGTGGCCATCGGTGCGCTGTCGACGTTCCGATTGCTCGGAGGTGCTGTGGCAACAGCCATATACTCCTCCGTGGTGACTAACCAGTTCGCCGATCGACTGCCCGGCCAGCTCCAGTCACAGCTGGCGGGAACCGGGTTCAACGTCCGCGATCTGGCAGCTCTGGCTCAAGCTGCGGTTGTGGGTACCGAAGCTGTATATGCAGAGGTCCCCGGGATCACGGAAAGAATCATTGCTGCTAGTCAGCTGGCAGTGAGACTCGCATATGTCGAGGCGTTCAAGGTTGTGTACTACACCGCACTGGGCTTCGCCGTGCTTGCAATCTTCAGCGCCCTGCTGGTACCCGATACCGATCCGGCAAAGAAGACGATGCAGAGAGCAGTCATTCTGGAGAACGAGAGCGGAGGAGCACGAGATCCCAAGGCATTGGAGTCGCAGGAAAATGTCTGATCGTACAAAACGACGAGATTGTTCTGAGTATCCATCGTACAGAAGTTCGTTGGTACTATTTGAGCTTTGCAAGCAATTCACATACATCTGCAGGTATGCATTGACTTTTTCCCAATGCCAGCGAGTAAACTGCATCGAAGATTCGTCTCGCCGTCGCAGCATCAAACCTCTTGCCGAGCTCAGTCTTGCATCGATCTTTCACAGCATCGGCACCAAGCCACGGTACATCATCCAGCGCTTCCGTATATTCGGTGCCGTCCCGAGTCTGGACAGTAATGCGGCAAGGCTGCTTGCCCTCCTTTGACAGAGCCACGGCATAGGCACTATCAGCTTCTGCAGCACACGCTTCGATGAGATGCTGGAGCGTTTCATTCTGGAATTGAACGTAGCTCTCCTCGCTCATCTGTCCGCGAAACGAGATAGCTGCAGAAACTGCATACTGCAGACTCATTTTAGATTGCTGGACGGTCTGAAAGGGTCCCTGGAAGTTGCAGCCAGGGTATTTTCTCGCGGCTGTGCTCGTGACAATAATGACGCCTACGATATCTTCGACCGCTTGACCACGCTCGACAATCGTCTTGCTGAGTACCGAGGCTGTAGCAATTGGAGTTTGAACGAAGTTGCAACCGGCGTATGGCTTGAATCTCGCCCCCGTGATGCCAGCGCCAATTCCTGACTTCGAGAGCTGAGTTTCGAATTGCAACGCTGCAACGTGAGCTCCGCCAGCAAGTGCATGTGCCGCAAAGAGCCCACTTCTACCCTCGAGGGCCGTAGCACTACTTTCGATTCCCGCAACGGCTAGGTCGAACGAAAAAAGGCCTCCACGGGCAGCAGAGCCCATCTGCGTGATGATTTCCGACCCTCCCGCCCAAGCCCATTCGTTGAATCCAGACCCCATATTGGCGGCAAGACCGAGTGCATTCGCAGCGACATCCGTGGTAACTCTGGGATCGCGTTGTGCCGCACCAGCAATGGCGGCTCCAGCAGCCCCGAATGCGCCGATGATGCCGCTGGGACGAAAGTGCTCGTTGCTCGACTTCGAAGACCTCAGCGCCGCTCCAAGGAATGCAGCCATCTCGTAACCACCTACAACGCCTTTCAGAAGCTGGTCGGCGTCCCACCCATCGCGTTCCGCCAACGCGAGCGCCGCTGGGATCACCATGACGCCGATATGGGCTCCAGCTTGGAGGTGCATGTCGTCGCGGATGACGCTGTGTGCAATGGCTGCGTTGGTAAACGCGGCCACCTCTGCAGAGACGGGTTCGTACAATGACACCACATGGGCAAGTCCTGCTCTCTTGCCTTCCTCCGCTGGGTAAGTGTCCGGAGACCAAGACGTAACGGCTTGCCGCGAGCATATTCGAGCAGTGCACCCGCCCATGGGACCGCCGCTCCCGAAACGAGGGCGCCGATGTAATCAAGTACGCATAGTATTGCCTGTTGCTGCAGCACGGGCGGGAGCTCTCTATCACGTATGGTGAGTAGACGTTTCGCCGCAAGTTCTGTCAAGGTTGGTTCTGGTTGTGTCGCCATGCTTGCTGGACTGAGGCTTACACCACTGAATCTGGAAGTCTTTTGTCTCACAGAGTCCGCTGATCGTCCACATATGTGCTATTTCATCTTCATCACTCTCATTGGGCCAATCTCCAACCGGCCGGCAGTTCCAACCAACGAAAGATGGCGAGCTCATGGAGGACATCCAGACATAGCATTAGCACAGTGAGATAACTTAGCCGGCAACGAATGAGGCAACATGCCCGGGTCCGAGTTCGATTGTGCAAAGGCCATGGTGCACATTAAGCCGTGGATGCAGATGGAATGAGTAGATTAAGTGCGCACTGTTCGATGATACTGTCGGAGACGGAGGAAAAGGAGCTCAACATGAACTATGCCTCCACATCGTCGCCGTCTTGCCATACATCAGATATCCACTTCCATTTCAGAGCGTCTCCAAGCCCGGAGGCTTTCCAATCATTTATTGCCATCGGAAATCGAGGGATGATTGGCGCCCTGAAAGCGGAGTCATGGGCGAGGATTACTATTATGTTGCTCTCTCCGTCATACTGCTGCATCTTCTTGATTGTATCCAAGACTTGATCCATGTCATGCCCGAAGGCAGGCTGAAACAATGGCCCTTGGGGATCTCGATTTCGAGACGATTGCAAAGTTGCGTACCACGGTTTGGCGCAGAGCGGTGGTGCATCTGATGCTTCCCTTTTGAGCGGATTGGGCGTGATGTATTCGGGCATCGGCATGTATTCAGATGGTCGGACCTCTCCGCAGTGGTGCGCAGCATCGCCTCCAAGAAACACAAACGTTGCAGGGTTGGTCGTTGTGCGGACTAAGGCGCATAAATGACCCACGCAGTGACCTGGAGTGTCGAGTAGGTACAAAGAGCCGTCTTGGAAATAGTCGAATGCCGAGAACTGACCAATCTGAAGGACCGAGGGATCGTTCTCGTCAAATGTAATCTCACGAACATTTCGTCCACTGTGTTGAGAATGTAGATTAGTGACCGTTACGAGGACCCCAACGCCGAATAACATACTCAACGTCGCTCGGCAGCACGCCTCCAAGTGTGGAGTTGCCTTTGCCATCACCCAGAAAGTGGTCTTTGAAACCCGGCCCAACCACTAGCTCCGTCTCTCCATCGAAGGTTGAAATGTCTCCAGTGTGATCCCAGTGTGCGTGGCTATCGAATGGCAAGATACATGCGTCAGCAGCGGAGCATAAATGATGAACAAGCGAAGAAATACCTCCAAATGACAGCGTCAATGTTTTCTTTGCCAACACCACCCCTATCCAAGAACTCTGCAATTCCCGCTTCGACCTGGACACCATAGCCATTTTGCTTCAATCGTTGTACAATGGCGGGACTTAGATTTTCCCAGTCTTGTCGAATCCCAAGGTCGAACAAGACCTTTTGGCCGGATGGATGCTCTAGGAGAAACACAAGCGAGGGACAGTCTGGACTCTTCTCGAAGCCGGGTACCTGTGGTGTGAACAGATTCTTCGTCGGAACGTTGGAGATGGTGCAAACGTCGATGATTTTGACCTCGACTGATGTGCTTGATGCAGGGACGTCAAATGCGTCCATCCTCCTGCCTTCGCCATTCACCAAAGCCACGTTCTTCTGACAAATCCGTAATTGCAGAGCGGTATTACGAGTCAGGTCTTTTCGAAAGTCCAAGATGTGCTGCTGCGGTGCTGCTTTCGAATCTCGGCCTGTGAGACCAAACGAGACACTTTAGATCTGTGTGAGTAGTAACTCTATATAGGGTTGCCCGTGACATTTGATTGGCTCCCGTTACCGAGAGCGTGTGAATTGCCTGCGCCAAATATTCGCCTGGCTTTGAGAGCCGATGGGTCGATGGGGACTGTATGGCGGTATGGCACAGAGTCTCCACGTTGAAAAAAGTTTCGAACAACTTGTTAGCTCGATCTAACAATTTCCGAGGCGGAAGGTCGCATCGTTATCCATCGGCGTTGCACAGTGAAGGTATAGCTCTCCTCCAACGCTCAGACCGAGTGAAGCCTTATGCTGATACAGTCACGAAGCCAGGCCGAACCCGATGTAATGGCAAGACTAACAATTGAAGAAGTCAGAAACCTTTGTCAAGATGCGTTGCGATCTTTGGGATATTCCAGCAACGAAGCAATCATCATAAGCGATCATCTTGTCGATGCCCAGCTGCGAGGCCATCCCTTTGCAGGAATAGCACGCACTCTGAGTATCATAGAGACTGTGCAGTCGCTTGCAAAGAGCACAGCAAACTCGATCAAGATAACACGCTCGGCTCCGGCGTTTGCTCATATCGACGGTGGAGATGCCGTAGGATACCTAGTGGCCCATCGAGCAACCACAATCGCCATCGAGAAGGCCAGGCAAACTGGGATATCGCTTGTTGGTGCCAATGGGATGTGGTATACCGGCAACTTATCCTATTACGCTGAAATGGCAGCGAAAGAGGGATTGGTGACTTTGATCGCGTCGAACGGGTCGCCGATCGTGGCACCTCACGGAGGCTGTGAGCCCAAATTCTGTACCCATCCGTTTTGCATCGGCTTCTCGACTGGCGACCGGGATCAGCCTGTCATTTGGGACATCGGAACAAGCAGGATCATGTTCGCGCAGGCTGTGTTGGGGCAAAGATTGGGAGCCCGCTTACCGGAAGATGTGGCCTTCGACAGTTCAGGAAAGCCGACTACAGATCCTTGTGAAGTCCTGGATGGTGCGCTGGCCGCCTAGGGGGGATTCAAGGGCAGCGGGCTGGGGATGATGGTCCAGCTGCTAGGGATCGCAGCCGGGAGTGGCGAACCCGTTTCATTCATGTCGAACTTCGGCTTCTTGATCATTGCTTTCGACCCGAGTGTGCTACAGCCTCGCGATCAGATCGAGCAGAACGCAGACAGTTTCGTTGAATCCATCAGGGCGACGAAAATGCTTCCTGGTCAGCCACCCGCGCGGATGCCGTCCGAGCGCAGCATCGATGTCGGCGGCAAGCGGAGGCGAGAGGGTGGGTGGAGGTGGAGGCGCCGGTGGTGCAGCAGCTGAAAGACTTTGTCCATGAAATTCAACAGTCAAGACTATCTCCCTGGTGAGGCCCTTCCGGCTCTCACGTAATAATGCTCAAGGCATCATGGCCGGTGAGGCGGCATTCGCAGATAGGAGGTAGCTTTGCACGTATGAGACTGCATCACCCATGCTCGCCAGAAGGAATGTAGTCTGCCGTTCACGTCCTTTCGACGGCCGCACGGAAGGGAAGGGAATGAGGTAGTGAAGTTGAAGTCGCGTGTTTTGAAGTCGCGATCTCGACCTCTTGGCATGTCGCGAACCTCCCTCCCGTCACTTCTTCTCCGGCAGTCGGCTATTCACGGCACGCCCACCACCACCACCCCCAACAACCACCCCTCCACGTGCGACATCAGTCACTATGAGGGATGCAGTGACGCTCGCGTGCGCAGGCACGGTAAGGTACTGCAATGACGACCCTAGAGACCGGAACCCACGTGATGGTGAGCCATGAAACCAGGCTCCGGAAGCGACGTGCCCGCGTCGTGTGTGTGCAGTGTCATGATCGCAAGGTGAGTGAGGTCGTTCACTCCCATCTCATTGAACGGGCACCCGCTGAGTCTTACCGCCAGGCGAAGTGTGACCTAGAGCTTCGAGGGGATAGTTGCAGTAGCTGCCTCGCAGCAGGCTGCGTGTGCGAGTGAGTGTCTTCATCGTTCATTGGAGACTTCTTGTGCCCTACTTGGAGCCGCACTTAATCACATTGCCACAGGCAGAGACGGTCCACCCGAAAGGCAAGTAGAACTGGGGACGCCAGGTTCCGTTCGGCTGCCCAGACGGCTTATCCAGCCTTGCGACCAAATGTGATACAGCGAGATGCTGCCCCCGTAGCCGAAAGCGCCTCGCAGACAGCAATAGCGTTGCTATCGCCACTGGATTCACCTTACTCTTTCGGCGACCCCAAGACCAACACTCCCGACGTCGGGAGTGCTCCCCAAGGGCCCGGTGTGAATCAATTCGCACTCAATGGTGAAAAGGGACAAGTACGAGGCTTCGCCGATGCGCAGGCTCCTACTGTAGCGGATCCGCCTTCGGCCTCGTCAGATGCAGCTTATCTTGGTGAAGCAAGGGTATCGTCGCTTTTTGCACAAGGTCCTCGCCCGCAAACACCGACGTCGCTGATACCGAATCCTCCCGAAATAAATTGGAACGATCTGCCCAGTCTCGAACTACAGGACAGCTTCATCGAGACATACTTCGAATATTGTTGGCCCTGGTGTCCTGTACTCGACCAGTCAACGTTGCGCAAGTCGATAGAAACCTCCCCATCTCCACTCCTGATCAACGCACTGAGCTTACTTGGCAGCCGGATTCGGCCTCCTATTCTCGAGCATGCAGGTGCGGCCGAGTATTACCATCGAGCGAAGGCGCTATTTTACAGCGACCAGGAGCAAGACCCTCTTCTGTGCTTGCAGTCCATCGCGCTGTTTTACTGGTGGGCTCCTCGGAGGTGAGTAGAGCCCACTTACTAGATGCTCAAAAGGGCGACTGACACAACGATAGTCCGGATAAGGTTCATAAGGATGCCGCGTGGTGGTGGACTGGACTAGCGATCAAATACGCGCAACAATTGGGACTGCATCGTGAACCCAAGGACGTGCAAGACGTCGGAGGGCCTGAAGCGCAGGGTATCAGGCGGCGAATATGGTGGACGCTGTTCGTGAGTAAATCTCTCTTCGTGGTTATTCCCGATCTCATTTCGTAGGCCAGGGAGCGCCTGACGGCTCTTTGCCAAGGACGTCCTTGCACAATCAATCCTGAAGACTGCAGCGTACGCGAGCCATCTCTTGAGGACTTCGGTCCCACTCCAGACCATCGGGCTCATCTATTCATCCACTGGGTGCGCTTGTGTGACATCATTGGTAGAGTTGGCCAGCACCTGTCTCGCTCTTCAGCGGATACGTTTCCAGTTAGCCTGGCGTGGGAACTCATTGGATGGATACGCTCCTTGCCGCTGTCACTACAGGTGCCGATCACGTCTGAGAGAACGAGGATCTTGGATCGAAATGTTCACAAGCTCCACCTGCCATACCTGACAACAGTAGCCCTGCTACATATGAATCCGGCATCTCAGCAAACCCCTCAGGCCTTGCCGCAGGTCTACCAAGCTGCCATCTCCTCCGCATCATGCATTGCGCGGATCTTAAAAGATCTTCTTGCGCGGGGAGAAATTCGCATTCTTGGTGCCATCGCTTCGTGGTACACTAGCGTTGCCATCATTGCACTATTGCCGACGCTTCGCAGCGAACGTCTGGCAGACCATGGGAGGAAGGAGATTCGGACGTTGAAGGCGACCTTAGTTCACATGTCGCATCTGTGGCCAACCGCAGCCATCTTTCTGCGAGGCTTTGAGCGGCTGCGAGCTTTTGAGCAACTCGAGGGCGAAGCGTTGCGTACGTCAGCCGACGACAATGACGGACACGGTGGACAGCAAAGAACACGACCTGCACATTATCATTCCGGCCCCAGCACATCCGACCCGTTGCCAGACGAGGACTGGATACATGGCATAGACTGGCACAGCTACTTTCCGTTTGTCACGGAGAAGACCAGTGGGCTTCTCTCTGAGCTACTAGGCCAAGAAAACGAATTCATCATGGGAGATGACTTTTGGGATGACTGCCCGGCGGTCACGCTGCAAGATCTATTGGACACTGCGGATACCACGTTCCCGAGTCTGTTGCAATCGGATACTGCCTTCTCGTTCTAGTCCCGGCATCTACTTCTCTATATACCAAGCCAAATCGCTGTCAGGGTCAAATTCGAGCGCGGTAAAGCCATTTCCCAAGAACTTCCAGGCGTTCGGGCTGCGGTACTCAATCTCAAAATCCTCTGGTCTCAAATCACTGATGAGCCTCTTGTACAGCATACCACTTCCGGCAAACAAGGCGGTGACCTTGCCGTCTACAGTCCCTTGCTTATACCAGCTCTTACACTCGCCGGTCCAAACGAGCCTCTTATGCACCTCGTCGCCATAACTCATCAGTTGCCGAACAATCCGGGTCTTGAGCACAATAGACTTGATGTCTTCTTCGGCCATCTTCTTCAGCCACTTGACCATATAGTCTCCGTTCCAGCTCAAAGCTTCGAGGAGGGAACCATGTCCTGCAAGCGCACGTGGACCGGGTAGGGTGAAGTAGTTGGGCATATGCGGTGCGGCAACAGAGAGATAAGTCTCTGGCGAATGGCCTGCCCAGTATTCACGAAGATCGACGCCGCCCTGGCCAATCGTGGGGAAACGAGGGCGAAAGGAGACATCGAAGCCCGTCGCACAAACCAGCACGTCAATGTCATATCGTTTGCCGTCGGCCGTGTGAATGGCGTGCTCCGATATCCTTTCGATCGGACTTTGGGTGAGTTCGCAGTTTGGTTCGAGGAAGGCTTCCAGGTATCCTTCTCCAGGAGTGATGCGTCGGCAGCCCAGCGGCCACTTGGGAATCAGCATCTCACAGAGCCGTGGGTCATGTTGAAGACGTCCACGCATCTGCTCCTCCGCGACGCGCATGGCTTCCTTATTGCCTTCGGAATCCTTTATGAACTGGGACGCTTGTCGTCATCATCTGAACACTTTGCGTTCATGAGAGGGATCGAGTGGGCCAGACTTACCATCTTGAATGCTCTGTTGGTACGTGCGATCATTGCCTTCCGATGCTGCTTCAGGCTTTCGGGGTTTCGTCGAAATTCGTTCTTTTGGTCTTCACTATATGCGGGATTGTTGTCTGCTGACTTGCCTCCCAGATGCTGCGAAGGGGGGACGCGATAGTAGATCCAGGCTGAGCCACGCGCGAAGTTAACAACCTGAGTTCCCGGCAGTTTGACCAGCTGTGGCACAATCTGGACTCCCGACGATCCGTTGCCAACGACCGCGACCCTCTTGTGCGAATAGTCGAAGCCATGGTCCCAGTCGGCCGAATGTACGCGGTGGCCTGCAAAAGACTCAATTCCGGGAATGTTCGGCCATTTATATGAGTCAAGCACGCCTTGAGCTGAGATGAACACTTCGGCATACTCGTCACGCCGGACGCCGTCTTTCTCGACGGTCACTTTCCACTCTCCACTCTCTCCTTGCCAGACGGCTGAGATGACTTTGGTGTTGAGTTGGACATCCCTGGTTAGGTCCCATTTCTTCGCCGTGCGCTTGATATAACTCTGGATCTCAGGTCCGCTGGAATAGAAATAACTCCATTCCGGACTCGGCTCGAACGGGAACGTCTGCATTCACCAGTTGGCTGGGAATAACCACATCAAAGTTGGACAGGCTTGCGGCTTACATAGATGTGCGAAGGAACATCACACTGTACTCCTGGGTAGGTGTTGACGAGCCACGTTCCGCCAATATCGTTCCGAGCTTCGAAGATCTTGTGCTCGAGAAAGGCCTGCACTTCAGGGAACCGATGCTGGAATTTGTGGGCCAACATCAGTCCGGAGAAGCCTGCTCCTGCTGTGATCACTCGCAGCTTTCGTGGCGTGAATGCTAGTTGGTCGTGCAACGGGATGGCGTATGGGTCTGAATACTCGTGTGTGTCATTCACGGTTGGAGGTGCTGGAGCATCCGTGAAGGCGTCAAGTCCGTTGACATAAACTCCATTCTTCGCCACGTCCGATACGTCGACGACGCTCTCGATGGCCGGAACCTCACCGTCGGAGGCTGGCGTGGACAGCTGTGTGGTGGTCATGGTCACTGGGGTCTCACGGCAAGAGTATGGCTTAGGTAGACAATTCGACGAAAGCAAAGGATTGAGTAGACGAATGGGTAGAGTTCAATGATCTGCATTGGGTGCAATGGTAAAACATGAGCCGAACATAACAGTGTACCGATTGCCGTGAACTCGCTATGCGTATCAGGCATGGACATTGTGCATCGCCCATCTGGACAGCTCTCGTCCAGTACCGCATAAGCGTTCGGTAGAGTCGACCGGCTTTGTTAGCACTGAACAAGAGCCAATTGGTCGGCACTGCCGGCATTACCGTATCTGGCAACAACGCCTCGACCGAGGGTATCAAGGTACATACCAGGCGTCGGCATGTCTGAATGTCAAGAGAGGCCTGCTCCACTGCTTCGACTGCTGCAGTCTTCTTGTGTTCGTCCTTAATTCGCACCTTCAGTCCTTATCTGTACAAACGAAGTGAACCAACGAATATGCCTGGGAACGCATACACAGACAACGGACCCGTGGACTGCAGCATCCAAGCGGACAGGACGCAATGCAAAGGCAAAAGTGTCATTGTGACAGGCGGTTCGTCTTGTTCATCACTGCACCTCTCGACTACTTTGACGTCGGGTGGCATTCAGAGCATAACTGACCGTTCAGGCGCCCAGGGCATCGGCGAGGCATATGTTCGTAGCTTCGTTGAAGCTGGGTACGTGATGGCGTGGGTCTCTGAACGCACAAAAGTCCACTCACAACTTTCGCCAGCGCATTCGTAACATTCTGTGATATCAACCAAGAACAAGGGCTCAAACTCGAAGCGGAGTTACCATCGTAAGAAACCCCCTTCCTTCCGCTCCATTGAAACCCTGCTCAAGTATGGAATAGCGAGTCAGTCTGCTTCGTGCAAGCAGACACGCGCTCGTGGGAAGACCAACTGCGGATGTTCGAGGCCGCGAAGTCCAGATCCCCGTACCAGAGTGTCGACATTGTCATCGCGAACGCGGGAGTAGGGCGTGGCGCTGGAGATCCTATGATGGTTCTTGAAGGTGAGATAAGATTCTAAAAGGTCCTTATGTACATCCCGTTGGCTGACTTCTGGCATCCGGACCCCGACTCTATTCCAACTAAGCCGAGCATGCACATCATCGACATCAACCTGATTGGAGTCATGTACTCCCTCAAGCTCGCTATCCATTACTTCCGTGCAAGTCCTATCGCGGCCGAGCGAGATCGTTGTTTCATTTTCGGAGGTAGCATAGCGGGCTATGCCGACAATCTGGTGAGTGCTGCCTGTCTTCAGGAGTCAACCGCTCGCTCAACTTACGCCCTCGACAGAGTAGCTGGGAGTACTCGACCTCCAAGTTCGGCCTCCGCGGTTTGATGCGCACAGTACGGCGGCAGTGTCACCATCAGGGTATGCGAGTGGCTTACATAGCCCCATCGTAAGTTGCACACCGGACAATCTGTGTCTTCCCGAGCTCAAAGGAGACCGCCTAGGTACGTCCGAACGGCCATCCAGTCTCAGCAGGTGTACCAGGCTATCCTGGATAAGGGCATAGAATTTGCCAGCCTGCAGGGCTGTGTGGATGCGGTGATTCGGATCGCTTGCGATAAGCAGATCAATGGTGAGTGTCCTCCAAGATTCCTGTCGTGTAATTGTTTAACGCTGAGCCAGGCCGCTCGTTCGGGATCGTGCCGGCTTCTGTGGCAGAGGCGGGATTCGTTGATCTCAACGAGGATGACTTTGGGGGCGGAGAGAAGTACCTTGACGGGTTTCAGAAAGCTGTCATCAAGCTCAGAGGCGACGATTGGCATTAGTGAAAGCAAGAGTCACCCCAGTTGCATGTCGTATCGTCTCAGTCCAGCTCAAAGCAGCCGACGGCAGTACGAATCGACCTGTCACAGCTTCCTGCTCATGTGTTTGGCGTCGCGGGTGTCTGCAATGTGCTTTACATGTGTTATCTGCGACTCCTCTAGGTCACAACTCTCGCTTTGCTCTGTGAGGCGAGCATCGCTACCACGCCTCCACCCTCACTGTCTATCCAACTCAGGATAATGCCTGAAAATGCCCATCGAATACTCCAACCTCCTTTCACTCGCCAAATACTCCTTAATCCCCTTCTCCCCATTCACGCCCTCATAAAACGTCACCAACAAGTCCTTGAACTCCTTCTTTCGCACCTCCATCTCCTTCGGAAACGCAAACATACACCCATCCAAAACCTGCCAAACCGTCGTATCCGCATACGTCAACGCCTCCCCCACCAAAAACCTCCCTTCCCTTCCATTCCCCTTATTCCACTCCAGCATCCTGCTGAAATAGCCAAAAAACTTCGGAAAACGATGCAGTCTCACATCCCCCGCCTTCCTCAAACTCTCCTCGTTCTGCTCCTCGTAGAATTTCGCCACTATTGAATAGATCGAAAGGTAGTTGCATGTGATTGATAGATTGGAAAGGTGATCTAAGTCTAGCTAGGTCGTAACACGAGTTGATATAGACTCGTATAACAAAGGAAAGTATAACAAAGGAAAGTAGAGTGCCGGTTACGGTCTACCGCAACCGGCGAGGACATAGAGAATCTCAGTCTCCTTTATTCAACAGCCACCGCAACGGGATGGTGCGAATCATGCACCTCGTCGTTCAAATCCAACGCCGTCAGCGCCACTTGCGCTACCCACCATTTCTCCCCCTCCTTCCCCGCTCCATCCATGCCCGTCTTCTCCCCGAGGTAGGCGAGGATGTTCGGCGTTTGGCTGATGACGAAGCTCTTCCCATCCTTCCCCGCCCCTGCGACTCGCAAAGCAGGCGGAGAGAAGGTGGGCGGACTCCCGTCTGCGCTCTCAGAGCCGGAGTTCATGCAGATCTTTTAGACGGAGTCGTAGCCGTCTGCTTGCTCGTTGGCGATGTCGGTGTAGGGGACGCCGGCGCTTTCGAGGAGGAGGCGGATGTGTTCGGCGCGGCCCCTCAAAGCGGCGCTGCTGGCAGCTCCGCTTGCCGCCAACGCCCATTACATCTTCTCGCAGCTCATTGTTAACGGAGAGGCCATCCGTTCGGACTACTCTTACATCCGCCAGAACACGAACAGCTATATGCCCTCTTTCACGGACGATGTGATCAACTCCGAGGATATGCGTTGCAATGTGGGCGCGACGAATGCTGCGTCCGAGACGTACGATGTCAACGCTGGCGACACCATCGGCTTCAAGCTCGCATACGATGAGTTTATCGAGCATCCTGGTCCTGGCTTTGTGTACATGAGCTTGGTACGTCAGGCACAGCCAGCCTGTCGGAACTGTACTGACTCTCGCAGGCACCTGGCGGCGATGTCTCGAGCTACGACGGCTCGGGTGACTGGTTCAAGGTGTGGGAGAGCGGTCTGTCCGGCCCTGTAAGCACGGAGACCAGCTGGGGCACCTACAACGCCGATCGCATCGAGTTCACCATCCCCGTCGACACTCCTGACGGCGAGTACCTCGTCCGACCCGAGCACATCGCCATCCACGAAGGCCACGTTGGCAAGGCACAATTCTACATGGAATGTGCCCAGCTTCGTGTGGCGGGCGGCGGTAATGGATCTCCAGGACCAATGACACAGTTCCCTGGCGCTTACACTGCCGACGAGGTCAACTTTGACATGGTGAGTATGCCGACCCCGAGATGTGAGACTGTACTGACTGTTCGAAAGTGGAGTCAACCAGTTCCGTCTACCTACGATATGCCAGGACCCGCGGTTTGGGGTGGTGGGTCGTCTGGTGGCTCCGACTCCGGCAGCCCTGATACTGGGAGCTCTTCTTCCGCGCCTGCATCGTCCGCACCTGCGCCGTCCGCATCAGCGTCCGCACCGGTCTTCTCCGCCCCTGTCTCCTCCCCGCCTATTGTGGCGCCAAGCTCCGCTCCCTACAGGCCCACCACATTCGCGACGATGACTTCCGCAGCACCAACGTCCAGCTACGCTCCAGTCGATGGCTATGCTCCGGCTCCGTCTGGCGCTCCAGCAGCCAGCTATGGCGTAGCCCCGGTCCCATCCGCGCCCGTTGGCTATTTCCCAGCAGGTGTCTCGTCGGCCGCTCCGGTCCAGAGCATGTCGGCTGGGTTCCCGGACTGTGAGGTGGAGTACGTGAGGTGAAGCAGCACAATAGCTACGGCGAGTTTCGGTGAGGGCGTAGGTAGAGGTCTGCTTCTTTAAGTGTTAGAACAAGCCGAGAAAATATTCCGGATCTTACCATATCTTCTTCCCGTCAAACCCTTGAGTCAGTTTCAACGTTGTTGACCGGCCGAACGAATCTCACGCATCTTCTGATAAGAAGTCCAGGTATCGTAGACACGCCACATGATCTCCATGTGTCAGCGGCTCGTCGCATGGATGTGAAACAGACCTGCCTCATGGCCCATGTTTGCTTGACTTTGGTTTGCTGGAGGTCGAACTCTGTTGTATATCCAAGGCCCGAACGTAGGTCAACGTTAGTATTGTTGGGCTTTTCCTGATAATAAGCGCTCTTTGGATCACACACTGTGCCCGCAAACGGAGGCGACGATTCGAGGCGAATGCGAGAGGAAGTGGCCAGAAAGGAAGAGGCTCTGAAAGTGGTGTGTGGCGATAGTTGGTGTTCAGAAGGGTCGTCCGCAGTCGTGGATGGTCTCCGCATATCCGCCATAATGAGGTGAACAAGTGTTGAGCTTTCCGGCGGACCCATTTACCCTCGATCTCACTGGAACTGTTTGGAAGTGTCTGTGCCAGACCGCGGGAGTTCGTCAGTGTATTAGTTTGATAGCACTCATCAAGTCGTTCGTTGAACCTTTACCACATGACCTATCATTACCGCACAAGTCTGAGTCGGGTGTGCCTCATCTGACATGCACGCGACGAGGTCGTGAGTCAAGCCCGCCTCATGCCGCTTGTTTGCTCGACGATGAGTTTGCTAGGGTTCTGTATCTTGTGTATAAGAGAGAGGAGGACAGCCACTCCAGGATCTGTATACACATCTTCCTAACGACGAACCAAATCAGCAGAACTGCTCACCAAACGACATATCTCAAAGCCACACTCAAGTTTTCGATCATTGTATCAGGGATGGCCGACCATTCTCCCGTCGACCGCGAGCCATCTGTTTCCAACGTTTGGTCTCCAAGCATCACAGAGCAGCCTGCCTCGCACTACACCACTTCGCCAAAAAAGGATTGGTGCCATAGCCAGCCGATGTCGTGCAAAGCAAATATTGCCGTACTCGTTATCCTCAACTTTGGGCTCTTGCTCTTGCTGGTGAACATCAGCTGCATAATATACCGTGCCCGCAAGCGCAGGCGGCAGTTCGAGGAGAGTGTGGAAGCGTACAGCCAAAAAGACAGAGATGGGGGTAGTTTACGACGATAATGGGTCCTCCGATCGGAATCTCGAGTCCGAGGCATTCGAAAGTTCCCGCTGGTCTGAAATTGTACACTATGACAGCGATTGCAAGACGTGGTCGTTCCCCATTTTTAGCTCTGTTGGCTATGAGAGCGGCCAGTCGGAGCTTCCAAGTGCATGGGCGTCGCCCTTTGTCTTCGATTTCATGGGGTTGATTCATGAGGATGTTTGACTCTATCTTACTCTGGTAGCATCCATCGAATCCTCTCTGTATCATTAATCTATGTCTTGCGTCAGTATTGAGATTCTGTGAATTTGGCGAGGCTTCGTGAGGGTATGTGTTCGCAAGGCTGAGAACGTGCTTCGGGAGTGCGATTTTAGTGCTGGTATGCCCATTCATCTTCCCATGTTGATTCCGCAGTGCCAGCGGATGCGTCGGTTGAACACTGAACAGCTGCATGCAATATCTGACATGAATCAGACCTGCCGCATGTCTTTGGTTTGCTTGGCCGGGGGTGTGCTGGATTTGCTTCTGCTGTATAAGTATCTCAACGTCAGCGTGCGGATAGTATTCCCATACCACAATATTTCCACGCCTAGCGAGACATCCAAGCTCACCACAACTACAACCTTGGAAAGCTTGGAATCTTCTACTATAAGCCACAAATATCGAGATGTCTGAAGATTCTCTCGTTCTCCGCGACCCACGTGGTGGTGGCATCCGCGTCCCAAAGTCAAGTGGACACTCTTCGTCTGGGAACTCCACAGATCCAGACTGGTGCCACACCAATAAGATCTCTTGCGATGCTACTGACGCACTTCTCATCGTCCTCGACATTGGGGTGTTCGTTGTCGTTGTGTTCGTCAGCGCCTTCGTATTGGGAGTCCGGAAGAGTGAAAAACGGGTGAAGAAGGATGTGGAATCGCGCAGCCGAGACGACAGAGGTACTGGGGATGTTGCGCGACAATAGCGTTTGTGTGGAGGAAATCTAATCCACCGTTCGAGACCCTGAGCTCGCTTTACTGCTGGTCTTACCGTTCTCCGTTGTAGCTAGGACTACAATTGTGAGAAGGGTAGCTCCCTAGTATCAGGAACGACGCGATGGCAGAGCTTGGCTGGCTACTGGTGGTCATCGTTCGAGTGTAGTTGATTCTTGTCGGAATGCCGGGAATCTCTGCTTGACACGACTTGAGGTTGTCTGCAGGATGTCTTTCTCCCATAGCATCCACCAAATCTATCTCACATCACTGTCACCCTGGGCTTCTGTGAGTACATGTCGCTTCCGCTGATGGTATGTGTGCACAATACCACGGATCTCGATGATTTGATGTGCTGGCCTGCTCACTGCCTCATGTGCCCACACCTGCCAATATCTGTCCTGGCAATCCCGTAATTCGCGTACAAGCGTCGTTCGATGATCAGGTAGAGAGCGATGGGTGGTCATTGTCGCGGAGAGAGGCGTTCCATGTAGTGATGCCTCAGGCAGATTGGATTTCTAATCTGTCGACCGAGTCATCGACACGTCGATACCTATCGCGACCTTGACGGCAACATTTCCTTTTGTTCTCTTGTCTTCGCGGGTTCTGGGAACTTTGGGATAGATAATCATCAGGATCAAAAACCAGATCACTGTACGATAAGGCATAATAAGACGATATTGGCCCCAGGGCTGCGGCTGGTTCTACGCGGCCGATGGACTCATATCTGGAATCTTGAACTTCACGACACCCTATCAGCGCCGCCACCATCAATTGAAAGGCCCAAGATGTCACACAACACGCCTAATGGCGAATTCCACATGAACGGTCACGCAAAAGTGCCATCCGAACAAACGTCACTCCTTCCGCATCCACCACCGCTGGCGACCTCGAATGCCCTCCCAGAAGCACTCGAGCCAGACCGAAGTCGCGATGCCACAACCCCACCAGACGACGGCCATACAGGACCAAACCAATCCATCACTTGGATGCGCGGAATGATATGTACTATAGCACTAGGCTTCCTCATCTTCCTACAGGCCACCAATATCTCCCTCCTTACCACAACTCAGTCGGCCATTGCCAGCGAGCTGGATGCCTTCGAGAAGACCACATGGTTCACCTCCGCTTACCTTATCGCAATGAGCGCCCTTGGCCCATTGAACGGCAAGCTGGCATCTGTCTTCAGCCCGAGAATCTGTATCTTCGCTTCCAGTGTCGTGCTGGCCATAGGAAGCTTGCTGAGTAGTGTCGCCAACTCTTTCGAAGTGTTCATCGCTGGCAGGTGTCTGACCGGTGTCGGAGCCAGTGGCATCTTCACGATCTCGATCATCATCGTGCTGGAGCTCACTGGGTCGAAACGCAGAGGTTTGGCGATTGGCATTCTGAACACTGGCTACACGATTGGTGTGGCCGTTGGAGCAACAGCCGCGGGTGCATTGTTAGGCCCAATTGGCTGGCGTGCCCTCTTCTGGATACAGGCTCCTGTTTCACTATTTGGAGGCACGCTGTTGCTCTTTGCGATGCCACACGACTTTCACTCGGGTAACAAAAACGTTGACGACGAAAAGCACACCGTCTGGAAGCGCCTTGGTCAGTTGGACTACTTTGGGGCACTGACGCTTACATCTTCCATCGTCCTCTTGCTCTTCGCACTTTCGTCACCACGCAAGATCCCAATCTTGCCAATCATACTTTCGGGTATCGTACTGGTGACATTCATCTCGAATGAAGTCTACCTCGCTTCGGATCCGATCATTCCAATAACGCTGCTCAAGTCGCGCGGCCTTCTCCTTACCTGTCTCGGAACCGTCGGCTACATGATGGCACGCTGGTCAGTCCTCTTCTACGCCCCAACGTACGCGCTAGCTGTTCGACAATGGACACCTGCAACTGCTGGCAGCATTCTCATCCCAACCAACGGCGGCTTTGCAATCGGTGGGCTCGTGGTCGGATGGCTACACATCAAACGCAAAGGATCTTTCTACGTTCCCTCTGTGGTCGTGTACGCTCTTTTCCCTCTTACACTGGTTGCGCTGGCCGCATTATCAACAGAGCACTCGAATCCAGTCCTCTACGTTCTGGTCGTATTCTGCTGCGGAGCGGTCACGGGCGCAGCCTTGAACTATAACCTCGCTCACCTCCTCCACCTTACGCCTAGCAGCACGCACTACATTGCTACATCACTCCTGGCCACCTTCCGAGGCTTCGCTGGCTCTTTCGGTTCAGCGATTGGTGGTGGTCTCTTCCAGCGCACACTGTACCAGTCACTGGAAGATGGCTTTGCTAAGGAAGGCTTGAGACACAGAGAAGACCTGGTCCACAGGTTGCTAGGGTTCCCGGCCTTGGTTGAAAACTTGCGCGGTGTCGAGCGAGAAATCGCTATCCGTGGATATGAAGATGCGTTACGAGCTTTGTTTCTGGCAGGAGCAGGACTGGCAGTTTTAACGGTGTTCGTGCAGGCTGGGACAGGCTGGAGGCCAGCGACAGACGAAGCGAAGAAAGATAACGCGGTAGAAGAGATAGACGACGAGAATAGACGACGATGACGCTGTACAACATAGCAATAGAGATATAGAGAAGACCGGATCGCCTCGCGGGCACAATGTTCATGAACACAGCTCTTCAGTCTCAACGCCTAGCTCGTAAGCCTTTTGAACATCCTGCCAACTTCCCATATGAACACTTCCCAAGGCATATACATCGTAGGTCTATTCCTTTCGCTTCCTCATCCCAACCTGCAGACCCAGCGGCTTGCGCAAGAAACCCTCCCTCGTCTCAAGATGATCCTGGTAAAGCTCGAATTCGAACCGGCGGAACACCGTCGAGACGATCAAGGCAAGTTCCATCTCAGCCACGTTGCGACCGACACAAGATCGTGGTCCGTAGGAGAAGGGGATGAAAGCTTGCTTTTGCCTACAAAATGAAGTCAGTTCTGGCCTGCTGCAGAAACAAGAGATCGAGGGAACGTACTTATCTGTGACTTTCTCCCAGCGCTCAGGGCGGAACTCATCGGCGTCTGAGCCCCAGATCTTGGAAGAGCGTCAGCATATATCACCCAAGACTGGTCATTCGTCGAAGTTTCACCTCCTTGGAATGATGCATCACGTATGCAGGCACACTGAGCACAGTACCCTGTGGGAAGTGATGTCCCGCAAGATCCACACCATCACCGGGTGGTACCACGCGAGGCAAACCTTGGCTAGATGTGCTGTGGATGCGAAGCGTTTCTTGGATCACCATGTCCATGTACTTCAAGTCTTTCACCTGATCGAAGTTCGGTACATCGTTGCTCGGCAGCGCTTCGTCCAGCTCCGCCTGCAGCTTCTTCACCACCTCCGGATGGGACAAGCAGTGATACAACAGCGCGCAGGAAGTATTTGAAGTTGTGTCAGACCCAGCGATGAGTTGAGTGAGAGCCTCCGCCGTGAGCTCAGCCCGACCAAGCTTCTCTCCGTTCTCATCTTTACCTTCCATCAGGCGCGCGAGCAGGTCTACACGATCGACCTCACCCCTCTCCGCGGCATCCAGGCGCTGATTCACTCGTGCGATGGCGATGCCAGCTAGGTTCTGCACTGCTTCGATGCCTTTGCTAAAGAACGGATCCGGAAAATGCTTCGCATACGGCTTAAGCCACGGCATGCAGCCCAGCGCGTTCGAGACCTCGCCTCTCCGGTTCAGAACCTCAATAGCTGGAGCAGACTTTGGCTTTGAATCAGGCGTCAACTGCACCTCCGCTTTGTCCTCGCCTGCTTCGAGCATGCCAAATGGGGCGCCGAAGGCAAGATCGCCGATGATGTCGAAGGCAACATAGTTAAACCAGTGCAGCGCATCGAATTTGTAGAACCCACCATCCGCCTCTTTGCTGAACCCGTCCCACCGCGAAGCCAAGAGCTCCAGATTGTGGTGGATATACTGCTCGAACTGCCCAATGCTCTTTGCGCTGAAGGTATGCGATACCGTCTTGCGCTTCCGGGTGTGCTCATGTCGGTCACGCGTATTGAAGAGTCCGCGTTGGATAGAGACGAAGGCATCGTAGTAGTCGGACTTGAGGAAACCAGTTCCGTGCCCGTAGACAACTGGGATAGCATCGGGGTCTGCGATCGAGACTTGGTTGGGTGTGATGCGGACCAGCTTGCCGTACTTCTCGTGGCATTTGTGGACGGTCAGGTATCGCCTACACCTTCGGCACTCGTACAGGTACCAGAGGTTCGTGAACTTCGCCAGGAAAGGGCCAGGGACATCTTGAATGGACCAGTTGCGAATGTATGGAAGGAGGAAGAATAGAAAAGGGACCGCCAGCAGCGCCCACGGCGTGACCAAGACTGATAGGAACATCTTTCCGCGAAGCTAGAAATACTGCCTGCTTCCAAAAGTATGTACAAAACAATGAACGGGTAGTAATCCTCAACGCATGATTCGGCCAGACTCATATAGAGACCTCCATCTCACCTCAGCTTAAGCCGATGCGGCATCCGGAAGTCTATCTCAAGACGTCGCTCGTCCACTACACCGAATTACACGCGGCGACGGTGCGGATGTCCAGTCTGCGCGAGTGGGGAGAGGTGGATGCCCCGCAGATGGCTTGAAGAAGTGACGAGAGCTCGGACGGATGAGGTCGGCGGAAGGTGAAGGCTCGGGCTTGGCGGCCACGAGCGAGCTATTTCCGTCCGGAAGTGATGGACGGGATATATAGATGACCTCCCTTTCCTCATTCCGACCTGGCCCAACGTAGGCTTGGTCGCGCGGTAGGCCAGCGACAAATGGGCTCTCCTGGGCGAGCTGTCGTACCCTCATGCCCAGATCAGTGACTGCAGTAGCCTGGGGCCTATTCATGCTTTGGAGAGGCAGCAACACCGCCATGCTACCGACTCGGACGTAGCCTTCGTTCTCGTGCACCGTGAGGCTAGCGATATGGCCTTATCGGTCGCTGTAGTGGCCTGGGCCCTACTCATGCCTTCGGGAGCCGGCAATATCGCTACGCAATCGACTCGGACGCAGTCTTTGGTCTCATGTACCGTCAAGCTAGCGATATGCCCAGATCCGTCGCTGTAGTGGCCTCGTGGCCTGCTCGTATATCGGAGAAGGGGTAATATTGTTATGCTGCCGACCTAGACGTAGTCTATGTGCTCCTATATCGACCTAGAAATAGTTCATGTTCTCCTGAATCGCGGTACTGAGAATATGCTCGGCTCAAGCATTGTAGTAGCTTCGTGGGTGTCCCACCAAGATATAACCGTTTTCACAACGCTGGTACCAGATTGTGTACTATGTTCTCGTCCATTGGAAGCCTGCAGACACAGATGACATGGTTTCTGAGTATGTTGGCAGTCAGCTTATGCACTTGCTTGCGCTACTCAATTCTTCCGCCGGCGACCAACGCTTAGCACAAGTACAGTCCAAAGAGCAACATCAGACACGATCTTGATAGCCGAAGCTCTGCTGTCCCGTACTGTTATCTGTACGCCAACGGCCGCTCATACCCATGCCACTTTGCTTCTCGACGCGGAGAATGCCACCTCTCTTACGGCATGCTCAAACGACTGTCTCCTCAGTCGCCGCCGAAGATTAGAAGGCTTTGAATTCTCACTCGTCCAAACCCACACTGGCGCAACAGCTTCCGACCACGGTGAACAGGGAATTCAGCCACGACCAAGACACTAGTATCCTCAACAGCAACTCCGGCTTCACTCAACAGCTGTAGAACAGCGCAAAGCGTCTCCCCACTAGCAAGGACATCATCCACCACCACCACCGATGAGCCTCTTGCTACCACATCATGGCCCATCTCCATCTTCTTCTCCTTCCCGTTACTCGGCGCCCAAGACGAAATGTAGGACGCCGACTTGACGACAGAGATCGTAGGTGGCGGGAGCTTGCCTGCTTCGCGGATGAGCCCCAACGGAAGATCGATCAAAGTAGCCAGTGCGGATGCAAACAGAAAGCCGCCTGTCTCACAACAAATGACTTTGTCGACGTAACGCCAGTCGCCAATGAAGTGAGTTTGGAGTAACATCGTGCACAGTACTAGACCTCCTGGCTGCTGGGATATGCCGAGCACGTCGCGGAACTCGATGCCTTGGCGGGAGAAGTTGGATGTTGATCGCACCATGTTATTGAGTTTTTCCAGACGCTTGTCGAAGAAGGGAAGTAGGTGAGCTGTTGAGAATCGCTTCGCCGCCTTGTCTCCCACAGTGTCGTTGACGAAGACGAAGCTGGGGCAGTTTTGGTCGTCACCACTACCATCGTCACGGCCAGGAACACCCCCCCGAGCCCGCCGCATCTCTGTGTCAGCCTTGACTCTCAGCTCGAGCAGTCTGCTGTCAGGTACAAGATAGGACAAGGCTGCGACCGGAGACTTGTCTCTCATACCGGTAATGAATAGTACGTCCACATCTGCGCCGTTGATCACCGTATCCAGGAAGTGCTCCTCTGGCAGCCGGGGTCGTGCCCGTACCTGATCCTGGAAGAATGTTGTCAAGGCTGGCCGATGCTGCTCCTTATAGTCACGATCCTCGAGAAGGCGTGTCAAGTCGGCACCGGTAGCTGCTGCATAATCTCGCTTCGTCGAATCGCTGATGCTTACCACTCGCGCTGTAAGGCTCGTGTGAGTGCATGTAGCAATAGCAGAGGCATAGCCGTCGGCGCAATAGTCTTTGCCGACGCAGCTGTGGCCAGTGACCAGAACGATGATTCTCTGCCTCGCCAGGGCTTTCGGCAGTGGGCAGGCGAATGCCAGGATATTGAACGGGTCGAAGCTGTACTTGAGACGGGCCAGTCGTGTCAGGTTCGGACCGAAAGCGATGGTCGCCAGCACAGCATCTCTAGGATCTGGCCCGAGATCAGCGCCGTACGCTCCGGTGCTGACGGGCAGCAAATCTCTGGCGACATCGTACACCCACTGTACAGCAGCGCGAGCCACCTCGCTTCCATCCTGATCGCGGTCCCAGACTCCGGTGATCACACAAGCGAATTCCCAGTTGCGACAACCGAAAGCAGTAGTATCTGGCACTACATCAACTGCACCACCACCTTGCAGCAAATGGAGATAGCAAAGTGGGGAGGCACGATTCTCAACGGCCGACATGAGCATGTTGGCCAAGCGAGATTCTCCGATGTCCTTGAGGAACAGACAGCGTTTGAAGGAAGACGTCTTGCCGCCGCCGTGACCACCATGCATGCCGGACATATACATCTCGACCTCAAACAAACCCATACTATCCACGGTCTGAGCCTTGGAGACTGGACCCAAGATTGTGTCGACCCGTGGTGATGATTCCACCGTACTACCTAGATCGTTGAGCAGAAATGTCAGCAGGTGCCTCGAAGTTCTCGTATTCCAGAGCATATTCGGTGTGAGGAACGTCGTTTCTTCATAAGTTTGACTTACCAGTTGACGACTCAAACATCATGACGCCAAGACACAGCTTCTCTTCTTCCCAGTACAGATAAGCGTCGGCAGAAAAGTGCGACGGCAGTCGCCCGGCGACCAGCTTATCAAAATCGTTGAGCTTGAGTCGGCCCTCATCCTTGTCACTCAGCGGGATGATCCAGTTCCGAACAGTGTACTGAGGAGTAGTGCAGGCCTTCAAGGTGACGCTGATCACGATGCCGAAGTTATTGCCGGCGCCTCGTAAAGCCGACAACAGATCATTGCCAGCCTCGGCCTCCACCGCGCCGGCTGGCCGATACTGGCTGGGGACGTGACCAACAAGGACGACCTCACCAGAGGCAACGCTGACGACTACAGCACCCAGAATGGCATCGCATGCAAGTCCATGTTGTCGAGCCAGGTGTCCGATGCCGCCTTGTAACCACAATCCCGCGCCGACACCTGGTCGCGATCCAAGAGGCACCGTAAGGCCAGCCACCATCGTTTTACGGATGATATCTCCAGAGTTGCAGCCACCTCCCACAACGACCAAGCTACGTCCAGCAGAAGTGAGTACGTCCATTTGGTCAAAAGCGCTCATATCGACCGCGACGACATTCGACCAGAGACATTGGCCGCTGTGGCTGCCACCAATCACGGTCAGACCGGCACTGTGTTTCAGAGCCCAACCGACGCACTGCTGGACTTGTTGAACTGATTCGGGCCTAACGATTGAAGCGGGTTGGTGGTGGCGGGCTTCCCGATTCTTCACTCTATTGTGTTCATCGGGGACGGGTACCTCCGCGAGGAGCTCTGGCAACGCGGTCGCATGCTGAGTGAAGGCCACCATGAGCTCAGGCGAACTGAAGAGGACACGGCTCGGATGTGTATCTTCCTGACGACCCAAGGTGCGGCATATCTTGCGCCACTCAGCGGATACTGTCTTGTCTGCTTCTGAATCCTGCGCGACAGATCCGGCAATAAAACGAGCAAAGACATGCAGTGAACCGTCGTCATCGGCCACGCAAATGGTTCCTGTCGGGTGAGAAGCTATGCGATGGCATACCAAACCATCGAGCTGAAGAGTTCCGTCACGATGGAACACCACCACCATGCTATCTCCTGGCTTCTCCACAAGCATGTGCAGCGCATGCTCAACAAAGACGCGCTTAGGCTCCAATCCGTACATGCTGTGACAGAACAGGACCAGGTCGAACTTCTCCACACCACCGCTGGTGTTAATACTGTCGTCAAGCCCTGTGTTGCTATCCAGATCGAATGGAGTTTGAGAGATGTCTGGTGGGCTCTCGAGACAAGGTAGTGGGGAGTCATCTTCCGAGGCAAGCGATCGCTGCAGCCTTGTGGCGAACACTCCATTGGGCTCAAATGCAGCTTATTTCTTGATCCTCTGTCTTTGATGTGCGGGCAGGCGTCCAAGCACACTCTCTGGGCCAGGTCCGATTTCCAGCACCGAGATGCAGACACGAGATTGGAGAAGAGTTGCCAACAGCAGAGATAGTTGAGGCACAATGAACTCTTCGTAAATCTGCTTTGCCGAGCCTTGGAGGAGGATGTTGAAGCCAGCGTCGTATTGTGATTCGGACAATGGCTGTGTTGGGATCGCCGCCGTTGTGGTGGCCTTCTGCCGAAGGGCCTGCTTGAGGGCGTTGAGGGTCGCCATGTCAGTATCGCACAGCTGTAATGTATTCCGCAAGAGAAAGTAAGGTGAGCTGGGGTATGGATCTGGCTTTCTCGATGATTTCAGAGCAGGGCTCTATCACTCAAAGTGGTTCGAAGGGGCATGGGAACGAAGCGAAATATGATAGCGCAGACATGTGTTCGCATGGAGGCGCAACTCGCCTACCGTTTGATGCATCGCGTTTGACTTCTACTTGACCTTCTCTTTGTTCTCGTTTGCCGTTTGATTCACACGGCTGCAGTCCATGCGGCCTCGTCATCGGCGGAAAGGTGGCCCGGTATTGAATTGAGGCAATGTTTTTACAGTCGTTAAACACCGGGAAGCGATGAAATACGAAAGATACAGTCTTTGACGCGATGAAATGTGGTAGATTGTGGAGGTGTAGTTGAAGTTTGGCAAGTCACGTGCAAGAACAAAGTCGTGGGACGGACTGAATTGGACTCCACTTCACTCTTAATCTCGGGCGGCGGAGGAAGTCTTGCGCAAAAACACCGCCTACCAGTCGATCGGATCCGCCCTGTAGTCCTCAGGTCTCACAGCACAGGGTATGAAGCACGAGATATGCGCCGGCTTTTCGAAACGTACGAGTAACAGTGGTCGGGCTTGAGCCGCGAGCCCCCCGTCTACAGCACACAACGTTGGTCACACAAAACGACACTCATGCCTTCGCATGACCTTCGCAAGTAGCCATGAGCGAGAAAACCGTCGCACAATGAGACAGAACGACTACACGTGTAGTCGGCATGCTCACAACTACCCTGGTACGGCTCGTTCGGCCATACCAGCCCCTGATCAAGGTACGGGTACAGACATTGGAACCGAGAGCATGCCACATGATGAAGGGTCAATCGAGCACTGAGCGCAGTCTCCAGAGCTGGAGGATGGAAGATGTGTAAGCAAAGGGTTGTCATGTAGGTGGAAACGCAAGTTTTTCGTTTTACTTATTCTCTGCTCAATCAAACTCGCATGGATTACACTGTCCCATGATTCGCGACCGAGGAATACGTTGTCGAAATGAATAGCCTTACGAGCCCTCTTGCCAGCAGCACTAAATCTGACGGCAAGCGCAAGCGCGAGGACACGAAGTGCGACGATGAAAACTTCACTGTGGACGATACATCGCCCATATCCGCACACATCTCCGATCACGATGCCCGCACCGTTGCGAGATCTAGTAACGGCCTCGGCGAAGCCGCCCACGGCCAGGACGACGAACCCACGATGAAGAAGAGCAAGCTCCTCCCCAACATCAACCCCAACGGATTGAGCCAGGCGGGCGAAAGCACCCAGAACGGCGTTGACGAGATCCCCAAGCCAGCCGAGGAGCGATTGAAGAAGATGCACGATGCCGTGAGGACGTTGCTTGAGTGCGTGGGAGAGGATCCTGATCGAGAAGGCCTGGTCAACACGCCAACACGGTACGCCAAGGCGCTGTTATTCTTCACCAGGGGCTACCAATCCGATCTCGAGACCATCGTCAATAATGCGCTCTTCCACGAGGGGCACCATGAGATGGTCATCGTGAAGGATATCGAGATCTATACTCTGTGCGAGCACCACCTCGTGCCCTTCACCGGCAAGGTATGTACCACACCAAGGCATGTGCGTCATCCCACTCGGGACTAATCTTCATCCATACATGTAGATGCACATTGGCTACATCCCCAATGGTACCGTCATTGGACTGTCTAAGCTCCCGCGCATCGCCGAGATGTTCTCCCGTCGGCTGCAGATTCAAGAGCGTCTGACCGAGCAGGTCGCCCACGCCATCATGAAAATCGCTAGGCCGGAGGGCGTCGCAGTCGTGATGGAGTCGTGCCACATGTGCATGGTAATGCGCGGTGTTGAGAAGACAGGAACCACCACCATTACCAGCTGCGTCCTTGGCTGCTTCGAAGAGTCGGAAAGGCGTAACGAGTTCCTAAATCTCCTCCGCGCCAACAGTTCATAGTCCTCCACCCCGGCCGCACGATATGCATCTGAGTGTCCCGCAAAGTGTATTCACTTCTTTGCGTCCTTCCCAGAGTTTTAGTGGCTATTCAATGGATCGCACGGGCAGGCAAGAGACCGCAGTGGAGATCGAATGTCACTTGTTCTGCAACGCCAGCCCATGTGGGTATATCTAAAAGCTATCCAATACCCAAGCCGCTGTGTACGCTCACTCAATAAATATCCACACAGCAAATATTCACCTTCCAAGTATTACAATACACGTACATGTTGCTTTCGGGAGCATGTAGCACCTATCCCTCCCTCTGATCTTGCTCTTGCTCTTCGTTCGCCTCTTCCACAGTCGCCATCCTGGTGTCCTCGCGCTCGGCTCGTCGTTGCTGATCTTCGGTCTGTGCCTCGCTCATCTCCCGCATCACAACGTCCGTCATCTGACTGCTGGCCTCTGTGCCATGGCCTTCTTCAGTCTGCAACGGCTCCTCACTACTAGGCTCCTTTTTCATCACAGCCTCGGAAGCAACGCGTTGCTCTTGCGTTGGAAAGAATCGCTCACCAACACTCCTGCTGGCATCTTCCACCCCACTCGGAAAGATCCTGCTCATGAGTTCTCGATGCCGCTCCTGGGTATCGCTCGGATCACCTCCCTCCTCACCACCCTGGCCTTGGCCCTCCGGCGAGCCTGGAAGCGACTCATCACCTTCTTCGTCGTCAGATATCGATCCAGCAGGCACCAGCGAGCGAGCAGAAGTAGGTGTGCGACCTTCCATCTCAGCGCGCTCTGCCTCTTTCTTCGCGTGAACCTTTCGCAGATTATTCGCTGAGCTCACAGAACGCATGTCTGGTCTGCCGTCCTTCCTAATCAGTACACCTTCGGCATTGCGGAATGGTTTGCTGCGCGACTTCTTTCCAGCGCTGCCCTGGTCGCCCATCCCTGCTGCGAAAGGATCGTACGGGCCTGATGATGCCAGTGGAGTGGCTGGAATTTCGGATTCGCGATCAGAAGGCCCCCCTACCGCACCACCCGCCCGCCTGACGATTCCACCTCGTGAGACGTCTTCGGGAGATTGAGGCTGTGGTAGCCATGGACGGTAGAAACCGTTCGGCGAGAGCTGACTCCCTGTCCAATCTGCTCTCTCCCACTCTGGCGTACCAAGATCATGCGTTGTGAGCTGAACACCGCCTCGACCACCTCTGCTGCCTCGTCCGCGACCGCGACCTCTTCCGCCACGCCGGCCTGGACCATGAGGGTGAGGCCCGCGGTGTGGGTGAGGTTGACCATGATGCTGCATCTGTATCAATCGCTCAGTCTCTGGTCTCCAAGATTCCTGCGAGTCTTGAGATTGCGTCGAAACGATGAAACGATGACCGGGCATGCTCGCTGAAGCTGGCGTTGGTAGTGTCTGGGCCTGTGACTGCGAAGCATCGGATGGCGCTCGCGAGTGCGTTCGGTACGAGTCTGGTGCGGTAGAGTTGGGCACGCTCGATGGCACGTATGCCGACTCCTCGCTGTACTGGGTTCTGGGCATAATGGGAGCGAGCCTGGGACGTTTCGGAGAGCCAGGTACTGATGACTGATATGGAGACTGTCGCGGCTCTTCGTAGGGACGCTTGGCTGTCTGAGGAGCATTGACAGCCGCCCAACCAGATGCTTGTGTCTCCTGATATGCAGGCTGTTGTCGGCTTGGGCCAGGCTGAGGCGGTGGTGGAAGTGGACCGGAAGGGACGTGGCTTTCGCCCGTGTGCCAGCCCGTTATAGCACTTGGTGGAGGCAAAGGCTCCCCCAGCCTGAAACCGCCTGATGAGGAAGCTTGCATAGTGGCCGATGAGTCCATCGAGGGCTGGTGTAGACTCGACGATGAACGCATGATGGGTCGATTGTCCACTGGTGACATATTTGCTGAGGTCCGAATGGGAGGGAGCGGCTGGTGCTGGCTCGGTACGGATGGTGGGTGTGATGGCAGGCTGTATTGGCTTGGGACCTGGGACTCCCGGTACGATGGGTCACGCATGACTGAGCCAGATTCGCTCCTTGTGTTTGCGACTGACGGCGGACCTTGCTCCTCCCATCGCTTGATTCGGTTCTCCAACAGTTTGACCTGCATCCGCAGAGCGTCCACCTCATTGACTCGATTGGAGATGGCACCAACCCGTTCTGCGAGCACCAGAAGGTCGTCTGGGTCATGGCGAGTCGGCTCCATGGTAGGTCTTGCACGCTGTTCTGATCGAACATCATGCAAAACAGCCATGGCGTTGCCGACAGCTTGATCGAGTCTATTGATGGCGATCTCGATGTCCTGGACTTTCGATCTATGGGAGTCCAACAAGCTGGTATTCAACGAGACCTGCGTCTGGACTCGAGAAATGGCACCTGCCCATGTTTCGGAAGGTGTAGGATGTGATGTGTCTCGGTTCGGATGAACATTTGATGATCGAACCGAGCCTTCGAACGTCCTTGACGAGGTGGACGGCGCTGATCGTATTGGAACATCGTGAGGTGTCGATCGTCCACTAACATCTGTCATTGAATGCGCAGCCTCCATATCAATGCGCCTCTCGCGCTATTCATCGAGATGGAAGCCAACAAGATCGGCGCCGTTGCATGCTGCCTTGCTGTCGATCAGCTACAACCCAGACTCCTACAAGAAACAACAACGAGTAGGAAATATTGTCCAAGGTGAGGTCCGGAAACCAGCGACTGTTCATGCCTGTGTCACGCAAATCCAGCTAATCAAACTCAGTGCCCTCATCATCTTGCTGAAACGCACTTCCGAGAATTACCTGTCAGAATTGTATAGCTAATTTTGCAAAAGGCAACGGTCGTCGATTTGTAGGTGCTTAATCGTGGCTGGATTCAACGCTAGGCAGGAATAGAGAGATTAACTAGCATGGAATCTAGCTTGTTAGGGCCGATTTTCTTTAGTGGCCCATGCCACCAGAGGTCCTGTCAATCATAGAGCTCCAAGTTGTACAGTGGTGTGATCATATGATGGTGAGCTTTGTTGGACGGCCCGGATACGAGCCAATGGTAAGATTCGTTCTTTGGCCTGGTAGAGTAATCCCAGGCGATGGTAATGTAGTACCGTCAAGCCTTGAAACGAGTGCAATTACACAAGAATTCTCCGATTGTGGCGGCGGGGTGCGCCGTTCCCGAGTGCGATGAGAACACCGGCCGGACTCCGTATAATGACACAGCATCGTTCTCTTGCGCCATTGTCAAGGTACGAGGATCGGCTACCGGGTCGAGGGAATCGAGTCTGTTTGCCCAGGCATCTGATATGAAGGTGCATCTTACGCTAATGGCGTGGAGAGGAAGTAAGGTTCACAGTACACAGTTTAGAAGACCTGTTAGACAATAACGTCCCAATGTCCGTGTCGAAAGTATGTGGTACAGGGCAATGCATGCACGATCCTATGGTGGCCGTTGCACGATTGACGATTGGTTGATTGGTCCAGCGTCTTCGTAGTTCGACCTGCTTTAGCCACATAGTAGTGGTATAGTCACGCTCGGATGGGCGATGGAGGCATCTCCATTAATCTGGTATCGGATATACAAGTGAGCGCAGGTCGGAGATAGAAGTCAAGGTAGGAAGGTGATTATTGAAGTTGTCTCATTGGCATCAACCGTGTGCATCATCGGCCTGAACCGGCAGGCTACCGAGCAAGACCCGTGGCCGTGGAAGCTCTACTACGGTCTCGACGGGCTTGCCATCTAGATATGCTACGGCACGACAGGATATTGTCTCGAAAACACTGCTACCAAGGCCGAGAAGATGAGCTGTCTTCAATTTTCTGATCAAGGTAGTCGTGACAATATTCTCCTCGAAACTGATGGTTCCTTGTGCTCACTTGTACCGGGCGGCCCCGTTCAGATTGATCTGTCTTCTCATAGTCTCCATGGCTTCCCTCCTGCAGACCTCACGCATATCGCCCTTGTCATTACCCACTGTTCTGCGCCGTCTTCTCACTCCCTTAGCAGCCTGACTCTACTCAAAAATCCGAGACCCAACAGATCGGCCAATCGTCGCCTGAAACGTTAGCAAGTGGACGGGAAAGGAACCATCGAGGAAGATGTTATCGTCTGCACAAACTTCTGCGTCCTGGCAGGCCATATTACTGTACAATCCGTCAGTAAGTTTCGAGAAGATGCTGCTCGACAACCTACTAGAAACACAGAGGCATCGAGCCGTCCGTGGGAAGATTTGCGGGATCCGCCTCGCCATCGCCGTTCATCTGGCAGTCGCACGCAGCGGTATAGTAGTCCAAGACGTTGATGTCGTAGCTCTCCACCTTCCTGATGATGTCTTCAGCTACAGCCATGTACTCGCCGTCGGCGTACGGCGCTGCAAGCGTCATGCATCGGCCGCCGTCAAAGTCCATCCTGCGTTGTGATGATTAGTAGAAGCGCGGCATCAGCTGGACAACTAGCCGCCTTACCAGTAATGGCCGGGTTGCCCGCTGCAGACATCTTCGCTGGGAAAGTTCTCGTCGTGCACGATGATATAGCCATAGGCCTGAAGAGCGACGTCTGGGTGGGCCGAATGTTAGGAATCACATCCAAAAGACGTTCAGTACCGACGACAGCGAGTCCAACTCACCGACAAGCTTCTTGTTCAGGTATGCGTAGCCGAGGTCGAAGATCTGGTCAACCAAGTCGCCTTGCAGCAGGAACCGTCCGTCGGCAAAGTATCCCGCCATGCTTGTTGTGTGGTCCCCACCTCGGTCCGGCAGCGTTGCAGTGTCGCCCGCACCGCCAACGGCAAGCTTTAGCACATCGTCAATGATATCGTCCTGTGCAGTGAATATCTCTGACAGCGCTTTGTCTATCCCACTAGTCGGATCGAATGTATAGGGGGCTGTGTCAAGGATGAAGCGACGAAGGTACCACCGAGTGAACCGGCTAGGCCCTTGACGATACTGACGCCTACACTGCTTGGAAAGAAATTGGCGTAGCCTCCAGCTAGGCTGTGTGTCTGGTCAGCACAGCATAAAGGTTCAGCAGATGTGGTGCATACCCGAAAACGACTGCAACCTAGACACCGTCATCGTTAGCGTTTTCTCTCAAGATGGTCAACGCAGATGATATACCCAGCGCAAGGCTTCGCCCGTTTGCAGCATGTCGACCTTGAAGTCTTTGGTGATACTGGACACCTTGAGAGTCGCGTTGATCACGGTGTCTTGTAAGTTCTCGTGTGCCTTTATGAAATCGGCTTGCAACTTCTGAACGGCGTTCAAGATCCAAAACTCTGCGCCATGGCCGCTGGCTTGCAGTTCAGAGCAACTGAAGGGACGCGCTAATAGGCAAGGCTGGTGAAGGGAGCTGCAGCCAAAAGCACCAGTATCACCGGACCCAGGAAACATTTCACCGGCGAGACGAGTGAGCCAGCCCGCCTCGCCGCCGTTCGTTAGGTATTCATCGAAATAGGATCCGACACCGAGGTCATTCCATACCACAGCGGCGCTGAGGAAGTGTCAGCTATGCATCCGACATCAGAATGGCGAAGAACACTTTACCCTTCTGGAGTGAAAAGGTCGGCGTTCTAGCGAAGGTGTTAGTGAACAGTGAAGCTGTGTAGGGCTTTGCTCGCGAATGCTCAGTGCTTACAACGCAAAAGTCCACAGTTGATTCTGCTGGGTCTTCCTCCACTGGGTCTTCCTCGGCTGGCTCCTCCCCGGTTGGCTCCTCAACTGGTGCCGTGGTGGTTGCGGTCGGCTGACAAGCCGCCAAGGTAGTGATTCCTTGCGACAACAGATCATCACACAGAACGTCCACAGCGTCCTCTTGTCTACGAACAACAGAGGGGTTGCTGTTGCGCACCGGAGAGGCTGCACTCAGCGCTATCAAGGCGGCCACAAGGGTGGCGCGAGTGATGAGAGGCATCTTGATGAAAGAGTGGGCGTGGAGCTGGGTGATTTGTTTGAGCAGATTGACGCTTTTGGAAAGGTAGTGATGCAGGTTGGTGGGGTCCTGCCCTTTTATTTCACGGGTTCGAGTTCGCGGCCGCGTCCAAATTCGCTATCCTATGATGATGGCAGATGCTCTGCCGAGTTTTTCGCGGCCATGCTGTACTTGGCGAAATCTCCATTGACACCATGTTGCTACGTTCGTGATTACCGTAACAGTCGATCGAGCATTCCGAAACCTTTCCGAAGACAACGTGCGTCGATGGCATGCTCACAGAAGTTCTCATGTGTGCCCGAAGGATTTCCGTCGAAACTCTGCACGAAGGACCGGCTTGCTGTACAAGCTTGGAGGGTTTCCGGCAAATTCTGCACGAAGGAGCATCTTGGCGTGTCTGCCAGAATAGACCAATATGTGCCACGCTTAATCGACTCGAGCACGTGCTGATCAAGGTCTGAATCGAAGCATACGAGAATTCGGTCAACCGCGTGAGTCTGTTCGCTGGCGATGTCGTCCGGCCCATCTGCTGTGGTCTGGTTGTGCACCGGAACGGCAGCGAAGCGGGGCCCTGTAGGGAGGAAAACGCTTCGACAGGTTACCCTGCACGGCCTGGAGGTGCGGAACCAGGAGGACCAGCACCTGAATGTCTCTCGTGTGTTGCTTTGCCCTAATCGATGTGAGCCTCCATATGAGCCAAGAGAAGCACTTCTGATGGGGAGAACAAGTATATATACCATGCGGAAATAGCGTGCTTGACAAGTTGATGTGGAGGCCCGGATCAAGGAAGTCTTCGTTGCCACACAGAGACACACGTGGTTGACATAAGCACTGAGTGCAGGGGTCTTCATAACGTCGTGCGGACGCAAGACGAAGTGGTGGACCGATGGACCGGTCGAGGGATGAAGTGGCGGAACTATTCGTCTTGGCGACTCGGCGAAGGATCGCAGGATTTTTTGGAAGAACAACCTGCTTTTCTGGTGGGAGGAGCTTCCGCGATCTGCTGCAGTGTGAGCATAGAGTCACCTTGTGTGTTCGGCCTCCTGTGGGTATCAAGTCGAACAGACATGCTCGAGAGTCCACAGCGTTTGCTCGGAAGATTGTAAGGCATGTCCAGCTTCGGCTCGTTTTCGGCGTGGATAAAGAGGCCTCTCGACGTGAACTCTGTGTATACAGTCATTGTACAATTGCCCACAATGAGCGGTCGCGTGTCGATGCAAGCCTTTAAAGGATGGCGGATACACCGTTGGCCCCTGTATTTCTTTCGGAAAACCGCGGGTTCGCACGAGATTTCAGTTCGATCTAGTCGAGTAGTGCTGCTATGGCAATTGTCTGCCTGGATACTCACGAAACTCGCAGGCCCATCCGAAATGATGGGTGGGGGGGGTTATCCGAGACAGGATCACACACCAAGCGACGCTCTGGAATGTTCCAAGCTCGATCGCAGGTCCGAGAGAGCAGTTGGGCCTTCTACCCATTCAAAGCGATGGGCAGAAGATTTAGCAGATCTCCCGGACTTGATTGTGTTGTCATGGTTTGGGTCCAGCCAAAGACGCGCTTATACACCCAATGGCGCTTGATCGTGTTTCGGGGAACCCTTTCACCGATCAGTTTGATTGATCAGAGGGCTCTCCCAGTCGAGCATCACACCTCAAGCGGCGCTTCGGCATCTTGCAGCCTTGATAACAGGTCCGAGGGGCCGAAAGCGACGGGTAGAAGGGTCGGCAAGTATCTCGGACTTCGTCATTGAGCTTGGAAGGTCTTAGAGCGCTGCTAAGTGTGCGATGCGGTCTCCGAGAGCCCTTTTACCCATCGGTTTGGCGTGTGTACATGTACGATCTGCAAGATATGAGAATCGTAGCAAGTGCAGTGACGTTGCACGAGCTAAGATAGGGTAGAAAGGCAGTCGCGAATCCAAGGCTCTCTAAGATTACCAGCAGCTACCGTCTATCAAGAGGTCTGAGAATTGATCGATACTGCCGTCGTCCCGGCGGAGAGTCAATGTGAGACATCCTCGATTCACGCTTGAAGTGCAGGCCATCAAGAGTTGAGGAACGCGGCCCGGGCCGAGCCGCCACCTGAGACGCAGCCTAATGCACCACTAATCAACAGCATTCTCCCCCATCATCGCAGCAACTTGAACGTCACACCGCTGGTGATGGTGAGAGGCAGCCGGCCGCCAACATGGAGAACGTGCAGAGGTTCATGAGAGACTACGACGTACAGGCCGAATTTGATCGCGCCATCGACCAGACCGACAAGGCAGACGATGCGATCGACTACGAAGAGTTCAGTGATGATGAACTCCCGGAGGAGGAGGAAGCAACGAATGCTATCGAAGGTGACGAGGAGCTAGACAATGTGCTTGGTCAGGAGACTGGGGCGGTGGCGGGTCTGCCAGTACAGCCAGAGCAGCCGCATACCAACGGGTTTCACTTCGACCAGAACGCCGATGAAGAGCACGAGGCAGACCTTTGGGGAGATTCAGCTGAACAACACGACTTGTTTGGAGAGCGCAGTTCCTCCCCAGAGCAGCACAGGATCCAACCTGCCACCCATGATCGACCCGCACCTCCGCGACCGGGTGGTCTTGTGCTTCCTAAAAAGACTCCGACTCTCGCTTTACCTCGCATGGACCAAGAATACCGACCAGCGCAGCCACCTCAGCAGAGTCCGAGCGTTATGAGCCCGCCATCACTACTTGAAGATGACTACTCACCAGCTGCCAGCGAGGATGAAGAAGACGATCTTAGCGATGTTGGAGACCTCAACGATCCAGAGCGCATGCAGAAGTACTTGTTCAGACTCGCAGCGCGGAAGCAAGCTGGCGAAGAAGTGGACGAACAATTTGCGGAGATCGACATGGACGTCTTCTACAGCATGTACCCAGGCTTCGAAAGGAATCAGAACCCGAACTTCGTCAAGCTCTTTCCACCCCGGCCCGGCAGGTATCGAGGCAAAGTTCCACTCAAGCCGCCACGCGCGATCGTCCCCACCAAGCTCTCCCTCGACTTGATGGCAGATCAGGAGAAAGCCTTCCGAGCGCATGCTGTGATATCAAAGGCAGGTGAGGAGGTCACATCTCGTCCAGGATTCATCAATCTCAATTTCGGCTCAACGGCACAGAACGAAAGTGATGATGATCTTGAGATGAGTATCATCGATGAGAACGAACGCATTGGCGATCTGACGATGCAAGATCTGGCGGTCATCTGCGGCGACTGCGACATTCCAAGTGGCGATGAGCTTTCGATTGTGGGAGGATTGCAGGATGGCGATTGGGAGTCTGCGGAACGCAGTAGGCCAAACAAGAAGCGAAAGATCCTTGATGGAGACTTCTCCCTGGCTTTACAGGATCCCTATCTGCTCTTCGAAGATCCCGAGCGTGCCACCGCTAAGCTGGCAAGATCTGTTGCGCTGGACCTCAACGACCAAAACTTGCTGGTTGATGAGCTCCTCCCACAACGGAAACGCAAATCTGCGTTCGATGGGCGCCGCGGCAACGCTCTTAACAGGAGTATTGCTAAGCGGTACAACATCAGTAATGACGAGGCGTACGATGCGCTCAAGGAGAATCATCAGCACAAGGTGCGGAGCACACTGGGCGCCATGGCTATTGAGCACAGTCTGCCTGCCACGAAGCTGCAGTTCCCATTCTACAGGATCGCCATGGATGGAAAGGCGAAGCGAGCATTCCATCGCCCAAGCTTAGACGTGAGGGATCACAAGCTCAGAGACTTGAAGTTCACCAAACCGAAGCACGTCAAGCGCAAGCATCTTCGAGGACGCGAGACCAAGGAATTGTTTGCAAAAGCCGACGACCTCAGCTTAGGCGACAATTCCAGCGTGCTACTTCTAGAGTATTCGGAAGAAGCGCCGGCAATGCTGTCCAACTTTGGTATGGGCAGCAAACTACTTAACTACTATCGAAAGCGGGATACCGATGATCAGGAACGACCGAAGCGTGATGTCGGGGAGACGACTGTTCTCCTTACGCAGGATAAGAGTCCGTTCTCCAACTTCGGTCACGTTGACAAGGGCGAGCTCGTGACAACTCTTCACAATGGGATGTACCGAGCTCCAGTGTTCCAGCACAAACCCAAGTCGACTGACTTCGTCGTCGGCCTGAGCAGCAGCTACGGATCTGGCCACAAATTCTACTTACGCAATGTCGAAAACTTGCACACTGTTGGCCAGCAGCTGCCGACCGCTGAGGTGCCCACAAAGCACTCCCGTCGCGTCACGGATGCTGCGAAGAAGCGTCTGCGCGCACTTTCGTACCGGATGTACAGCAAAAGCGTCGACCCAAGACGCACGAAGGCGAAGGCTCTCAACAACGAGAATCTAATGCCTCACTTGCCTGGTCACGACATGCCTCAGACCCGAAGCAAGATGCGAGAGTTCATGAAGTACGAGCGAGCACCAGGGAAGGACAGTGGAGGTATATGGGTACCGCATCCCGGCCAGGTCGTACCTGACGCAGACACACTCAGAGGCTGGATCAAGCCTGAAGACATCTGCCTGCTCGACTCCATGCAGGCTGGCGTTCAGCATCTCCAAGACCTGGGCATTCCTGACGACAAGAATGATGACGACGATAAGGATCTGGATGAAGGCGAGCACATCGAAAAACAACTTGCACCGTGGAGGTCTACTAAGAATTTCCTCGCTGCTTGCCAGGGCAAAGCAATGCTGAAGCTCTTTGGCGATGGCGACCCAACGGGCCGTGGTGAAGGTTTCAGTTTCGTGAAGACGTCAATGAAAGGTGGCTTCAAGATGTTTGGCGAGAGTGTGGAAGACAAGATCGCGGCGAAGAAGCGTCGCGAAACCGGCGGGCATTCATACAACGTCGCTGAGCAGCAGAGACTCTACGACGATTCGATCCGAACGATCTGGAACAGGCAGAAAGAGAGCCTGGCCGCTGAGCTCGAGCACTCCGACGCGGAGATTGAGGACTACTACGACGAGCCAACAAGTGCATACCCGTCTGGCAGAGGAGCAACGCCCCGCTCGTCGTTCGCAACCCCTGCCGCATCTTCTCGTCTCGAAGACGAATCTGCAAGCCAATTTAGTAGAGGCAGCTCCGGTCGTCGCGGCGACGTCCTAGAGATCACCCGAAGGACCATCGACAAATACGGAAACCCAACGTTGAGCACAGAAGAAGTGACCAACCCGAAGGTGATCGCTCTATACCGCAAGAAGCAGTTGGAGAAGAAGCTGAACCACGTCACGTCTGCAAACCCCCTCTTCCCCCATCAGACCACTTTGCTAATACACCCCACAGCGTCGACCAAATGCAACCCACCGGCGACAAAGAACTCGACCTCCTCGCCGAAGAGCGCATCAAAGCGGAGGTCGCGCGCCTCGAGCGCAACGCCGACCGCAGGGAAGCTCGCGAGAAGCAGAAGAGCAAGCACGCCGGCTCACCAGCTGCAGCAGTCGTTTCTCCCGCGCCCTCTGAGGCGGCCGACGGTGCTACGCCGCAGAAGGGTCGTGGCCGCACGAAGGACGGCACGGCGAGGAAGTGCGCGAACTGTGGGCAGGTGGGCCACATCAAGACCAACAGAAAGTTAGTACCGTTCACTTGTCTTTTCTGCAACAGCGATAGGTTCGAGGAGATCCTGCCGCCTCCAACAGAGCGGGGGGGCAAGAGGCACGGTCCGAGTGACGGCAGGCCTGGTGCCGGTGCTGGGGCGTCGAGCAGCTACTCTGCGTTTGCTTTGTGAGCGGACTTCGGTGGGAGATTGGGCCTGCGATGATTATTCAACATCTTCATCCCATGGTTTGGTCTAGAAAGATTGGCACAAATTTCATTTGTCTTGTGTTTGTTGTCAATTGTTCGATGAACTCTTGCTGACCTCGATGTGCTAAAGACTCTGCCCGATGCTGAATGGGACGATGAAGCCGGAGGATGGGAATGGGAATGGTGACAGCTCGTTTGGTGCTGTGCCTGCGCCTTTGACGCTGTGATGCTTTCGCCCTGCCCGATTTGCGAATCTTGAGTACCCTCCCTACGAACGAATACGCATACCCCACGATCGATACCCTCCGATACTCGCCCCTTCCCTGCCATCCGCTCGCCGAGATCGATTTTGGCGTGGGAAGTGGTCTATTGCTGAAGAGTTGGTCTCGGAGATACCCGTAGAAAGCCTTGATAGTCGGGTTTTTCGCAATCAACAATGTTTTGAAGCGCTTCTTCTATCGTACTCTGTGATCGGATCTCAGTCCCGGTTCACGGCAGATCGCCGAGTTGTGAAAGCTTATGTTCGTCCGTGTTCCACGGTTTCCGGTGACCACAGGCGGAGAACCTGTAGGCCCAGACGGGAGAAAGACACTGAAGCCAAAGTAGTCTTGTTGTTATTACGCTTTGCGTCGTGTTATGTACGCGTGTCTGCCGGATTGCCGCCGCAGCTTGAGCACCAAGGCTCACCTCAGCATTATTGGAGTGCTTGGGAGTACGTCACCCAATGAACGGGTACATGCATGCAGCGGGCGCGCCAGGGCAGATGTCACATAATTTCACGTGAATATAAGATATCAATGGTTGTTGAGCAGTGAGATTGTCAAGAGCCTGGAGTTGGACCGACGGGAGAGAGCGAACACCACGGCATAATGGCAGAAGCGCCGAACATGAACGGCGCAAATGGCAAGAGTCCTCGAGCTGGTGGTGGGATGAAGGTGCAACTCACCCCGGCGTCGAGGACAGGCATACAGCGCACCGAGACGGTCTTCTTCGATGCGCCTGAAGGACTGGATGAACCAGCCAGTACAGCCCAAGAAACACAGCAACGACAGCAGATGCTGCGGACACAGACCGGACAGACCATGGCTTCGACTCTGTCCGTCCCACCGCCGGGCTCGGTGCTCACCGGCAAGCAGGAGCACTACCTGAAGCGCGAACTGCTCTCACACCAGACCGAGTGGGAAGTCACTGAACTCGCCCACCCCACCGCTCTCCAGCGATTCGGCGCTCCCTTCAGATCAGACGTTGGCGAGGTCGCGCCGGAGGACTCGGAGCTGCCACTACTACGCTATATCTTCGTGCACCACATCCGCAACTTTCCCTTCCTCAACAGGGCCAAAGAGAAGGAGTTCTGGCAGGACAAGCTGCAGGTCTTTCTCGAGAGCTTCGCCAACAAGCACATTTCCTCCTCCGATGAGCGGTTAGAGCAGACCAAGAGGACTAAGCTCGCACTGAAGGCAACAAAGCTGGTGGAGCTGATGATGGTCTCGGGCATACCCACAGCATCAGGATACGAAGAACGGATCCGCTTCAGCGAGCTGGAGGTCGTGGAGCGTGGGGCGAACGAGCAGGGCTTGGTGGTCAATGTGCCGCAAGGACACCAGATTAATGGTTGGGATGTCAACGTGGCGGGGGTGAAGCAGGTCAGCACCAAGAGGCATGTAAGAACGCACGTTCACGCAGAGTTCATCATACGGGTCAAGCGGAGGGAGGAAGATGAGATACATGTGACGAGGAGGTTTGGAGACTTCAGACGGATGCACAAGAAGCTGCGGTTGGAGTTGCCTGGGAGGGTACTGCCACCGCTGCCGCATAAGAACAAGTCGCATTCGATATACAGTGGTAAAGACGACAACGATAGCGACAGCATTAATTCGATGTCGACGCAGGAGGCTGCTACTCCGGATGGCAGTGCTGAGGCTGGCGGCTTCAGGTCGTACCTCTCGTCTTGGGCGCCGGGTTCGAGTGCACGGAGTCACTCTAGGAACGAATCGAAGACCTCGCTCGGGACTGGCTCACCACGACAATCTATCGATGCTCTGTCTCGCGACTCGCCTTCCATGTCACCACTTCGAGGAGCATCACCAGCGCCACTAGCGCCACAGACGCTTTTCCGAGAAGAGCAGCGAGTCTCGCTTCGAGCATTCCTCCGCAACTTCCTTCACAACGAAGCCATAGCCAATTCACACGCAATGCAAGAGTTCCTAATGAAAGAGCCAATCAAGCTCGGTCGAGAAGAGTTAGACGACATTGATCGCCGGAAAGTCATGGATGAACGACGAGTAAACGAGCAACACCAATTCTTCGAAGTCGCTCGAGAACGTGCGCGAGAGCTCGACGTACACATGGAGAAGTTCAGGCGGAAAGTCATCGAGAAGGATGGTCTGCGGGATCTGTTCGGCGAAATAAAGCGGAAAGACAAGCTAGACGACCTAGATCCTGAGTATCGCAAGTTCGCGGAGTGGTGTCGGATAGAAGTTGCTGCAACGCTGTACCACTTGTTCTTGGCTGAGGATAACAGTCCGGAACTGTTTGCGCAGGCGAAACGGATCCATAGTCTAGTTCCGTACACCGCGTTGAAGCAGGTCATTCGGTTCACGAATCCGGCCGCTGTCATGGCTAGTGTTCTTGACATATTTATGGCGCAGCCGCTTGGAGCGAAGAGCTTGCTGCAACGCATCTTCGGGCTGGCGCTCGGAGACGGGATCAGGACTATCCAGAAGTCGATCGACGCACTGACGCAGAAGATTCAAGAGCCAGTGCTCTGCGAGAAGATCAAGAACTACAGTGAGTCAGACCAACAACTCAAAAACACCCTCCGACAAGACGCCAAGCACGAACACACCGACGTCCTAGTCAAAGTCCTGCAATCCGAAGCCATCGAGCCCGAACTCTCCAGCGAGCAAATCGGCCAAGTCTTCAACGCCTACGTCGCCTGGGACAACGCCGTTGAGAACGTCGACGAACAAATGCGGCAAGGCGCCGAGCTCTACGCGCAGCTCAAACAGTTATCAAAACTCTACACCCGCCAGCGCGACAAGAAAATGATGCTCGAAATGATCGAAGAACCGGTCACCCTCCGCCTCTTCCGCGACCTCTTCTCCATCTTCTACGAACCCCTCGTGCGCGTCTACAAATCCGCCAACGTCTACAACTCCGTCACCGACTTCGCGCGCTTCGCTGACGACGCCATCGCCACAATCGAAAAAGCACAACGGCAAGACGTCAGCGCCGACCCCAACCAAACCGTCCAATCCTTCATCGACCTCTGCGCCCGCCACGAAGAAGACCTCTACAAATTCATACACGAAGTGCACACCCACGACAACGGCCTCTTCGACAAACTCATGACCTGGATCGAAGGCATCCTCGATTTCCTCCGCAACGGGCCTACAGGCGGGAAACTAGACATGAACGCGCTCTTCCAAGGCGCAGTCGAGATGAACCAGATCGACCGCGCCGTCGCTGTGCGCGAGATCAACTCCCTGATAAAATGGCAGACTGCGCGCAAGAAGTGGCATTCCGACAAGACGCGCCAGAAGATGGCGCAAGCTGATGCCAATGCGCCTGACGGGAGTGGAGACGCTATGGCGGAGTTCGCGGCGTCTTTCAAGCCGGGGGATTTTGGGTTGAATGCGATGGATTTGCAGGATATGGATCTGGCGGATGAGGACGAGGAGGTCAGTGATAGTGAGGATGAGGAGGATGAGGAGGCGGATCCGATTGCGGCGGAGAGGAAGCGGAGGCAGAGGCGGCAGGATATGCTGAAGCGGACGGCGGGGGAGCCGGTGAAGCCACAGATAAAGGAGTGTTATGCTATGATGCCGGGTTTTCTTGGGATGGTGAGGGGGGTGCTTGCTAGTGATTGATGAGGTGTGAGAGTTGTGGTGGGTGATGACCTAGACGAAGTATGGGGTTTTGGAGAGGAGATGAGCAGATGAGTTATGGATATGAGGGAGCATAGAGATATATGAGTGATGAGTTGCGGCGGAAGTCTGATACCATTACATAGAGCAGATGCGCCGGACGTTATATAGAGATATCCAGTGGTTAATGCATAATAGTTTTGCGGGAGTTCGCAGACATCATCAGCACGGTGTAGGCGAGTACTTGTAACTTGTGCAGAGCTCTCGATGCAAGGCCTGGTGGTGTGGAGGACAGCTCATAGACTGCGGTGCCGGCTTGTGTGATCCGAAGTTGGAGAGGACACTCACCTGTGTAATGTTCTAGATGCAAGGGCTGGCGGAGATGGAGAAGACCCTGACCTGTGCAATGTTCTCTATACAAGGACTGGCGATATGAAGGACGTCTCCAAGACGGCAGTGCCGGCTCGCGTGATCCGAAGTTGAAGAGGACGCGCTGAAGCATGATGTTCTCTGAGGGCTGAATTGGTAGACAAGATAATATTTGCTAAAGCTACATGATGCCGCAATGTCTAGGCGCAGATATGTACAGATCGTTGCAGTGCCGAAAGTCGTTACGGCCGTCGTTGGGTATCACTATTGGTAGAAGTTCATGCCGTTATAGTTGTACATCATGTTGCTGTTCAGCGCGGGTGGTGCGCTGACGGTGTGCTCCATCGCGGGAGCTTGTGGGATGCAGTTGGAGTAGCCGTTGTTTGGCCATGGCATAACTGCGTCGAGAGCAGGCGTTGGGTAGCCGAAGTTGAAGTCTGTCACCATGGGTTGGCAGAAGCCAAGCATGTCGGTTGAGATGGTGTCGTGGAAGACACTGAGGTTGGGATCGTAGCTTGGGTCGGCTGGGTGGGTGAAGTCGACTTCATCATCGAAAGTGTCATCTTCGAGTTCTGGAACGTCGGTGATGGAATCCTGGCCGGGCACGATCAGGCTTGCCGAAACATCTTCAGCACCGACTTCGATCTCCTTTAGCCAGCCGTTGTTCTTGAGCCAGTCAATCGGCGGCCAGTCGCCACCAGCCTTGCCAGCTCGACTCTCACGCTGTTCGCCTCTGGCTTTCCGTCCTCGTTTTCGAGGGCAGAAGTGTGCTCTGCGAAGGTGAGCGGCGGCGTTGTAGTACACGTTGTACTCCTTCTGCTGGTTACATTGCTTGCAGATGTCCAGTGGCCGAGTCGGACGCCAGCCTTCTTTGGTGGTGTTGTCGGGATCAACGCAGATCCAGACCCGGCGGAGATGTGCGTGAGCACGTTCGTGGTGGCGTCGTAGCTCGTGTTCGCCTCGGAAGCCGTCTGGGTACTCGGTGCAGATGTCGCATTTGAGTTTCGGGTGTTGAGGTCGGATGTAGGGTGCCTTGCTGATGGCCCTCATGGGTTCCTTGCGTTGAGTGCCAGGTTCCTGAGGTCGCAGTGGCCTGGCCTTGCTATCCATCTTCGAACTGTCGAACGAAACGGGACCATGTGGAAAGCACTTGGACGCAATTGGTCGGCTGGCGTTCTCGAGGTGCTTGCGTTGCCGGTCGGTAGCTTTGCGCTCGGCTGAGATCGAACGTGTCGAGCTTTGGTCTGAAATGCTCCGCTGCATGTCCTGGCTCGGGCAGTCAAGCCATGCTTGACCCTGTGCAACATCTTGACCGTCAATCATGCCAGCTGAAGAAGAATCGAAAAAGGAAAGCTCTTGCGGATACTCAATCATGTTGCCCATGCTACCCTGCCACTGCCAAGGTGCATCTTGACCTAAGCCAGCAACAATGCTATTGTTGCTGGGCTTCGCGGTAGCATAGGATAAGAAAGACTCGCCGGCAGCATCGATAGGAAATTGCATGTTGTCAGAATCATAAGAAGAGGCAGACTCAACGCACAACTCGCCGACACGGTCGTTCAACGACGACGTGCTCATCATACTACTTTGGCGGCTCATAGCGTCTGATGCAATCAAAGACGGCGTCGACAAGTTACTCGAGTTACTCGCACAGGGCGATACGTCGTACGGGCAAACGACATGAAGGAAGGGCTGTGAACCCTCAACCTTCAGCCGTTTCGCAGCATTGTGCGAGGTGTCGGAGCTTCGTTCGAGCTTCGCGACGTAGTCAGCGGGATTGTTATACACCGCGACTTGATCTGCTTGATGTTGAGGTGTGATGCCGGTCCAGTTCGAGCCGTAGTTGCCTGGTGCCGAGTGGGACTTGTGCATCTGTTGATAAGACCGCTTGCCGTGAGAGTCCTGTTGCATCGAGGACGTCGTAGTGCGACTTGGGTCCATGCTGAGACTTTGTCGAGACATGTTGACAGAGGCGATGTTGTGCGTTGCCGGTATCGACCAGTTCCGAGCGTCCGAGGTGTCGAGAGCCTGTACTAGTTAGCCAGGTCCAGTGAGTCCAATCCACGAAGTCATACCAGGCCCGCCCGATCGGCGCCTTGAGCCGGTCTTCGAGATGAATTCGCCAGTCCTCTGCCTGCCTCGCCAGTCGCCGTCGAGTTCCTCCGAAGCTGAGACGCCAGATCTGCCGTTTGCTGTGCCCATGCCTCGCATCGCTCCTGCTCCGTCCAGTTCGAACGAGCCTGCCAGAAAGCCTGCCGTTTGGCCTCCAAGACACCGAGGATAGAGTCGCTCAGGTCGCTGGTACTGGTGAAGGTCATGTCAGAAGCGACAGCAACGAATTCAAGAGGTGCTGACGAGTTGGGATCTATGTCTGTAGATGCCCAACTGTCTTTGGCGAGTAGTATGATGATGCTACCAATGGTAGTGTGGTAGAGTTCACAATCAGAAGAGAGACTCTGAAAAAATGAGGCTGTCTGCTATGAGGGAAAGGGCGAGCACTTATGCTCAAGCCTCAAGGCTGGTAAGAGCTGGGCAATGAAGCGTCAAGAGACTCGTAGCTGCAAGCGTAGTGGATCATGCATAATGAAGGCAAACGAGGCCGGACTCCGGAGATCCTGCCGTTGTTGCAGCTAGACGTCGTGATCCTTGTACAGAGCTCGCAAAACCGAGGCAGCGAATGGGATGGAGTCAGAGTCATGGTGAAACCGGACCTTAGTCTTTTGAGCCTAGCATGTCGAGTGTGACAGCGCACTGGGCTCCCGCGCCGTGGCGCTCTTCCGCCGTTGCGGTTCGTTCGATCGACATGCGGAAGGTCATGGGGTTCATCTATCGCGAGAGCTCTCTTCCTCTTTTCGACCTGCTGCATAAAGTCCATCTCACACCAGTCACACCACACGACATCTCGCAGATCCGGCCTCAGGCTCCCTGTCTAGATCGTCCAGGCCACGCACCACACGCTTACATCTCCGAGAAGCACGTTCTGGTCTCACCCAGGGCCCCGGCTCCACTCGTGATTGGCGACACACTGACGGCGAATCGGTCTGACATCTCGTACAAGCAAGCCACGTACGCACATCTCGACTCCTCCACGTGCTGTGGCATTCACCAGATGGGGGTGAACGAATGCTGATCGGTATGCTATCTTCGCTACTATATTTCACAGCCGAGACTTCTTCCAAATAGATCTACAAGCCACGGATTTCAACAACTTCTCAACGCTCCTCCAGCTGCTTCAAACGGCATCTGCCAAATGAGGCATCCTCACATGGTAGCACTCAAAGCCAGTGTTTGCGCCCTGGAGGCCTTCGAATTGCTTCTGTACAGACCAGGGATCCCGAGACCAAGCCAGCTGGATGCGCCATCGAGTTCGTCCACCTCAACAGGGCCGAACGAGCTCTTGACCTCCGGCATCCTTTGATTTCTGTCATTGTTTCCGGCCCGAGTGGATTCCGGTATCGGCTCTTCCGGGATCAGTGTCAACCACTCTTTCCGTACGTGTGAGTTCGCTGGTGGGTGTGAGATTCGATGTGCGAGGTATGCAATGCCTCGGGTCCGCAGACTCTCCATGTCGTTCTTCGGCGCACGAGGAATTGGTGCGGGAGGAGGTTTTGACACCAACTCAACAACTTCCTGAGCAACCACCTTCTCCAGCGGACTGACATCGGGTTCTGCCGGTGGTGTGCTGAACCGTTCAATCTCTCCATCGAGCATATCGGCCAATTCTTTCGTCTCGGAGTCCTGGATGTCTACCGCGACGATATAATCGCCCACGAAGCCGACAGGATCGAAACCGAAGTCGTCAAAGAACTCGCATACGTCGTCAACGACCTGTTCATCGCTCCTTCGCCTTGGGATGTTCAAAGCATCCTGGTAGACCTGGTCGATGGCCTCCTGGAATGGCTCTAAACTGGCCACCGAGTTCTTCCTGGGTACAATCACAGGCTTCGGCAGCTTGATTGGGCCTTGCACGTAGATGCTGCGTTGCCAAGCCGTCAGCTCAGGCGGACAGACTGTGACCACAGACCCTCCTCGCAAGTGTATCTGAGTAGCTACTGGCGTAGCCGCTTCCGATGACGGAGGTGAGTTTTCCTTACTAGCACTATTCTCTGGAATCGCCGAGAGCCTACTAGGCGATATCTCTTCGCCTCTGGCCATGAATGCATTGTTGGCTTTTGCATTATTCGCCGTGAGCTGCGAGAGCGGGCTTCGTCGTCTGTTGCTTGGTTTGCGAGGACTCCTAACTGAGTGGCGTAGTGCCCCTGGAGGACTCTTCGGCCCAGGATGACTTCCAAGGAGCTCAATCGGCGTTCTGCCAGTACTCGACGGTGTGGCCGGTAAGTCCTTGTGGATGAAAGAAAGTGGAGGTGGCACCTTCAAGTTCAACTGGATGTTGGCGTTGATCTTGCCGTTCAAGGAATCAACAGGGAAGAAGCCCGAGTGTAAGAGCATACTCATCGTTTCGCCCTTCTTCTCACGTCTCAGAGGTAATTGTGTCTCCGGCGTTAAGCCTGACTCCGGTTGCAACTCTCCTTCAGCTATCCTTGGAGCTGGTGTCGCGAACGAATACAGTTCGTCCAAGTCGAACAATGCTGTCCCAATTGAAGAGTCGGCACTCAACCGCTTTGACGCTTTATCAATTCTGCCACCTCGCACTGCTGACAGCTTCGAGCTTGCTTTTGACGAGGCAGGAGATTTCACGCTGGCATCGCTGGAGCTCATGCTGGATGTCTGTATGCTTGCCGCCGGTGCAGAGCTTTCTTTCAATGGCGATACGATGTTGCGGTGTGGTGTCACTGCTGGTACAGGACTCTCTTTCACTGGCGACACAATGCTGCGTTCTGGAGTCACTACTGGTGCAAGACTTTCTTGGATCGGCGAGGCGATGCTGCGTTCTGGGGTCACCGCGGGCGAGAAGACCTCTTTTACCAATGAGACGATACTGCGGTTTGGAGTCGTCTGCGCGCGACTTGGCTGGGTTGGTCGCTCCTCTCTGACAGGGGTCACGACATCCTTGCTCTTCGTCTTCCGCTTGGAGTTGGACTTGCTCACAGTACTAACGCTGTTGAATGGGTCCTCCTCGAGTAACCTCAGGATATCGGAAGCGGTCTTCGTCTTCTTCTGCCGCTTAGGAGACTTCGCTGGGATTGCGGGTGGAAGCTCTTCAGGTATTTCGGGGACTGGACTCTGTATCACTGGAGGTGGGCGTGGCTCCTCTTTAGGTACTTCCGGCACTGGAATCTGTAGCGGCGGTAGCGGAGCAGTCTTCGAGGGTCGTCGTTCGAACCATTCGTCTGGAGGAGCAGTCGAGCGCTTCGGCGGTACTGGGGCCCTTCGTGGACGTTCAGCGAATCCGTCCGGCAAGTATGCACGCTGTACAGGACCATCAGATCTCAGCGGCGAGGCACCGGACTTTGGATGGTCGAGTCGTGGCCGCGAAGGCAAGGGTGTCTGAGGCGGTGATGAAACACAATTTGAAGGACGTCTCGGGAGTGGTGATGTCGGACCAGCTGTCTGGTGCAAGGAGCCGCGATCCGCAGACGAAACACTTGTTGTTGGGTTCAGTGGACCTCCCGTCACTGCAGTCTGCCTTCTTGCAGCGAGCCGAGCTTCGATCTGAGCTCGGGAAAGCTGCACTGGTGGTGGTGCGAACATGGTTAGCGATACTGGGTATGGTGGTCAACATGAGAACGAACGAACAGGAACGATTCAAGACCGCTGTTTTCCTCGTACGTTCTGGGTGCAACCCCTAACAGCCTCTTTGTCTTACGCCACGGGCAGGTTTATGCGGTCGTACAAAGGCATTCGTACCGCCGTTGTGGTCGGCTGAAAGCCACGCATTCCAGAGCACACGTACAGGTCCGCATTTGGATGCAAAGCGTCTCCATCGTCGGAATATGCCAGATATGGCCGTTGCAGTGACTGCGTCCCGTATCATCACTGTCATAACGTACTACCTGCCGCATTGGTAACATATATCAGTCGATCCGTTCATGTGTGGTGCTGCCTCAGGCACGCTAGATTTTGTCTCACAAGTCTCCTACGAGCTCGAGGATTCAGATCGCGCTCTTCCGTACCTTCAAGTTGCTACACCGTCTCGATGATGAACACCATACGGAGCCAGCACTCACCCGATGAATATACGTTCTATAGTGCATGACTGTGTCAGGACGAGTTCGTCCTTCCCAAACTCTGCCACGCGCCATGATGACGACTAGACGTCAATGCTGCATCAGGACGCGTTAAAGTAAGGTCGGGTCTCTCATATTCCACTCTTTATTAGCACAAGATGTTGCGTCTCTTTGCTCGAACTACTCCAAGCGTATCAAGATCCATCACAGCTTCTACCAAGACCAGACCCATCATAAGCATCAGCCAGAAAGCAACAATGGCTACAGGTATATTCGTCTCCATCCGATATGGCGTTACGACCGCTGACTCCCGAGGACAGGTAAACACGAGAACCACGAACTCAAGACCGACGACCTCTTCAACGTCCGCTATGTTAATGCCGTGGTGACCGGTGGCCATACGGGCATTGGTCTGATGATTGCTCAAGCTCTTGTCGCTAACGGAGCTCGCGTGTACATCGTCGGACGGAGGGAGGATGTCATGCAGAACGCCGTCAAGCAGTACAACCATGGTGAAGGCAAGCTGGAATACTTAGTTGGGGACGTGAGCAAGAAGAGCGAGTGCATCAGGCTGGCGAAAGAGTTGACACAGAAGGAGATGAGAGGCATTCAGCTATTAGTGAACAATGCTGGCATAGCGAGAGATGACAATACGAGATTCTGTATGGGCTCGACTGTTGATGGTGGTATACACAAACTAACATAACACAGCAAAGAACGGGCAACCCGACATGAACTCCGCAGAGGCCATCTCAGAGCACTTCCTGAAATCTGAAGAACAGCAATGGCTCGACACATTCCACACCAACGTCACCGCCGGGTACTTCATGAGCATGGCCTTCCTACCTCTGCTCGCAAAAGGTACATCACAGACACCTGGATACAGCTCCTCCGTCGTCAATGTCAGCTCTATCAGTGGCGCGATGAAGGGAATGAGCGGCGGTCAACCCTCGTACGCATCCTCTAAAGCAGCGTTCACGCACCTGAGCCGCATGCTCGCAACGACGTTTAAGGATGTCAAGGTTCGTGTCAACACCATCGCACCCGGCGTCTTCCCAAGTGAGATGACGGCTGGATCGAGTGGGGAGGACAACAAGAGCACGCTCGACATGGAGATGAGCAATCCATCCGGAAGAACAGGGCACGACAGCGACATGGCGGCTTCTATACTCTTCCTTGCTGGCAAGGGTGGCATCTTCTACAATGACCAGATCTTGTACCCCGATGGAGGTGAGTATGATAAGTTTTGGTGGCTTCAAGAGCGAACACTGACTGTGGCAGGTTCTACGCTGGTCCAACCTGCTCAGAAGTAGACGGTGTTCTCGGACACAGAAAAACTACCGGGACGGCCATCTCAAGCGCTGTAGTGGCGGCTTCGCTGCTCTAGAGAAACGAAGAAGCCAGACACTGCGCCCTCCCTGTGTAAAGCAAAAAATTTTCTCCATACATCAGCGGTCGGCCGCTCTGCCTCCTCTCCGTGCTACGACTTGCGCAATCGCGATCTTCCTTCTGCTGTGGTGGCACCCTCGCTGTTCTGGCCTGCGAGACCATCCAAGTGAGCTCAACCTCACTTCGACCAAACTCACCTGGCTATTGTTCTGAGCCTGGACAATGTTGATGCTTCTCAGCGCCACAATACATTGAATCAGGGTTCTTCTGCTGCTGTAATAGCACCCTCGCTGTCTTGGCCCGCGAGAACAGCCAGGTGAGCTCAACCTCACTTCGCCCAAAATCACCTGGCTATTGTTCTATGCCTAGACATTTTCGATGCTTCTCAGAGCCCACACCACGTCGAATCGATGGTCTTCTGCTGCTGTAGTGGCACAGTCTGCATCCTATCGTTCGAGAATACCAGGTGAGGTTACAACATCTTCACATGACTTCACTTCTATTCACGCTCTTCATTCTCTATTGTCTACAATCAGATGGACGAAGAATACTGTTAGTCTACAATAGCAACATTTCTTCTCTTGTTACATTTTCTTTATATACACACCTTTCGACCCATTTCCTGTTCCGGCGACTCAACCTTCACACACAACGCAACACAACCAACACCACCAACCAAGGAACCATCATGGACAGTGCCGAACTCGTCGCCGTGAAGATTATCTGGCGCTGGATCGCCGGCACCACAACGGCTCCAGCCGCCGCCGCCGTCGACTGTACTGGCAGCACCACCGCCACCACCTCCGAGATCGCCCGGTTCTGCGGACCAGGCACCAAAGCCTTCTTCAACGCTCGCATGGCCGAGCAAGCATCGCGGAGCGCGCTCTCCGCCATCCCAACAGCGATGGCTGCCGCTAGCAGCGACTACACTGGCGCCACCTCCCAGCTTGCCGAGGAGAGCATCAAGATCAACCTCTGGGCGATCATCGAATGGCTGTTCAACTACGTCGTCTTCCCGGCCTGCTTCCTCTACCTCATCTTTGGCTTCGTCGACTGGCGCGGATGGTCCGCCGAGCTCCTCGCCGGCACCACCGACCTCATCACCGACCTCATAACCGCCGCAGCACCGACCGCCCTCGCCCTCGCCATATGGCTCATTCTCCTCCCCTTCCGCATCATCGCCGCCACTACAGCAGCAGTCATCCCCCTCGCCAGGCACTTTCACCTCAGAGAAGGCGCAGACGCGACCACTCGAAGCCTCGACTACTGGTACATATACCTACGCTACAGCTGGCCCGTCGACCTTGCATACCTCCACTACCAGCTCGGCCGCAACTGGATCGGACGCCACAAATTCCATCTCCTCGCCGCATTCCTGGCCATATGGTACCTGCACTCCCGTCATCAGCAAGTTGTCAAGCAGGAGAGCCTTGACGACTGGCTAGCAGTTGGAGGGCGAGCTGAGGCTTACGCAATGTACTTGAGACACCGAGCGCAGCATTTGGGGCTGTCTCAGATGTGAGATCGAATTCGATATGAGCATGAGAGCGATTTGATGCCAGCACGGAGATGGGGCGCTTTGGCCAAGGCAGCGATATGAGCAGTATATATTGAACGTTTGAAGGTGTGCGCTGGTCGCCCCCTTCTCCAGAATCGATTCAATGATGCCGCCACCACAGTCACTGATCTACCTTTCCACTCTTTGTCTTACAGCTTGTAATCTCTTGTCTCCATCCCACCACCCTCATCAAGCACTCTCTCAAACCTTTTCCTCCACTCCTCCACCAGTGCTGGATCATTCGTACTTCCATCCACACTAGCATTCACCCACAGACCCTCGTCGGATCCGCCCACTCCAACCAGGAACTCCCCCTCTCGTGGCCGCACCGAAGCGAAGGAACTCCTGAAGTCCGCAATGAATGCCTCGTCTTCTTCGTCAAGGTCGTAATATCCAGGTTTGATCAATGCTTCCCTCCGTCCCACGGAGCTGACACCACACGTCTGCGTCGAATGGTTCGGCCGCATTGGATACGCGCCCTGCGGGTTCAGCCCGGACCTGAGATGCTCAGGCAGCATTGCCTGCGTTCGTTCGAGACTGCTGATATACTGCATCTGTAACAATCTCCCGGGCCCTCTACTGCCCATATACTCCACACCTCCCTTGTCTCGTTGGATATTCGGTCGTTTCTGGAATACCATAAGCTGCCTATGCGCCTGTTTCGCCAGTAGCCTCAACCGTCCGTCGAGGTCCAGATGCGAAGGCAGGAACGGCAGCATGATCCCATCGCAGAACGCTAGCATCAGACTATCGGGCTCGGAGGCATGATTAAAGAATGCACGCGGATTCAGCGGGAAGCCGCTGATAAATGGCAGCCTTTCAGACAAAGGGATGCCAGGCTCACGGCGCTCGTAAAGCTCCATCATAAGCAAGGCTGCCAAAGCGAAGCAACCGGCTCCGACACTTGCATTGGCTTCGCGACAGATACGGTGAAGCCGCTTGGTACCCTTGAGCGATGCTTTGGCGAAGCATGGAATCGAGTTGAGTGGTGGTATTTTGCTGTAGTCTAGGAGTGGTTTGTAGATGGGAGACAGGGGCACGGCGCGAGTATAGCGATGTTTCCGACGGAGCGGGTTGACGAAGCCTTGCTGGAGTGGTTTGCGGATGTGTCGAAGGATACGAGTCAGAAGCCAGAACCAGCGTTGCCGAGCTCTTGATCCTTCGATGGGAGGATACAGCGCTTCTTGTGGAGGGGGCAGACGCTTGAGGATCGAGGATGGGTCAAGGAGCTCGCGAATCCGCTTGCGAAGTTCTGGAATGCTCTTGTTCAGGAGATGGACGAAATTGCGGAACCAAACGTAGTTGGTCAAGCCGTCCCAGATCTGATGAGAGCCAACTACGAGCAGTTTGAGACTGCTTCGTGGCCCTTTGAGCTTCTGCGGTGGGTAGACAAAAAGTTTGGCAAGGCATTGGCTGGCATCAATCACTCGCCCACTGTTTTGGCAATGCACCCAGAAATCCAATGGGTCCACGTTTTGGAAATGGTCCGAAAGGAAGACTAGCTGTTTCCCAGCATCTTCGACAGCCTGAGAGACCGAATTTGGTGCATCGACGGCGAAGTACACGTCCGTAGCAGAAGCTGCCTCGGCATTAGAGAAGTCCTGGCCAGACAGTGCTTTCGATTGCAAGAGGAGATGCTGGCATCTCAAGCAGGCCCACGCGAACATGATTCTTTCCCGCAAGTCATGGTGGCTGAGGGTGGATTTTATCTCAAGTTCAAGCTGCGCATTCAAGTCGGCTCTTCCTTCGTAGTGTCTTCCATCAATGTCGAAGGAGAATTCTGCCAGGCCTTCGATGGAAAGTAAAGTTGTCAGTAATGATCCAAGACGATGTGGCATCTTGCCCTGGAATCTGCTCACCCAATGGCCGATAGAAAGTGGTTCGAGCATTTCGTCTTGTGGTTCGCCACTGGTAATGTTCTTTATTACCATACCTATGGAGCCAATGGTTCTGATCTAACATGGCCATGGCTCGATCTTGCCCTGAAGTGGCACTCTGATGGACACAGGACTTCAAGGTGAGCGAAAGGCATCTCGATATGTGGTGTCACTGACCTTCGCGGTTCGGACTGACAAGCCGAGGCAGACTTTTTGTGCCTCCATCACGACGAGTCTTTCTCACTCCTCCACGAACATCACAAATCTTTCGACCCATGAGACAGTATGTGAAAAAGGCCCAGATGACATCTCACGGCTCCTGGAGTATACCCAGTGACATGTACATGTACCGCTCTGTGAAGCAGCCGCACAGGAACCAGAACCAGATCAAGGCCACTGTTTCCCGGCCACCTCTTGTGTCACACCACATGCAGCTTCCCTTTTTGCAGTGCTCCAGCAACAACACCATGGATGCTGGCACCCGCTCCAAAACAAAACTCGCAAGGCAGGTACTTGTACGCAAGTGTTACATGCAAGTCCTCGATATTGTCTTTCACAGCCTTTCCATCATTGCAATATCCACCATTTCAGCTTGCGCAAATCGCTGCTTTCCGTTCCCTTCCTCTAAACCAATAGAAAGAAAGAAGAAGTTGCTGGACTGGCGAGATGGGAGCACGAAGAAGCGTGATTCGCGTGATCGCAGTGTTCGGTGCTCTGGCAGTCGTGAGGGGAGCATTCGCTCAATTCGATGGCCTGCCGCAATGTCTGGTAGGCATCTCATATATCGGAGACTCCTTTCCAAAGCTGATGCCGTTGCAAGGTCAATTGTATCAACAGGGTCACCAACCCATGCCACGACCGCTCTCTGCCCACCCTTCTCACATGCGCTTCGAACCTGTGCGCCAGTACGGCGATCAACATGACCTTGACGCTTGACCCCAAGGTCGAGTTCTCGTGCCAGGACTCTCTTGTACCCGGACTGCCAATTGAACCTTCGCATCCGCTCGCGCTGGACAGCAACGGAGACTGCGTCAACAGTCCGTACAGCTTCAAGAGCGTCATCATTGATTCAGGGCCCGGAAACCACAGCCACGCAAGCTTCGTTACCCAACAGTGCCGTGTAGAACTGTACTCACACAACGACTGCCGCGGCGACAAGTCTGTCATCGACGCCGCGGACATCAAGCGCAGTGGTTGCACATTCGTGGGTGGGAGAAGTGCTCGTTTAGATTGTGGCATCGAGCCCATCAGCAATGGTAAGCTTCAAACCTCAATTCGACTATATGTCCTCGCTGACGCTCACGCAGCTGCATACAAGACCTTAGGCGATCTCTGCGCGCACAGCTCATTCCCTCGTCGCAACAGCACGGCACCAAATCCGTCTGGTAAGACCAACGGTACTGCGACTGCGACGGGTGCCATGACTTCGAGTGCGTTACCACCTCCGAGTATCAGCCCGGTCGTGCCGGCGATGCCTGGTGTAGCGAGTACGGAGAAACACATTCAGCGCAGTCTTGCCGCGTTGATTGCGGTGGTAGTTGCTGCCCTCGTTCTTTTGTAGTAGGCTTGGGGTGTGCCACCTGGTTTGGAATGAGGTTCGTTGGAGTTGGATGCGTTTATGCGGTCGCAACAGGATGATGAGGTTTTGTACAGTGTTATCCGCAAGGACATTCGATAGTACAACTGTCGCTGTATGCATAGACATTCATGTACACGCTGTCTCGTGTACAGATGAACTCAAGTCAAATTCGATAGCCACTCGTAAAGCTCTGCCAGACTGTGTATAGAACAGACAATATGGCTCGGCTTGCCTTGCGACTCCAGCTCCTTCGAAATATCGAGTAGCTTACGTGGAGCGTCAGTTGTCGGTAAACTACTGACCGGAAGACATGCAATGCCCAGCCGCTCGAACGTCTGCAAGACCGCGTCATCGGCTTTGCCTGCACTGAGATACATCCCGATTGCTGGGCCAGCAAGGCATCCAATATCGGTTGTGCTGTCTCCAATGTAGATGGTGATGTTAGCGTCCTTGTCCTGGGAGCTGACTGGAGCATGATTCTGTATAAATCCGTTCTCTGGGGACAGACGTGCAAGTAGGTCACGAAGCTGGTCCTGCTTGTCCTTCGCCGTGCATATGATGCTCGGCTGTCCATCATGGTCCAGTCGAAGTGGTGCTAGCAGCTCGTTACAGCGAATCTTGTTCGCCACCGCCTCGGCTCGAGACTGATCTACCAACCCAGCCTCTATCAAAGCACCCAGTATGAAATGTTGACTCCAATTCACACTCACGATGCTCCACGAGTTTCCGTCCTCATCAGCTTTGGCAATGAGATTATGAAGAATCTGCGGCTCCCGGATGTGCACTTCACCAGTCCGCACGCTCCCACGTCCAGCTTCCGTCATGGAGTCGTCCCTCAAAGCTTTGTTCCTTTCCAGCTCCCGCATGCCGCCAGGAATCTCCAGAGCAGCAGATCGGACACGAAGAAAGCTATCCTGCTCCACGGCTTTCGATGCAGAAAGGTGAGACACTTCATCCTCTATACTCTGCCCTCCTTTCGGACGTGCATGAGACTCTCTCCAACGACTATACTCCTGCATATACTGCTCGCTGTAGAACTGCATGGGTTTGGGCAGCTCCTCTTCCGCGAGACCGTCATGAGCTAGTTCACGGGCTTTGGCAAGCACACGAGCACCGATGACCGCTGTTGTGTCTGCGGTAGTCATGGTGCCATCGAAGTCCAGGATCAGCTGGATGCGAGGCTTCTTGGTGGCCATTGTCATGTAGGTCCTTCCCTGAAGAATACGATGACCTAGATGGGGGGAGAAGAATAGTCGAAATAGGCTACTCCACGGCATGTGTTCGCGCTCTCGAAGAACTGTGCCGCGTAGGACCTGTCAATTTCAATACCTTTTTTACTTCGTTACCTTATTCACAGGAGCTCCTCGGCGGTACAATTGCCTTACTCCGGCTAGTGACTAGTGACTGGGTTGGAGAATTTGTGCGGTCCCCCCCTACGGATCTCTGCACCAAAAGTCCTTAGGCGAACCGTGCGCAGGTGAACGGGAGCTATTTTATAGCGTCGATATGGCCTTCAAAACATGACTAAAGGCTATAGTTGATCCGATTCAAAGCTAGGATAGTTGTCTAGTCAACTCCCTTAACATACAGCTGTCGAATTGATTAAGATCGGGAGCGCTAATATATAGCTACCGCCACTGCCGCTGCCCTGCGCGCATAGGCCACCCAAGGACTTTTGGTGCGGAGATCCGTACTTCATCTCGCAGAGTGGCATTAAATCCACATCATCAAATCAGCCGTCCTCACGTGTCGGAACCGGAGAGAATGGCGAGCCCATGCTATAGGAACGTCCATCTATTGCAATCCTCGGACCGCTACATATGCCAGCATTTCTACCGCGATCGCCTGCAGTATGCCATACCAATGCCCTGGCGAGGCAAGAGAGTACAAGAGGATTCGTGATCTGAATCTCGCTGACTACCGCAGACAAGCTTTTTGGTGGCGTACAGATTAGTTTGTCATTCGTCACCTCGAGCTCTCTAATTTCGACTCTATTTTCAGCTGCTGATGTTTAGGGCGGAGTACAGACTCTAGGCACTGTAAACATGGCATGACCACGGCTATCAAACGCGCTGCGGCGACCGAAAGGCTTGCGTAGGTATTGTACCTGTACATCTATTTCTTAACATCACGCTTTCATTGCTCCCAGCTTCCCTCTCTCACACATTTGACATGACGCGGCGCGTGGTCTGCACTTTCTCGTTGGTGTAATAAGCTGGGTCCGTGGAGCAAGAAGCATCGACGACAGCGAGGGAGGAGCAAGGCTGAAGAGGCTCCGGAAGCTTTCCTTTGACATCTCTGGGCAGAGCACACGACATATCTCAAGGCTACTGGACCCCTCCAATATACGGCATAGCAAGCATGGATTCCGCTGTATATTCCTTCGCCGGTATGGACGCGCCTGTGGATGAGGTCGGACTCTTTGCTAGACAGAATGGGCAGTCCACAGATGGCGGCGCAGCGCTCGAACAGCTCGGCCAGTTCACGAACTTCTCCTCGAGAGATTACGATGCCTACGTCTTCACGTTTGACTACAAGACAACCGGATGCAACCAAAGAGGTGTCCTCCCGGTGCCATTGGCTAAGAACAACACATGTCTCCCGGGATGGTACTGTACGTAGCATGGCTCTCGCGTCTCAGCCGGCCAGAAACACTGACAACACATCTCAGGCCCGAATTCGGACTTCTTCAATCCTCCACAGTTCTGCGCTCCCACTCCTGAGTGTGCCGTACTTCGAGCCAACAAAGCGACATGCGAAGCCCAAGGCCGCTTCGAGCCGAAAGTCTGCGCGAACGGCTTCTACTGCCCCGGTGCGCCAAATGGGCATCTACAATTGCCATGCCCGAAGGGTACATACTGCCCGACAGGGTCCCGAGAACCTTTCAACTGCACCGCTGGGGCACTATGCCCAGAAAAGAGCCACCGACAACTCGTGATAGCACCGCTTTTTGTCATGATCATCATAGATGTTGCGCTGCTGGTTGTGGTGGGTATTGGCTTTGGCATCACAAGATGGAGGAGAAGTCGGCCAAAGAAGTACACAACTCTGGATACTGGAGACGGCAACGCAGATAACATCGAGCTCCTTCTGAAAGCCAGGGCACCAGCTAGAAGTCCGTCCCCACGAGTTTCCGTGGCACCACCGGCACCACCGGCACCACCACCTCATTCACCATACTCGCAATACACGCCTGCTCAAGGCGACTACATGCAACCACTTGCTTCACCCTACGGTCAGCCCTTTGGCCAACCATCTCCACCACAGCCATATCCCGAATCATATCCTCCGTCATACAATCAACCGTACGACCGTTCAGTCTCTCCACAACCACCTTCGATGACGCACGCACGTCGCGCATCCGGCCGTGTGGACAACATGGACGGTTACGTGGACGACGATCTCTCTGAGTACGGAGAGTACGAGCCAGATGAAGATTACCACAACTCTCCTGACTTTCAGCGGTTCATTCGCTCGATGAGCAAGACCATCGAAACATCTTCCATCGGGCTCTCGTTCGACTTCGAGAATCTGACTTATACAACCAAAGGCGGCAAAGGCAAGAAGATCTTGTCTGGTGTTACAGGAACAATGCCTCGCGGTAGTTGCTGGGGTATCATGGGTGGTTCCGGAGCCGGCAAAAGCACCTTCGTGAACGTGCTGATGGGCAAGCTCCAGGCGACTGCTGGAACAATGAAGATCAATGGTTGGCAGAAGGATATGTCAAAGTACAAGAAATTGATCGGATACGTGCCGCAAGACGACATCCTTTTCCCGGAGTTGACGGTGCGAGAGAATATCCTGCACTCCGCTCGAGTCAGACTGCCTGCTAGTTGGAGGGACAAGGCGATTCAGGATCATGTCGACAGTCTGATTGCTTGTTTGCAGTTGACGCACGTACAGCATTCGAGAGTGGGAGATGCAAGGAAACCAGTCATCAGTGGAGGGCAACGGAAGCGAGTAAACATCGGTGTCGAGCTTGCGGCAGGACCCATGGCGATCTTCCTGGACGAACCCACGAGCGGCCTTGATGCAACTTCCGCAGCAACCATCATGCGCCTTATTAAGGCCATCTCGAAGCTCGGCGTCACTACAATCGCTATCATTCATCAGCCACGAGAACAAATTTTCGCAGGTTTCGACCAGCTGCTGCTGCTTGCGGAAGGTCAGAGCGTGTATTCTGGCCCCACGGAAGAAGTGTCCGGCTACTTCGAAACGTTGGGCTTCGCGTTCCCACAAAGAGCCAATCCAGCCGATACCTTGATCGACATCATCACCGGTGATGGCGCACAATACACAATGGCCGGAAAGAGAGACACGGACGTCAAGACACTCATCGAACAGTGGCAATCGCGCGGCCAATATGGCCGAAGCACACACCTGTCTGTCTCTTCGTTCAACGATGCAGCGACAAAGCGAAGCCGGCGCACCTCGAATCAATCGCTCAACTCCACCGCCGAGCAAGAAGAGTCCCTCGTGCGCACCATGAAAGCTCGCGGTGCAAGCTGGCCCGCACAAGTCTTCTACTGCTGGAAGCGTGCCATGACTCAACAGGTACGCAACGCGACGTCCTTCTTCTTCGAGATCGGCGTTGGTGCGCTTGCCGGTGTCATAATCGGGCTGTCTGCGTTCGCATCTGCCGGTCACCTATTCCAGGGAGTATACCTCCCGCCGTTCACGTCCTTGAGCTCGGCTGTCGACTATTCCAGTACGCCACAGCTTGGACTACTTGGAGGTCTAGCAATTGGTCTAGCTGCATCCGCACCAGGTTTCTGGGTCTTTGGTGAGGAGAAGCAGATGTACTACCGCGAGACAGCTTCTGGACACTCGCGCAGCGCATACTACGTTGGCAAGCTACTCTCGACTCTCCTCCGAATCGCATTGAGCGCCTTCCACTTTACAGTCTTCCTCAGCGTCCTCGCCACACCGCTGTTCGCATTCCAGTGGATGTACATCGTCAATCTGCTCTACTTCTGGTGTGTATACGGCCTCGCATCTATCGTCAGCATGATCGTCAAGCGCGAGGATGGACCGCTGATCGCTGTTCTCGGCTCACTCGTCATTGGTATTCTTGGCGGTGTAGCGCCACCGTTGAGCACGGTGAAAGATTGGGGACTCGAGTGGCTTTGGAGGGCCAGCCCAGGCGTCTGGCTGACCGAGGCATATTTTTCGGAGAATCTCACGCCTCTGGGATACCTGTACGAATTGGATTTGGCAGCGGAGGTGGTGGGTTTCACGCTTGGGCAGTATGGGCTGGATATTGGGTGAGTTCTCTCGATGTGATTCGTAACACGTGCAGCCGCTTGCTGACATCCTCTCGCAGGATCCTCTTCCTGATCGGATTCGTGTATCGAATCGTTGCGTATCTGTTGTTGGTGTTTCTCAACCGGGACAAGCAGCGGTGAGACGATTTTGCGCACATCTCTAGCATCTACATACCATCTTTACGCTAGCTCTATGAGCGACACCCGCCTCTGACCCACACTTGCACGCTTGTGGACAGCTTGTTGACAGTCCTCATAGTATGCCAATCCGTAGTGCTCGTATACGCAGGAGACAGCGCTCCACAGCCGTCGACTTTGAGCTTTTGATCATGACGACGTCGGAGCCGCAGGAGTGCAAGGCATGCTGAATGCTGACGTCTCATACTTGCCGAAAGGCAGGTGCGGGAACTGAATGGCGGAGGGCATGCTTTGACAACCCGTTTGACTTACCCGATATCCTGAGATAGAATTACCCTACGGCAAAACACAATGTAGGGCTTCAAGATGAGTCGTAGTCCGCTCCCGCCCGCTCTTACGCTGTCTTGCGCAGTCAAATCGCCGAACGGACTTGAGAACACAACTACGAACAGGAGTTGGCGACCAAGCTGACAATTGGTAATCGAATTCTTGGTCTCCAACGACCAATGTTCCCAAGGTAGGCTGGTCGGACCGAGCTCCAACTCCGTCTCTGTCGCTTTCGGTATGCATCACGGCATCGCGTAATCCTGGTGGTTTTTCCGGAATAGACCTGAAGTCGGAGAAGAACGCTAATATCCGATACTCATAGACAGCTGAGCTGACCCCACCACGACAGCTGCATTGAAGGGTACGCTGATTAACAATCCAAAGGCAGGACCCCGCTGTACTTGACGTATGCGTTAATGAGGTCGCATGCACACAGGTACCCCAAGTAAATAAGGTATAAAACTCGCGAACGTTACATTGTTCCTCGCCTTACCTCTGGATATCTACTTTCTTGCCTCTCCAACTCTCTATCCTCGAGTACAGCACAATGGCCGGCATCACACCAGTCTTCGGCGGCGCTGGCGTCAACCCCGGTCAAGCGTTCGGCGAGCCAAAGGGCATCGAGGAGCTTTTCAAAGCCCTCGCGGAGGGCGGCTGCAGCCATATCGACACCGCGGCGGTGTATGGGCAGAGTGAGGAGCTTCTCGGGCAAGCGAAAGCCGGAGATCGATTCGTGATCGACACCAAGACCAAAGGTGGATTCGGAGGGAATGCCACGAAAGATGTGATCAACTCGGAAGCTGCAAACAGCAAGAAGATGCTTGGACACAATGTGGACATCTTCTATATCCACGCGCCAGATCCCAACACGAAGTTGGAGGAGACACTGGAGGGCATCAATGAGGTGTACAGGAGTGGCTTCTTCAAACGCTTTGGCTTGAGCAATTATAAGGCGGAGGATGTGGAGAGGGTGTACAACATCTGTAAGGAGAAGGGCTATCCGCTGCCTAGCGTGTACCAAGGTACGTCCATCGAGAGGGTTGAAGAGTGCTAGAAATCAACCGAAAGCGTGCTTACCTGAAAGATAGGCAACTACAACCCCGTGGCTCGCAAGCAGGAAGAAGTCCTCTTTCCCACGTTGCGAAAGCTCAACATTGCCTTCTACGCCTACTCACCTTTGGCCGGTGGTTTCTTGACCAAGACCAAGCAGGACATTCTGGACGGCAAGGGTCGTTTCGGGCCTGACGCGATAGGTGGCTTGTACGGCAAATTGTACAATCGGCCCGCGTATCTCGAAGCGCTGGAGCAGTGGGCGAATGTCGCGAAGGAGGAGGGCGTGTCGGAGGCCGAGCTGGCGTATCGATGGGTGACGTTCAACAGCCCGTTGAAGAAGGAGAATGGCGACGCCATCATTTTTGGTGGAAGTAGCCTGGAGCAGGTGCATAAGACGCTGGGATACATCCACAGCAAGCCGCTGAGTGAGAAGGCGCTCAAGGGTATTGATGAGGTGTGGAAGACGATCGAGCATGAGGCTCCGCTCGATAACTATCATCTGTAGGCATAGGCTGGGTTGGTTGCACATCACCGCAAGCTTGTCAAAAGTCTTCATATGGGCAACAGTGCTTCTCCTGAGATCGATCGCATACTGTGTAGCTGTTGACATCCATGAATACTTATTACAGGATGGCCATGAAGGGAGACGCTTGTGCCAAGGGGACGCCGACATCGCAAGCACTCCACTTCATTCCACCTTCCACAATTTGGCGAGCGCAACCTCGTAAGCCCCTTTCTTATCAGCACGCCATCGAATACGAGCCCGACACCATTTGCAAAAGAAGCCGGAGAGACTCGAAAGGCCAACTCGCCAAGATTTGCGTGAGACGTAGGAGGCAAGCGACCGTCTCGTGTGGCCGTCTGGCCAACCACTCGAAACAGTTTGCGATAGCGACCCACCTGCCATGGTCAAGGAACCTGCCTCTCCACTGTCTCGCGCTTCGTTCCTACGATCCTGCCCTGGTGACAGCCGTTTCAAAGGTCTCGCACAAGATCGCATTGGTGAGGACCCGCAGGACATCTGACATCGCAAATCTCCAGAAGGACTCTGGTTCCTAGGATTGGACTGTCAGAAGCGCCGCCGCGACTGCGACAGAATGCTAGATGCAGCAGACATCTTGTCGCTGGCCTCCATCGGCCATCATTGCACGAGAATATTGCCACCGAATGACTGACTCTCGGCCAATATTCAATAGATCGACTCGTGATCAGTACGACGCAAAAATAGAAACGACTGACGTCCTCAGAAGCTCCCAGCAACGTTCACAAGGCAAAAGGGTGCCTCCCTGTCAAGAGTGGACGGGGTGGCGGCGTTGCCCGAAACGTCGCCCAGCAAGGAGCCATCTCGCTGTTCCTATTCGTCAGCCCTGTTCGTACCTGCAGCTCTAGGCAGATTTAGCGTTGCTGGTGCGACCTTCCAGAAAGCTCGGCGTCGTCTGGGAGGCTGTGCTCGTGAATGCAAACACTCAGGAACCGGATTGCGCGTCGTTGCGAGGTGTCGTATATCAGGTATGAAGGTGCTCCTGGCAACGTCCTGACATTCCTGTTGAACACACGATCTCTCCTGCTTCTTCACGTGTCAAACACAATATCTTTGTGTGTGGCCGGCAACAATCGCTCGTCTTCGCTTAATCACCCGCCACATCATCAGCGTCTCCAATATCAAGCTTGAACACCAATACAAAAGACTTTCGTCACACTTGTTCAACAGACTTTGCACCATCAACGGCTACTAAGCACACAGCACATAACACAAACTCAACATGCGTTTCTCAACATCGACCGCTGCCATCGCGGCCTCACTATCACTCGCATCCGCCCAGACTTTCACGGACTGTAATCCCACAGAGAAAAAATGTCCTGCAGACACTGGTCTACCCAGCAGTGCCTTCACATCTAACTTCACCGATGGGAAAGGTGCATCCGCATCATGGAGCACAGCAGCCTACAGCACAGTCAACTATGGCAGCCAAGGAGCGGAGTTCACAATCACCAAGGAGAAGCAAGCACCCACGGTCGAGACAGATTTCTACATCTTCTTCGGCAGAGCGGATGTCAAGATGCGGGCAGCGACAGGCCAAGGCATTGTGAGTTCGATTGTCCTCGAGTCCGACGATTTGGATGAGATCGATTGGGAATTCGTGGGCTCCGACACGGCTCAAGTCCAGTCAAATTTCTTCGGCAAGGGTAACACCACAGCGTACGACCGCGTACAGTACATCCCGGTTTCAAACCCTCAACAGGAGTTCCACACCTACACCCTTGACTGGAACAGCGACCGTCTCGAATACATCATCGATGGACAACTGGTCCGAACCCTCACCTACGATGACCCACTCACGGTTGGTGGCAAGAACTACCCACAAACACCAATGCGTCTCAAGCTTGGCAATTGGTGTGGTGGGTGCGACGGCATGCCCAAGGGTACGGTTGAATGGGCTGGTGGAGAGACGACCTTCGAAGCCGCCCCGTACACCATGTATGTTGAGAGCGTCAGCATTACCAACTACAACCCAGCCGATTCGTACGAGTACGGAGATCTCTCTGGTAGCTGGGAGAGCATCAACATCATCAAGGGCGGCAAGACCAGCCAACCCACTGGGAGCGTTACGGAGACCTCGACAGCATCGCCAACTCAGACGAAGGCGCCGACGAAAGCTCACTCCGTCAGCAAGGTCGACAACACCGCGGCTGCAGTCACCTTAACTGGAAAGTACAGCGTGAATAGTACTACTACTGCTGCTGGTCACCAGACCGGTTCGATCAAGACATCTATCGTGATGGCTACTACCCAGGTTCCTGGTGCGCAGCCAACCGACTCTGGTCCAGGTGGTGCTGCTCCTTCTCCTGTTCCAGCCACTGGCGCAGCGGCCGCGAATGGTGTTATGGTCTCGACGGTGTTGATGGGCATGCTCTTCAGCTTTCTGCTGTTGTAGGCTGAGCAATTGCTTGCACCTGGCGTTTGTGTTATGGAGAAGGCCTCCAATGGGTCAAAGGAATGGCATTGCATCATCGGAGTTGCTTGGATGGTTTTGAGCATGGACGATACCCACAGGTCACGCGTTAATGGAAGGATAGACACATGCCCAAGATGGCATCACCCTGGATAGATGGAGGCATTAGACGGATAGCATTGTAATTAGCATAGCTCTGGTAGCAATGAGACATCATAACAAACATACCGCATCGAGAGCTCAAGTCCAAGCTATTGATCTTGGCATTCAACGTTCTCCAAGGAAGAAAGCGAAGACAGGCTTCCAGCAGCCGCTGTAGCAGCAGCACTCCTCTTCGATTTCTCGAGAAGCGTCCACTCAGTCGGATCCTCACAAGGCAAGGAAGAGCATGCCGAACACTGGCAGCAGGCTCCTCTCGGTCGTTCTCGAAGTTCGCAGCACGATCTCGTACCTTTGGAGCCCTCAACAGCTCCATATCTGAGAAGAAAATTGAACAAGCGCTAGCGTGGTTGCCTTTGTGGCCAATAGCAGACGATCACATGCTATTTCACATGATTCACTTCTCACTTAATCTCACTCCACTTGCTTAGAGCATCGACTAGTCTTCCCCACAGCCCACCTTGCCACCCCCTGACTCTCTGCCAGTCCTCCGGTTTCATGCTCGCCTCCAGCATCTTCAACCAAGCACCCACGATGAAATCCGCATACGCTGGTTCGTCACCATCCAAGAACGCCCCTCCTTGCTCGCGACCTGGAGGCGGCTGCTGAGTCTGCTTCCCTCCTTGTGCCCAGCAGTAGTCAGTCGTCCCACCTGTATGCTGCCATGCTTTCGCGAGGTCGCCCAGCGCAGCCTCGAAAGCGACAAACATCTGCTCACGCTGCTCGACACTTAGCTTGAAGTCATCCAAAGACCGCACACCAGCTCGCTTAGCGAAGATGGCGTCCACTTCCTTCTGCACGCTGGGGTCAAAGGGCATCTTGTCGATCAGCATGACGTTACTGGTAAATATGCCGTCGACGTGAGCGTTCCAAGCCGCAGTCAACCCGGCCGTGAGTGGGTGGAATAGACTGGGGCGGTCCGGGTAGGTGGCGTCGAGGTACAAGGCGATTTCGAAAGTGTCGCCAATAAGCTTGCCCGTCTTGGGGTCCTGGATCATGGGGAGGGTGTGGAAAGGAGTGCCATCAGCGTGCGTGCGGTTCGCTGGGCAGCCAAGCTTCTGTCGTAGGGAGTCGATGCCGGGTATGTGGACCCATTGGGTCTGGTAGGCGAGACCTTTGAAATTGAGAGCGAATCGCGTCTTCCATGGGTTTGGAGCGAAAGTCCGAAGTGGTGGGCCGGAAGCTATGTCGTAAAAAGTGATTTTGTTATCGGAGCTCATTGTGAGATGGGTACGGGTTACTTCTTGGTGTTCCTTTTGGAGGATTGAGTGTGTCGAGTTCTCTATTTCACAATCCACAGCGAGTGGCAGTACGGTAGCACGAGGGTCGTTGGGTTTGATGAGACTTTTGACCTACAAGCTGCTACCGGATACAATACACAGTCTTCTCCTACGTAGCAACAGAAGCTCTATGATAAGACCGGTGTAGTGGCCTTTGAGGTTGTCGGATCTGTCGAGAACGTCGCGGAAGGGCTTTGTTTCATGTTCAGGGCTGAAACGTGGCTGGGCTGCTGACTGGTTGCTGACTGGGCATCTCAAGACTCGTGATACTAGTAGATGCTACTGTGACCTCTGATATAGTGCTCTGGTCGTCCGACTAAAACCAAGAGAACGGCCCCCCTCCCCCTCCCCATGGCCTCCTTCTCCCAAACCCAGACTGCTGCCGACACCGACGATGACAGCGATGAAGGCCTATACGCCCAATCCTCGAGCGGAGAGGCCGAAAGCGAGGACGACGAGCACATGTACGAGTCTACAAGCCTCATGAGGCGGGCGTCGAAGGACCTGGAAGCGAGTGCTATGGCGAACAGTGGTGAATATGCTCTCGAAGAGCCAGAAGGAATGCTGCCAAGGGACAGACTGAAAAAGACACCACACTACAACGAAAGATTGGAGAAGCAGATGTCCCACATGGAAGCAAGGCAATTCTATCAGAACCGACAGAACACTGTCGACGAGTCTCAGCTATCAGGATATCATGGAACCGGCTCGACGAGCCCTGTAGTGGGGCGGAGTCCGATCTTAAAGGCGAGAACTTTTTCAGGATACGTAGGCGGCGACGGCGTGGGACTGAATCGCACCGCAAGCATACGATCAAAGCAGAGCAACCCAGACAGCGCGTACCGGAGTACGCTGCCAGTAGGTCTAAGTGTAAGTTCAGACGGCGACAGCGTGCTCCGAGATGCAATCGAGTACTATGCGGCACGATGTGACCATATTGAGCTCGATTGAAACTTCGAGACATTTGCGAACGCGAAACTTACGAACGCGTTCTCCGAGACACAATCAAGCACGATGCGGCACGCTGTGACCAGATGAGCTCGATTGAAGCCTTGAGACGTTTGCTAACTCTTCACCCACTAGGACCCAAACAAGCCTCCCGGGAGCGCCACGGTACAGACACCCGACCTTGGCCGGTTCGCTGGGATCAACGCGAGGACTCCGACCATAGAGAACCCGTATCTTAAGGCGGACAAGGAGGCAAGGGCGCACGTACTACATCCGAATCTACCCCACGAGTCGAAGCCATTGCTCGAGAAGGAAGGTATCCATGGAGCTGGAGCGGGAGTAGGTATTGAAGGAGGGAACGATTCTAGTGTGACTACCGAGCTCAATGCCATCTATACCAATATCCAGAAGATTCTGGATTTCCGGCACAAGTACATGCGGGTGTCTTTGCAGTCATTCGGAGACGATCCGAGGGATGATCCAGATTGGAAGATTTATCCTCCTATGCCTGAGCCTGTATGGCAAGAGAACAAGGAGCGCACGAACGGAGTGAATAAAGACGAGCAAGATGAGCCGCCGCCTAGGAAGCAGCGGAAGATGGGCCATCACATTGGCGCAGACTTCAATATTGACGACTGTCTACCAGTACCTGAAGCATCGGAAATGGTGTACCGGCTGGACGATACTGGCATCTATCAGGTCTACGAAAGTGCCGAACTTGCTGACCTCAACGAGCCGATCGTGCAAATTCCAGACATTCGAGAGTACTACATGGATCTGGATGCCCTGCTCACGATATCATCGGATGGGCCGTCCAAGTCTTTCGCGTACCGCCGGCTGCAGTATCTGGAAGGCAAGTTCAACTTGTATGTCCTGCTCAACGAGTATCAGGAGATCGCCGATACCAAAGCAGTACCACATCGAGACTTCTACAATGTGAGAAAGGTCGACACGCATGTTCACCACTCTGCTTGCATGAACCAGAAGCATCTGCTCCGTTTCATCAAGAGCAAGATGAAGAAGTCACCTGACGAGGTTGTGCTGTTTCGCGATGGCAAGTATTTGACGTTGAAGGAGGTGTTTGAGAGCATCAATCTCACTGCCTACGACCTAAGTATCGACACGCTCGATATGCATGCTCATACCGACTCCTTTCACCGATTCGACAAATTCAACCTGAAATATAACCCAGTCGGCGAAAGCAGACTTCGGACCATCTTCCTCAAAACGGACAACCACATCAAAGGCCGCTACCTCGCAGAGATCACCAAGGAAGTGATGTCCGATCTGGAGAGCAGCAAATACCAGATGGTGGAGTGGCGCATCAGCATCTATGGGCGCTCACTAGACGAGTGGGACAAGCTCGCTGCTTGGGTCGTGGACAACAAGCTCTACTCGCCAAATGTGCGATGGCTGATCCAGATCCCACGCCTCTACGACGTGTACAAAGCGAGCAATACGATGGACAGCTTCGAACAAGTCATCATCAACGTCTTCCGTCCGCTTTTCGAAGCTACGGCAGACCCATCCTCCCACCCTAAGCTACACATTTTCTTGCAGCGCGTCATCGGCTTCGACTCCGTCGACGACGAGAGCAAAGTCGAGCGCCGCATATACCGCAAGTTCCCGCTCCCCAATGTGTGGACCACGAAGCAGAACCCCCCCTACAGCTACTGGATCTACTACCTATTCGCCAACATCGCGTCGCTGAACGTGTGGCGCAAGCAGCGCGGCTTCAACACTTTCCTCCTCCGACCTCACTGCGGTGAAGCGGGCGACACCGATCACTTGGGCGCGGCAGTGCTGTGTTGTCATAGTATCTCACACGGTCTGATGCTGCGCAAAGTGCCGTTGCTGCAGTACATCTTCTACCTCGAACAGATTGGCGTCGCAATGAGCCCATTGAGCAATAACGCGCTATTCTTGGCGTACGAGCGGAATCCGTTCCTGCAATACTTCCGCCGCGGCTTGAATGTCAGCTTGTCCACAGACGACCCGCTGCAGTTCGCGTTCACGAAGGAGCCGCTTATGGAGGAGTACGCGGTCGCAGCACAGATCTACAAGCTCACCGCCATCGACATGTGCGAGTTGGCGAAGCACAGCGTGGTTCAATCCGGCTTCGAGCACTCGGTCAAGCAGCGCTGGCTCGGCCAGACCTGGCATCTTCCAGGCGTCGCAGGCAACGACATGGCCAAAGTCAACGTCCCAAATATCCGCAAGGAGTTCCGGCACGAGACGTGGTTGCAGGAGGTCGCCATGATCGAGCGCTACACCAATGCTGCACCGTCCTCACGGCTGAGCGGTTTGAGCTTGCATACGAACCTCTCCCAGTCACAAAACGACGGCGCTCCATCCAGGATGGTTAGCTCTCCCATTGCCGTCGATCAACCACAATTCTCGGAGCCGAAGATGTTCCCGGGGGTCGTGTCGCGCCGACAGTCGATCTCCAAGATCTCGGGTTATGCGGGTGGTGCTGGGCAGCTGGACAGTGGTGGATTGGAGCGTCGGGATACCATCGAGGAGGGTGCGGAGAGCGACTGAGCTGTGATAGATAGTTACCTACTGAGATGAACACAATGATACCTAATGATCTCCCACAAACCAATAAGCTTCCGTGCCGCGATGCCGACTCTTAGGTGTCGGCTATGCTATTGCTGTATGCGAGAAGGGCTGCCTCGACCTCAGGCTGTTCGAGAAGCGGCAGCCAGCGATCTAGAACATTTAAGAGTGTTGAAAGACTACTTATAATAAGCCTACAAATTTCCTCGGCGCATAGTCGCTGAGCACGGGAACAGAGGCCGGGTGGAGCAGACTCGAACTCATCAATGCCATCGGCCCGTAAGCTACTGTGAAGGTACCTTACTACGGCACTGCTTTGTATCGATATCCTACAAAGGCTATCTCTGGCTCATAAAAGGGCCGGAACGCATTTGGCGAAGCGAGACGTTGGTGGCTGATGTGCCGTTCGTGCCGAGATGGCGCCATGTGCGTTTGACAGCGAGGCAGGGGGTACTTATGCAGGGTGCTGCGGAGGCGGAGATGTCGAGGACTTCGGCGGCGGTTACAGGTGACGCCCGGAGGTTTAGTAGCTTGGATATCGTGGACGGGGGATGGCGCAATGGGGCGACATTGCTGTGTGATATTGGCGATGGTGCATTGTACCCGTTGAATCACTGCGTGGAATTTGCAACGGCAAGTCAATGTAACTGCCGGTGCGTTTGGTGGACGTCGAACCTGCAGTAAGGTAGCATGAGCCTGCAATAGGGTTATAAGTACCTCACTTTGCGGCCGTTGAGATACGAGAGGAGCCGGGATAAAGTGGCGACACAGTCGGCCATTTGACAATCACATGCAAAATTGCTTCCTCTTGGTAAGCGGACCGCCGGGGGTGCGATTAGAGATTAGAGGAAGAAAGATGCTTCGCGCGGAGCAACACTTACGCTGTGCAACATGTCGAGCAGACCATTGGCCTTCTGCTGGTACGTAGTGCTGCACTCCACTTTCTGACGCAGAGTACTCGGCCTTGCAGTGCCAAGGGGTGTCCAGCCATGTGTTCGCTTGTTTGTGTTGCGGCGGCAATTCCACCGCGGTCTTTGTCGGTCTTTGGAGAGAAGGTGTACTCTCAAAACTTGGTGAGCTGCACGACATAGTCGTCGGGCCAGTCGGCTGGTTTCCGAGGGCAACTAGAATATCCAACCAGAAGCGTTTTTCAGGAACGTTCGCTACCGCTCGACTTCCAATTCGAGGTACTCTAGATATAAACCATGCAGAGATCCTGACCAGGGACGAACGCTGTGGCTTACTTCCAAGCTCTCGAGCTTCCGACACGCGCACATCAGATGCACTGCCAGAGGTCATTGGTCGAGAATGGCGTGGAGATAGGCTTCGATTGCGATGGCTTCGTGTCATCCCATGTGGAGTACCTCATGCGGTTAAATAGATAGGCGACGGAGCTCCAGCTTCATCAATCTGGAGTGTGGTTCTGTGGAGCCGTGGAAGAGGTGGAAGACAAGGTTGTGTTTCTCCTCGTGTACGGTTGAGTAACCAGTGACGACATGCGAGATGGCAGCGATATTGTCGGCCAATTGAACGAGCTCAAAGAGAATTTCGCGCAGGTTTACGCGTTTTTATCCACAACCCGTTCCCATTCATGGAGCGTTGAAAGAGAGTTTTCTGGTTGAGCGTTCCTAGCCACGATCTTATTTCTTAGCTGCAGGCAGAAGGTGAAATAGGACGGACCGACTACCCACAAATACACCTATGGCGAAGGCGGGCGATGTGCGTGGACGATCAGCCGCTGTGGCTCGTTGCCGTGGTTGTCGAGATAGAGCATGGGTCTTATCAAGGTTCTGATAGCTGTGCTCAGTACTTGGGAGAGCTTCTGAGCTTCGAGCTCAATTGTGCAATCTCGAGCTGTACAGATGTACCAGAGCCTGGATGCCGAAAGGAACCGCCGGCGAAGACGCTGGCGCCGAGTGCAAGTGAGTTCGTGCCGGCCACGCGCGCCACGCCTTACGGCAGCCTTGAACCGAACTACCTTAGGATCCGGCTGCTGCTAAGTCTGTTCCGAGTTCTTCCTTGAGGCTGATATGGCAGTTGTGTGTGCTACGGAAAGCTGGCTGCGTTCGCTCAGATGAGACGGGTGAAGTCGTGAGGTCGGTAGTCTGGATCACCTCCACTGGCCGGACGGAGAAGGTAGAGATGCATGAATGCGAGGATCAAGGGGACTGCGGATGAAGAAATTCGCCGTTCCAATTGCAAGGAACCTGGAAGTGAGCGCCGCATGTACCGATGTACCCCATGTCTAGGTAGTGGATTGTGGGGACGTTTTCGCTGGTCGGGACAGACGCCGCCGCCAACGGTTGCTGCAGGCCATCGATCTCTGACTTGATATCGGCGGGCGATTGTCGTGCTGCGTTGAAGGAATCTGTAACGAACTCCTCTTTTGCTTCATTGGGGATTCTGACTCTCTCACACCGCCCAAGATCACCAGCCGAGGCTTTTTCGGTCGTCATCGCCCCTCCCTCAGACCACTGCTTCCAACATTAGAGTTCAAGCGCGATCTCTGGTCTAAAGCCAAAAAGACCGACTCCACAGACTTGATTTTCGTAACCAACTCCAAATCCTGTGCCTACTCTCGATACCGCTCACAAACACGACAAGGGCTCACGCAATCTAGCCGCATCGTCCTGAAGCCGCATCACAGGGACATCGCGTACGGCCACCCTGAATTCACCGCCGAACCTGTCACGTACGACCATGATGGCCCCCTGATAGCACAATTTCGACACGTAGGCGATCGGAGCAGGCTCAGAGGGAATTGGGGTGTGGAAGAGAGCGCGACGAAGCAGAAGGGCGACCTCGAACCCCTCGTCACATTCCAGAGACGAAGTGCCTCGAGATGGCGACCAAAGTCCTCACCCCGTCGAGTAGCCAGATCTTTCAGCAACCACGGGCGCGGAGAGCGTCACCACCATCTTCCACCACGCTATACATCTCCACCTCACCTCCCTACTCGTCGAGTCCCAAGCAGTCATCATATCGACATCCCGCCGAGCACCACGAGCGAATCGACTCGCCTTCACCTCCATCTTCCTCGGCAGGATCCTCCCCACCGTACTCCATGATCAACTTCTCCAATACATCGTCACTTAACTCCACACCGCTCTCTAGCGGTCTATCGTTCCGAGGGAGCCTCAGCACACCCGACGAGGACATCGACTTCCCTAATTACGACGACCATTTCTCTAGCCACAGCACAGACGACACCGTATCACGAAGATCGACAGACGAAGACGCCGAGGCGCCCGAGATCTCAGCAAGCACGGATACAACTCGATCAGATTCACCCTTGCACACACCTTCCGTGTCCGATGACACTGCGATAAAGCAAGAACCGTCTCAGCATGTAGACTATCTAAGTCACGACTGGCGAGAAGAGGACATATGGGCATCGTGGAGACATATCGTCTCGCAAAGAAAGGTATACGGCCAGAGATCACGCTTGGAAAATGCCTCATGGAGGACATGGGCGAAGTCCAAGTATCGACTACGGACTATCTCGCCCGAGACTCTGAACTGGTATGTTACTGAAGTCGAAAATGGCTTGTTGAATGACCAATTAACAGTGTTGCAGGCTTAAGGAATCAGATGTTACCTGGCTATACGGTCCTCTCAAACCCGCTCAATCCCATCCAGTGACATCCAACCCATCTACTCCAGGATCTCGCCTGTCCAAAAGCAGCTCGTTCGTCCACAAGAAGCCAATCTTAAAGAAGCGAAGTGTATCCGAGGTCATGCTGCAGAAGTCATTATCAACGTCTTCCCTGCTGAAACAAGCAGCTGCATCCGTGCAGGCTCAGCAGACAAAGTCGCCACGCAGTGGCTTGAACAGGATCAACTCCGAGCTGGCTTACCCCATCACTGCACCGTCGCAACCGCCAAGCAGGGAGGACAGTGATTATTTCAGCAACAGAACCAGTAGTGGCTATGATGAGACGCCCTCCGACACCAAGGAGAAGCACATACGATTTGATGAGGTGGTCGAGCAGTGCGTGGCGATCGACTGCAAGGACCCGATGTTTGGCGATGATGACGAGGTTGAAGACGATCCACCGAACAGTTCACTTTCGGAATCCAGCAGCGACGAAGGACTTCTGATGACGACGAAGAAATCAAGGCCAGGGCCGAGCAAGGGCTCACAGAAAGGCCGACTCAGCAGATCTAATTCTTCCAGTGGCAAAATGATTGAGACAATCGAAGCCACCACGCTCAAATATCGGACAGACAGTCCGGATACGACACAACAGCAGCAGCAGCAGCCAGCTCAGCATCACACTTTCGGCCGGGACTGGACTCCAGGCATGCTTTCACCTTCACCTTCGCAGGAGACGCTGCGACCGAGTCGACCATCCAGGAATTTTCTCCTGGCTGAAGACGAGGAAGAGGACGATGCAGACTCCGCTACGTGGTCGTTTGGAGCCAGTAATCCTAGATCGTCACTTGGTGCATCCGTCAACGCGAGCCCTTCAAACAGCAGAGGCGACTTCTTCCATCCGACTGAAGGCTATGAGGGCATGCAAGGCATGCGGAGAACGGAGAGTGGGATGTTCATGCCTATTGATGAGGATGAGGATGATTTGGTGGCTGCGGGCTTGTTCGGACGCGTCAGTGAGACGGTGAATACGGTCAAGGATATTGGCTGGGTATTGTGGAACTCGTTCTCGGCAAGGCGCGACTCGTGATATGCACGGAGATTTGAGAGAATCTGCCTTCCGAGGATGTCGATTGAGGATCACCGGGAAGGAATTATGAGGAGATAACAGCATCCTCCATGTGCGAACACATACGTCTCGCGGCCGCCAGTGGCCTCAGGGCGACGGCCTGTACTCATGGATAGTATTGGCGTTGGTATGGGCCATAGATCTGGTATGGGCCATAGATCGACGAGGACACGTCTTCGCCTCTACTCCAGGCAGTGGAGCAGCCGTGCACGCTCGAAAAGAGAGCGGATTGTAAATAATTAATCGAGATCGCCCGAGCCGGTGGGCAAATTGTCGTGACTATCAACAGTTCTCTCTATCAGTGTGCTTCGATCTGTAATAACTGTGATTGTGGCCGAGGACTTGGTGCGGATATGTGTGAGCGTGTTCATTGCGAGGGCATGTGACGAGCCATTGGCCGATTCAGACCTCAGATCTCCACGCTGTGGTATAGACTTTGACACTCAACAGAGTCCGTGCACCTCACGTCTTCCCTCTGCGCGTCTCAGCAACTTGACCTTCATATGCGGTCTATAGCATGTTCCGGCGACTACGATTCCTTCTTTCACTCGTTCTTTTTGCCTCCATGTGCAAGATCTCGCAGTGGATGAGCGAAAAGGGGAATCTTCGAGTTTGATCCACGAAAGCAAGCCTCTCGACATTGCGGTTCGCTACTGAGCGTACCGATCTGCTTCTGAGCTTTCAATTGCTGAGTGGGAGAACGCAACCCATATCATTCGGCGCTCGAGGCTGGTGAGCCATGGACGATCCACCAAATGTCGATACACTGGTTTCCGGCCTCGTTTCGGATTCGGAGAGCGCGCGGAAGTATGCTGTGTTTAAGCTGCAAGGTCAGTGTTCTCTGAGTTAGGATACAGGGCTGTGGAACGCTCTGTGATTGTCTACAGCTTGGTTGAAACTTCGAGACACTTGCTAAGTCTTTTCCTCAACAACAGGACTTCTCGGTGATCCGTCCTTCGCCGATGCGTTTATACAGGCAGATGGGCTACTGGCGTTGCGCGATGCGGTGATGCAAACGAGTGGGAACACACAGGCATACGCGCTGGGGAGCCTGGACAAGCTGCTGGAGCTGGACATTGGCTGGGAGTGTGTGGATGCGCTGGTGATTGAGAAGGTAGGTCAAAAAGCGTACAACGAAGGACTCTCCGAGATACGAGCAAGCGCTATACAGCCCATGAGCCCAACGACATGTTTGACTTGGATCTAAGTCAGAGACGCTTGGAAGCACTTGGGAGCACTTGGGAGCACTTGGGAAGGCTCAGCAAGTACCTCCGACCTGTGATCGAGCTGGAAAAGGGGTTAAAGTGTTGCATAGTGCTTGATCATAGTGCTTGATCATATCTTGGAGAGCCCTTCCTTGGGCGGACGTCTCTACAGGGATAGGGATTGAGGCTGACATCTGAATATAGGCTGTCGCGCTCGCAGTTGGCCAGCCACTGGTCAATATTGTCCGGAATGCGCTCACATTGCTCGTATTGGTGGTCTCACGGCCTCTAGGAGGAGCAAGGAAAGATGGCTCGACTACGTTTGGCTTTCGAGCTATCAAGCCTGCGCTGGACAACCATCCGAATTTCCTGGAATCACTGGTGCATCGGCTGAGCGCACCTGATCATACACTATGTGCCAATGCTCTACAGCTAGTGAACGCTCTTATGAGAGATGCAGTTGTCAACGGCGGTGAGCTTGAATGGCCAAGATTTATCAAGCGGCTGCAGGATTTAGGTGTCATAGGAGGAGTAGGCATGCTCATGCGTGGAGATGCAGCGAATGATGCTGGAAGTCCACTCGCAGCTGCAATATTGGAGTTCCAAGGGTTGACGAAGTTATTGTTGAGAAAGTGGAAGGAGGTGCGGGTCAACGTGGAGCTGCACGAGCACAAGAAAGCGCTCAAGACTATTCACTTGGCGTCGAATCCACAACCGTTCAGCCCGCCGGACTCCAACGGTGAGCCAGGCAGGAAAGGTACCCGTAAGCATCATCCGGAGAAGTGGCGGCGGTTGGGATTCGAGACGGAGAGTCCGGCTTGGGAGTTCGACGAGACAGGATACCTAGGTATGATGGATCTGGTCGACTTTACACGGCGAAATGGAGACACGTATCAGAAGATCCTGATGGAACAGTCGATGCAGCCGGTCTCGCAACGGTGTCCTATTGCACGAGCGAGCCTGAGTGTCACACTGGTTCTCTACGAGCACTTCGAGATCGATGGATCAGCCGTTGTCGAGGGCGGAGGACACAGGACTAGTTTGCAAGACCGCGTACTTGAAGCCAGAGCAAGTGGGAACCTGGATCGCCTGTATAGGCCGCTGTTGCTGCAGTGGGGACGACTACACACCGCTGCGTTGAGCGCATTTATCAGGTTATGGAAGGCTGCTGGCGCCGATTTAGCTGACTTCTACAAGATTGAGGAGGTCGTTCGCATCGTCGTGGAACGTGTCATTGGCGCGACCACGCGCAAGACCGATGTGGCGAAAGTGGAGGAGGAACTACGCAGCGTGAGCCTTGACAAGGCCCGACAGTGGCAGATGGAAGGATTGGACGAGGTGTACGAAGACGCCTGGGGACCACATCTGGTGCAGATACGGGAACAACTGCATCACGAGAGCTTGCAATTCATGAAAGAGCAGCGAGTACGATGTCTGTTGGAAGGGTCTTGGTTTCCAACTTCTGCAGGTGGCGATGCAGCATGGCGCTTCGTCCGACTGAGCCATAATCGGAGACACCTGCACTATCGGAACTATGCATCAAGAGGCATCGACGAGCCTGGTCTGGATGACCTGCCAGAGAAGATCGATTTGAATGCTGTGACATCCGTGGACAGCAATGTATCTGCTTCCGAGCAGCCCACTGCGCTTATGAACGGTGACAACAGCAGTACGGAGACCCTCACGGACAAACCATCACCAGAACCTCTGAAAGCGGCAACGACAACGAAAATCACAGTCATTGGCCATCCACCTCCTACGAAATCTTACATACTCACGCCGCTGCAATCAGAGCCTGTCGAGACAGTGCTCTTGGAATTGTATCCTCAATCGTCCTCGCTGGCATCTGAATGGCTAGATGGTCTGCTGCTCCTTTTGAACCAGCAGCCCATCACCAAGGACACGACGAGCCTGGTGTCGATGATGGAAGACTGGGGCGTGCGGTTACGAATGCTGAATCTGAGATGGGAGGACGTGGATTGGGATGCTCTAGAGATGAGCGTGAAGGGTGAGCGGGTAGAAGTAAGAGAAGTTCCGAGTAGAGACGGGCTTGATGATGATTACTGGTATGCACTGCCTGAGACATAGCCGATATGAGATATAGAGGATCTATTAATGGAAACTATCTATGATGTGCTTTGAAGTGCCATAGCTTCGGGCTCCCCAGCATGTCTCGAGCATCCTACGAATCGAATGCGAGAATGTAGACTGAAGATCAGCTGACGTTGGCGACATGCTCCCAATCGCACTGCCAGAGGCGGAGCTTGTTGAGTTGACTTAGCGCAAGGACACCGTCAAATGGAGAGACGACTAACCTTACGACTATGATACCATCAGAGGGCCATGGAAGATAGTTCACTCGTCTCTCACACCACTCTTGAACAGGGACAAGTGCTGCCCATATCACCCATGCACCGAGCATTCGAACTACCAATCATTGTGTGTGCCGCCTTACGCGCTCGGCACTGCAGCGGGAAGAAGTTCGTTTCAAACGGAGAACGATGTCGTTTCCCGGAATTGCAAATGTCCAAGATGTGGCCTGGCTTGAGCTTTCGTCGCAAACGCATGGCCCTGTATCGTAAGCGTTGAAGATAAGCGTTATAAGGCTGGATAAATGGACAGACGCCCCTGCTAGTCAATAGGGCTGGTAGGGAACCAGGATGAAGTAGCAGTGATTGTTATGCGTTAGGCGCTCTTGTCCTGCGACTGGATGTTGGCCAGTTCGTCGAGGGGGAGGGGCGGAAGGCTGCAGCACTCCAAACTGCCCATAACAATCTGACTCACGTCAGCGTGCGTGCCGCGTGTTTCATGTTTCCGGGGCCGGAACAGAAGTTCTGGAAGACGTTCGCGAATGCGTGGTGGAGGGTAGGGCTGAATCTCACAGTGGAGCAGTATATCTCTGCACGCTCATACCAGGGCAGTGATCAAAACGGCGGGTGTTGACATCAGGGAGATGGATGATGATGAGCTCGAGTGACTGCTTGGTGGTCACAACGTCGGCTCAGAATGTCATAAAGGTGGAGGTACATGTAGCTGTGTCTCAGCAGCGACTCTGCATGTCGACACCATCGGCTCGTGAGCATGCAAAACGCGAGATACGTGATGGAAAGATTCGCAAAAAGTGACTAACGTCCGGGATGATGAACTGCTCGGTCTGTGTTTCAATTGACAGCAGTTGCCAATCTTTTGAACCTTGGTCCGTGGAGTTGCACAACAGTAGTTGCTGCATTCGATTGTCGTACAACACTGCAGCTGGCCTGTCGTTTCGAGAGCGAGAACAAAGCGGGCGCTGTGCCTGGCTCACGACCGCGATCCTTCGGAGATAGATGCTCATCATTGTGGCAGGTGGCAGCGCCATGAGCATTGTCCTGGATCAGAGCGCCGGCTGCGCGCCCTATTGTGGCCCTCTCATGTTTCATGTCGGGAGGTGCAACGGATTTTCCTCACAGCGGGCACAACATAGGCCATGACGATGCGCCTACGTGTGTTCGTCGATAGTAGAAGGCCGATATAATACTGCTGTCCAACGATGTCGGCGGAAGTTAGGAGTGATGGCCCATTGATTGGATGATCCTTGTAAATCTTACCTTTGGCATTTTGCCAAAAACCCTTGTCGAGGTCCGAGCACTCGGCGACTATTCTTGAATGACTTCGTGTCACCTGTTACACGTCGACAACGCCAAACTCGCCGGAGGCTTCGGGGCACAAGGGATCCGGAAGTCATTGTCGTGCCGTGGCGTTTGAGTCTCTGAGATGATGCCAGTATGGTGGTCGGCAGAAGGGCCATTGTTCCTCCGCAAGTCGAAACAGGGAAGTGAGATGACACGCAATGGCCAACACATCGTCTGCAAGGCTGCCTCTCACGGGTTGGCCCCCATGTCGTCGTCGTAGGGCTGCGACTTGTGATTCGCATCTACATCTCGCATGGCCTATATCGCTTACTTTCTAGACGCCCGAGTGCCTGCATCAGTCGTCAGCTGCGTCAACCCGGTCAACTTGAGTTCTTACCATCTCTCATGACAAGTCATCGGAACTGCCTCTAGATAAGTATACCCATGATGCCTGCCGCGTCTTTGTGCGACCTTCTCTCTCGGGCCGTCGTGAGCTCACCCTTCTCTACGGATACTAATCGAGCCTACCGGCATAAGACATATTGAGCGACCCACGTCCGGTCAGGCTCGCTCTCGTTGCCTCGTGACAAAAGTTACCCAACATCGGGCTTGATCATCTTCGAAACGGCAAACATGGCGTAGGAGTGACCCGATTGTCTTCTGGCGCACTTGCCTCATCCGGGATACGAAAAGCCGCCAGGCATTTGCAATATCAAACATGCAGCATACCGATGTCCATGCCGCCGGGTCATCTGCATGCTCCCTTGAGTCAACCGATGTAGTCCCTCCTTACTTCGACTCTTGTACTCCTCGACGTACGGCGACACATCGTTCTTGCAACGACCTGCAACGTGAATGCATCCTATCTGCCGCGAAAACGGCGATGATTCCCCCCGAGGAGTTCGAAGCACTACCGGCATCTATTCAGTACGTATCGCTTTCCCTACGTTATCTTCACTGGCTCGCCTTCCCGTACCGGCAGATACAGGACCTACTTCATGTCAAGTATCACAGTTGTTGTGAGATGCACGAAGCCTTTGGTTCCATGCATATCCGCATTGAACACGACAGATGATGTCTGCTTCCGTACTAACATAACTGTAGGAGGAAATGCTTCTCCCCTGCCGAGCGGCAGCGTATCCACCAGCAATCCCAGGCACAGAAGCGGAGGAAACCATCGCCGGCTGGTGCATGGCTCACTCTGCCGACACCGAGCGAACCTACACATCGACCTGCGACATCTACAGGCTCGACTGCTTCTTGCAATGGTTCAGACTCGGGTGCTTCCACCCCAGCCATGATCACGATCAAGCAGAAAAAGATTTCTGAGGAGCAAGCCCGTTGGTTCCTGATGCTGCCGGAGAAGGTTCGACGGCAGCACTTCAGCAGGGATGAGCATCTCACGCTGCTGATGCGTTGCAAGAAGGTGCTCGAGCCTGAATCATCGACGCTTAAGGCTCCTCCTCATCGATGTCATCCGTTGTCTCGGCCTCAGTCTTGCATGTCCCTCCTACCCAAAGAGAGACCATCGACATCTACTGCAACGAGTGTAGAGACGAGCCGAAGCTTTCTGGATGCAGACAACGTATCCGTGCGCACCACCGAATCCTCCAATGCTGAGATGAAGATCTTCAATCTGTACTCGCGATACAGCACACACAACGACATAATCGCGACGGTACCACCACCGCAACGTCAGCCCGACCCAAGAGATGTCGCTAGACCGAAGAAGCAGCCAGGCTTTCGAAAGTACTCCTCCTTCACACCTTTACGGTTACCGCCGCCCACACTCGCTCCACCCGTGCCGCCAGTGCCATCGCTTTCGAGGCCTACCTCACCCGACTCAGCTCGTCCCCTGTCCATGTCTGCTCGACTTTCTCGGCCTTACACAGGCCTCTTCACCTCAATATTCGAGCTGGAAGCTGAGCCAGTACAGCAGCCAGTGACCGTTGAGTTAGAGGCCGACCACGAGGAAGACGTTCGCAAACGGCTGCGAAGGACGGTACGCCCAGATATGTTTGAGGACATACTTGGGTTGGGCTTCATTGCGGAAGAGTCGTCACAATCAGGTTCCGTTACAGAAGATAGCTGTCCTATCAGTCAGTCGCTGTCGAGCAAGTTCTCAAGCGAGAGTGAATACGAGGAGGACAACGGCAATTATGAGAACGACGACGACACCTCAATCGAGCCTACCAGCCCCAGGACACCAACTCCGCTCTCCGGTGACCTTCTTGCATCCTACAAGCAGCACTCGTTCGACTCTGGCATTGGAATGGCATTGTCCCACACCGGTCACCTGCAGATGCCTGCCACATACAGCCCAGATACGAGCATCAGCAATCGCGATGTGACTGTCCACATCAGGCGCTCCGAACTTCGATCTCCCGAAGACGCACTGTACAGTGTACAGCGGCAACAGACGTCCGGCGTCGATGTCGAGAAGCACGATCCGCTTGCCCTGGACACTTTGACAGTCTGCGATGATCCTACCGGCTCCCAGGGCGCTTTCTCCATTCGATCGAGCCAGAAGAAGGGTTTGAAGGGTGTTTGGAAGACACTACTTGGGCATTGAGGACTATTCTCCAGCGGCGCACCAGATTTCTTGTACATATGTATCTTTTCATAGCGTTTTAGCGCTCGATTCGCACGTCGAGAACAGCACAGGAGGAGGGGACACACCTCAGATCATCTAGGCACAACGATATATGTACAGTACTACACATCACAACGAAGTTCGAAGCTCAAGTCCCACCATAAGTCTCCGTTATCAAAGGCGACGAAGTGGTGGCGAGATTGCTCTCCCTCTGAGCACATCGAGATTTCGGATCGTAACAAATTACTTCATCTAGCTGAGCCAGGCATCAAACCGTACCTTGCGTCGGCCTACAAATATCCACCTTGCGTTAGAACTAGACGATTTCCACGCTCCTTCTACTTTCGTCATGGTGTGGTGTCCCGCCCTTCCACCCGAGAGCTTCGAGAGCTTCGCGGCATGCGACGACAGACGTCAACCCTCCCATAGCAAGCCCTCGTATACGACATACAAACCTTCCCAAAACATTGCTCGACCCTCCAAACCTCGGTGTGCTCAACAGCTCGTGCGACAGCCTTCTTGAGGCGCTGCCCGCACGCAGCCATGTCGACCATCGACATCTCCGAGTACGAGAACGATCCGAGACTATTCTTGTTCACATCCTTGACATCCGGCTCGTCCCACATTATTACGGCAACATCAAGACTGGAGACGATACTCAAGGCGAACAAGATACCATTCCTAGCTATCGATACCGCTACGGACGAGAAAGCGCGGAGACTATGGCAGCGGAGAGGGCAGAAGAAGAAGTTACCTGGTTTGGTGAAGGAGGGATACGTGATAGGTGTATGTGCGTCGCTCTATTGTGAGTTGAGGCAGCCGAGTACAAGGGCTGATATGATGTTCTCAGGATCTGGACGAGATAGAAGAATGGAACGAATTTGGCGAGCTGAAGGAGAACATTGGCCCCGTGCCAGCTACCAATGCTGCGCCGTCGGGTAGCAGTGTGCAAGGGGTCAACATACGGCCTGCGGGTGCGACGAGTCCGAAGCAAACACAAGGTTCTGTCGGCGTGAGCAAACCGACTGTTAATAAAGCTCCTGCTCCGCTCTTGAATGAATCAAAGATGGTGCCACTTCCTGGAGCTGCAGAGATTGCTGCAAGAAACAAACCGCAGCCCACCTCAAAATCCACAGATGAGCCTGCGGCAGTGGAGACAAAGCCTGCGGCGCCAGCTGAGAAGGAAGCGAGCATCAATGCTGCCAAAGCGATGCTGAAAGAAGACCACCCTGGTCTTGACCATCTGTCTGCGCCTCCATCAGCTATGCAGTCTGGAACTGCAACGCCACAAGGCGAGTCAGCTGTCGCAGTTTCCGGAGATGCTGAATCTGAGCCGTCACCGAGGCCTGAGGGTCAAATCAAGGAGGCTGATAAGGAGGAGATCAAGAGTACCGACGCGGAGGATGCGGTAGAGGAGGAAGACGAGGATGAAGATGAAGAAGATGACGAAACTAAGGAGCCTGAGGAGGTTAAGGAGCCTGAGGAGGTTAAGGGGCCTGAGGAGGTTGTCGGTAAGGGCGTGGAAGCGTTGGAGGTCAAAGACGAGGAGAGACCTCAAGATCAGGATGCGAAGGAGGCTGAAGATGCCACGAAGACTGTTCAGGATTGATCAAATGTAAGGACTCGACGAAATGTGTCTCACATCTCAGTAAGAGAACTTATTCCTTCCTTGTGGTCTTCCTGTTCCTCGCCGCCGTCACGTTTCGCATTCCGAGGTGCCCATCGCACATGTGACAATGTCCGGCCCAATCTCGGCACCGGATCATGGCCTATATATTCGATCTCAAGTATTGCTTACTTTATCAACAACGGGCAGGCCTGGCGAATCACCGAATGGTTCAGGTCAATGGTAGCCTCCGATCGACCGGCAATCAAATTCGACCAAACGACCGGGTAGGCCAGGTATTTCGTTCGTTAACGATCCTAGTCAATGGAAGGCCCTTCCCCGTGGACGATCGAAACGACAAGAGATTAAAACGACAAGAGATTAGCCCTGTCCGGGGGGTGAACTCTTTTGATGTTTGGAGGTTCAAGGTTCAATCTACTTTTTGCACAATCGACTGTCAATTGCTTCCATACCGTGCATGTAGGTTTCGGGGTTTGTGTGGAGGGGACCTTATGCTTTTGGTGCTTTATCACGTGCTGCAATTGACGATATCGTGTTGCGAGATTGATGTGACGGAGATATCATAAATCGTGTCACGACTTCGTTGTAAGTCAGACTTTTTGCTTGGTCATGTAGAACATCATACTCACAGTACTCAGGAATAGCAGACGTGTGGTAAGGGCGAGTACATGTACTTCTTGAGAGTCGCAACATTTTGTAAGCTTTGCGAGTTACGCCGCCAAATACATGGGTGGGAGGGTTCTCCGAAAGAGCATCACGCACCCAGCAGTGCTCTGGGACCTTCCAAACCTCAACGACAAAGTCTGAGACACTTGCTGAGCCTTCTTCTCATATCACTCTCCATGATCAGAATGTCCACCGTACGTACCTCCCTAGCTGCTGCCGCTGCTGCTATCGGATCATCGAGCCAGAGAACACCCTCAGTATACTCTCGTTACATCGAGCCAACATCCCCCTCCAACCTCCCTCCTCCCCGGAAGAAGCTCACCGCACGTGTATCAACATCCACCTCAAAATCGGGTTCTCCTCCGCCTTCGCCAGCGGGAAGAACTTCTCACGCCCGGCACTCTTCATGTACCTGCTCAACTCGCCAGCGGATGCGAAGGCGCGGACTGCGGTGCCGTTGTTCCTGGCTTGGACGAAGTCGACGATGTTGATGAAGGTGCCGCGGAGTTTCTGGAAGGAGGGTGAGCAGAGTGCAGCGCTACCGTACGCGGAAAAGACTGACCTTCTTGCATTGAGTGATGGAAGTACCTTCTTCGACACTGACGTTTCGGCACAATCGCTGCCAGGAGACGAGGCGGCTTTCGTTTCGTCCGTATTCGTGGTCGAAGTGGGTGACGACTGCTGCGTGGAGGGCGAGCACTTGTGCTTTGCTCTTCGGCATATTGACGAGGTTCTCGAAGGTGGTTTGAAGACTGCTGCCGGCGAGTGGTCTGATGGAGGAGTGTCTGATACGGAGGCTTTTGGAAGCGTGGCAGCCAACTGGGGTGGCGTCTGTCTTGTATTAATAGAATTGTGTGGTTCTGTTTGCACTGCAAACGATGGGATTGTCCGCAGGATGCAGGTGTCCGATACCCATGCACGAACACCACACTGGGAACTTAGGCAAGCGGTATGGTAAGATGGAGTAAAGTCTCAGAACAAAGGAAGATCGTAAGGCCTGCATGACACAGCTCACACTCTGCTCTAGCCATGGTACAGGACGGGGAGAAAAATTTTGCTGCAGAGCAATGTCGATGTGGATCTTTTGATACCAGCAAGGCTACCCAACCAGACCAGGTGATAACCCAAATATATGCATCAAACCACAGCCATGCAGCCATATACGCCATGCAAAAGCTGCACTACCGCTCTGCCGACTCCTGAACTCCCCCACCCATCACCCATACGCACTCAGCGAACACGAATCAACATCCACTTCAGCAGATAGTTGTCCTTGCCCTGATCAAGCGGGAACCTCTTGCTCGGCCCTCCACGCTTGATGTAGTTCCGCAGCGCGGATGCAGTGGCGTACGTGTGAACTTGCCCATCGTTCTTCTTCGCGGTCACGAAGTCGATGATGTTGATGAAGGATTTCTCGAGGTGCTGGACGGGCAGAGCGTTAGCAGAGATCCGTAGGTGATAGTTTGTTGTTAGCATCACACTGACCTTCTTGCACTGCTTGATGGACGTCCCCTTTTCGACACCGGCATCACGACAGAGTTGCTGCCACGATGGGAGGCGTTCGCCCGAGGTGCCGTACTGGTCGGTGAAGTAGTCGGGCACGGCCTTGTGAACGTTCTGTCAAGTTAGGTCAGTGATGTTTGGTCAGAGGGTAGGCGAAAAGTATTCACCTTCTTGCACTGCTTGATGGAAGGACCCTCCTCAGCACCGATCTCACGGCAGCGTGCTTGCCAGGCGGCGAGCTTCGACGCGACCACAGGAGCTTCGGTCTCCGGGGTATGGGCGCCGGTCACTGCGCCAGCAGCGCCACGGACTCGGAGTTGCTCAAGCTGGCTGATGACATCGTCGATCGTGGTGTTCGGCGCGACCAGCAAGACGCCACCTTCCACGTCGAGCTGCTAAACGCGCTCCGTGGCGGCGTTGGTGGTCGCGTCGGGATTCGGCCTAGTCCTCGTCATGGTAGGCGGTCGTGGTAGTGGTGTGGTGTTGTGACTCTAAGCTATTGAGGATCGATGTGTCGCTGTGAAGCCGCTTGTGGATTGTCAGGTGTCTGTCCCAATAAAGGAGAAGGTGATTATCTGCCAGAAGAAAGCAATCGAAAGCTTTCGGTTGGAAGCCGAGGGAAACACAAACGGCGTAACGGCGTCATAACGGAAGGGCCCGCTGTGACATGTGACAGTAGGCCATCTCAGTGAATGTGAATGCAAGATAAAGGTTTGTGAGGCTTCACAGATGTACTTGACCTTTCGTTGAGTTTGAGATTACATTACTGTGCCTATCTCTATCACTTCGGTTCCTGGCTTAGAAAAACGGTGCTGGTACCCGTATTGATATGTTCGAGTACCGATTCTTCGAACGATTACTCTCATTGCGACGTTCGAATTGACGGCATTTCAAGCTCTAGTAGACGTTGGGGCGGATACCTGGACTCATGTTTGTAAGCTGATGTACTGCTCACATGTCATCTCTTACATGTCTTGTACGCTGTACCAGCGAACCCTGGAAGTAGCTGTGCGGAGTACAGGTATGCTTGTTTTGCTGTGCTTCAAAGTGTCGTGTGCCTTCAAAACCGAAGCCTGTATGCCATGGCTTTCGCGAACGAGCTGTGTTAGTAAGGTGACCACCCAACGAGTGACAGTGGAGACTCAAGCTTTGGTGAGCTGTCGTATTTCAATAAGGTTCCTGCATGCGTGTATGCTAGAATTACGACAATCGCATGTCTCGGGACGGGGCACACGGGTAGATGCATGAAGTGCGGCTGCAGGAAGCATTGTTTACTGTCCATCGGTGCGTATCCGTGGTCTGATAGCCTTCAATCGAGGTGGAAAAGACGGTGTGGCGCTCAGAAGACCCTCATCTCGCATCGGTCGACCATGGTGTCACTAGGGTGCGGCTCTCGACAGTACGAGGGCAAGGCTCATGGAGCTGTCCGACATTCATCTGTTGGCGCCTTGGGGAGACGACATGGTGACAGCTCTGTTGAACAGCAGGTCGCCGCTGCAAAGGAAGCTCAGGGAGGTCGTCAGAGCTGACCTAGGCATGGACAGCTAGCGCACCGCTCGCACGCTTTAGGTCGAGCGGTCCGATGGAGCTAAACGCCACGATTTCCAGTCTGCTGGAGCCCGCAGAACCTCAGCGGTGCCATTCAATGGCTCAACGGATTCGCGATAGCCAGGGCGGTCAACATCACGCTGATGGCGATTGTGTACGAAGGCACCACGAGTGCTGAGGTCGCGCAACAGATATTGGCCATCTGGTGAGTCTCGATCATTGGGGTAGTGGGTCTTGATACGTAGCCGGAGAAACGCGGGTGAGGTTTGGTGAAGCGAGTGGGATGCGGGCTGCACTGGGTGCATTGAACGCGACCAACCACTGAGGGCCTGCCGGCATGGCCTCTCGACCATTCTTATTCTGGTCTCCTCCCACGTAGACTCAACCTCCAGTCTATCGTGATCTCTTTCGTGGTTTGTGGTTGTGTTGCTGTCCTCGAGAGCGTTGTGCAAGTGCCAGACAGTCTCAGACATCACCTCACAAGTCGAGTCCACGGCTCAACGGCTTGAATCGAGTCACTCGCAATCTCAATCACCTGGCCATATCGAAACCCTCTACTGGCCTGGTCGGCCCCCCTCAATACGACAACAGAAGCGTATGAGTGAATACGCGACATTCCAGTCCTGGGCTGATCATGTCGTCAAACCCTCCACCACGGAGGTTCGCTCCTACGCCGCTCGAGCAGACTGCTAAGTCTTCTCGGCAACCAGCTCAGACACCAAATGACGACAGCAAGAAGCCCAGGCGCTTCGCTCCGGAGCCTGTCGAGGAGAGCACCCGCTCTTCGAAAGATGCTCGAGAGCACATGACCAAGTCCTCGAATGACACACACATGACTGAGGATGGAGAGAAGCCCAAGCCGAGACGTTTCGCACCTCAGGTGGTCGAAGAGAGTCACAGTACCAGCAAGAAGAAGGAGCAGGAGAAACCTCACGTCAAGTTCAAGCCGGAGGTTATATCGACCATATATTCAAGCAACCGGAAGGCCAAAGGCAGCCAGGACTCTGACTCTTCATCTGCCATGGATATAGACGAGAAAGGCCGCCGAAAGTTCACGCCCATCTTGCTGGACACTGCCAGGCGTTCACGTAAAGCTGGAGACGACAAGCCGGCTATATCAGACTCGCACAAGACTGAATACGCATACCACCTTCACACTACGGAGCACTGGAACCGGGTCCACCAGGAGCGAGCTGGACCCAGCGGGCGGCCAGAGCCAAAGCCAGCCGCTGCCGATTCTGACATCGAGAGTGACCACGGCTCAGCAATGAGTACTGACAGTGGTTTGAAGTTGAGAGAGGTATGTCCTCTCGATGGCAGCGCTCCAAAGCGATCAGCATGCGCCATACCCGCTCGCACGCATTCCTTCCGGATGCCAGACCTCGACACGATCGAAAGTTCCGAGAGTGAGCCTGATACCAACCCGTCCCCATTGTCTGCTTCTCCTACTCGTGATGGCTCACCGATAACAGCGTCTGAGTCGTCTTTCGAGTACTTCAAGCATGCCACTAGGATCAGGGAGTCTGTCGACGAGAACTTCACGCACTATCTGTTGGACTTGGAACGCAAGAAGGCACGTAAGAGGATGGAGGAGCAAGCACTCGCTGCCTACCCCAACCCCGGCTTCGGCTATGAGGCGCCGGATCATTACATTAACAATGATGATGAGAGCGACCAGATGGAGCTCGAGGACCGGCCTGTGACCTGGGAAGGAAACGACGATGATCTTTTTGGGATGAAGAAGCCTCGCCACCGCGACAGCACTGGGGTCAACTGGGAGCAGCTGGAGATGCAGCAACATGCAGAGGAGATGCAGCAGGAGCGTAACGCCAACCGGGTGACTGCTAAGGCGGCTCCGTCGCCATGGTGGAAGCCAGGAGCCTTTGGCATTCAGCGCGAAGCCGAGCCAAACAGTGAGCTGAAGTCGATGCGAGATCGTGCAAGACCTCCTATGCTCGGTGGCGACATCGTCTTCCCACGCTGCCCATCTCCGGAACCTGCGCGCTTCGACGTTACGCAAGGCTCAGTGGCGCTACGAAATCAGATGTGCTACCTTCAAGAAGCTGCCGAGTCCGAACGCCACCGTACTGGCGAAGACGGCGGTCTGTGGCAAGCCTCGCCTTCGCCCAAGTCTCCAGTCCTCTCGGTCAGGTCGCCAGTGGTCAGCGTGGACAGCTCACAGTCTAAGGGCCTGTGGGGTGGCTTTTGCGTCGACAGCGGCGATAAGACTTCCGCGGCAAACGCTCTCTCGCCACCTCCAGCTCCATCTGGTCTCATGACTCCAGCGAACGAGCTCGCGAATAATCCATTCGATGTTCTATTTACGGCTGAACAACGACCACACGGCATGAAGACTCCTCGAGCACCTCGTGCCAATGCTCATGAAGCAGACTTTGCACACCTAAACGCCGTCCTCGTATCCGAACGCGACTTCGAGGCTCAGCTGGACGAGCAATATCCCGACTCCTTCATCACGCAAGTCTACAACTACCTCTCGCTCGGCTACCCAGCACTCGCACGACCTTTCGACGATGAACTCGCCAAGATCAGTCGTGTGCCGGTTGAAGAGCTGCGCCAGGACGATGTCACGGCAAAACAAAGCCCGCGCGGCTATATCAGGCTTGGAACAGATTTTGAGGGCGGAGGCGGCGACGGCGTGAGCGGGATGCAGTGTGTGCGATGGCAGGCGTTGAGGATGTATATACGCGAATGGGCGAGGCAGGCGAGGGATGGGCATTGGGAGGTGGACGAGGTGCCCAAGGGGACGACGGCTAGGAGAGGCAGTTGGGCTTTTTGATTGATGCGTTTTTAGCGAGCGGGTGGTGTTGGCGATTGGATCTGCGTATTCTCGTGGATGTTGTAGGCGTTTGAGGTGTGATTGAGTTTGATGATGGCATCGCACGATGGTATGTGCGGTGGAGAGCGGTGTTTGATGAGGGATGATACCCATGCGAGTGCAGCAGGACTTAACGCGGTTATGAGTGGTAGCAAAAGTATGCATAGTCTTCCTGACTTCATGTCAACTCCCGTCTTATCGAGCCGTCGCTGTTGCGTCTGCATACAGCACAGTCCAAAATGGTCGAGCTGGCTGATACTGTGGTGAACTAGTGCGTACGGCGAAGTAATCCACTATTTACATATCTGTCCTGTCGTTGACTATGTGTGAACGCTGTACATAACTCGACACATGCAAGCCGGGTAGCTTACTCGTTCACTGCTCATCATCCAGCTCATAGATAAAGTTCGCTCCTACCACACCTGCGTCAGCAACACCGCCTCCATGGCTCAGAAACAGGACAACTCACCAACAACACCCAACCCCATCTCCTCCGCCCACCCCCTCAACCCCTCCCTCTCATGCTTGGAACCCCAGTGCTGCCTATCCCCCGGTTTCCTTAGATCCAACTCCTCCGTCGTCCCGTTCTTCGGTGCAAGCGCAACGAACACGTAGCGGTGCTTGCCGGTTTTTGGGGGTGGGCCGGGAGGTTTGTAGGGCATGATGTCTAGCATGCGTTTCTTCAGCACCCCTGCATCGTTATCCTCATCCTCTTCAGAGGAGAGGGAGGAGGTGGAGGAGTCCGGCTGGGTGAGTTTGACGTCTGTGGCGATCCAGTGGCATATCTCGCTCCATTCGGGGTTGTCCCGTGATGGGGCGTCTGGGTCGGTGAGGGCGAGGGTTAGTTGGGGGTGCTTTTTGCCCTTGCCAGAGTTCCAGAGGGTAGAGTCGGGGTCGAGGTTGATAAGCTGGACGTCCGGTTGTTTCTTGGTTTTCGAAGGGTTGATAGTGTTGCCGTAGGAGGCGGAGGCGTTGGACCAGGTGATGTTGATTGTGAGCAGCGGGGTGAAGGTGTCGAGGACCGTGGGTATTATTTCTGCTTTCTTGAGTCTGTGGATACGTTAGTATTGCTCGGATCTGTGGTTGGGGAAGTGGTGTAGTATGTACTCGTAGATCAAATCCAACCCTCCATCCTTGACGAGGGGAACCTGTGATTGTGCACCAACGGCGATAAAGGTACTCGCAACGTACAAGACGCAGAAGACGAAGCTTGCGACAACAGCCATTGCACTCAATGCCGTCCGACTTGGAAAGTGTGCACGAAGAGAGGGAGGTGGGTTCTGGAAGAAGGAAGAGCTCGCGTGCTCGAGCTTGGTGCTCATGGTCCCCGCTGATCGACGGCAGCTTGACCTCTGTCTTGACGTACTGATTTGCTCAGAGGCGTCAAGGGGGACGTACCCTACATCTTGCGATATATAGTAGAAATGAATTTCAGATGCTGACAATGGGATCGTTGTGAACCGGTGTTTTCGGTACATTCGGTACATGTACCGAATGGTTGGAGCCTAGATATACGAAGGATCTGGGATGGGTACGAGGCTGCACAGCCCGCGTTCAATGTTTCATGTCATCGCGAACAAGACGACAGAGATATGAAAGGATCTTTTCCGTGTTGTGCTTTCAGTTGCACTATGCATAAGTTGGGGTATCATGTATGTCCATGCAGAAATAAAGCTCAGTCTCCAAGACATCTCACTTCCCAGGCATCCGGGCCTCCTCCAACACCGCGGCGACCTCCCAGTTCCCCAACTCCGCCGCGAGCTGTAGCGGCGTCTTCCATTCCTGATTCCTCTTCGTCATATCCGCGCCATGGCTCAGCAGTACCTTGGCCACGCCAGCCAGATTACTGATTGCGGCACAATGCAACGCCGTCCCTCCGTCACCCATGGGCTGGTCTGGATCCGCGCCAGCTTCCAGCAGCAAGGCCAGGCTGTCCACGTTCCCGGCCCATAGCGTCCAGTGAATCGCCGCACTTCCAATGAAAGAGAGACGATGCAGATCAGGGCTGTACGCTAGAAGCACGCGCATGAGAGCCGGGGAACCGTACTTCCCAGCGTACATGACTGGCGTGGTGTTGAAGCAGTTCAGCAGATCGACATCCGCGCCAGCTTCGAGGAGGAAGGCAGTCATTTCTGCATCGTCGGATTTGCAGGCTTGGTGTAGAGGACTCGAGGAAGACTGCTTCATCGTGGGATTGATCGCCGCGCCGTGGGAAAGTAGAAGTCGGACAGTAGAAAGGTGGCCGTTGCCCGCTGCACCAGCGAGGGCGGAGAGGGTGCCGGGTTTCGCGGGTTTGAAGGCATCGTAGAAAGCCGGGATTAGGCTGGGAGTGTTGATGGGGGCGCCGAGAGAGAGGAGTAGGCGGATGTGCTTGTTGTCGCCCGCGCAGCCGGCGGCGTACAACTTGTCGGCCAGGGCGTTGAGCTCTTTAGCGGTCTTGGGACTTAAGGGGCTGGAAGGTGAGTCGAGGGAAGTGGGCGAGCCCATGTGCGGCGAGGCGTTGCCGGAAGATGATCTGCTTGAGCGTGGCGAGCCATAGCGCAGAGAGCGTGTGCGAGGTGAAGGTGGCGGGCTCCAGTTTGCTTTGGCTTCGTTGAAGCTGGGTGCGCCTGAAGACAGCGCAGGAGGCGATGGAATGGTGTAGTCGTCCCGTGAGATCGTGCGCCCTTTGGAGCTGTCGAATGCGATCGTGCCTTTGTAAGCTCCTCCTCGGCTTTGAATATTGTCGTTGAACTCGAATGCCTGGCGGCCCCAGGCAGACATAGAGTCGTATACCATGATGTTGACTGTTGTGATGTGAGCTTGTCCGGTGTGGTAGGACACTGCTCGTGTAGTCAAGCACGGGATAGTGGTGGCGGTGTCTGGTTAGAAGTCGAGACACAGATGGAAGGAGGACTTCTCCTATATGGTGATGATAATGCAGGTATACTGATCAAAAGCAGTCCAGCCCAACGAGATGCGGAGAGATGAAGAATGCAAAGAGGCCAGTAGGGGGTCTATCGGGAGAGATGTACAGTAAGATAGCGTGACCTACATGCATCGACTCATCAGAGAAGCAGAGATGTCACGCCGGAAGAATGCTACGGTGCCTACCCACGACAGGCCACCCGCCTTGTAGGGCAGAAAGTCGCAGGTACGGTGGTGTGTGTGGTGGCTCAGCTAGCTCCACTCGAGCATTGGAGCAGTGTGAAGTGTGCGGGATAGAGGGGCAGCACGCCGCCTCTCCAGCAGCGGCACGGGTCAGATTTGCAGCAAGATGGCGCTGAGCTTGCGGTGAGAGGAGCAAGAAACTCGAGAAGCTGTGCAAGGAGCCGGGTTGACAGGTGGGGCAGAAGCCTTGGTCGTACTGTAGGTCTTCGAGGCTGAGCAAGCGCAAGCGTGCTGGGGAGAGTGACATTTGGCCGATGGCACGTTGATGGTTCGAGCGATTCCAGCGTTCTCGAAGACAGCGACGAGTCTTCGGTGGCCAGATCAACGACAGCAGTAGCATTTGGGATCTTCGAGAACGAAGTAAGTTCAAAACAGCGCGGTTGCCTCGAGTGATAATTGGGCGGAAAAACGTATCGCCGACAAGCTGACGCTAGTGACTGACTTGCATACTACAGGCGCGACTGCACCACGTCTAAGCCTCAACCCCGACACCGATCTCCACCGCGACTTTGACCGCCGATTTTCCGCAGAGCCGACGTAATGGTCAGATCTCATCTCGGAGATCATGGTAAAGATCACCTTGAAGGCCGGGAAGGCCTCTTCACCCCCACCACCCACTCCAGCCAGCGCGACTGGCCTCAAGCTGAATTTACAGCCCAAAAAGCCCATCTCGAAGAAACGAGCCGCCGATGATGTTACTGCACTACCTGATCCGAAGCGCAGGCTGACTTTGAAAATCGGAGAGTCAAGGAAACCTTCCGCCGCACCTAAGCTGAAGGCACTAAATGCGACTAAAAAACCACCTCCCCCACGACTACCTGGCCTTGGATATGACAGCGAAGACAGTGAAGCCGAAGAGGACCCGGCCATACAGCAGGCATTCGTACTACGTATGCGACCAGGAGAAGACTGCGACTACATTCACGATGCGATTACGAACGGCAAGGTCGGGTTACCCGTCAGCGAAGGAGGAGCAGAGGTCAGTTTCAGGTTCATCGAGAAGGATCTCCGACGTGCGATTGTCACAGTACGTGGGCGCATGTACGCGGCTGTGCTAGTGGACTTGCCTTGCATCGTCGAGACGATGAAGAGCTGGGACAAGAAGGGCTGGTGGAAGGTTGCGGACATGTGCCAGATGCTATTGGTGCTTGGGACATGTCGTAACGAGGATGAAGCGAGGACATACGCGCTTCCGAAAGAGGTCGAGAAGGACACATTCCAGTACCCACACGGTCTCACACCGCCGATGCACTGGGTGCGCAAGCGTAGATTCAGGAAGAGGCTGAGCTACAAGACTATTGCGAACGTTGATGAGGAGGTGGAACGTCTACTACGCGAAGACGAGCAAGCGGAGAAGACGGGCGGCAGCGCACGCTACACCATGATCGACCCCACCCGTCCGAACGGCGAACAAGCTATCGGCGAATCAGAAATCGACGAGTACGAAAGCCAGGACGCCCTCGACACGTTCGAGAACGGGCAACAGCCAGAAGACGAGGAGTTCGACGACGAAGAGTTCGCAGCAGAGCTAGAGGGCGGTCTCCAAGCCGCCTTCGACGAAGAAGAAACCCAGGCCGCCTTCACCTCCGAGCCCCTAGCAGGCAACCTCATCGACTCTCCCGCGCAAATCCCAGACCAAGCGCCCGCCTTCACAGCACCTACTACCAGCGCCCCTATCCCCGAATCCGAGAGCGTAGCCGCCACCCCCGCTCAAGCCACCAGCGAAGCAGACGCCGAAGGCGACGACGAGTCCTCCTCCGACGAAGACGACGAAGAAGACGAAGAAGAAGACGAGGCGGACTCTCCGATGGACGAAGACGCCCTAGCGCGCGCCGCAGAGCGCAACCAGCAGCTCGAGGAACTCGCGGACTTGGAGCGGGAGATTGCGAGCCAGAAGCGGAAATGCGACGGTTTGACCAACCAGCTGTTGAAGCAGCGCGCGGTGGCGCAGTTGAGGAATTTGCAGGAGGATAGGCGGGTGAAGAGGGGGATTCTTGGGTTGGATGAGGAGGATGAGGGGGCGGCTGAGGGGGGGACGGGTGAGGGGTGAGGGAGCGGTTTCTGGGGTTTTTAAGGGGTAGTGGTAGGAGTATGAAGTGCTCACTGTAGCTATATCACTAAGTTGGAGAGGTTTGTTTCAGCCATAATCGACTCCCTCCTCACGTTGTATCGTTTTGCTAGGCTTGGCATTGAGCCTGGTCGAATGTGCCCCTTCTCCGCCGCCAAATCGTAGGTGGTGGTGGCGAGATTGCTCACTACGTGAGCACATCGGAAATTTTGTTTCTGGAGAACGAGCACGACGGCCGATGTCGCGCACCATCAGACGTGCCTCATCTCCGCTGTGAGATCAGAGGAGGCGGTGGTGAGATTGGCTTTTACCTGAGCATATTGAAATTTTGATTCTTGGGGAACGGACGGCGTGGCCAATGTCCTTTGCTTTGCTCTAGCTAATCTTATGCTTTCGAGCCCGGTCGATAGCGGCCCATCTCCTCTCTCTCGCAGGTACTGTGGTGAATTTCCTGACTTCACCTGAGCATTTGAGCTCTTCCGATCTTGGAAAAGGGGCGATCCAGCACCCCGACATCCTGCTTTCGCTGCCCACCTCCGTGCACGTCTACCGCGGAGCAGTACTCATGGCTAACGTCAGCTGCACAGCTTCCATCATCGTCAGTCTTCCAGCCTGCTGTCTCCCTTCACCCCATCCCATACGGCCCCTCCCACACCCCCAACCCCGTCGGCTCCGGCTCATCGGTACGCAGCCAGTTGCCGTTGAAACTGTTGACCAGAAAATCGCTAAGTTCTGCATCACAAGCGTCAGCAACAACCCCTCAGCCCAATCTCAGGGCAGCCAACTTACTATGATAAACCACCGGATTCGCCCCATGGAAATAAATACTATGATCACTATCCGGAAACACATGGACATCGCAATTCCTCACCCCCGCCAAATCCAACTTATCCAGCAAACTCAGCGTATTCTGAAAGTGAACATTATCGTCGCTCGCGCCATGCATCACCAGGAACTTGACCGTCTTGCCCAAATTCCGCACATTGCTGATACTCGCGTTCGCGTACCCCTCAGGATTATGCTGCGGGGTGTGCATATACCGCTCCGTGTACACCGAATCGTAGAACCGCCAGTCCGTGACCGGAGCGACGGCCATACCGTACTTGAACGTTTCCCCACCGTCCGTTTCCAAAACTTTGAGTGCCATGAAGCCGCCGTAGCTCCAACCCCAGATCGCCAATTTTTCGGCGTCGACGTAGGATTTAGCGGCCCACATTTTCGCTGCAGCGATCTGGTCGCGCGCTTCCCAGTACCCGATGTTCCCGCGGATGATGGTGCGGTGCGCGCGGCCCATAAAGCCGGTCCCGCGGGCGTCGAGCGTGACGACGATGTAGCCGAGGGAGGACGCGACGTAGGATTGGAAGTCCACGGCGAAGCGCTGGTTGACGTGCTGGAAGCCTGGGCCGTTGTAGAGGAAGAAGAGGACGGGGTACTTCTTCTTCGGGTCGAAGTGAGGGGGACGGCGCTCGACGAGGTTCATGGGGACGCCGTCGACTTCGATGGTTTGGTAGATTTCGATCGGGAGCTCGGTTTTCTTGGCGAGTTCGGCGAGGTGGGGGTTTTCTTCTAGGGTGATGGCGGGGATGGAGGAGTTGCTTGAGGGAGTGGATTGGACTTTCTGCCAGGGGATGTGGGGGCCTTGGTAGGAGAGGAGCATGAAGGAGGCGGAGGTGGAGAAGGAGGCGGTGTAGTAAGATATATCGCTTGTGTCGGTGATGGACTTGATGGAAGAGGGGCCGGTGTGGAGGTCGACGGTGTAGACGTGGCGTTGGGTGGATCCGTCTTTGGTTGAGACGAAGTAGATGAGGTTGTCTTCGAGGGAGATGGCGGAGGGGGCCTTAACCACTTCCCATTTACCTTCGGTGAGCATTTGCGGTTCCGGGTTGTCGAGGGGGGTGAAGTAGGCGAGGTGGTCGTAGCCCTCATAAATGACAGTGTCGATATAGCCGTCGTGCTCTCGGCCGTTGTCCGGGTCTGCAGGGACATACGTTGTGGTTTCTGAGATCTCGAACCAGCCGCCATCAAGCGCCAGCACATCTCTCTCTCTGACGGTCCTGCCGGACCGGCCGACAGCATCGATCAAGATCATCTTCAGGAAGTCCGACTCGCGGTTGGTGCTGCGAACAAGCACTTTGCCAGTCTCGCCCGCCCACACAACTTCTGTGATCAGACGATCATCGTCCTCAAAGTCGCCATCAATCGGCACATTGAACACTTGATCCTTCTCCATATCATAGATCTGCAGACTGACCACACTCATCGGCGCTCCAGCCTTGGGGTACTTGATCTTGACCGTATCCGGATACGTCTCTTCACCCTTCGCCGGTGCCTTGCCAGAAGGCCGCGAGAAGAAGTACTGCACCGGAAACTCAGGCACCTTACTCTCGTTCGTCCTCAAGAAAGCAACAAACTTCCCATCTCCACTCCACCAGGTCGCCGACTCAGTCTGGAAGACCTCCTCTTCATACACCCAATCCGGCACACCATAGAACAGCTCCGGCCCACCATCAGTCGTAATCGACTGCACCTTCCCACTGTTCAGATGCCTTGCAAACATATTATTATCCCTCGTAAACACCACCACATCCCCCTTCGGACTCCACGAAGCAAGCTGAATCCTCCCCTTCGGCATCTTCGGATCCACCGGCTCAGCCGTCTGCGTCTTAACATCAAACACCCAATACGTCCCCGTCCCACTATGCCGCCAATTATCAGCATAATCGCTCCTCACCAACACCTTGCTATGATCAGCATTCGGCCACGCCTCCTGCACCGTAACCCTCCTACCCTCGAACTCGAAATCCCCCCTCGTCATCAGCGTAGTCGAATGCTTCCTCTGCACCTCCAACTCCTCCCCTCTGTACCGCACATCCTCCACAACCAGATAATCCCGCCCCTCCCTTCCCCCTCGCTCAAGCAACAGCCCGTCCTCCCCCCTCGGCCCCGCGATCCATCTTATCTCATGCCTTCTTGGCCCCCACTGGCCAGTCAACACCTGATCCAACGTCACCTTCTTCCCATTCCCAACCGTGTTCGTCGCATGCGGATCATGCGGCCGGTTCGCATTAGCGCTATGCCGCCCCTGCCCCAGAAACAGAAAGAACGCCGCCACCCATCCCACCAACCCCACAGCCACAAGAATATACAGCACCCGCCTCGCCTTCTTATCGGCAGGTTTCACCGAGCGCTTCCAAGCCAGTTGGTCCTCCATGTCGATCTCCTCGCCCTCGGCATCCTCGTCGCTGTCGCTGCCGTGGAACTTTCCGTCGCGGCCGCGGTGGGTGGTGCCGTTGTACAGGGCCTCTTTGGCGCGGAGGGCGGTGTCGTTTACGTGCTCGAGCATGAGGCTTGTGGTGCTGATCGAAGACCCGCTCGGTCGAGGGGTCCGCTCGCCTTCATCTTCGCTGTTTCGCCTTCCGCCGTTTGAGGTCAAGGGTATGCTCTGCTCCTGCAACAGCAGGTCCTCGCTCTCACTGCCCTTCCCCATTGTCCCGTCGATCGAGAGGAACTGTCTCCGCTCTGACGGAGGATTCGGCGAGCGGCGCCGTGTGAGGGGGACTTGGAGGTAGGTGTCGCATTGGCTGGACAGGTTTCGGCGGTGGAGGGTACGCGCCACAGTGCCTTATACCTCGAACTTCAGCGCGTAGGCATTTGGTGTAGTACCTTATACTGGTCTGAGAATTGAGTGCTGGTGCGGTATAGCTTACTCAGACGCGGCGGAATGGTGATCTGCACAGGGTCAAGTCGAATCGATCGCTCAAAGCGGAAGGAGCGAGACGCGAGGCGCCAAGGGGGGATTCTTATTGAGGACCCCGTTCGTCGTTAAACACTTTACAATATCAATGAAGCACAGTGATCAAGTCGCCGACTGTACACCTCAGCTCCATGGAGAACGTACACTATTGATCGAGGTGAAGCGCCCTCTCTCCAAGATAGCAATGATATCCCCACGATCATGTGCAGTGCTGTGCGTCTCAGTACAATCATACATCCTATCCCGAGTAGCGTAGTCTACATACACACCATCCAGCCCAACCCCAACATATCACAACAGCAACAACATGCGCTGCCGTATATACAGAGGCGGCCACATGTTAATTGGAACAAAATCGAGAACCTCCCATTCCCAAATTCCCTACCATCTCTACACTTACAACACCTCCCCAACAATCTTCGCCGCCTCCCTGTACGTCCCAAGCAGCTTCTCGCACTTCTCCCGCTCCTCCCTCACCGCATCGTCCTCGTACAGCAGTTCTTCGAACAGCGACTCCCGGTACAGTTCGCTGACTAGTCGGTTCTGCACGACGTCTTTGCTGTGGTTGACGAGGAGGTGCATGACGGCTTTGGGCACTTGGTCGGCGATCGATTCGCGCACGATGTTGAAGTAGGAGGAGATGAGGCGGCGGATGAGTTCGGTTTCGAGGGCTTCGCGCTCTGTGAGTGCGGGAGGGGCGTGTTCGTCGCGGGGCTGAGATGTTGCGTTAGTACTACCATTGTGGTAAGATGGAATAGGAGGACGACTCACAAATCCAGAATCACTAAAGTCAGGCTCCTCAACCGGCTCAGGCATGCTCATAGGTCGTGGGCCAGGATCTCCCCGCCGTATACTTGCCGAAATGCTCGGTTCGAGGTTCTGGCTCACGTGCCTGCTGCCGTAGCTGCCAGGCAAGTTGCCCGCCGCGCTCTGACCAGGCAAAGCACCAGGGCCAGTGGCGCCGTTCTCCTTGCCGAAGAAGTAGTTTAGGAAGGAGTCTCGTCCAGTGCCGCCCACCGCACCGTTGGCAGAACCCATCGAGTTCGTCAACCTGTGGCCGTCTCGTCCGATAGCCGGACTCATACTCCTGCTCTCCTTGTTTCGTTGCACGCCGGTTCGAATGGGCATCACGGACTGCTGTTGCTCCTCTTCCTCGCCGTCCTCGGGCGTAGCGTCCCCGTTTACGCCATTGAGCTGTTTCCGTCGTTGTGCATCGCGCTTCCGCTTGTCTTCAGCAGCTGTTAGGCGCTTCTCCCGGTCATGCTTGTCCTGCATCACACTGCTCATTGCAGCCGCCGCGCCGAGGAAGTTGGGGTGGTTGGTGTTGATGTATGCACGCTGAATGGAGATGAGGCTCTCGACATAGCCGGAGGCAGGTCCTAACCTTTCGCGGAGGAGGTCGCTGACGACTTCGATCAGCTTGCCTTGGAGACGAGGGTATCGTGCGAGTTCGTTCGAGCCACAAGTATGGCAGATCTTGATCAGCTCTTCGTACACAAGCTCTACGCAGCGTTGAGATGGCATTTCTAGGAGCTTGATCTGCGGCTTGACTAGCAGGTCGAAAGCGAGTTCGGGGACGAAGAGGGAAGGTCGAGGCCCAGTAGAGTTGCGTATGGCGGTTCGAATGTCGAGAGCGGAGAGGTTCTGGGTTGGGTCGATTGTGTCGAGACTGTTGCCGAAGACGGAGTTGAAAATGTAGTAGATCCGCGCGCCACCACAGAGGTCCTTGGTACTGATCTCGGAAGATGTACCGTCAATTGACGAGATGAAGGATGTCGCAAATCGCGTCATCAAACTCAGAATCAGACTGCCTCTGTGCTCCTTGCCATTGAATGAGTCTGTGCCGTAAGACGCGAGTTCCTGCTGCGTCTGGCCCATTAGTGTGTTGAGTCTTGCTTTGATATCAGGTAGTTTCGCCCGGATATGGCTCATGAGCGTCGTGTTGAGCGTCTTGGCGAGAAACTGCGTGCCGCACCTCGCTGCGATGCTGCGGTATGCGGGGTGCATGCGGAAGAACTCCCTTTCAGACGCAAGGGCGTCGGACATCGATTTGGCGACCTGGATGTCCTGTTGAGAGCGGTTGACGACGCCAATAAAGCCGAGTTTAAGGGGATATACACGGCCGGAGAGGATATCGAGCGCGTTTGTGCCATGGTCCATAAGGTCGATCTTGGTGAGGACACCGATAGTTCGCTTGCCCACAGGATCGACATGTCGCGCCAGTTTCAATGCTTCCGAGTTGACAATGTCTACATTTGCAGGCGAAACTGCCAGAATGATGCTGTTTGGCTTTGCGATGTATTCCGAGATAAGGTTGCGCGTCTGCTTCTCGATGTCTGTAGGTTGGTCTCCAATCGGTACCTTGGTCAGACCTGGCAAGTCCACGAGGGTCAAACTCAGAACATGCGGCGAGTAGATCTTGAGGTTGATGGGTTGTCGGTTTATGCCCTTGTTGCTGCCCGCTATGCGCGAGGTCTCGCTCTCTATTTCCCGCTTGACCGACTGGAAATCGTAGAACCGCTGGCCAGGGATATGGTTGAATTCACCCCACTCTTCTTGTCCGGCTACCGATGCTGGTGTATGCGGTACGTGTACTTCATCGTCGCCGGGCTTGTTCGAGTCGGAGGGGACGTTGATGAGTTGTAGGATGAGCGGACGACGGGTGACGATGCCAGACCCACGAGGTAGGAAGTCTCGACCAACGATATTCTCGAGGACGGAGGATTTGCCAGAAGACTGCGAGCCTACGACGACCTGCACATCATTAGTTCAGCGCTCAGATACTGCCTTCTCGTGGGGTTCGACGTACAATCTGAGGAAGGTCCAAGGAGTCGTTGCCGATAGTGTTGAAGACCAAATCTTGGAGCCTGTTTACCACTCCAAGGAGGTCCTCACCCAGCGCTGCCATCTTTCGCTCTGTTCGCCAATCTCAAGGACGGTGCGCCGCCTCTCCTGCGTGCTGCAGGCCTCGAGCTGGTCGCTCGCGCAGTGTGGGTTGTGGGGGACGCTGTAACCGGAACCTGGAGAGTATAGAAAAAGCTCAGCGAGTGTCCTTCTATGTCTGTCTCGAAGAGGCTGTGGATGTGTTGATAGCCTTGCCCTTCCCACTTTTGCGCCGGTTCCTGGCGTTGGGAAGCATGTGATGGAAGTCCCCAAGTAAACACCTTCGGGCAATCAAGCTTCGTCGGCCCGTGTGCACGTGATCATCGTCACACGACGATCTCGACTTGCAGTTTATATTTCGAAATCTGTCTCGAACAACGACAGCACAACCACACGTGCCACCATTGAACGCCTCAAGTGATGCGAACACAGCCAGGAGAACACACCATGCCACCACCCTGACCATATGCACCACAATCTCACACAAAAACACCCGCCATGTCCGGCCCGCACGCTCTCCATCGTGCTCTTCTCCGTCCAGCAGTGCTAGCGACCCTCCGTGCTGCTGGTTTCCACTCAACAAAGCCCAGCGTCTTGGATACAGTCGTGAACCTCACAGAACGATACCTGCTACTGCTTGCACAAACGACCGCGACTTATGCGCAGAACAATCACAACGATGTCGTACCCACCATCACAGACGTAAGATGTGCCCTCGAGGAGTGCGGTGCCCTGGGCTCAGGACTAGAGACTGGCGCGGAAGAGGCGTGGGAAGAGCGTCTCCGCCGTCCGATCGAGGGGATGATGGAGGTGGAGGCTGGTGGAGCTGCACGTGCTAGAGCGGAAGAGCGGAGGAGGGCGGAGAGGGATGTGGCTGATGTGAAGGAGTTGAGGGTGTGGTTTGAGGGTAGGGAGATGGCGGAGATCAATCGCATTGCTGGGATGAGTGGGGATGCGACGACAGGTGGGGTGGGGGTTGGAGGCGGCAGGGTGAAAGTGGAGGATTTCTTGACGACGGTGAAGAAGAAGCAGGGACGGCCAGGGGATGTGGAGGGTGAGGAGCGGCTGGTTGGGACCGTGTTGGGGAGGCAAGGGGATGGCGGGACGCCTAATGGCGCGGAGAGGGGGATGGATATCGAGGGTGGCCCGAAGCTTTGGGTGTGGGAGGAGAGGGCTAGGGAGAAGGCAAGAGCGAATGCGACGCTGGCGCACGATAGCGGTGTCGATGCTGGGTCAACGACGACTGAGGAGGGGGATAAGAGACCGCTTCTCTTCGCGTAGTAAGCGCTGGGCGTGGGACGAAAGACACGAGAATGATTGACATGACATGAATACACACCAAGATACCCGGAGCTGCAGCCTCCCGTAGGCGCACGGATGAAACAACTTGGCTACCTGTACCGCCATAATTACATACCTCTCAATACCGCACACCGCCCACGGGAGCTCACGGCACACAATACAGCCGCCCGCAAACCTCCACATCCACGAGACGCAGACCACAAAGGGATCATCAACAATCCCTCTGGTTATCATCGTAATCGTCACCACCTCCCACACGCGAGTCACGGTCGTTTTGGTATCCCTCAACCGAGCTCCTGTCGCCTTTGCCCTTCTTCCGGCTCCCGAAGCAAGAACTCAAGAAGCCGCCCTTCTTCTTCCTCTTCTCACCGCCTCTCTCGCCGCCTTCACGACCTTGCCCATCGTCAGATCCATCCTCATTGAATTCGCCTGGCTGACCGCGCTCCCCCCCGCCACCCTTCGCCTTACCACTCCCGAACAGGGCGGCAAGATATCCCCGCTTCTTCTCCTTGCCCATACCGCCCTTCTGCCCGTCGTAGGCGCCGTCAAGGTCGTTAGGGTTGCGGTCATCGTCCTGGCCGCGGTCGCGAGCCCCAGCTTTGGCGTATTTCCGCCGCGCCACGAAAAAGCCGACGGCACATCCGAGGATGAACGCCAGAATCCCGCAGATCAGACATATGCCCCACCACGGGATTACGCCGTGGACACCGATGCCAGTGGTGTGGCGCGAGCTGCTGCTGTCGGCGGTGGCGCTGGCGCTGCTGACGCTGCTGGTGCTGTTGGTGTTGGAATATGGGAGTCGAGTCATGGTGGCGATGGAGGACGGGCTGTGGATGGGTGTAGGGATGTGGGTGGTGCTGTGGTGTGGTTTGGGGAGGTGGGTGCCTCGGGGTTTTGTGGAGAAGATCGTGGCGAGCTCGGTGACCTGGGCGGTGGCGAAGCTGGTTCTGGTCTTCAGGTTGGTGTTATGGGGGTGTTGAGCATTGGATGTCGCTGATTTGAGGAATTCGGTGGTCAAAGCGGTTTTGATTAGGCTCGAGAGATCGGTCGTGGTCTCGGGGTCGACGATGTTGTGATGTTGGATGCTTGACATGGCTGAATCGGAAGTAACGGTGGTGAAGGCGGTTTTGATTGCGCTGTTGATGCTGGTCGTGGTCTCTGGTTCGACGTTGTTGTCGTGTTGATGGTTCGACGTAGCTGACTCGATAATATCGGTGGTAACGGTGGTCTTGGTGACGCTCGCGAAACTTGCCGTGCTCTCGAGGTCGGCGTTGTCGTTGTGTTGAGCGTTCGACACGGTTGATTTGGGTAGATCAGTGATCCGCTGGTCTGTCGTGCTGGTTTCTCCGGACATTGCGAGATATATTAGGTTCGAGGATTGGAACATTGAAAGGACAATGAGCCCGCGGACAGAGATAACTGTTGAGAGCACTCGGAGTCAATATGACGAAACACTCCCGACTCACATTGGTGGCTCATAGCAATGAGCAAGCAGAGGTGTGCGCAGGCCTCTCACGTGGGCTGCGGCACATTTGGCCGTCAGGGCGATGAGCAAGGAGGGAGTCAATGATGTGGAGGTTCGAATGCAGGCCAAGGACAGCATGCACAGGTCGCGGAACCATGTCTGGAGTACCTATGGGTTGGTTTACCTTGAAGTGCGTCACATCTCCGGGCACACCTCCACGCCTTTTTCAACGCGCCCAGTTCGAGCTCCGGCATTTGCATGGCTTCGCTTGCTCACGTTCTCATCCTCCGAAACGCCCATCGGGCTCACCTCTGGACTGTTGCAGTCGGCGAGGAGCCGCCTCAACATCGTTCGCACCGCTATCTCGAGCCCTGTCGTCAAGGCTATATCCTTCCCCTTGCTACCTGGACTTCTTCTGGCGCCTGCGAGCCGGGTGTGTCAAAGTGATGCAGATCACCAGCAGGAAGAAGACCGCAACGCCGCAGACGATTATTACGGCAACGAGGCCTGTACAATCGATCGTGGCTGGGTGGCACCAGTGCTTGTTTGGAGAGTTGATTGTGATGTGTGATCTGGCATGATGTCTGAGCTCCCAATCTGCCGGCTGGCTAAAGGTGTTATCGATCATGCTTGGGCCGATTCGATCCGCATGGACAGTGCTCTTGGTGCGCAGACTGGCTTCGAGTATCGAGCATGCTCGACCGCTTTGGCGAGCTGTGGAAGTGTCTTGGCAGCAAACAGCGACTCGACATGTGCCCTCAGCATGTGACCATGCATCGGCAGCAAACCGGTATACTCGCAAACAAGAGTCGGCGCAGCTGCCTGAGCGCATATCATATTTGGAAGGCCATCACAGAAACGTCAGAGCACCGCATTTTTTCGCCAGATGTACTCTTCTTGAGAGGCTGTCATACAACCACTCATCTATCTCCTCAGAAGCTCGATCAACAGCCGCGAGAAGGTGGACTGTTGGTTTTGGGATCATTCGAAAGGACGTATACTCTCGAGCGAAGCTGATAGCCATTGTGCTGTTCCTATAGCTGAGGGTTCTGATCATTGCGACCTTCGATCAAATGCCAGTATTTCTGTTGAGCTTGGGCAAGTTGGACGCACATATACAATGCGACGCGCCCTGAAGCGTAGTCCTCCGAACGACGCACAGCCACGTGGCGTTTCCCAATCAGGAAGTTAGGATTACACAGCGGTATACGCCTTGACGCAACCTTACCTACGACACTAGCCAATCTCACGCATACTTTTTAGGAAGCATTGATTCCAACTACACTACCCAGAATTGTCGGGCCCCACCTTGAGCCTTTAATGGTGAGGTGAGATGTGCCACCAGCCAAAACAACTCCGATTGATTCCACAGCAATGGAGCCGCTACACCCATCATGGACCTCTTACTCGCTCACCAGTTTCAAAGGCACAGTGTATGCCTGTGGAATGAGTCCATTTTGCCGTAACGGAGGATCGACGGGAAGGCCGTCCTATACACGCTCGGGCTTTGTAGGGGCAAGTAATTTGCAATGCGCGGAACGGGACCGGAGGCTTTGTCGACGTTGGCCGTGAAGCACATATAAGACAGGATTCCATATCGCTGTCATCATTCGACAGAGCTACTGTACCACTCTGATGCATGAGCTGCATCGCATTCGCCTTCTAATCCATCCATCTATTGCTTGATCACCTCCTACGATGAAGGGTTTCACCATTTCGCTCTTGACTGGAGGGCTACTGTCGTCAGCCTGCTTGGCCCTCCCTTCGCCAGGACGCCCCACGCACGGCTCTTGGGGTGGAAGCGGAAGGAAAGCGGTATATTTCCTCCGAGTCGACCCTGCAGGAAGCTCAGTTGTCGCCATCGGAATCGATCCAGATGGGAAGCTCAACAACTCAACGAGCGTCACCAGCACGCACGGCCTAGGATTGCAGTCACAAAATGCTTCGACCGCCGATCTGACCCCTACCCCGATTGACCCGCTCCAAGGACAGCAGGCGGTCTCCATCGGTGATAACGTACGCATGGCCATGACCACTCTCCGGATACCACAACGTGGCTGACTAGATACAGTACCTTTTCACCGTCAACAGTGGGTCCGACACAGCCGTCATGTTTGAGATCGATCCGAACGATCCTTTGAAGCTCACCAGTACGTGCGCCCTTGTAAAGTAGCATTTGGGAATACAAGCTTACTTGCCGGACACAACAGTGGTCGGAGAGCCTGTGCCCACACTCGGAGAGTTCGCCATGTCCATCGCTTATTCATCCAGATACCGCAAAGGTGAGCCCGATGTCCATTCGAACATCATGTGCCGAGACACACGCTTACGGCAGCAGCCTGCGTGCTCAACGGCGGTGCCATCAACGGCGTTACGTGCTACTGTGTCCACGCGAAGCAGGGTCTTGTGCCGGATGGCGTCGGTCTACGCGAGTTCGGTTTTCCAGCCACGACACCTGCGCAACTTGGAGGAGCGAAGGGATCTGGTTCTGACCTTCAGTTCTCAGGCGACTCGACAAAGCTCATCAGCGTCTTCAAGGGCCGGAACAAGCCTACCATGACTCTCGGCCATATCTCTGTCTTCGAAGTCGACCAGGATGGCAAGATCGCAGCGACCGCAACAAATAATCGGGTCGATCCCATACAGATACCCTTTGGTTTCGCCTTGAACGGCAACGACCTGCAGCAGATGTACATCACAGATGCTGCTTTCGGTGGAGTGGTAGTTTCGTTGGACTACGGAACGAACAAAGTCTCCGCCGTTGCCGTTGTGAACAGCACTTCGTTCGCCGCGAGCTGTTGGGCTGTCTGGTCATCGACCACGAACACCTACTTCGACATCAATGCGGCCTCGACCAACATCGGGAGAGTCGATCCATCTGGCAAGCTACTCGGCTTGATAAACTACCCAAAAGAGCTGGCTGGAGGTGTGGACTCTGTCGTAGATGGCACAATGCTTTACATGATGACAGCGACAAACGCAATCGCTGTGCTGGATATTCAGAGTGGTTCACTACTGCAAACGTTCGACTACAGTACTTCGGACGATCGACAATTCTGGACGGGTTTGGCAATGTATCCTGCTGAGCCATTGCTGAGCGGCGGAATATACTAATTGTGTTGTTTGCAACGAAACAACGGAAGAGATACAGTGTTTTGTCTAGGAAGCTGTTTTGCGAAAGTACCTTACCATCCCGGAGAAATGCGATCAGATCGACTTCTACCTTCCTCGTTCGTCTCCGTCCGTCCAGAAACCCGCCTTGTGCGGGGTGTTGTCGTGCCTGCATTTGGTACGTATATACTTTGTGGCGGTAGGACGGTCTGACGCAACTTTGTTACCGTGAATTGCACGGCAATAACGTAGGACAAATAGAGTTTCTACTTTGTTCTCTTATATCAGGTTCAGTTTGATGTAGTCTTCTGACTGACAACGGATTACTTGCCTGCGATTGTTCTTCGAGTGCTGGGAGAACGCCCTTCTTGACAGCTTTTCCGCCCTACATCGACTCGCTAAAACACGTTTTATAGGCGCGACGGTCCGTCTTCAACGAGAGTGGTGTGAACTGGCCAGATTCCATTGACTGGTACGCTATGAGCGCAAACGAGCTCAATGTCGGCATTGTCGGTGCTGGCATTGGTGGTGTTCTCTGCTCGATCGCCATTGCGCGAGCAGGAGGAAAAGTAACCATTTTGGAAGCGGCACAGCAGCTCGGTGAAATTGGGGCTGGAATCCAGGTGGTCGGTGACGGTAGATTTGTTATTAATGAAAGCCCACGAGCTAATGATCTTCATAGACGCCCAACGTCTCCCGACTTCTGATACGATATGGTGTCGACAAAGTCATTGGCAGAGACCTCGTTCGATTCCGCGAGCTCAACATGCGTCACAAAGACGGAACCAAAGTCGGCTACACCAAGATACAGCGAGTTGAAGAAGCGACTGGCTGGCCCTGGTGGCTTGTACATCGCCATCATCTGCACAACGGTCTTGTTGAAGTTGCGAGGCGCAATGGAGTCGAAATCTTAATTGACAGCAGAGTGGCCAAGCTGGAAAGACGTCAGAACGGCAAAGTATCTGTGAGTACTGACAAAGGCCGTGAGTTGTCCTTTGACCTTGTCATTGGTTCAGACGGCGTACAATCAGTTGTACGGAAGACCTTGTTCCCGGATGTGAAGCCGAGGCCGCCGACAGGCAACTGTGCATTCCGAGCTATCGTGCCCTATGAGCAAGTGCGGAACGACCCATTGACTCGGGAGCTTGTTGAGGACAAAGATGGCAATCTCATCAAGACTATGGAGGTGTGGCTGGCTGACACGGGCTATATCAGTAAGTGACATCTTGAGGCTAGGGCCGCATTGCGAGTGGCATGAAAACTCACGCACAACAACAGTATCGTACCCCATATCCGATGCAAAGGACTTCAATATGGTACTCAGTCATTTCCACGATCCACCGGTAGACACTGTCCGAGGTGTCGATATTGAAGAAGTCAGGCGACAGTACGACGGCTACGACCCTCGCATCCGGCGTATAATCGACATGATCCCACCAGGCGTCTCCCGCTGGCCACTGTTGGTTACAGGACCGCTTGAGACGTGGTCAAGTCCTGAGAAGAATGTTGTCCTGATCGGAGACGCTGCTCATTCTATGGTCAACCATATGGCTCAGGGAGCCGCCACTTCGATGGAAGACGGCGCTTTCCTTGCAAGGTGTCTGAGCTTAGTCGTCAAAGGCAAGGCAACAGTCGCCGATGCTGTTACACTGTACGAGAAGGGAAGGATGCCCAAAGCCAGCTACAAGCAGCAAGTCTCTTTCTTGAATGGCTGGATCTGGCACTTACCTGAGGGACCGGCGCAGGAGGCGCGGGACCGCGAGATGCAATGCGAGCTGAGTGGTGAAGTGCCAATGAGGAGTTCGAACCTATATGGAGATCCCAGCTGCGTCCAGGAATGCTATGGCTACGACGCAGAGAAGCATGCTGATATTGAGATATCGACGTTCTTGAACAGAGGGAAAGCGGTCAGGGATGCAGCAACCACGATTCAGCCAGAGCGTGCGGACCAGATTGCCAATTGGTTCTTGCCGGAAGAACACCAATTCAAGGTGTCGCCGAAACTCTAGTCTTTTGAACAGCCTCCGTGAGAAGAACACAGAGGTATCGTGCTTTCATATCGCAAATTTGGAATAAAAATACTGGGTCATGCCGTCGCGGCAGCAAACATCACTTGTTGCTAGAGACATGTGGAAGCCCGAGGATTCCGGCTGCGACATCTACAGCTTTCCCTCTTTTCTTCTCTTGTGGTTTTCCATTCTTGACTTCTTCATGGCTGCTCGATTTTGACTGGGTGGGCTTGATTAACTGGGAGGTCCTTCGAAAACCTTTCGTGCTGGGATCACGTACTGTACTGTCGACTGTTACGAACAGACGGATTAGCTGATGCTGCTTATAGTCGTTCGCAGGAAGGAGGATGTACCACTGGCTACCGACTGTCCGCCTCCTTTGTTATGCGGCTCAGCCTGCGTTGGAGGCATTGTTATTATTCGAATAAGCTTTTGTGTGTAGACTCAAGTTGCAGGAACTTCAAAGACGGCTATGCTTGGAGAAATGACAGTCTTCGTCCTGAGTGTTGGAGAGGTTGGGGACATTAATGCCACGGCCATTGGGTTCCTCGTCGAAGTCTGACGTCAGGCGAAACTCGCTGTGCCGCGATGCTGCATTTCGATCGTAGGAGCTCGGTCGACTTCCATTTAAGCGAGTGTGGAAGTCTGAAAATCGAACACTGTAACTTCCCTCACTTGGAGGCTCTTCACGCCAGGAATAACAACAACACGAAGAGCTTGCCATCCGGTACCATGGTTGTGTCTCTCAAGTCTGGCGATGTGAGCTGAAACAATTGTTCTCTAGCAGTGGTTATTTGTAGCTTGCCAAGGTAGCTAAAAGGTACATTGCATGAACGAAGTTGTTGGTTCTCGAGACGGCCAGGCAGCTGAACGGTGTGTACCTGTCGACCTTAGCGTTGGACGGTGTTTGTGCGCTGTCATCATGTGGAGCACGTCCCAAGGCAAGAAGGCAACGATAGTGAAGTGTATTTTGTTAGCTTCACGCTTTGATGCCTTGCCAGGTGGGCAGTGCGCAAATGTGGAGGCTCAGTTGCCGTCATTTTCCAATGCAAATTCGACCTTCTTGCATCCACTTAGTCCAAAATTACCATCCATCAAGAGACACCGAAATGTGGCGGACAATGTACTGTCCTACGAAGAACGACACAGAACAATGAAGGGCGTCCTCGCACCATGGGAAGGAACTTCGTCCGAAAGCCGGAGCCAGAGGCCGCTCGCTGGTGATAAGCAAACGCGGGAAGGAGATCCGATCCATCCTGTCGATCTGTGTGACGATGCCACGATTGGCTTAGATAACTGATTGGCGTCGATCTGTCGAGTCAGGCATTCGAAGAGGGCGAAGTCCGTGTGCAAGCCAAGTCAACCCCATGCCTGAGTGACCACGATCGTGTTTTGCGCTACTCCGTAGATGCGGTCTCTTGCAAGACGCCCCTCTTCTTGCACACTGAACTGCAAAAGCACAGCAACGAGACGCAGGACACGCTACAGCGCCACCAGTGCCATTGTTCGAGAACACCCCCTGTTCGATGCCGCGGAACCCACCCAATCGAGACCGCAAGCGAGCCATCCCAAGTCTCGATTCGCCCTCAGGGTTTGTCCTCTCACCGGAATGGGACGCACTGACCAGAGGTCGCCCTAGTCGAGACAAGGTGAGCCGACTCCATGGCTCGTGGAGGTATGAGGCTCCGCGAACACAGTCTGCCTTGATGGCTCCTCATAAACACTCCTCGTCTGCAAATAGGTTTGTATTCCGTTTGCCATCAACAGTTCTATCGATCTTTCAATATCGAATGTCCCTCTGCCGACGAACTTGTGCTCCGCCTCTGCACTTCGATCGGAAGACTGCTCTGTCTGCTCTCAACATCAAGGCATTGTTTGCTTCGAGTTCGCTGCGGCTCTGCTGCTTCGCCCCTTGTGCACCATCAACGAATCAACTCCCAGTGTTCAACAACCAATTGACCTGCCTTCGAACGTGCCGTCAAAGCTATAAGTTCATCAACATATGTACTTGGACATCGCGATCAGTTCTCCAGCAGGACTCCGTTGCCATTGACTACCAACCAGAGATCATTCGACTTCCAATCGCCTCGACTATTCAACATGGACTATCTGACCTCCGATATTCAGCAATGCCATCCGTATGAGGACAGTCTTCTTGAGTCTGAGACTAATCCGTGGAGGTACAATCGATTGTTCGAACCAAACGATCTGAACGGTTCAGGGACGGTCTTCACCGCGCATCTACCAGCTCCTGTACAACGCTACGTAGGTGAACACGACGCACCTTGGTCGCCCATGACATTGCCACCACTAGCACCGCTACAATCCGAACCAGTCCCGACACAATACCTGCCACCACTGACTACCTACGGATATGGCAGCCAGCACCATCGTCCCTCTCCAAGCGTCAGTGGTCCTTCTGCTTCCGATATGAGCAGCGGACAGAGCGACAGACACAGTACGCCTTGGTCATCACCAGGCCCAAGTACTGCCGCCTTCTCGCCGCAGCCAGGCTACCTCGATGCAGTCCCGCCTGCTTTCGGCGGTGGACAATTCCACCTCGACCAACAACGTCACGTATCGATGCACGACATTCAGTACTTGGCTGACAACCAGTCGGATCCGACTCTGTTCGATGATGATCAAGGCTACTACTCGCAGGTAGTGGAGGAAGGCTATCATCCGAAAGATATGGAAGTCGACAATTGGAACGACGAAGTACCACAAAGTGAGACATCTGCAGCTACTGAGTCTGAGACTACTCCAGAGTCACCCAACATCCGGCGTCGACGCGCTTCATCGAGTCGCGCCTTGACTTCACACGTGCTGCCCTCGAGGGTGACAAAACGACCAAGCAACCCACGGAGGACTTCGTCTTCTGGTGCCACATCCTCGGGACGACATCGAAACGTTGTCGGTACACCATCATCGAGGCTGGCGTTTCCTTGTGTGTTCATGAAATACGGATGTCCTTCTACCTTCTCATCGAAGAACGAGTGGAAGCGGTAAGAGACTTGTCCTACATTACACATTGAACCGACCTAATGGTGTGCAGGCACGTGTTCACCCAGCACATGCGCGTCGGCTACTGGCGATGCGATGTTTGCGAGAAAGACAACAAGTCCAACGACTTCAACAGAAAAGACCTGTTCCTGCAGCACGTTCGAAGGATGCACTCTGAGCAGATACCGAACTGTGAAAACGCCCAACCCTCAAGCCCTCGTTCTCCAAAGAGAGACTCCGACAGCAAGAAGATTACTGCGCTTGCGAATCGATGTTATCACAAGACACGCTCGCTGCCCGAGGAGAGTGGCTGCCATTTCTGCGACCATCATTTTCACGGGCCAGATACATGGGAGGAGCGTATGGAGCACATCGGGGGACATATGGAGACGACGAAGAAGGCGAACGAGAATGTCGTTGACTCGAAGGATTGGAGAGACGACGACGACGTACACAGATATCTTGTTAAGGAAGGCATCGTTGTGGAAGCGAAGGGCAAGCGTTGGACGCTGGCGAATCAACCAAAATGATGGTCTGCCCACCAAGGGAAAGTGACGCGACTACGTGATCTGGCGGGAGTGCTTGTGGAAGCAGAAGTGTCTGCGAACCCTGATAATGCGACGAGAAACGGCTGTGATACCCATGTTGCGAGCTGAACAATCTCTTGTTAGATCCTCAGGCAGATAGCGAACGATACCAACGTTTGGTGTTTGATTCTCGATCTTCACTGGAGGAATCGCCCCTCCATCTTCTCAAGTATCGATCATCCTAGCACTGTGCTAAACCCGTCGATCGTTCAGGGTTCTTCATTAGCTCGCGCACGCGTGGCAGGGTGAAGCGATAATCGACACGCAACCGAGCGCAGGCAGGCAGCGGGCGGCCCTCTACCGCCCCCGTACAACCACAGCGTTGGGCCGCGATCAACGTGCTTGGCGTGGGTGGAGCTGAGACACCTTCGCCCGGAAAAACACCCTAGAATGCTCGAGCTTCAAGGGCGTTGACCCAATTCCAGATCTTGAGATCTTCAGGCAGAGGTGCGTTGTCACAATTTACAGAGGAGAGATTGCGTTCCTCGGGCAATAGACAACGTGTGAAGTAAGACAGCCTTTGTGGACTGGCTGGAACCACGTATAGCAGCTGTGAAAGGGCTTCGGCCGATCGAAGCGGTACCTCGCGTGGCATGTGAGGCACAACCTCGAGCTCTATTCTAGGAAACCGGGGTTCAGGGAACCCACATCAAGCCTCCGCCGTCCCGTCTCTTGCGTTGTCTCGGATCAAGCGGCTGGAGCCAATGCTCTCAGACCTTGCTCAGGCGAGATCTTCTTCTTCAGCAACCATCCCATTCCCGTCATGACATCTGCGACGGCTTTGTTCGAGATGTCCAGGCCTAGAACGTATCAGCGGGGTCAGCAGGCGATCTCCGAAGATCTTCGAACGGTTCTCGACCTCACTCACCTGGATAGAAAGCGAAGTGGCCGTGCGGGCAGCCTGGGTAGAAGTTGATCCGGGTTTCCACCCCTGCCTCCTTCAACATCTCATCGTAGATCAGTGCGTCGTCTCGCAGAGGATCGAGACCGTCTGCCTGAAGGAAAGTCGGAGGCAATCGGCTTAGCGGAACTTCCTTGTTCAGCACAGGGCAGCGCAAAGGAGAAGTCGAATCCCAATTGGTATGCGTCTCGATGGCATCGATTGCAGCGGCAGGTAGGACAGGTACATCCTGGTTCTGCTCAACGGAGACAAAGTACTCCTTGTACTTCTCCGGCACTGACGCGTGGTCCATCAAAGCAGGAATACACAGCCATTGTCCAGTGATAGGATGAGCGAACTTCTCGCTGATCGAGGCGAGCGAGATGTTGGCAGCTAAGTTGCCACCAGCGGAGATTCCACCAGATATGAAACCCTTCGATGGATCGGCATGCAGCTCACTGGCATGCTCAGCGATCCACTTTGCACTGTCGATACCGTCGTGCCAGCTGGTCGGGAACTTGAATTCTGGGGCCAGACGATACGAGATGCTCACCACCACCGCACCGAACAGTCGGACCCACGCTCTAGCGAACGGGGTACCAGCATGCATGTCTCCACCAATGAAGCCTCCGCCGTAGCAGAAAATGATCAGTGGACTACCGCCTGGTGGAGTAGTGGAAGGTCGAATGATTTTGATCATGCTTTGGAATCCATCACGCATCGGGATGTCCTTGTACTCCTCGATAATTGATGATTCCGCCGGACCCGCCATCTCGAGGCCTTGCTTCGAGCCGAATGCCATTGCAGCATTCATGGCAGCTGCATTGTTCCAGTCCATGGGCGGCTGAGGGTTGCTCTTGATGAACTGATAATGTGTAAGTACAATGTAACCAACAACTCATCGCTCTGGTATGCTGACCTCATCGATGGAAGGGTCGATAATCGACGACTTCTTCAACGTCTCTGAGTCCAACAACATATTGATGAACGGCGTGGATGGCGCAGTGGTCGATGAGGATAATCGAGAAAAACGGTGAGCTATGAGGTGTGAACAGCACTTCCTACTTATATACCGCAGGCAATGCAGAACCGTGTTCGTGCATCTCACTGTCAGCGAGCCCCGCAATCGCTCCTGTGCTGAACCAGGCTACGGTTGGTCCTTTCGCTATTCGAGAACTGTATTCGCAAAAATGTATACGAAGGATGGTTAGCTGCTTCTGCAGTCTAGGCGGAGACCAGCTTTCCTTGTTGGACTATCGCACGTAACAGGTGACTGTACCAACCGCGGGCAATCAGAACAACGGATCGAGCTGAGTCAGGAGAGGATCCATCTGAAGTGAGGGCCGTCCCCGTGTTGGAGAGAATTCCACTCGAATGTGATTGGCTGGCTCAGCTCTTCCCGGCCGCGACTTCGGGCTGCCTGAAGTTCCGCTGAAAAGAATCAGGTATTAACTGTACGAGTCTCACGCTGCGGCGCAATCGCTTTCCGTGTATACTCGCAACTCCGTGCAATTCAAGCAATCACCCTGCAGCGAGTACGGTAGCAGGTCCCGTAGCGCGTCGAGCGAGACGTCTGCGATTCGTCGAGGACTAATCTGATCACGCTCCTCTCATCTGGACGATCACGTCGCCCGCTCCGTCAACCCATTGCACTCCCATTTTCCTAGCCTGTGCAAGGCTTGCCGTGTATATCAGGTGATATACGTGCTTCACCACCTCTCCCCAGCAGTATACTTTCACGGTCCCCAATGTCCCTGTGGAAGGCTCGCGAGTGCACCACACTCCCCACCCTACGCTGCCGTCGCCGATCCATCTCTCCAAGAACTTCCAGAAATCTACCTGTTTCTCAACAGACCATTTTGGATCATCGGGAGGTATCTCGATCAGCCAGTGACCACGCTCTGACGGGCGCAACTCACGCGCCATCGAGACTGGTCGAAAACAGTTCAGATCGTCGTTTGTCGCAAGCTGTTTCAGCGCGGTAGTGAGGTGTGTCGTGTATACTTGGTTGGCTGCTTCTGGCGTTGGTGGCGTGATACTGGTCGAGAGTGCTGCAAGCAACAGGTCCGAATTCAGGGGAAGCTCTCCCGAAGCGCAAGACTTATCTTGCTCGAGCTGACCCCGTTCATCGACCTTCTCGGGAGGTCTCGTTTCGAGACTTGGTTTCAACGTCAAGTCTACCCTATTGCAACCTACACCTGGTTCTCCGAGTTGTGCCTCGAAAGCTGTTCGCTTGAGTGCACCTTTGTGGCTGTCTGGTGGTTTTGCGATGTTGAGAGCAGTCGTGCTGATGTTGCCAGCATGCGGTCCAGGATCACTTGCCGAGCGCTGCGATTGAGTGCGGCGTGCCCTCGACGATTCCGATGTGATATCGCTCAGTGAGTAAGTTGTGGGTAGCTCAGAGGTGCTCTGATGCGCACCATCGGAGTCCTGCGACTGGAGAACTGGAGCTTGCGGTGGTGGAGCTGATGCGCGACCCTGCACCTGTCTAGGGAGCGGCATATCGCCATTCTCTGCAACGTCAACAACCCGCGGCTCCTTCAAGGGGCGTCCGAGTAATGGTGTCTTCAGGTAGGAAGACGGAGAACTCGATAGAGCATTGATAGTCTTGTTCGTTGGACTTCGAGAAGCGCTCTGCACCTGGGTGGACTCATTCTCCCCTTCACGTTCAGATGCAACCACATTGTCCGGCAATGGTAAGGAAGAGGTGAACAGCTGACTGTTCAGTGCCGTGTAGGCCAATTGAGTGTCGTCTAAGAAGGTGGTGGAGTCGTATTGAGCCTCGTTCGTCTCTGCTTGACTAACGTTGCCGAGTCTATGTAGCGTTGGCTGCGTAGGCCGTGACAGTTCGTGACTCGAACGGAGACCACAAGTCGCCTCAATAATCCGGCCTGAAAAATCAAGATATGCTTCCGCTTGCGCCCGATAGCGGTCGTCGTCTTCACGGTTCGAAGGCGCGCCGGCGTGAACCAGAAGTTCGACCTTCTGAAGCATGCCAGTGGGATGACTTCATCACGGCCATTGTGGTATCCAAGAGTGATGCACCATGTAGTGATTCTCGAGGTTACCAGCCAGATATATGTTCGTGGTGATGTTGAAGGTGAGGTCCAAAGGCAACCGTAGATCTGGAGGCGATCGACAACGGCAGCGGCCGCACTTTCCCCACATCGAACTCTTGGCTCTTGGCAGCGTAAATTTGACCTGGAGGTTGATGTCCAACGCTGTTTCGACCTGATCAGATAACATTACACACAAACATGGCGCCATCACTACTCGAGCTCATCGAGGCTATGCCGTCGGGGGACACATGGGGCCCTCCGACAACCACCGAGACCACGCTCAATGGTGTGCCATATGCACCATTCTCAAAGGGCGACAAGCTGGGTCGCATGGCAGACTGGACCGCGGAAGGAAAGGAGCGAGAACGGGGCGGCCGCCAACAGTACCAGTCGAGGTATAGGGATCAGATCTACGGCGCTGGTGGCCCAGGAGGTCTGCAAACAGTCTTCAATATCGAGGGTCAGAACGAAGAGAACACATTCTCGCTGGTCGATCGCTCTACAGCATCAACTCGTGGACGTGGATTCGGTGGCAGGGGCAGTGCAGTGTTTCGCGGCAGAGGTCAAAGGGGTCAGCAGAATCAGCGTGGTGGCAGAGGCACCTTTCAGCGGACAGATAATCGAGGTGGCCAGCGAGGCGGCTATGATCCACGTGGAGGTCGTGGTGGCAGAGGAGGGAGGAGATTTGGCTGGAAAGACTACGACAAGCCGCAGCGAAACCGAGAAGCGTCGGTCCAACCAAAGGATACTTGGCGTATGCTGGAAGAGATCGACTTCAACCGCCTCTCGAAGCTCAATCTGGATACTGGAGAAGGCGAGGACCTCGACGACTATGGCTTCCTGTACTACTACGACCGCGGCTTCGACAAGCAGCCTGGTGCTCCGACCTCTGTGCGGAAGCTACAAGTGCTTGACCGCGCTGCGTACAACGTCAGCACTTCATCAGATCCCGTCATCCAAGAACTGGCCGAAAAGGATGAGGCCACGATCTTCGCCACCGACAACATTCTCTCCATGCTCATGTGCGCACCTCGTAGTGTATACAGCTGGGACATTGTCATTCTTAAGCAAAACAGCAAGATCTACATCGACAAGCGCGACGGCTCATCACTCGACATGGTTACGGTCAACGAGAACGCCGCCGATGCGCCACTCGAGATCAGTGAAGGTAACAAGGACCAGATTAACAGCCCAGGTGCACTCAAGGAAGAAGCCACGCACATCAACAATGTCTTCCCATCGCAAGTCGTCGTCGAGAGCGATACTGGCAAGCACGATATGAACAACGAGCATCCATTTTACAACCCTGCGGAGGAGACTGACCCACCTGCGTCGAAGGCGTACAAGTACCGTCGCTTTGATCTTTCGCTCGAAGCTGATGCTGAGCCTCTTCACCTCATCGTCCGTGCGGAGCTGGACGCAGTCGTCAAGAACAACATCAGCGGGGAGGACCAGTTCCTGACCATCAAAGCTCTCAACGAGTTCGACAACAAGGCACAAGGCTCCGGAGGCGCTCTCGACTGGCGCAGCAAGTTGGCAAGCCAGCGTGGTGCAGTCGTTGCGACAGAGATGAAGAACAACTCTTGCAAGCTTGCCCGGTGGACCATCCAGGCTATCCTCGCGAAGGCAGACCTCATGAAGCTTGGGTAAGTCCATCCTACCGATGCCACCACCCGAAATCAATGCTAACTTCGTGCACAGCTTCATCTCCCGCGCCTCACCCAAGAACACATCCGACCACGTTATCCTCGGCGTGCTCGGCTACAAGCCACGCGAGTTCGCTTCGCAGATGAATCTCAACCTTAACAACGGCTGGGCTATCGTGCGTACGTTCGTCGACATGGTGATGAAGGCAGAGGCGACGGAGGGCAAGTTCGTCCTGGTCAAGGATCCGAATAAGCCGACGATCCGCTTGTATCAGGTTCCAATGAGCACTTTCGAAGAGGACGACGCTGAGGACGATGGTATGGGCGCGGGCATGGACAAGGTTGACGAGGATGGCGAGCAGGAGTGATGATGCCGTTATAGTAGACGTTCGGCTATCGTTATGATTCCGACGTCGAAAAGGCGTTGCATAGATTTGCGCTTCGCGAATAGAAGCATTCAGCATAGCTCATCTGCATACACATCAAATCATGACCTCCAAAACACTCTGCGGCCGTTCCTTCCTCATGGGGCAAATATCTCCAGACCCACATCTTTTCTTTCGTGCATGCAGCGGGCCGCACCTACATACGCCGTCACACTCCCTTCCGAAAGCTTTCAGCAAAGTTCGCGACTCGCGTTGCTAGATGCAGCAAATCATTCCCGCGAATACACCACGAAAATGCGAAAGACCACTCGCCTGGCTCAGGATAAAAGACACAACCATGGCCCACAAGGATGCGCATGTGGGGAAGATCAACATTCTTCTTTTACTCTACCGTGTTTAAAGCAGCGAGGTGTCCAGGCATTGGGATAACATGATCGTCGTCGAGCTCACTGTTGTCCTTTGTCTCATTGCTGTTTATACTGTGCAGAGTCCGAGTTTTGGGAGATACGTCAACCTCTCCTAAACCACCAACTCCCGAACAAGGAACATAGAGAGTGCAATGCAATCATCACCCAACGCCCCCCTCGGACCACGAACAGCTCAACCTACCGCGTGCAATAACGAGCCCTTCCAACAATACGCCTTGGCCGCTAGTGCGCCCCCAGCGAAGAAACAGAGGCGAGTCAATCAAGATCCCTACGGCGGCGACGGGATCGATATCGATATCCTACTCGAAGAAGTTACGACATTCGAGAACCCGATTGTGCATTTCGATTTCGAGAAGATGCTTGATTACGAGATCGCTGCTCCGACGTTTGAGCATAGTCAGGCGGTTCTAAGGTTGAAGCAAGTTAGTGGGCATTTGTCTGGCTCGAGCTCGGTGGTTGGGGATGGGTGGAGGGGGTGGATGGAGAGGGTGAAGGATGTGGTGGGCGACGGGAACGTGGCGCCAAAGAAGGTTGCAGGGCAGAAGGAGCAGAAGGTGGAGCCACAAGTTGCGCATTGGGAGGAGGAGAAGCCGCTTGAGGGTTTTGAGAACGGGATGCCGCGGTGGCCTTGAGGTGGTGGGTGGAGGTCATGATTGATGGGATGTCAGCATGGGTGGGTGGCGTTTGGTGAGATCATCTCGAGCTGAGCAAGGATCCCAAAAGGCACTGGAGAACCGCATGAGACGTGGTTCCAATGTTAGAGAACGGGCGCTTCAGCGCGATCGATGTCTAGAAAGTCAGGGCTATCTTCTGATAGCCAAAGTAATTCGTCATAGGTCATCTCATCCTACAGCTGCATCAGGGTAGTCTTTATTGCATACAAGCATCGCTTCATGCCTTCTGTGCCACCGTGTAGTCCTTCAAGAATGTCTCGTCGTTCTCGAACTCCTCCTTGAGCTGCAGATCGTGTTAGCAGGCTGCCTAGTAGAATGTTCTCATCTCGGAGAAGATGTAACGTACAATATCCAAACCACCAATCAACTCCCCATCCACATATACCTGCGGAAACGTAGGCCAGTCCGAAAATGCCTTCAGTCCCTGTCGCACCTCATCGTCCGCCAGAATATTGAAGAATCCATATCGCACGCCTTTCTCCCGTAATAAAGCCACCGTCTGCCTGCTGAAACCACATTGTGGCGCTGATGGAGTACCCTTCATGAACAGCATAACCGGAGCCGCCTTCACAAGCGTACCTAGTCGTTCCTCGAGGTCGTCTGGCGTGGCCGCATCTCCGTTCTCGTGAGGGCCTCCGTTGGTCTGAGGCGCTGGGTCCGGCTTCGAGACGGTTTGTGCTGGCGGGAGAACGCTCTTCGTCGCGCCGGTCGACCCATGATGCTTCTCCACCGCGCTTCGGACCTTTGATGCATCTGTGCCGGTTATGCTCTCCACCACGCTGCCGTCTTTCTGCAGAAGAACGAGTGGTACTTGTGTGACGTCGTACTGCTCGCTGACCTCGCTAATCTCTTCGGCGTCGATGCTCAGGAATGATATTGTTTGTGGCGTAGATTGCGGATATGTCGATGCGAGGGTGGAGAGAATGGTGCTCATCTGCTGGCAGGGCTCGGCCCATGGAGCATGGAAGTAGATGACGGCCAGACATGAGGACGGGAGGGCGGCAATGTGGTGGTTGAAGGCGTCCTCGCTAGCGATCGCAATCATCTCCGACATCGTGATAGGATATCGGTAAGGAGTTGCTGAGGTCGAGAAAGGTTGTTGGAGATCGGTGAAGACTGCAGGTTGAATCTGTCGCGAACTTTTGTCGCGAATACTAATCGTCGTTACATCATCCGATTTCGGCCCCCGCATTTTAATTGAGAGCTAATCATTGTTTTGGTGCGATCAATCAATATCGCCAAGATTTCACCTTCCCCATTCGGCCAGCTCTCGAAAAAAATCCAGGCAAGAACGATCTTCATACACACCACCACCTACCACGACACCCCACCGCAACGATGCTGCCTATACGAGAAATCAAGCCGAAGAACGCGCGCACAAAGCGCTTCCTCGACAACAAAGCGCCCCAACACGTCGAGAACCCCAAGCAAACCCTCTTCCTCCGCTACACCTCGACCTCCGACATCACCCAACTCTTGACCACAGACCTCGCCTCTCTAAAACGACCTCTAGCCATAAAATTCACGAAGAGAAACAATGTGCACCCCTTCGAAGACCCGACAAGTCTGGAGTTCTTCTCGGAAAAGAACGATGCCAGTCTCATGGTCTACTCCTCCACCTCAAAGAAGCGGCCGCATTGTTTGACGCTGGTGCGGTTCTTCGGGTTCAAGATCCTAGATATGGTTGAACTCCTCATCCAAGAGGAGACCATGCGGACGATGTCGCAGTTCAAAAACGGCACCGCTCGAGTCGGACTAAAGCCTCTTCTCTCGTTCTCTGGATCTGCTTTCGACTCGCCTGTCCCGAACGCTTACACGCTTGCTAAAAGCCTCTTCACGGATATGTTCAAGGGTACGGACGTGGATAAGGTGGACGTCGAGGGTTTGCAGTACATGATGCACTTTTCTGTCGACGAGGAGGAGCAGGAGGGCGTGAAGCCGATGATTCATTTGCGGTGTTATCTGCTACGGACGAAGAAGGTGCCGAACTCGACGCTGCCGAGGGTGGATGTGGAGGAGATGGGGCCGAGGGCGGATTTCAGGGTGGGGAGGCATAGGGAGCCGGATGCGGATATGTTGAAGGAGGCTATGAGGAAGGCTAAGACTACTGAGGTGCGTATAATCTCAGTTGAGATGCATGATGTTCTGGTGGGTACGGTGCTAACGTCATTTCGGTCACAGGCAAAGACGAAGAAGAACATCGAGACCGACATCATCGGCGACAAGGTTGGACGTATTCATATCGGCAAGCAGGATCTTTCTGCTCTGCAGACGCGGAAGATGAAGGGTCTCAAGCGGAGTCGGAATGTTGCCGACGACGAGGAGGCTTTTGCGGGTGCGGACGATGGGATCAATTTTGTGCCGGAGGGCGCTGAGAAGAGGATCAGGGTCGAGGTGTGAGGAAGGAATAGCGAACCCCGGCCTTTTATATTTGATTGTACGGCTTAGCGAGGCGCTCTGGTATGGATTCATTGCACACTGCGTGGCGTGCTGATTGTGGTTGGAGCGGTACTTCGCCCATCTACACCCAATGAGACTCGTTAGCTATGCGTTCGTCCTCCTCGGTGTATGATTTCAGCTGGTCACATCGCGCCAGCAGATCCTTGACGAGATCACTAAGCTCCTCATTGGGCACTCTGCGGAAGTAGCCACGAAGCAGCGGCAACCGACTGACAAATTCCTCCTCTCGCCAGGCTTCAGAGGGCATGTTATCCCAATAGCCACCAAGATACTCCCTAAGGTGCTCGATCTCCTTCATGAACTCCGGCGTCGGAGGATCGCCGCAAGGGCAGCGGCCGCAGTCACAAGACCAGCAATCGCATCCGTAGCAGTCGCATCCACCATCCTGCTTATGACATTCGCAGACGTCGCACTGGCAGTCCATGCCGTCGCATTCCTCGCAATCGCGCGGATCCGCCTCGAGCTCCACGCTCAGAGTAAGAAGACTGTCATAGTGTGCCTCTGTCGCTTCCGATAACAGCTTCCAATAGCGCAGAAGATTGCACGCCGGCTCTTCACTTCTCAAAGCTCACTGGAGTTCATCTTCCATCTCCGGGTAGGGACCACCGCTCAACGTAAAGCTTTCAATATCGCGTAAACGAGTAAACGGGTCCAACACCAGTGAGAATTCGTCTCTGCTCGTGCGTTCCGGCAGGTCTAAAGCAATATGTAAGCTCTCAAGACGATGACTCTCCATCAAAGAGCTCACAAGAGCGTGGATGTAGTAAACCTCGCGAAAACCATCTCTGCCGGTTGAATGCAGTCCACAACAGCGCAGCGTGAGCCTCAGCTTCGAGATCCTCCTGAGAAAGTCTGGGAAGTCGTTCATGGCGTCTGGTCCGATACGGGAGTACTTTTTTAATCCCCCCCAGCGGCCTTGAACTTGGTCGTGGTGGACTTGGACCATTCTGTAGAGGTCATCTCGTCCTCGCTGCGCGTCTTTTTCGAAGGACGCCGAAAAGGTGTTCTCGTTGTACAGGATATCGTTCGCCTCCTTGTGTATCAGCCTGCAGGTCTGGAGGATTTCTGGATAAAGCTTGGTGAGGGGGTAATCATCGTCTTTGTTGTCGGTGGTGTGGATTAGAAGTTCATTATAGACATAGACTCTGATCTCTGGAGGGAGTTCTATGAATCGAAAACCCTAGGACTCGTCTGCTCGCTCCAGCTCACGAAGGTAGAGGTTCCTGGACCCAATAGTCCCGGGGTAGGGATCATGCAGCCCGCGATTATTGACGAACTGCTTGAGCTCCGAAGTCGTGGAACAGGTGTAGAGCGACAATGGTGCTGAGGTTTCGTCCGGTACAGTAGATCCATCACTCGTGACGGGCTCGCCCTCGGACAAATCACTTACTTCGTCTGGGCCTCCTACGGACGTAGTGGAGTCCGTAGACGTCGCCTGAATGCTCGCTGCCATGCTAGGTCCGTCCGTCGTGCTTTCTGCCATGGCTGGAAGCTACCCGGTGCTATGTCAGACTGCTGCGTATAGGAAAAAATGAAATTGCGAAGGCACAAGGTCCAAAGAGAGGCGAGAGGCGACAAGGTTGACTATCAAAAGATTCTTAACGTTGTGGAGACTGTACCTAGTACAATGAGCGGTAGGGACGCGTGAAGTTACGAACAGCTAAAACACCAATATCATATTGTACGCCAAATCTTGTCATTACCGGGAGTACATATATGCAGTGCCGATCAACATGGGCTCCAGTTCGCGGCGATATCGATGATAGAGAGCTGAAAATTGCGTCTTTATGGTCGGTCCTGCTTAGAGATCGATCCCTAGCGGTGAGCGCTGTGTCGACGACTCAGGTTGTCCAACCATGGCGCCTAGCACCACGAAACCCAGCATCTTCCTCCCAATACGAACCACCAGTCGAGTCGACCCCTCCCACCCCATACGACGCGTGTCGTCCACGATACAAGCAGCCCACGAGCATCGATACCGTCGTCGAATCCGTCGGTACATCTGCTCGTAAGCATTAGCATTGCCACCGAAGGTTTTACACACAGACTGTACCGACTCATATCTCCTAGCGTTACCTCAAGACCATAATCTTGGCGTCCATCCGATTCACATCCCTACAACCATCATCCGACTCGATCGCCTTAGCCATGAATCCTCCACCAGGCTACCGCTTCGCGAGGGAGATCGACTTGAGACGACTCAGTCGATGCACGAGTAATGGCGAGTGCTCCGGCTTCGACTGGCACAGCTTCTACCGGCACGTCTTCAATTGGCACATCTTCCACCGGCGCGGCTTCGACTTCCGGAGTCATGGTAGCTTCGTGATTCTCTCCAACGGGCCTCGTCACGTTGTTCGGTGCAATGACGCTCATCTCGACATCAGGTTCAGCACGTCGAGGGCCAAAAGAAAAACAGTGGTACAGCAACAACGCGAACATGAGGATGGCTAACGGGATGCCGAGTCCCAGGCTAACCTCCTCGCTTGTGTAGTTGCGGAGCTCAGCGTCGGTGGCCTTGGTGAACGCGTTCATCGTCGCTTCTTGCCGTGCTTATGATCTGGCTTGTTGGTGGTACTGTTGTCAGGAAGAGGAGCGGATTCGACCGTGGTAGCCGGTGTGGTCTGACCAGTGCCTCAATCGGCTGGGTGTCGAAGGCTGGAGGAAGAGAGCCATGCTGACCAAAGAAAGTTTAGATCCAAGTATTGAACATGCAAGTGAATCTAGAATTAGTGAATCACGAGTCGACGCTAAACAAGGTGTCGGCGAGGAGTTCATGTGATATATACAGTCAGTGTTTGAATTAACGTAGCGGAAGAAGAGAAGAAGCAAGCCGCCTGAAGTAGTAGTCCTAGAGTAGTGGTCCTGGTTTGCTGTCTCGGGCAACAGTTGACTGCAAACCAATTGATGTTCCAGCAGAAAGACCTAAGCTTACCTGGACGTTCTTTGTTTGATCCTATAACAAGACGGTGTTTGAACAAAGCGTTGCTGGCGTCGGCGGGCATCAGGACTATACCTGTCTTTCTCCGGCTGAGATTAACCACAGCCAACACAGCCAGTCAGGCCGTTGTTGGCATTATGCTCATCTTTCGCCTTGAGAGTGGCCCCTTCGGCCGGGGAAAGGGCTCACTCTGCATTAATCTGCAGCGTCTCACAAACAGACTTATCCTTTCGGATCGGCAGCTTGGACAGCGATACACCGGACCAGTTCCCTGGGTTAGATCACGTAGACTTGAGGCCACGGTAGCCTTCGAATGTGCGTAGACAGCCGCCATCATGTTGTCGCTGCTCATGTTGGTGGGATATATTTGATCACTTATCCGCCACCGTGCGTGCATAAATGGAAGTCGGCATTATCGACACCAGAAGTTCTCCACAACGTTGCCACAGTCATTGACGATGGCATCAATGGGTTTCGTGGTGGATATCTCGTTGCCATCCTGCCTGATGTGGTAGGCAATTTGGCATCGCCGTCGAGACTCGAACAAGTTTACCGCATTCAATCATCGCATCGGCTGTTGACTGCCTCAGCCTCAGTCGCAGATTCCTGGGATGCCTCTGCAGAGTGTCTCGGTGTAGTCTGTTGATTCGATTCCACCAACGATGATCTTCATCTATGAGCGAGGCGCGATGTTTGAGCACTCGTGCGACTCACATGAACACTTTTCCCTACCATCATCACGGCAAGTCTCCATGTATATCGGTGTAGACTGGCGAAGCATCGAGTTTGTGCATAGTCAATTGTCCAAGTCGAAGTCGTAACGTCGACAGCAGACACGGCACTTCCGTAGGTAGAACTCAATCAGCCCTTGGAGTCGCGTGAGCCTCGCCGGGTCGGGTCCAGTGTTTCGGTCCACGTGGAGTCTCGACCCACACAGTGAACCCGGAGCTGCCACAAACAGTGCTTGCAATGCATCCACCCCCTCTAGCTGTCGTGTATTGGCGAGTCCCACACTTTGCTCCGCCTGTTACTAGCTGTCTACCCAGCTGGTTCGGCTAATTGCCTTGGTGCACGTACACGGGGGTCAGAAGAGTCGATACTATGCGGGTGGGGTGTATAGTTAGGATGGAAGAAAGAGTGGAAGACGCTACAGAAGGTGAGGTTGAATCTTGGCAAATTTTTGACTTCAGGTTTCATCACGCGTGAGCGCGTTCTCCTTCCTCGACCTCACCTTCCATGCTCATGCTCATGAAGTTATCATCAAGACAATTGAGCACATCATGCTAACACAGACGATGCGGCGCACCAAACTCGCTTCACGCACCACGAAATCGTACCTGTAACCGAGCACAACGACAACGAACGTGATTCCGAACCTGCCGTATCACGTTCCGTCTACCACTGCTTTCCTCTGTCACACGTCAAGTAGACGCCGTCCGCTAATATACCTATAGCTTTACCATGCCTCTCTCAGTTTCGCCATTCTGTGGACTTTCAGTCTGTCCGCTCACGCTCAAGCCTATTCAAACCTGACCACTCGCCCTTGTCTGCAGCCCCATCGCGTGGACTGCGATGTGTTCAAACACGCAAATGTTCCTGACCGAGCCATGTGACACTAGCCCTCGTGTCTTCCTGGTCGATGACATCATCGAGAACCTGGTCGATGGATTGACTGACTCTCACTGCAATGTGAAGGCCGCCTATCGGGGTCATTTAATCTCTTCAGCCGACATTTCGCAACACCTGATCACTTCATACTGGGTATACGATGATGTACGTATGCCCCCCAACAGTATGGGCTACCGCTAAGGCACGATGCACGATAGCTGGGCACACTGCAATCTATGCTCAATGAAAAGGATCCATCGAGCTCACAATGGCTCGTTGACCCACTCCCGGCGGTAGCGGATAGGCCGTCTTTGTGCACACAACTCACTAATACCCATGGAACGTTCTTGATGGACACGTATATCGCAAATGTCGACCAATTCATACGCATCTTGCATAAGGGTACCGTTGTGGCACAAACCCGTCAATTTGCAGCAGGTGTGGGCGAACCGGGGTTTGAGGCTCAACTCAGCGCTGTCTACAATCTCGCGCTGCTGAGTCTTACCGAAAAAGACTGTTCTGATCGCTTTAGGGAATCTAGGGTCGTCTTGCTCAACAGATGTAGAGAAGACGTAGAACGAGGTTTGAGCGCCCTGAAGGTCACCACGACTCACCAGCTTAGCACTCTGCAAACTCTGCTCTTGCACATCGTGAGTGATCGCCTTCCTACGTACTCGACAGTGACTAATCATCAGTCTCAAGACTTACCTAGTATGGACCGGTTCTGTACTTCATGCAAGTTCCCTTGTAGGGCTAGCTGTGCGCATCGCGCAACGACCCGGTGTACATCGAGATGGGGCTGGCAAGTGGTTCCCCAACCTTTCTCCGTGGCAGATCGAGCTTCGGCGGCGACTCTGGCATCACTTGGTCTTACTCGACACATGGTGCACTTCGAACCGCGGCATGCAAAGTGCAATATCGCCAAGCTTCGCTGATACGCTGCTCCCTCAGAACAACGATGATACCGTATGGGACGTCACAGACGAGTCCTCGTCCTGCCCTTCTCCAGAGAGTGGCTGCACCGACATGTCACTCGCTCTGGTCCAATTTGAAGCTGCAGCTTTGCTGCGTACTGTATACAAACACAGTGGCTGCTATAGTGGTAGCGATCTGGACGCTATTGAGTTTAACAATCCGCTAAGGCGACGGACTTGGGATGCAATTCAGCGGACATATCTTGCCAATTTGGATGCGAGCGACCCCGAGCAAGCTTTGACGCTGGACTTCGCTGCGTTTACCTTCGAACGAGTCCGATTTACGCAGTTCATAGCAACGGCATGGTCCAACTGCTGTCCTCTAACCCCCTGCGGTCTAAAGCACAGGTAAGTGTAGCACCGAAGCACTTTGGCGATTGCGTGTCTGACAAGTACCCCAATAGACTCATCACGATAGCCATGGAGCTTTGCGACAGCGTCCAGTCCATCCACCAAAAGCATGTCGATCGTCGCCTCGATTGGGCCATTACCAGCACCTTCGCCTGGAACACTCTCGCCTCCGAGCTATCCGGGCTCATAAGCAAGGACGGCGCTAGCACTCTGTTCGCGGATTATCACAATGGCCCCTTCTCAGAAGACGAATCCAGCGGGGTGTCAACAGGTGAGAATTTCAACAGTGCTTCGAGAGGATCGAAGCGCGCCCGGGAGGCTGTTAACGAGATCCTTCGCAATGGAATACACATGGATGCCCTCCATGGCGACGACTGTTTCTGGCAAGCAGTGGTGCAGCTGCGCGCCGCGCTTGCAACGCGGCAGCAAGCTGATGCACAACAGCATGTACAGCGTCAGCGATACGTGCAACTTCTGCAACACCTGCAAAAAAGGACTTGGGGTGTGGCTGCTTGTGGCGAAGGCAGGGATTCCTCGCACAATCCCGAAGTATGGCAGAGTTTCTGATTCACGGGTACGTTAGCGAAGACGAGATATGACCACTGCTTTCGAGAAGGCACAGCAACACGGCAGTAGCGAGGGTACTCACATTGCTTTCTTCCAGCCCTCTTTCAGATATTACGATATGTCTTTCCTTTCGCGTCGGTCTTTATCCCGTCGCTCGTTCCACTCATCCCACTCCTAGCTCTACTGAGCACAGCCGGATATCTGGCTAGCTGCACCGAACAATTAGCACACCCTCTTGTCCACCCTTCCTTCTTCATCTTGTCACTGCCCTTGTCCCAGCCGTTCTTGAACCCCCGCCTCTCGGCCATACTGTCCTCGTGGAGTCGGGCGTCGGATCTGTCTTCGATGGAAGCCGTAGTGCTGTCACCTCTCCGCATCGAGTCTTCGCTGCGGACAAGAGCGCTTGCACCGTAAGAGCTGCCGGAAGAGTACCTAGATCGCGGATCAGCGAGTGTCTCGGAATCTGTGATCGAGCGCAGAGGCAGGGTCGCAAAGGACGACATGGTTTGTCCTTGAGCCTTTCTCGGAGAATCACTCATCAGTGCGACTTACCTTGAGTCCTGGGCACCATGCGTTCTCACTCTTCGTCCTTCCTCGAAACCGCGCGTATAAGCTTCTTGCACCGCATTGTTCGCCACCACCGTGGCGCGAGTTGAGCTAGCCACCGTACGCGCGCTTCTACAGTTCCCCACCGAAGTCGCACAATCCGTACTGACAATCGTAGGCGCAATTGATCTGGCCCTCACGAGAGACCGCTGTTCGGCCACCTCCATCGCTGGCGAAGCTCTCCAGCGCGGCTCCTCCTCAATCTGCCCGCTTGCGAACTGCGCATGCTCGGGTGCCCAGCGCGTACCACTGACATCACCACTACTGAAAAAGCTTCCGCGACACTATCATCCTCGACCTGCCCACTCGCGAACTGCGCATGCTCAGGTGCCCAGCGCGTTCCGCTGACATCACCACTACTGAACAAACTCCCGACCACGCTATCGTCCTCACTGCTGCCATCATTCACTACACTTGCCTCCTGGCCCAAGCGCTCGCGGAGCACATGATCGCCATCACCACTTATACTTTCTATTCGCCCCAGGCGCTCGCGACGCATGTGATCGCCATACCCATCCGGAACTTCGACAATCTTTGTACGTCTGCCGTTCAAGTATCCTACACCATGTGGAACTCTCGGTCCATCGGTGTTGGCGGTTTGGCGTCCTTGATCGCGCCTCCGAACTCTGTCCCAGACTTTGGCGACACACTGTCGTACGAGTATGCCGGGAGTCCAAGGATTCTCCATGTGGTATGCTGGTGATGTGCGCTGTGTCGATGCCATATTGCGTTCTTTCAGGATTCGGAGAACGCGTTCACGCCGGCAGAACCCTTGCGGTCAAGCTGAAGCAGAGGAGAGAAGAAAAGAAAAGTACCTGCCTGTCTCTTCTCTACATTTGTGCGAAATTTCCGTGCTGCTGACCTTTTGCCTGCAGCCTGATAGTGCGGCTGGCCCACAGTGGGCTCTGCCTCATCACTTATGTAGATCAAAGTCGTACAACGTTGTGGTATAAGCGTAAGCCTGCCGTCCACAGCTCTCACAAAGGCGCTGACCATAGTCTTGGCGTTGGTTCTGCGAGCGTCTCCACCGTCGCAATTTGTTAGAGCTGGCAAGAGCAGTGACTACCTTATACTGCCAGTTCCTTCGCTCTAAAATCGGAGAAGACATTAACACGTCGAGACGTGTACATGCAACTGTGCAAATCTCTCGAAGCAAGGACTAGTAGTATTAAGGGCGGTCCACTGACTGTAGTGCCGGCAGGTGTGATTTGAAGTCAGAGAACACACAGCATCGCCGAGGCGAGTACTTACCTGCTTCGTAGAATTTTCGAAACCACGACCGGTGATGTTAGAGCATCTCAGTCACTGTACTGCCGGCATCTGTGAGCCAAAGTCAGAGAACATGCAGTATGGTCGAGGCGAGCACCTACGTTGGTTTCAAAGCTCTCGCAATAAGTGCTGATAGTGATATGGCCATGTCAGCCACTGTGGCGGCGCCGCCATTGATATTTTATACAGAGAACACGCTAATCGAACTTCTTGCCCTTCAGCTCCATCGGCTGTCCGCGCACCACACCCCTGTACAGCGCGTCCTTCACCCCCTTCCGTATGCCCTCCTGCATCGTCACAACCGGCTCATAGCCTAGCCTCGTCTTCGCCTTATCGATATTGAAATATCTCGTCATGCAGGTGTACTGCACCTGCTGCCTCGTCAAATTCGGCTTTCCCAGCCTGAACAACCAGAACACCAGCTCCATCAAAGTCGCAATCAACAGACCAATATCCTTGCTCAGTGTCCACACCTGCTCGTTCTTCGTCTCGTCTCCTGCAGCCGCCCACACACTCCTTGCAAAGTCGAAGAAGTAGACGGGTGAATCGTTGGTGATGAAGAAGGCCTCGCCATCGACTCGCTCAGTATCGAGCGGTACGCTGCCACCCTTATCCTCCCTTTCGCGCGTAGCTAGGAGGGCGGCAAGTGCGAGATGGTGCGCGTGTGCTACGTTGGTGATCTCGGTAAAGTCGAACAAGTTGTTGTTTTGGCCTATCTGAACTTTCGTCTGGCCTTTGTAGTAGGCGCTCAAACCTGGTGGTATGAGCTGGACATCGCCCTCGCCGAACATGGCGGAGGGACGGAGGGCGCAGGTGAGGAATTTGGGGTATTCGGGGGTGCGATTTGAGGCCAGGACGTGGATTTCGGCTTGTGCTTTGGTTATGGTGTAGTACTCTGGTTGATCCTTGCCCATAATGAGAGGATAGCTCTCATCCGCGTTGATCAGGTCTGATTTCGTGTCGTGTACTAGGCTGGCAGTAGATGTGTGAACCAGGGCCTTCACGCCGGTCTCTTGGCAGGCGTTGACGACGTTTCTGGTGCCCTCCACGTTGACCTTGTACCTGTGGAGCGTTAGTAAGTGTCTCCGAGCTGCAATCGAGGGTCAGGTGGCCACAGAGCGCTCCCCACGGTGCGATCCTATCGGGGAGAACACTGCAAATCGACTCACATCAGATCTTTGTTGCCCATTGTATGGTTGGGACTGGCCGTGTGGACCACCGCGTCGGCCTTCAGGCTCTCGAAGGTAGAAAGTAGTGCCTCAAAGTTTGTGAGGTCGCACGTGTCGATATAGTTTACTCCCGATATGGGAGAGGCCGGTTTCTTGAGGTCCAGCACGGTGAGCTTCGTGTACGCATTGCGGGAGTGTAGGAGGGCGACAATGTGGTTCCCGAGGAACCCGGATCCTCCCGTGACCACGATATGGCCCAGTGGCTGGTACTGCTGTCGTTGTGCCATGGTGGTGGTGGATGGCATCGATCTCCAGAATCGCAACGGTCGTCAAAAAGTGATAGCAGGCTCGCGAACCCCAACCCCAACCCCAGATTGCAACGGAGTTTTTCCGAGAATCGACCCACCCGAGCTAGAGCCTGAAAGCGGATAGCTTGGCAGCCGGACTCAAGTATATGCGTCGTACTGTGAAATATGTAGCAGGATAAACAATCGAGATTCTGAGTCTCGAACTTTGCTACTTTCCAACGTCGAAACCAGTGGCAGTACGTTAGCATAACGAGTCGTTGTTTTAGAGGAGAGCACTGTCCTTCGACCTTTGCTTGCTAAGCACGGTGTTGAGGCATATACTGTCCCGCATGTGAAAGCCCCTGATACATGCGAGCCAGACAGCGTTTCTCGAGAAACCGAAATATCCTCAGGCTGCTGCACGAATTGAAATGCTCATAGCCATTCTCTCGTTACGAAGGAGAGTCAGCCAATCTCGATAGACCCAAATATCCTCAGGCCACGGCACGACCTGGTATGCTCATGACCACTCTGTCCCTGGGAAAGAGAGTCAGCCGATCTTGAAGAACCCGAATATCCTCAGGCTGTTATACGACCAGATATCACCACAACCTCGTTCTCGCTTCGAAGGAGAACCCGCCGATCTTGATAGATCCAGATATTCTCAGACTGCTGCACGACCAGAGATGCTCATAGCCCTGATCTCGCCACGAAAGATATCCCGCCGATCATACTCGAACAAGGTGGAGGAAAGTTCTCCTCAAGCCTAACGAATCTCGTGCTGCTATACTGCCAGTTCTCCTGATCACGCCCCAGGCTTGCACTCGGAGATCGCCGATCCGAACACAACTTCGAAAGCTAGTCGCCATGATTCACCTCTACGTCGAGCACCTCATCAACATACGCACCCTCTCACTCCAGGCTTCGCTACCCACCTTCTCAGGCAAGGACACTGAGGCCACTCTCTCAGCAGATGGCAGCCTCCTGTCACTGACCCATGAAGGCGAGACTGCAAGCATACGACTTCCTATCAATTTCTCACCGAACCAACAGAGCACAGCCATCTTCACCATTCCTGCTGTACCATCCAAAGAGCTCAGCTTCCGCATTCAGCTCGAGGCGAAGAAGGATCAGCCAAACGGTAATGGCATCCTCCATGGTGGTCAGATTAACGATGACAACATCATTCCATGGACGGCAGACGCTCTGACTGCTGAGACCGAGATTCGGTGTAAAGCATGCGACACGTCACTCGTTCGCGGCAGCCAGATCCGAGCTTGGAAAGATCTTCCGTCCGAAGGCTGGGCGGAGATGATGGAGTTTTGGCATTGCCATAAGCCGGACGAGCCTCACGACCACGATAACAGCAACTTGACGAGTAAGGGCTACTCAGCTGGCAGTCAGTTGGCACTCAAGCGCGGCGTCGCTATGGTGGACCCGTTGGACTTCTTGCTGATGCCAGAGGATTGCGCGAATATTGAGGTGAGTCGTGAATGTCGTTCGTTCTCCATCTTGATCCCCATTCATTTATTCACTGCCAATCAACTTCTATCATACGGGCCGAAAAGAACCGACAACCCTGCGCCGCAAGGTGGCTCCTTCAGGTGTACAGTCGGGATACAATGATGTCCAATAGTGATACTCAGACTCACTGTAAGCCTGCATCAACCTCGTGCAAGCGACGGTAGGTCGGGTGCACGGTGTTGTCGCAAGTCTATCCTTTCCACCATCATGTCTAGAGGTTCATGGGCTTGATGGGATTATGTGATTAGATACACTCATACATGTTATAACTTCCATCTGGACCACGCTGGTGCTAACTGCATCCATCGTCTAGGCTCGACCATCGATAATCGACAGCAACGACCAAGAGTCGCCGCTCCAATGTACCGAGTGTCATTATACGCTCGGCCATATGGAAGCCACAACTGGCGGCTTCAGACTTCGCAAGCTCAACCTATCCGTATCTCCAAACAACAGCGGAGGTTTCAGTTCATATGACAAGCAAAAGTGGCTCGCCTGCCTTCTGCTCTGCGCCATGGACACCAGAGGCGTCCGCAAGTTCTCCGTCCGCCACCAAGACATGGCTTTCAAGCTCTGGCTCTTCACCCCAGACCTGACGGTTTCCTCCTCGGCATCGAAGTCTCCAGAGCCCATGAGGGCGACCAAAGTACTGTGGCAAGACATCGATGCCTCCGATGACACTGGGCCGGAGCTGTTGACTGCTGCATCGCTCACTGAGGACGAGCTACGACTAACGAAAGATGAGGCGCAGATCTTGCGCAGACTACTTGAAGATAGCGCCGGAATGTTACCGCCCGGCGCCAGAACATTTCAAGACAAATGGAACGTGGGACTGCTGGAACGATTTACTGCCAATGATATGGATGTGCCTTGATGGCACTATGGACACTCTCCGACTTCCCCACAACCTACTCAAAAGCACTTCGCGAGCCTCCCACGACTCAATGAGAGCTGGAGACTACTTGTGGCTCTTTATACCACCCCTTACATCTTTACTAGCAATGGGCCAGAAACCTTCCAAGTATCCGACCTGGCGCTGTCGGAGCGTGACACAGCTCGAATGGTTGACGGTCCACCATGTTGCTGCTTATTGACGGTGCGATGGAAGTTCCCCGAATTGCGTATGGACTTTGTCGACATCCGATGGGGAGCACCGGGTTACTCAAAGTCATGGTCGATCGCCAGCTCGTTGCGCACCCGATCGTACCACTGGTCCGCATCCTCCTCCTCTTCGTCCTCTTCCGGCATTTCTCGCGCATCATAGTACGGCGTCTGAGTCCTGAGTATTGGTGCCGAGGGTTGAAACACCAGCAGGTGGGTACTTGGACGGAACAGCCCCGCTAGCCCCACGTGCTGGCTCATTGGTCCTACCTCGTCCTCATCTGGCCCCTGTCGGCAAGCGTACACTGTGGCGGTGGGTTCCGGTGCAGCGATCGTGAGGTCGTCTTGTGCGCTGGTGGCAGGCTCTTCGGAATTGACATCGGTGATCGGGTTCGGGCATGGGCTCTTCAATTTACGCTGGAGACTTTCATATACATCTTGCACAAAGTCCTCTCGGCCAGATTCGCTGTCGTGGCGCGGAGGGTTCGGATCTGGGATATGCTCCCTCGACGTTGCGCTCAACGACTGTCGAGGACTGGTTCTCGGGCTGGCGCCTTGAGCCACATTCTCAGCTGCCGTGCTTGGAGCTCGAGCACGTCTACGAGGAGGTTGGATCTCCCAGCTCCACTTCACGATGCCGTTGGTGCGCTCTGTCCGCCGAACGTTGTCCGCATTGTCGGTCCGCCGTCTAACAAATCTGTCCAACATGCTTCGTCTCCGTGGCCCGACTACTGGCTCGGTTCTCGCACGCGGCATCCGTGCAAGGTCCAACGAGTTTTGGACGATGGCGTCGCCCACAGTGGCTTGCTCGCTACTCCGACTCCTGAAGCCAGGCGTGTCGGATTCGCTACTTTCGATGGCGTGTTCGACTTCGGACACTGCGGCGGGTGGTATCGGCGACGGTGTCTTGGTCTGGCGACCTGATGACAAGCGCTCGTAATGCGAGTCGGCCCGCCGCCTCCATATCCCGCTGACGCTGGAGGACATCTTCCGAGCCTTTGATTTGACGCTATGCTTTGCGCCCGCGAGCACCTCCCCAATGCTAATGTCTTTCATATATTCCGTTACGTTCCGCTTCGCGTCTCCTGATTGTGCCCCTTCCCTACCCCAACGCTTGCGAGGTTCAATTTCTTCGACAGTCGCAGCAACCAGGTCTGCGTCCTCGTCGACACAGGTTACGCGATCCCGGAGACTCCAATTCTCGATCCCGTTCTGCGACTCCGCCGGCGAGCTACGACTCATCACAACGGCTTCTCGGTTCAGATTACGGTCGCGAGATAGACGGAGATCTTCAGGCGCGCCAGTTGGTCGGCGGGCAGGTATGATGTCGGCGCCATCTGCTGTGGTGCCTGTGAGTGCGTCCGCGCCTATTCTTGGCCGCATCATCGCCGGAGGATGCTGGTGTCCTCCGGGTGACTGTGGGAGGGACATCATTCTGTTGCGCGCCACAACGGACGGCGGAACCTGGTGGCGAAAAGGATCGTACTCTGCGCGGCTGGAAAATGGCGACATGGCTGGCTGGTGTTCGATTTCAAGTTGGTCGGATTTCGATAGTCCAGATTGGGTCAGAATCGCGTGTTGGGTCCGACAGCCATCCTTTTCACATACTCTGGTGTGAAGAGAGTGAAATGAGCGACGAAAGAAAGAAGAGGAGAAGGCGGAGAGAATGCGCAGGCTATAAGTTATGGAAGGGAACCCACCATGGCGGAATTGGACCACGAGCATACCCACCTCTACCTCCCCGTAAGGTACCGGAGAGACCACGAGTTCGTCATCACCACGATATCCTACTCACCTAGGTGGTCCGACTGTGAGATGACGGGTGTTTAACCATCGCTGACCAGGGGAGTGGAGAGGGGTAAGACCAGACCGCTGGTATGAGTAGGTAAGATGGACTGGAACAGAAGACGAATGCGGAAGATAATTCCCGAGTTTACCACGGAGTGAGCGACGAAAGTGAAGCTTGTCCGCAAAGCTACAAGCAAGATGATTTGTGCGCAGCGCCAGAGGTCAGCTACCACGTAGGCTATCGCGCACATCATTGAGCTCGCCTACCTACTTATCTTCATCCGCAGTTCCATTCGTGGACCCTTCAAGATAAGTTGTGAAGACGGACTCAGGTCCTGAACTCAAGCCATGCTCAGCTACATCATCCATGGTCGACCAACGGGATGAACCTCCCAGCGGTGTGGCAGCAATATTTAGGTGAAGGTGTTGTTCCTTTCCAAGCGTTCTGATTGGCTAGTACTACATATACCTCATCAATCTTTGGTATGACACACTCTGAACTCGTATTCCTCTCTTACTCCTCTTCTAAACCGGCAATAAGGACAAGCAAGGCAACCAGAATGACCGCACGCACCCATGTCGCTCCTTTAGATGCGAATATGAACTTTCATCTTACCGGGGTTGAGAACGTAGTATCGTGGAGAAAGCGAGCTAGTGGGAATACTTGCTTACCTCTACTCATAACTTCCGCCTGTGACGGGCAGTAGGTTGGCGTAGTCCGAAGTGTAACGACATGAAGATGAAGTCAAGACAAATGCAGCCATGCGAGCAGTAACTGTAGCCTATCTCTTACGATGCAACAATGTTCTCACCTTCTGCTATTGCGTCACTCTCTAAAATGCCAGTTCAACTCTGTGGTTCGTGAGAATGAGGTGAAAGCGTCTTCGTCACATCTTTTGCTGATGTATGTCGTGTCTGCTAAAGCTACATAATCCTTTCCGACCCTCAATCCATCGAAGGAGAGGTGTCTTCATAACATGAATTCATTCTGGTTTCCTTTCATCCCAAGCCTGTACGCCCCCTCATATCCAGCAGTTCCCAATCATATCCGTCCGTCACGCCAGGTCTCCCAGACCTGATCCCATATCATGCAGTCCCACAGCAGCTCCGCAAATATTGCTGCCTCTAAAGTTTTCCTCCACTTTAGTGTCCCTTCAACTCAGGAAACAGATCGTCGAGTGTGCTGTTGCCAGTCGGAAGCGATGCCACATGCTGAGAGTCGAAGTGTCCGTTGAAGTTGCCCCAGCTACTTCCGCCCTCGTGGAGAGACGGGAACATCGATGCACCACCAGCAGTGCTTGCACCACCGTCGTAAAGAGTGAAGTCGCCATTGTCGAAGTCACCGTCGACATTCATGGCGTCGTAGGTGAATGTCTGCTCGAGTTGCGCGCCTGGCGAAGCCTGCATGCCACCGTGGCTGCTGATGCTGGCCGCAACATTGGAGTTGGGCGTGATCTGTTGATGTTGATGTTGGATAGGGAAGGTAAAGTCGTTGAAATCGAAGCCGTTGTAGCCAAGATCGTTGGGCGAAATGCCATCATCGAAGGCAGACCCGTCGAGCTGCAGGCCGCCCGAGGATGACATGGTGTCGCAGGATTGACGGCGGTCGTCGCTCATGGCTGGAGTCATGGGCCAAGTGGAGGAGGACGCGAAGCCGTCGCCCATGTTGTTGAAGTCGAAGTTCATGTTGAAGTGGCCGCTGAAGTCCGGTGATGGGTGAGTGAAGGCAGGGGTGCCGAAGTTGCTTGGTCCGGCAGCAGGTGGTGGCATCGAGCCGTGGCGGGATGACTCGGATGCGGAGGCGTATGAGCCCATCGATGGAGATGGTAGGATGGGTGTGTTGGGCGTCAGCATGACGGATGCTGGCGACTGCGAGACGGAACCTTTTGGAAGGCGGGTCATGCTAAGTTGGGCCTTGCCATTGTTCTTGGAGCGAATATAGTCCCAGCCGTGAGCTTTCTCCATGTGCTGCTTGCAGTTGCTCTCACGCTTGGAGGTGTAAGGGCATGGTGGGAACAGGCAGCGGTACAGCGATGGGGCTGCGGAATGCTTGTCGTTGACATGGCGGTCACGCTCCTTCTCGGTGGGCCAGCCATGGTCGTGGTACTTGCACTTGTCATCCGGGCACTTCCACGGACGCTCATGGGTCTTGAGATGCTTCGTCAAGTCGCAAGGACGCTTGAATTCCTTGTCGCACAACGAGCACTCGTGGATCTCTGGCTTAGCGTTCTTCTTCCGCCTCGCCATCGATCGGAGAACGTCATCCTCGTCGACGTCGATGTCATCCATGGAGCGCTTCATCGTGCCAGACGCAACATCCTCCGAAGAGAGGACCTGATCGGTGGCGATACTTATTGTCTTCCCGTCCTTGTGACGAACAAGCTCAGCCGGCTTGCCATTGTGACTCACCCCACCAATGAGTGAGACACTTTCGTCCCTGCATGTATGTTAGCACGTGATACAATGCAGAGGTCAATAGAGATGCCAGCTGTCTGCAGTGGACATGTAGCTTTTATATGTGCACACCGGTGCGGCTCATGGGCCGCTAGCCATGCCGTGTGCTTGAAGCTGTGCCTTGGGGGCTATGAAGGCCAAATGTGCTTGGCAGTGGCGGTGCCCATAACCAGCATTGGAACGGAGCTTTTCAATGAAACGAAAGGAACGTTGTCCACTTACGGGGAATAATCCATCTCGTTAAGCTTTTCTCCCTTCTCTTGCTTCTCCCGCGTGACTGCGAGGATCTGGGCGTATCTGCGGATCTACACAAGGAAGTTAATAGCTGCAGCCTGATTGCAATCAGACTGTCCCAAACGCACCTGCTCGACCAAATCAAAAAAGTAACCTTGCGTGTACGGTCGATCTGCCAGCGCTCGCTGGTCGGACTCGTGAAGTGTCGTGACCGTGGTGTGGAGGACGCGGATGGTTCGTTCGCAGAACTGCAGGTATTTGTACGGGGATCGCGAATAGTCCTTTACGCCAAAAACACCCATGAGTAAACGTGCAATCCGATGTGAGACGGATGCTTCTCAAACTTACCGGCGCCAAGAAGATAAGTGTCTTCTCTAGATCACGCAGATTCTTGATCTCTTTCTTTCCGATGCGGGCTGGAACGTCCTTGATAAGGGGATGGAACTCTTGAAGCTTCTCTTCGGCAAGAATTGGTTTCACAATGTGCTTGTGAATCTGTTGGCAAGCGTACTTGCTCAGGCCACGTTGTTCCGTCGCGTCCGAGATACCAGTGAATGACTCTTTCGTCGGCGAAGCTGCATGGTGCATTAGCGTGTGTCGGGGCATGCATGTAGCATACTCACCAGTAGCTGTTGCCGAGAACTCTGATCCAGAGATGCTGGTGCCGATGCCGCTGTCGGAGCCGTGACTGTGGGTGCGTGTCTTCCGAACAGGACGCTCCTCAATAGAAGTGTCGTGCACAAGGAAGATTGGGACCGGTAGGACCTCAGGCTCCGTCAGGATTGTGCTCAAGGCGAGCTTGGACTGGGTAGCCACAGCCTTATCGACTCTAGCGATAAGCTCGGCAGTGCGACGATCACCAGCTCCAAGTAGCAGGTCTTCCAGCGACTTAGGGCATGTTGTGGAGCGGGATGGCATCAGCGGTGACTGCGCTCTTGACTCAAGCGGGTCCCAGAAGTCGTCGATGCTGGTGTTGGATGTAGGATGGAAGGTGTCACCTTTGCGGAGTGACATGTTCTGGAAGGAGTCGATTAATGAGGGAGTCATGTTGGGTTGAGCAGGCCGGCGGCGAGAATTGGCGGCGGAGGACATGCTGGAGGACGATCAAGGCGAAGTACCGAGTGGGGTCGAGGATCTGGACGGCGGTATCCTGTCGAAGCAGTTAGCACAGTCGGCGGCCGTGCAGGGAGGCCGGTGACTCACCTCGTGCGATCTGTGATGTGGAGGGACAGCTGTGTCTTGGGTGAAAGAGGGCGGCGAGAAGAAGTAGTTGCGGTGCACTCTCGCTAGGCACTCGCTTTCCGCTGAAGTGGGGAGGATGGCGAATGGTTGACGCGGCGGGGTCTTCAATGGGCCCAGGACTGAGGTTGGACTTCGAAATGGCCGAATGTTTGTGAGAGAGAGGTGATGACGAGAGTAGATACGCGCAAACCGCAAGGCAGCGAAGTCGACGCTTGCGAGGCTGCTGCCTGTGCTTGAACCACACTAAGCTCGTTTGGGAACTAGAACTCGCGGTTGGAGGCTGTGCTGGTTCCTAATAAATACACCGTCGCTGCTTCAAACTTCAAGGCTCTGGATGTGTTGAAGCAGTTGATCGATCTTGACTGCGCTGTTGATGGTCGTGGTCTCGATGAAGATGATCTCAATACGAGAGTGCTGAGAGGTTGCTGAAGGATCAGTCATCAAGATGGAGATATGAGCTGCAAGGTTGCCTTAGGCTCCCTCACCGGAACCTCACTTCGACCAATCGATCCTTCAGACCTGAATCCTTCGAAGCACAGCCGGGTGACTCTTTTCAACAGGCCCGGCCAGTCCTCGATTTGGCCCCTTCGAAGAGCAGGACGCGTTCGATCTCTATACTTGTGGTTTCGGTTGAGATCGAGACAGCTGTGATGAATGGCCGTCACGGTCGCGGGACGATATTTGGAGCCGAAGCAGCGGCGGCCGGCAACACAATCCCGCCGACGCCGAAGTGAATGCTCCGTCATCACGAACTGGCATCTTCTACGTTCTGCACAAGCAACTTGAGGCGACGTATGCTTCTGGAGAGCCAACAGGAAGACTGAACACACGTTGCGTGGTCTACCTGAAGCTGTGTCAACTTCAGAGCGGCCGCGTAGCATAGCCCACCACCTTGGCCCCAGGATATGGCCATACTACCGGTCCGACTTCTATACATCATTATACACAGCAGCTCGCGAAGACTTTGACCTCACCCAACTGCCTACAGTATGTCTCGTAACATTCAGCATGCGGTCCGGAGGCCAGTAGTCTCGCTGCTGTATCCACAACTTGCGCGGCGTTTCTGTCACATTATGGTACGGTCATCATGCCATCGACGGCTCTGGGATAGGAAATCTGACGTCTATTTTTTGAGATCTTGCCTCTCTTCACTGAAAGTCCGCTGAACTTGATGATCCAACCTCATCGATAGAATCGATAGAAGGCGAGATTCGTGCAAATGAGTCGCGGTCCGAGCTCGGCGCGTCGCGTCACTCCCGAGCTTGAACGTTCAACGAGCTCCTGTTCTTGGACCTTTGAGTTAACCCAGGTCTTTGTCAACGAGAAAGAGCGCTGATAGTTACTTCGTGATCCCGGTCAATTGGCTGATCTCCATATTGCCAATGATCCTCGTGCTACCGTATCACCATCCATTCTGCTTATTCGGCTGCCTCAGCTTCCACAGAATACTGTAGCTTGGACGAGAACGAGACCAACGCGGAAACTTGATGGGAACCTGATATGGGCATTCCTGGGTACGTATTGCTACGGCCACCGATGTGCATGGCCAGACACTGATGACAAGCAGCCTCTGGGATATTCTTGGCGATGGCGAGGTGAAATCAATCGCGGAGCTCTCCACCGAGCATCTCAAACGGACTGGACGGCCTTTGCGAGTCGCCATTGACGAAGCAGGATGGCGATTTAACAATCTGACAGACCAACAAGTCGCCGCCATTCGAGCAAAGGAACCACGAGCCAATCCTATCGAGAGGACAATTTTGTGGCGACTATTCCGCTTGATGCGCATGAACATCCAGCCGATCTTCATCTTTGATGGACCTTCGCGACCCTGGAAACGGGGCGGGGTTGCTGGCAGAATCGACTGGAAGAAGATTGACCTTCTACGGAAGACCTTCGATCAGCTCAAGATCCCGCATCATCGTGCTCCAGCAGAGGCTGAAGCTGAATGTGCTCGGCTGAACCAGCTCGGTATTGTGGATGCCGTTTGGTCGGATGATGGCGATACGCTCATGTTCGGTGCGAATGTGCTGATCAGAGACTATCGAGAGGGCGGTGGTAAAAGTGGAAAGAAGAGTGATTCCCATGTTCGAGTTTACCGAGCAGAAGCCATCGTAAGAGACTTTGGAATTGATCGTCAAGGCCTGATATTGTTTGCTCTGCTGAATGGTGGCGACTACGATAGCAAAGGTCTCGAGGGCTGTGGACCAAAGGCCGCACTGGCAGCTGCACAGTTTGATAATGGAAGGCTAAGCCGAATACTATGTGAAACGCCGCTCCGTCAACTACAGATCTTCACGGAGTACTTGCGGGAGTACTTCCAGAAAAGCTCGAAACAGAATGTCTTCGTACCGGTCGGCTACCCACGAGATCTGCACGTAAAAAACTACCGTGAGCCGAAGGTCTCTAGTGCCGAAGATGCACATAACTTACGGGGTCTGAGCAAGGGCTGGGAGATGCCCATTCACGAGGAAAAGCTTCGCACGTTCTTGTTGGAGCGTTTCAACTTCCAGACAAGGGAGTACATCAAGCACATTGTGCCTGTCTTACTTACGAGAACTCTGACGAACACCGAACCAGAAGGTGTGCAGAAGAATGCCGACTTCCGCATTGAGCTTGTGACCAAGCGAGGGCAGGATCCACATGCTCCTGTGACAGAGCGTGAAATCACTTTTTCGCCCTTGGGCGCGACAGCCCTGGATCTCATCAAGCAGCCGGCGAATGAAGATTGGAGTACATACACGAAGAAGGACGGGGTGCTTTTTGACCCAGAGCAACCCGTCGAAGCGGAACTGCTTGAGTGTGTGCTAGAGAAAGGACTCAGAAGCGTAGAGTTGCAGCGCTTGAAAGAGTTTGCTTGCCAGCCGAAGCCACGGAAGCGAAAACGGAAAGCAAAGGATGCTGTTGGTGATCCGGCATCGTCAGCCACAGTAGCCGGTGAAGCTCTTCCTGTTGCACCCAAGAAGGCTACAAAGAAGCCTAGAATGGAAGTGGAGGACGCGCAGATAGTGAAGCCTGTTACGAAGAAGAAGCGAAAGACCAAGAAAGAGAAGGAGCAGGAAGCTGCCGCTGCTGCTGCTGCCACTGCAGATCCTCCGTCTACGTTCCGATTACCTACAGTCCTTGAACGATATGGGTCCTGGCTGGATGTCGCGGAGGCAAGCAGCTTTCAGAGTTCAAGCAGGTCATCGCAGAACGAGCATATACCGTTGCCCCTAGTCGACATCGCAACTAGCTCTCGGCAAGACGTTGCACCGCAACCACGAACTAGCGACTCGAGACATCGCGCTCATCCTAGTGAGCAAGCCAGACCCTCGTCGAGCTTGCCAGCACCTTCCAGCGCCTTTTCAGCTGGGAGCGTCCCACAAGTAGTGAAATCGTCCAGTCAGGGCCGAGACGAACATACAATGCTGCCCACGAAATCGAGCACGCCGACTGTCTCAGCTCACAGTGACCGCACATCGAGCCCAGTGTTGCCAGCAGTGCGATCATCGCCGCTTATTAAAGACGGTGAACGAAGCAGGCAGGAGATTGCTGCAGCCAGACTCAGGCACTTTGAGAAGGCCGCAGAGCCTACCTTCGACGCATTCTCACGGACGAAGACGACTTTGAAGCATACTAGACCGACTGAAGATATCGTGACAACCGCTACGCCTCGGAAACCCATGAGAGAGGTCGTCGATCTTACTCTGGATGACTAACTCGAACGTTACTATCATGACGAAGCAACGTCAGTGCAAGTGAACTGACCATCTATGCTCTTTGAAGAACTTGGACATATGATGACATGGTGGTCACCGTGGTCCGGCGGACCTAGAGGACGGTTCAGACAACCCTTCGCTGACCGACCCTTCACTGACCTGACGGCGAAGCTAGGTACTCTCGTATCGCACCGTTGACAGTTGCCGACTTGACGCTTGAAAAGCTGCACACAACCCTCACGGTCTCGAACAACCGTTTCCTTCTTTCCTGTGAAAGACGTGCCCGTGCCTATTTCGAAGGATGTGTCTCGTGTTCAGCGTGCAGTCAAAAGCCTCGGCTTCTGATTGGCTGACCGAATCACTAACGCCAAAAGATGAGGCACAGCTCAAACACCAAACATCAGTAATTGCCACCACGAACTCCCACACTCCTGCAATCAACGCACACGCTGTGAGTCAGGTCTGAGTACACAATCATACAATCGCGCGATTCGATGAAAATTGGATCAAAAGTATTTATGGTCGCACTCTCGTGCTTTCAATAACACTGTCCACCTGAAAACAAGTTACCAGCTCAAGCATATCACAACCTTTTCCAGTACACTCATTTCATACTATACTATGCATCTCTCTTTACTCTCGCTCATTGCGCTAGCCGCACCCATACTCACCTCTCCAGTCAGAAAGCCTGGCACGCTCTCCGCCGCGGACATCATCAAAGTCGTCCCTTCGACCTCATCCTGCGCCGATCCTCCCGCCCCAGGCGAATGTCGTACGGCTGCTCAAGCCGCGCCTTATCTAGCCCTCTCCTTCGCAAACTTCGGCCTGAGCTCTTTCAATGTCCAAGCGGCTTTGCTCTCGCTGGTTCTCTACGAATCCGGTAACTTCAAGTACGCCAAGAATCATTTCCCTGGCGTGCCTGGGCAAGGCACACGGAACATGCAGAGTCCGGAGTACAATACACAGTACGCAACATGGCTGGCGACAGTGTGCCAGAACTGCGGGATCACTAAGGCTGAGGTTGGGAAAGCGGCAGCGCAAGGGCCGGTCAGTGTGTTAGGTTTAGTGAACCGAGATATGTGGAGCTTTGGGAGCGCTGCGTGGTTCTTGGCCACGCAGTGTAGCGACCAAGTGAAGCAGGCTTTATCGTCAGGCACGGAGAGTGGATGGGAGGGCTATTTGACGGGCTGCGTGGGAACGACTGTCACGGCGGACAGGACGGCGGTGTGGAAGAAGGTGATGGCACTGGGTGCATGGTAGGTGAGCTAGATGAATGTAATTTGTACGATTACTTGTCCCAATGTGGGAGAGGTGAGTAGCTATCCTATTCCACAATGTTTGTAGCGCCGCTGATGACTCGATAGGTTTGCTAAGACAACCGCCGTCGGTCGTGCGATCCCCAAGAAGCACACACCAGCAACGTATGACGCTGGAAGCAAGCAAATACTTCTCGGTCGTAGTGATGGACTCGGCATCAGCTCTGCGACTATTTTCTGGCTGCACTGCGCGCACATCGATTTCCACCTGCCGTCAAAGTGGCAATGGTACTACATCGACGGCAGGAGTCGGATACGATCGAGCCTGAGCGGACGACGAAGGTATTCGATACACATACGGCGGACACACAACCAGCGAAAGAACATATAGCGTCGCCAACAAGAGCGACTGTGCAGCCGCCCAATCGACATCCTGCCAAGGCAGTCCTCCCCGAATCATCTTCCACCGACGAAGATGCTGGAGCGCCGACGACAAGACGATCCCCACTTCCTACCGATAATGGGAAGTCAACACAGCAACCATCAGCCGGCGCTATTGTGCGACCATCAACGTCGCCCTCGAGATCATCATCGATCGCAACCTCCCAACGAACCATTGGCCGCTCAAGCAGACCTTCCTCCACTACCGGTATCTCTGCAAAACGAGGTAGTACCACATCATCGGCACCAACACCGACGCCCTCTGAGGTCTCCAATATCCACAACTTCCTTTACCCTACACCCATACCGCAGCCAAGACCAGCACCCGGAGCTGGTCTTAGCACCGAGCGGATTACTGCCCACAAGATTTCTACCAGCCTGGCCATTGGTATCGTTTGCCTCGTCCTTGTCATTACCATGATACTCGTGGCCGTAGGCAGATGGTTCTATTCCAGATACCGCAAGAAACGACGTTCTGAGATTCAACGTTCGAAGCCGCCAACGACTGGCTTGCCCGGGGAGCAGGAGTACGTGGCATATCCGCTAGCAGCGGTGCCAGGGCTTGGGGCCGCGCAGACCCGTTATGATCCGAAGACTAGAGACTTCCAGACAGTAGTTCCACCACGCCACAGTCCTCAAGAAGGTGCTGGACAATTCCTAGGCCACCGAGACACGATCGAGCGGCAGTACGAACCTTTGAAGCGTTCCGTCGACAATGCACCGCGTGAAAACCAAAAATACCACCACAGTCTTGCGCCAGCTCGGGACCATCGCCCGCCTTCGATCACATCAGCGCCCGTCGAGCAGCTAAACGGAGCACACAATCGTCATGGCCCGATGCCGAGCCGGGCGCAGAACACTACGAGTAATCCTTAGTAAGTGCACATTCGTTCGAGCAACCTGCGTGGACTACGACGAGGAGGCAAACAGTGACTGACCTCCCGGGCAGCACGCTACCACAGCAAAACAGGAACTCGCCATTCATGAGCAACTACCAACTGTCGCCCTGAATCTTGACCCACGGAGCGGCGACTGTCTCGCAAACTTCATGCTGGGGAAGCGGTGCGTGAGTCCTCGAGCAAATTATGTAGAGGTGCATATACTACCACTTCATACTGCCATCAGCGACCCTCTTGTTACTTTATACTACTTTTGACCTTCATTCATTCAACCTCTACCACGTCCTTCCACAAGGTATAAATCACCGTCTTTCACCCAACAGTCATACGATGGGCCCTTTCGGCATAGCTGGCCCATCCATTGTCGTAGCTTTCGTCGCCCTCGTTGGATTCCTCAGCATCTACGGCCGCTTTGGACCTGGCTGCATCAATCTTTATCGTCGTCTTCGAAATCGTGTTGGCAAGAAGACGCAGCTGACGGGAAGGCACAACTCGATTGAAACTGATGTTACTGTCGACTGCGAAGCTGCATGGAGCGGCACTACGCCTGATGTCAAGTCTGAGGCCTGTGTCGAATGGAAGAGAGCTTCAATGTGCTCCGTCGAAACACACTATTCTGGAAGCACGAAAGCTACTTGCGACGATTGGCAGCGTATCAACGCGGTGGTGTCAGACCAGCCATGCTCGTCCAGCGCTCTATCGATCGAGGTCAGCGACGAGTGGGAGAGTAGCGATGATGGGGGCCCAAAGTCGCCATGGAGGTCAGTCGCCTTTACACTCGCCGCAAGGCTACCATATGTGAACAAGCTGACCAGTACGGCAGACAGTATGTCAACGATATCTGTAGCGATATACATCAACGGGTAGAGGTCGATGAAGGAGATCCCACAGAGTCTGCTATCTGTAGCACGTGTGCAGAATAGCATGGGGACTGATTCCGCAGGCGAGATAGTCAATCTAAGTGAGTAAACCATTTCTTTCAACACACCCGAGTCCGAGATGTGAATACAAATGCAATCACGTGCTCAAATGTCCTGAAGGTGTCTAGATCCGAAGCTCTGCATCAGCTGTCCTCTGTGGGCGCCTGATGATTGTGATGTTGAGAACTGACAGGTCCTGTCCCGCCGTCATGTTTGTGTTGGTAGATGACTCTGGTATGTCGGCAGTCATAGTTTGCTGCAGCTATCTGGGCCCGATATAAGCTGTCGCCGTGGCTGCAGTGCTGGAGTAACACACACACACACCACTCCTCGACATCCCTTCGCCATCATACAGAACCAACCACCTTGACACTCTCGATGGCTTCACCAACCAACACAGGCTTCGCGACCACCTACATCATCGCCCGGCAGCTCTTGCACCCATCCGCCGCTGTCGGTCAAGCGGATAGCACCACATACGTTACCGCAAGTGTTGTCGAAACGACGATTACTGTGACAGCCACCCCTTCCGGCAAAGATTTTCAGCAGAATGGCATGAGCTCCGGCCAAATCGTTGCTGCTGCCGTGGTCCCTATCTGCGTCCTTTCGATATGCCTGGGAGCATGTTTGTTCTTCTCGCTCCGAGAGCTACGCAGGATGCTCGGGCTCATATGGCCGAATGTCGACTTTGCCGGGAAGCCGAAACGCGATACGGGCGAGCTCTCAGAGAAGGCAAGCGAGTCCAAGAAGAACAGTAAGTCCACAGCCGGTCGCGACCACCAGGGAGATGCCGAGAAGACTGTTGGTAGGACTCCTGGCAACTACCAGAAAGAGCGTGAGGCGGGTATTGGTGGTGGTGAACGAGGCTTCCCAGGACCGTCGAGGGACGTCGACGAGGAGAGTCAGTTCTCTGAAGCGCCTCGAGGCATGGACCGCCCCAGTGCATCGGGCGGAGGTGGCTACAACAATGATCGTGGCTCTGACGCCGGTCCCGACCACGGTGCGCCTGCACCTTACGATGACGAGGAGGAGGCTTACTCTGATGGAGAAGGCTCCCTTGGAGGCGATCCTCAGGACCAGTTCGGTGATCGTTGAGGATAAGCTGTGCACATACCATGGGCTCGGTGCCGCTCGGCAACTAGGCGAATGATGCTCTGCAGATTTTGAGATCATTGAAGTCGCGGCGACGTCTCCTGTGAACTTGCTATAGCGGCTAGCCAGATAGCACAACTTTCACTCCTTATGAAGCATCCCACTTGTAAGCTGTTTCTGCTATGTATCATGTCGAGACTCTCGATTGCCTGTAGCATTACTTGTACTCGAGTCTTCGAAGTAGCAGCCCTCTAAACGATCATCTCGTAAGCGCGAGCACTTGTTACATGAGTAGGTCATGCACTGTAGTGGCACCACCATCAATTGTGCGCCCGAGAATGTAGCCTGTGGTCGTTTCAGCAAAGCACAAGATGTCATATATCGAGAATGGCAGATAGGCGCAGGTGGGGTGTTCTCGAGGAGCGGAAGGGGGACGAGGTGGCTCAGCTGACACTGTAGCGGCGGCATGGCCGTTCCTTTCGTGGGGAAGCGGTAGTTCAGACGCGGTCAGTGTCCGGTCGAGTCATTAGGTTCAAGGGTATCTTGCTTTATACACAAATGTCCAGCACTTGTCTCATCCACCTCCAACCACGCCCGCCTTGCTCTGCCGCGCGACCCACTTCCTCACCCCAACCCAAGCATCGCCTTTGCTCTCTGCACCTCCCAGCTCCGGCCCCACCTCAAATACCGTTGCCACTCCATCTAGCCCACCGACCGCCACATGCCCGCCTTGATTCTTCTCCCAAGCCATCTTGTTAAGACTGCGCAGCGCATACAGATCCTTCTCCTGGTGACTAGGCCGCGCACTTGCGACAGGGATTTCCGATGAAGCATTGATGTCGTAGATGTCGAGCTTGCCTCCGCCATCCACGCAGCCGAAAATGCTGGGTTTAGTTGGGGACCAGCGGGCATCGTAGACGGCATCTTCGCGTGGGACTGACAGGAGTGGCGATACGGCTTCTGCTTGACCCGATAATGTGGTCGCAGAGGTGGTCGAAGGTGGCTGTGCTCGCCATATCTTTACACTCCAGTCGAGGCCGCAGCTCAGGAAGAGGTCACCAAGATCAATCTTGCCGCGTGCTGGATGGAAGTCAATACCCATGACTGGCGCTTCGTGAGACTTGTACTGGCATCTGGCATCTACACCAGCTTTGGCGCCGGCGCGATCGTAGCGATGCACAGGCATGATGGCGCCTTGCTCGGTGCCGGCGAGGAAGTATGTAGGGTCGCTGGCTGGGAAAGATATGCATGTAGGTGCGACATCGTCGGTTTTGTAGGCACTGGGATTGGGAGATTTGAGCTCGAGGTATTCTTGCGGCTGTGTCAGCATGTCCGGGGACCAAGCACAGACCACACCATCGGTTGAGACTGAGATGACAGAGCTGGCGTTTTGGGTACCGACCACGGCGAGGGAGTAGATAGGGTGTGCGTGGCCAGTGCGGCCGCCAGTCAGCGGTGTTTTCTGCACTGGTTCTCCTGTGCGCTGGTGGCGAGTTCTGGTATCCCAAAGACAGAGTTGGCCGGAGTACGTCCCGCCGAGGATGAGTGAAGGGTGGTAGGGGTGGAAGAGGCAAGATAGCAGATCGGAAGTGGCGTGGAGACTGTACTCCGGCCGACCCTTGAGGTGCATGTTCCAGACGTTGAGCAAGCCGGGAGGTGAGTGTGGCGACTGTTGCGACTTCGTGTAGGTCGTGCAGAGTAGCTCGGGAAACTTCGGACTAAAGTCGATCGCAGAGAGCATGCGCTTCCGCCCCATGCTGTCTGCTAGATCGAACGATGCAACTTCTTTGATCCTCCTGCCTCTTCGATGTCCGGCATAGTCATCCGCATCATCGTCCATGCCGCGTGACTGTAAAGCGTAGTCGGCTAATAAGTCGTACTCTTCGTCCAAAGCACGCTCGATGACCTTGCTGCTTCTTTCCACGAAGTCCAGAAAATCGTTGCTGTTGGTGACAGCGTTCAGCTCATCGGGGGCAAGAGCGCGCGCAGGAAACCGCTGAGCACCATCAGGTGCTTGCTCGTGTCGCTGTACAGCCCGTAGCTCTTCTTCCACCTCTGCGCGTAAGCGCTGCCGGATCTGCTCCTCATCTAAGGCCGTCTGCCGCTGGCTGAGAGTTCGTCTTCTCCGCCTTGCTGTTCCGTCAGGCGCAGTGCCATCCTGCTCCTCAGCATCGCTAGATGAAGTAGAGCGCCGTGCCTCACTTGTCTGCACGCCCTTGCTGTAGCTGATATATTCGGGCTTCGATTCAATCGCAATCTCGTAGACTGTCGTCAAATCGGTGAAACTGAGTGTCTGGGTGTCGGTGCTAGCATCCTGATATGTCCTCGAGCTCTGTGGGGTAGCAGGCCCTGTCTCCTGTTGCTGTGTCTCGTCCGCACCGCTGCCTCTCTGCCGCGATTTTGGTGTGCCAGGCGCATTTGAGCTGGGTCGGTCTACTAGCCGAGCGACCAAATCATCGAGATCATCGCCGCCGAGATTCGTGCTCCTGCCGCGTAAAGGTGATGCCTGGGCAAGCTGCGCTGGGTCTCCAAGGCTCTGTCGACTGCTGACCTCCTTTCTGCGAGACGTCAGTAAGTGTCTCCGACGTAGGGACGAGGTTGAAAAGGCCACAGGGCACTACATAGACTGCGATCGCGTCTCGGAGAGCCCTGCTACCCACCCTTCTGCCGGTGCTTACCTCTTGAGCTCATTCTGGCGCTTGAGCTCAGCAAGTCGAGCCTTCTTTGCAAGCAGCTCATCCTTCAGGGCTTGTACTGACATCTCGAGGACGGCGACGACTGCTCTGTCATGTTATCAGGTCGTGTAGCTGTGTGAAGTTCGAGATACACGCGAGGTCACGTGCAGAATCGGCCGATCGGAAGGTTCCGCCGACCAAAAACACAAGAGCTCCCAACCACGTCGATTGAAGGAGCTCCAATCTTTGATCAACCGGACCTATACGAGACTCCTACCGCTCACCACTTCCTTCTGGCTCCCCTACCTCCCCCTAATCTCGACGGCACAAGGAGCGACTGAGCAATGGCCGCCACCGGCACGGGGGTGAACGTAAGTCACCGCTACCATCGGAACAACACCTGCGAGCAGCCATTGGCATGCGCCAGATCTTTGTACGAGATCTGTATACTGACTATACCCTCCCCAGGTCCTCCGATGGGGCGCACTAGCATTCGGCATCTTCTACGGCTTCTCACACCAATCCGCCATCCGGACCTCCGACCGCAAAGCCGCCACACAGCATGAATGGGACCGACAGACAAAGTTAATAGAAGACGCGAAGAAGGCATTCTCGGATAAGAAGAACCCGCAGCAGGGCGATGGAGGTAAGACCGTTCATACCACCGTACTGGCGATGTACACAGAGCCACAACGAATATATGGCATGGCGCGAGAGGGAGAGGGAGATGCGTGCTTCAAAGGTGCTAATGTTTATGTGCGATGCAGTGATAACGAACCCGGACGATCCAAAATTCGACTTAGAAAAGTACCTGACAAAGGTAGCGAAGGAGAACCCTGAATAGTGGCGGGCATGCCGGCATGGCTGTGGCGGGGAGGCAGAGCCTGGAACGCGCCGACCTCTTGCAGCTGAGGGCAAAACGGCTCAGCCAGACCATCGCGCACTTCGAGCGGCGAGGATGAGCGATTCTTCTCCGGCAGCTGAAGTCGGACTGAGCTGCCGTCTTCTGCGAGCACCTACTGTACATACATTGTATACTATTGGCAAGCTATCTCGACATGGAATCCGCGGCTTTCCTTATTATTCCTGGTCTGGGTTTCGTGGAATCTCGTGCTGTGGTTGGCACCAAGCTGGGTCCTGGCTCTGATATCTGACGTGACCTCCAAGCGTGCCAACTGTGCTGACTATGCGATCAAGGCGTTTACAATCGCTGTAGTGGCCTCGCCGTTGCTCGTGAAGCGAGCGAACTGTTTCCAAAGCTCACATGAAAGGACGATCGTAAGTACAAGGCGAAAATCTTCCTAGGGATGAGTTGTTTGCTACGGTCTCGATCTTTCGCGAGCCTTACAAAGTGCTGTTGGAAATTCTTAGCAGTTGCAGATGCTCGTTCGGTATTTCCGTTCTTTGGAAGACTTTGTCACATGCTTGCTGCACAAAGCAAGCATTGCGTCGCACATATATACATCTCTAGCAGACGGAATCTTCACCAGCACTCTTCACATACCATCACACGTTGTTCTCCACCGCAATTACCTCAGCATGGCACAACCAGGGCACCCAACGCCAGCAGGCAACACAGCCAGGTAAGCGAGAGCGCCGCACGTGGTCCACGACTGTTGCTAACATGGGTATAGCCCACCACTCACCAGAGCCCAGCTCGAGACCTCAATCTTCGCCATTACTCAAAACCACACTGTGGTCTCCGAAATGGAGCGTCGGATGCTGGAACTGCCCAGACCAGGCGGAACGATGCCGCTACTGCAGCAGTCGGCTTACGCGTTCCGGGCGCTGCTCGACAGAGGTATGCGTGCGGTTGTTGTTGCAAGCGGGAACAACCGGCTGGAGCAGACACACGGAGAGATGTCGCGGCTGTGGTTGGCAGGCGACCTGGACGAGCTGGTAAGATTTCTTCTTCGTGAGGCGGAGGGCCTGGCTGGTGATATCGGTGGCGGGGAGGGGGAGGAGATCAGGAATGTATTCGGCGGCGCGGACTTGGGCGGAGGTGGTGGTGAGAGCGCGGAGAGTAAGCTGGCGAGTCAATTCATGTCGGACAATGCCGGAAGGTGGCTTTGAGGTTTCATGGGCTCGCAACCTGGCCTCCAAGACGGCGATGAGAGAGATGTCAACAGGATACATGAAGATGGATGACGGCAACATAGTTGAAAGGTTGAATCGATCGGTGGTACCTCATGTACTCTTCAAGTTGATGCTCTAGCAATGAGGGAAGAGCAGCCTTACCATCGTGTGTTGAACCCTACCTTTGGCTCAGTAGACATATCTGAGACATTAACCAAAACTTCCTTGCTGTCCTCAATGCATAAAACAAAGATTGAGGTGAATTTGACGTGATGTGATGAAGTGAGAGAGTCGTGACCTGTTATACTACGTGTACGGTCGTCTATAGAAGGATCGGACGGCTGGCGCACGGATATACGTGACGCACGCGCTCCGTCTAGTCTACTAAGTGAATATAATAGCGAATAACTCGCTACATACGTGTCCGAATTAAGTGAATCAAAGCGTATATAATAGCGGTAACTTTAGTAAATATATAGTCTATATAACGTTAGTCTAGTAGGCGTCTACTTAGCCTTAGAGGCCTACCTAGCTTACTAGAGCTAGTATTAACTAGTATAGCTAATTTAGCTAGATCTATCGATAAGGTGACTACGAGACTAGGTAAATATTACTTATAAGGCTTACGTAGCTTCTTAGCTAACTACTAGAGCTCTATATCGAGCTATCTAGTCGCTCTATCTACGTCCTCTTAGTACGTCTTTATAGTGTGTCTATAGCCTTACTAACCTACTTACTCTAAGCCTATTCCTTACGCTTAATACGTCTTTTCTCCTTATCTACTACCTTACTAAGTAACTATACTACCCTCTCGTTACGTACGAGCTACTTTACGGCCTATTTAGCTTCCTTAGCGGCTTGTTTCTTATCCTCTATTATTCTTAGTGTCTTAATAGTATTTAGACTTATAAGTAAGGCTATAGAGCCGTTATCTAACCGTAATTGTTCGATAGTTATCTTTATCTATATCTTCTTCTTCTATACTTTAAATAACGCTCCGAGTCGTTTATAGCTATTAAGTTTATACTAGAGGACGCTATTCTTACTCTTAACTATATAGAGCTTATTAACGATCTTATCGAGCTTCTAAGTAGTATCTTATTATATAGTATATCGTTACTTAACGTTAGCGACGAAGTAAACCTTCTTACGTTAAATAATCGCGGCTAGACTATCTAATAAAGTAGTAGTTAGTCTTAACGAGTATACTAAAGGGACTATATTATCTAATATAATCGAGGGATTAAGGGGGTATATACTAGTCTTCTTAAATAACGAGAGGACGTTAGAGCTCGTAAAGGCTTTATACTACGCTAACTAGAATATACGGAAGAAGTTACGCTTCTTAACGTAGCTATAACTGTTAGAGTCGTAGATATATCGAGTAAGTAACTAGTTGTAACGCGTTACGAGTAGTACGAATAAACCGACGTTAAGAGGTTATAACTAGTAAGTAGAGTAAGGTAGATAGACTACTACGAGGATCTTATACTTGTTATACTACTTAAGGAAGGCTATAGTTATATAACTTCCGTATCCGTCTAGTATTAATAGCCTCTAGTTACGGCCTTAACGAGCCTTCTTCTTAGTCTTCTAATTAAAGACCTTCTTAATCTATTTAAGTACGAGGTCGTTATTTATTTAGCTATTAGGTAACGTAGTAAAGAATACCTCGTTACGCTCTATATCTAAGTCCTATAACTAAGCGTCTTAAAGTAATTATCTAGTAAAGATAATAGTTAGAGGGAGCGTAGAGCCGTCCGTATAGATAGTAGTAATAATTATAACCTACTCTCTATTACTATTAGTATAGGCTCTAATAACCTTACCTATCTTAATAGTTATCTTATTAAAGATTCGGACGGTACGGATACTAGTACCTATAAGGAAGCCCTTTTCGTCTATATTATAGATATTACTAGTAGCCGTAGTAATACTATACTACTCGATTTTTAACTCTAGTAGCTTAAAGTAGTACTTATAAGACGACCTAGAGTCGGCCTTAAGCTATTATCTATCTATAATACGTAGATATCTACTTCTAAGTTTGTCCTTATAGCGGAGGACGAAGCGACGAGCCTAATTACTTCTAGGCTCTTAACTAGAGAGTTACTAGGCTATATTGTTTACTATAGCGACGGTTAGAGGTAGCGCCCTCGTCGTAAGCCTATTAATATATAATATAAGGGTAGTCTCTTAGTATAGTATGAGAAGTTACTAGTTTTAGTGTTATATAGCTTTAGGCTAGCTTACGCTATTAAACCGGCGTAATAAGGCGGACCTACTTATACTATAGGTCTAAGTAACTAAGGATATCGTCTAGGTAGTATTAAGCCTTAGCTCCTTTAACGCGGCCTCGATTAGGTCTATATTGATAGAGTTATGAATTTTTAAAGTTAGTGTCTATAAAGTGAGAGTTACGCGTGAAACGCGTGCATCAGATAGGCCCGTGCGCCAGCCGTCCGGTCCTTCTAGAGGTTAGTGGCTCTTCTGAAGGGCGCGCTTGCCTCATGCATCAGCTCCAAGACCCGACCTCACCTCTTCAGCGTTCTATTGTCTGGGCTCAGTTCATCTCATACACTTCTTGCGCTGGATTCCCAGCACGAACGCGGCACTACAAGATCAGAGACCACTATAGAAGGCATCGGTCAAGCACGAGTCGAGCTCGATTCGAGAAAGCGGACCACGAATGGAGATTCCATCGGCAGTTGACGTGAGCGCAGCTCTGTGAGGTAGAGCAAGTAGTTCTGTTCACTTTCATTCTCATGCCTATATTTTATCTTTTCAACTGAAGACGTGTCGCTTGATCTACTGCAAACAAAGACCGCCTTCGTTCGCGATGGCCAAACAAATAACGATATCTCATCCCATCATCGGCAATGTTACAGCCAGCACAGCCAAAGAAGGCGTAGTCCAGCTCTTGGGCCTGCAATATGCCACACTCAAAGATCGCTTCTCACAACCTGTGATGAGGGAGTACAGCCTGAATGAGACGATTGATGGTACCAAGCTAGGGTGAGTCTCTGTATCGACAAGCACAATACTCTTGCTAAATCAGTTCGAATAGACCCCAAGTCCTCTCGATAGCTCCAAATGCAGATCCGGAGTTTGGTCTCATTCAACACACGCTCGAGTATGACCGCAGCACCTTCTCACAATCAGATACAGAAGGGCTGTGCCTCAACATCACGATCCCGGTTTCCTCAGATGGAGGCATCGATGAGAATGCCGGACTGCCGGTGTTCGCGTTCATCCACGGTGGTGGATTCATGGTCGGCTCGGGAAATTATCCGCAATACGACATGACGAAATTCGTGCGGTTGAGCAAGGAGAGTGGGATGCCTTGTATCGCAGTCAGCATGAAGTATGTCTGTTGCTCCCATTAAAGAGCCATGACCAACACTGATGTCGTATAGTTACCGACTCGGAGCGCCAGGGTTCCTCACCTCTTCTGCTATGCAAGCAGTAGGCTACAAAGCGAACAACGGCCTTCGAGACCAGAGGACTGCGCTTCTTTGGCTGCATAAGCACCTCGCTGGATTTGGTGGCGATGCATTCAATATCACACTCGCGGGTGAGAGCGCGGGAGGAGTCTCAGTATGCTACCATCTGTTCTCCAAGCAGCCGCTGTTCAAACGAATGATAAGCATGAGCGGTACAATGCTTCTCATGGCTCCGATCTCTGTCAAAGAAGCAGACGAGAATTTCCAACATACTCTCAGAGCTCTAGGTCTCCAGGAGAACTCCGCAACCAAGCATCTCTTGCAGATGGACGGCCAGGAACTGGTAGGAAAGATGGTGAAAGCCGGCACCCGCAATGCTCCTACGATTGACGACGACATATGTCCTGCGCAATTCAACTTCGAAAGTATAGCAAACGAAAGAACTAACATCCCAGGGCAGAAGTGGTGCGAAGCTGCCATGATCGGCGACTGTCAATTCGATGGTAACATTCAGTCTCTCCGCTTAATGCACCGCAAGAAAGGCATTGCATCAGCATTCTGCTCTACTATCAAGATGAGCTTAGAATCGCATCCAGGGCTGGCAGACCGACTGCTCTCTGCGTACGGTCTGACCCCGGAGCTAAACGACGTTGACGGCCTCTTCAAAGTTCTGCAAGTAGCGAACGACATGAACTTCTACGTTCCATCTATCATCGTGTCGCAAAACCTCTCGAGACAGATGAAGATGTACACCTACCGCTTCAACGAGCCTAACCCTTGGGATGGACCTTGGAAAGGACATGCCACACACGTCCTGGACATTGCTTTCTTATACCAAAACTTCAACGAATATCTTGACGAAAAACAAAAGAGCGTTGCTGAGCAGTTTGGCAAGGATGTCATCGCTTTCGTGAACGGACAGGATCCTTGGGACGCGAGCAGTGACATGAATGCGGTTGCGAAAGTTCTGGGCCCAGAAGGAAAGATGGAAGTCGTGCAAGATGAGCCGGATAGGGTAGGACGACGGAGTGTGCTGCTTGAACTGGACGAAGACGTTGGATTCGACGTCCTTAACGATGCTTTCAATGAGTTCATGCGAGGTCCGCCGCCAGTATGAGCATACAGTACTACATACAACACAATTCATACAATCCCGCTACTTTGCACGTCCTAGTATCGACCTCAACACCTGCAGCAGCGCAGCATTACAATCATCCCGCATCGTATGACTTCGCCAGCACACCACCCGATCCGGCCGAAGCAGTACACATCCATCCTCTTCGATCTCCCGCCTCCTTGCCCAATCGCCGTAGACATCCTCCCAATCCTGGTTCCAACCAATGCTGTACGCATTGATCTCAACACCCAGATACCGACACGCCTCATACGCAGCTTTCTTCCACTTCTCGCCACCCGGACCAGTCAACAGACAGAACGCTTTGTGCCCCGCTAGATCGATCGTGCTGATCTTCTCTACAGGTATCCGCTTGTTCAACCAAGTATGGGGACATCGCGCGCCAGGGTGCGTCGTAACCTGATACTCCAGAACTGGGTCATCAGGGTTCGGAGGCCGAGCAGCCTTCTCGTCGGCTGTGTAAATGGCGCCAGAGCTGTACCATTGGTTCATCTCCTGGCCCACGGCACCGAACTCGTGCTCGGTGTATTGGACTGCTTCGAGAAGCTCCTTTCGCCGTTTCCGACCGGCTTTTGTAGGCGCCGAGAGCTCGCCATGCTGTCGTTTCCGCTCTTCAAGATCTTCTGACATTACACCCAGAGCTTCGTACACCGGGCCATGATCGCGCAGACCTTGGTTCGCTCTGCGAATGACACCCTCACCGATAGGTTGTCGTTCAGCGCTGAAGGAATCTAGCAACTTCGCGTCCGCAAGACCACGTTCAACGTATGCGACCTTCCAGGCTAAGTTGTAAGCATCCTGTACACAAGTGTTCGAACCCAGCCCATTGAACGGCGGATGTCGGTGTACAGCATCACCCAAGCAGAAGATATTGCCATCGCTGTACCTCTCCGCCACAATCTCGTTAATATACCACTTCGCCACGTCCTTGATCTTGATCGGGATGCTGTCGTCTCCAATGATCTCCCTTGCTCGCTTCAGATACTGCTCATTCGATGGTCGGATCCTGAGGTCAGAGAAACCAGGTTGAGGGATTATGATGAACATCCACTCGTGCCATGCCTTCACCATCCGCACCAAACACGCCCACTCCCAAGGCTCGTACTCAATCTCAGGCGTAAACACCCAATGCAGATTTCCCGTCCGATACTTGATATGCTTTGTCAAATCCGCCTCAATCAACAAGTTAATCGCCAGCCCCTGCCCCGGTTCCTTCTTCAACGGAATATCAAGTTGCTTCATAACCGGACTCTGCGCCCCATCGCACCCAAACAAATACTTCGATCTAATCTTATACTCCTGCCCCGAAAGTCCATCCTTGATCGTAGACGTAATCAGTCCGAACTGCGACTCCCGCTCAAACTTCACAAACTCCGAGTCAAACCTAACCTTCCACCCATGATCGATCGCGTTCTTGACCAGAATTGGCTCGAACAGCGTCTGCGGCAGGTCTACATGGTTACAAGGCGACATAGCCTCGTACTCGCCTTTCCGATGCGGTTGGTTGCCCCAACTGTGCACGCGAGCCCACTCCTCGCCGGCCATAGAGCGGCACCAGCGAGTGTGCTCCATGCAGTCGCCGTGGGTGGCATTGCGGAGCGCTTCCTCCTCGAGTCCGATGTCGCGGAGACATTCTAGCGCGGCTGGGTTGGTGATGTGCGCGCGAGGTTGGTGCGAGGTTCCGGAGGCTTTGACGACGGCGATGCCTTTGAGGCCGTGTTGGGCGAGGAAGCAGGCGAGGGAGGCGCCTGCGGGTCCGGCGCCGGTGATGAGGTAGTCTGTTTCGATCACATTGGTTTCTCCTGGGGGCGGGTGGCCGTTTGGGAGAGACGTTGTTGCGCTGTTGGATGATGAAGCCATTTTATGCGAGTTTATGACACTACAGCAAGGCGAGGGGAGCTAGACCAGAGATTGAAAGGCAGAACGCCTTTTACCTGTAGAGATATACTAACAACGAGTACAAGTAGGTACTCCAGTACTAAGATCGATCAGATGACTTTTGCTTATGATTTGCTGAAGAATCCAATGCCTTGACTCAATGCCGATCGAGAAGTGGAGTCGATCCCCACTGGGGCAAGAGCAGTGGCGGAGGTGAAGTGGGTGAAGGTATTTGCCCTCTTTCACAACCCGAGCAGGTCGATGAGAAGGATTGTTATTGCTGGTTAAATGATCGATGACTGTAGTCGGGAGTGCTAGTTGATTCAATTGGGATGTCAAAGAGTCTATCAAAAAGTACAGTCTACTTATTCTACATAATGCCGCACCCGCAATGCATCCGCTCATTCCACCCCAAGCCTCTGCTGTCAGCCCGCGCACCGTTGGAGACCTCGGACACATGGCACACCATCTAGTAGTCCTTCAACGGACATCCCTTATCCACACTCTCCGCTCCAAACTTCTCCTTGACAATCTCCCTCGTCAACTTCATCAACTGCTCACCAAGCTGCTCATCCTGCGAGAACTCGCTCCCTGACTCGACGTCCGCGGGCGGGCAGATGTACTCGCCACTCTTCTCCGTCGCGGTCGCACAATACATCGATGGCACACAGCCTTGAAACTGGTCCTTCTTGAACGGCGCCATACCCTTCGACATCGCGTAGCCCATGATCGGATACGGCTCGTGGATGTCGTCCTTGCTCATCTTGGTCTCCACAACGCCGGGGTGCGTGGCATTGGCGAGGATGTTTGGGTACTCCTTCGTCAGATGCCGTGCGAGGTAGCGGGAGTAGAGGATAGAGGTGAGTTTGGCACGGCCGTATTGAGGCATGGGGCCGATATCGCGGTTGAGCTCGTCGAGAGACGCAAACTTGGTGTCCTTGGGTGTCATCTCGTGTGCGTTGGAGGCTTGGTTCGAGATGCGGACTTTGTTGCCTTGCTCCGCCGTCTTCTTGAGAAGTGGCAGAAGGTGGGATGTGAGGATGACATGACCGACGTGATTCACGGCGAAGTGCCTGTCGACACCGTAGTCCGTGAGCTCGTATGTCATGATCCCGCGTGCAGCATTGTTGATCACGATGTCCAGGCGATCCGTCTCCTTGCTGATCTGATTCGCAACCTCCACCACTCTCTTCCAATCGCCCATATCGCATTGTATCCACGTAATGCGGTTAACCATGTCCTCATCCATGTCTTCTTGAATCGTCTGCTTGCAGTTCTTCGCGGTCTGTTCATTTAGACTGAGGATGAAGACCTTGGAGATGTTCTTCGACAGAAGTGTCCATGTGCAGCCATAGCCAATGCCTTCGCTGCCCCCAGTGATCAAGGCCACCTTGCCGGACTGGTCTGGGACGTCATTCTCGAGGGAGAAGGCTGCACCAGTAGGCGTGAACTTCTCTGCAATACCGCCGAGGTTTTGAGAGAGGGTAGTTTGTGCTGCTCTGACGACGTTCGACATGGTGCTTTGGTTGCGGGTGGTGCGGAAGGCGGTGGTAGTGATTCGTGGGCACGATGTGAGTCGTAGAGTTCTAGAGAAAAGAAACATTAACGCGAATGTATTTATCTGTTGACTTACCTCAAAACAGCTACAGTATGTACCTGCGCGAAACGCGAGTCATGACGTTGGAATGACAGGTCGAAGGGTCATCACGACCGGTCTCATTGGCTCTCCGAGTCGATGATGGGAGGCTCGTAGCACTACAGCCTTGAACGTGAGCTGTGTGAGCACTGATGATTTTTGCCAATGGGAGAATATCGCATGTCTTTCTATTTACACAGCTCTTTCCGCATCTCCGTTTCTCGTCCCGTGACGCCAAGTCTATTGCTTCTGAGAGACGATCCCTGAAAACCCCATTAGCGATGAAAGCGTCAATCACGTGCAAACACCTACTCTCCACATCCGCAACGCTCTGCTTCAAGATTTGATCAAGCACCTTGGGGTTCTCAAGCTCCTTCTCGATCTTGGCGATCACACTCTCGGCGAGCTCCCTCTGCTGACGAGCCTTGACCTGTCCTTCGTATCGCACCCATGAGTCGAGGACAGCCTTCGCCTCAGCCGTTACGGCAGTCTTCTGCTCGAGCTCGTAGGCCTGAGCTTCGAGCTGCGCAGTCTCCTATAAGAAGGGATTAGTGTGTACCGCTTAGACGTCCTCAAACGCTGCTACCCACCTTCGACACGGCGAAAAGGTCCTTGGTAATTTCAATGACTCCACCAAGATCCTTGACACTGTTGATTCTGGCCTTGACAGCACTGGTGTGGTCGTCCCGTGCCGCGTTGAGGATGTTCTTCATCTTCTCGCTCTGACCCTGCGCCCACTCCCGGTACATGGGACCAGCATAGTTGTAGACAGCCCAGTAGATGGTTAGAAGGGACAATGCCACGATAGATTCCTCGTTGACGACGTAGAGCTCGTTGCTGATGGCGGCAATGGAGACACCGGCACCAGCGGAGAGGATAGCAGTCTTGCTGGCAATGCTGTTGCCCGGGAGCGCGTTGAGGATGGAATTGGCAGTATCCTCGGGCTTCTTCGCGGGGGTGTTGTCAAGGCGGGCGGAGCTGGTCGTGAAGGCCGAGACGGCGGGTGCGGCGGAGCGGATAGGGAGGGTTGGTCGAGCGCGGGCGGCGCCTGCACATGGTCAGCTAGGGTCCAATGGCCTCGTCTCCATATGGACGGCATGTTTACGTACCAATGGCGCTCCTTGCAAGACGCGACGCCATTTTGTGGTTGTGAAGAGTGGTCTGAAGTGCTTGTCGAGGTTTGCTGTCGTTCCGAGCTCGAGGAGAGCAGCTGCGGGAATAGCCGTCGGCTTAGTCACACCTCGAAAATAATCTCGATCGATGCTGCGCATTTGATGCTTTCCCACAAACCAAATATGGCTGGACCGAACGGAGCGCCCAACGGCGTGCTCAAGAGAAAACGTAAAGATGAGAACGAGAACGCTGGCAAGGACGTGAATGGCACCAAGTCCCGGAAAGCGCCCAAGACAATATCGAAGAGCGATGGTACTCAAGCCGACGTTCTCCTACTCGAAGAGCAGATCCTGGACTCACGAGAGCACTACAACAACATTATCGTCCTGCATGCGATCCTCGAGAACGTCGAAAAGAAGCCGAAAACCGCGACGCTCGCTGCGGTCGCACTCTGCCGTGTCTTTTGCCGGCTGATCGCTCGAGAGCAGTTCGTTAAGCATAAGAACGACACGGAAGCCGATGCGCAGGTGGTGCTTTGGCTCAAACAGCGGCTGCGAGACTATGTCGAGAGTCTGACAGGCTGGATGGGTAGCCCGGATGTGTCGCGAGAGAGCACAGCACTCACCCTGCTTATGAGGATCGTGAAGGAGGAGACATCGCAAGGGTCGAGGCGGTCAGAGCAGGCGTGGCGGACGGACCGATCGACGTTCTATGCAGTCGTTGAGGGACTTCTGGAGACCACAGCGGCGGAAGCTGCGAGGGCGGAGTTCGTGGAGAAGTACGTTGAGGAGCATGACGATGTCCGATTCTTCACCATGCTTGCCATCAAGCAGTTCTTCTCGGCGGAGGGAACAAGGACGGCAACCAACGCAGACAATGCCATCGACATATTGTCCAGGATTGAAGGGGTGCCCGAATCGCAAGAACAGCTGGCAGGCTGGTATGGGCAGCCGCCACAACCCGAGTCGCATCAGTTACTATCAATTTCCGCTCACCGCAAGGTGGCCCAGGAGTGCTGGCTGTCCATCTTTCGCTCGCCTCTCACAGCCAGTAACCGGAAAACCATCCTCAACATTATGACTCCTCAGATCCTCCCTTGGTTTCCTAATCGCATGGAAGTGCTTGCGGACTTTCTTACCGACTCTTTCAACGAAGGCGGCGCTCTCTCTCTACTAGCACTTAGCGGCATCTTCAAACTCATGACCGAACGCAATCTCGACTACCCGGACTTCTATACCAAGCTCTACAGCCTTCTGGACGAGGACGTCATGCACAGCAAACACCGCAGCCGCTTCTTCCGCCTGCTAGACCAATTCATGAGCTCGAGCCATTTGCCGGCTGCAATGGTCGCCAGTTTCATCAAACGACTATCACGACTAAGTCTCCAAGCTCCACCCGGAGCGGTCGTCTGGGCGGTGCCTTCGGTGTACAACATGCTCAAGCGCCATCCTGCATGCACGTTCATGCTGCATCGTCCGTACCATCCCGCACACGCCATCTACACCTCCCATCCCGACTATGCTGACTCTGGCATGGATGACCCATTCTCGATGTCTGAGCCGGACCCGATGACCACGAATGCCATCGACTCCTCCCTCTGGGAGCTACACACCCTGCAGGACCACTGGCATCCTAACGTGGCTACGCTCGCGAAGATCATCGGCGAGCAGTTCACGAAGCGAGACTACGCTTTGGAGGACTTCCTAGACCACGGTTACGCTACCCTCGTAGATGCGGAGCTGGGCAAGGAGATGAAGCGGAAGGTTGAGGTGGAGTGGGAGATTCCGAGGCGGATCGTGACTGCGGAGGTTGAGATGGGAGGCTTGAATGCTCTAGGGACCTTGCTCTCGAAGGCTATGGAAATCAACCAGGAGCAGTAGCTATGAGGTACACCTACCTGAACTGCCAGCTAGTGCACGGAAGGACGTACTAGTCGTAGTAGCTGCCGTGAGCCTCCGAAGCTCTCGAAACCCCCTACGAATCCAGAAGCTGCCGTAGGTCTCGATATCCTGTTTGCTCCTCTACTGCTGCTTGGGAGAAGATGGCGTTGGCCTCATAACGTGGAGCAAGCCCGATTTCGGCATTTGCCTGGGTAATGTGCCTCAGTATCCAGCGCGTACACATTTCGATGTAGTGGACGGCGTAGAGCCTCTCCGAAAACTCTCCCAGCCCAGAGGCTACTACACGGCAAGATATCGTGTCGCCCCTCTGTTGCTACCTATGAGATTGCAGCCCAGTGTCGGCACCTCAACATCACTGCAGAGGTGAGGCAAGGCTTGAGCGCTCTGGAAAGCTTGCTTTTGAAGCCTATAGAGGCAAAAATACAGTGGCTAGACATACATGCTGGCAGAACATGTCGACGGCTCACTAAAAAGGAACGACTCATAGTGCAGGCCGCTACTATATCCAACCTCACCGTCGACCGGGTCCACTACAGCGTAAGAGCTGAAGCGCTCTTTAGCAACATTAGTAAACAGCAATCGGCTCGCAGCAGCCACAAGTTCATCATGCCCTAACTGTGGTACCAGCCTGGCATTATTGGGCCTCTCGTCCTCCACAATCACACACAGAGCCGCTAGCGCCATTAAGTCGTCCTGGGACATCCGGATCTCGAAGGCCTTCTCGGAGGTCTTTGTGTGTCCGGGGTTGAGGTCGACACACTCGTTACCCCCTCGGCATATAAGCCAGTCCAAGCTGTAGAATGCATGGCCCACGATCTCGAAGAGCTTTTCGTGGTGATGCCGGACGACGAGGCACAGACGGAACACGTTCCAGTAGGTGACGATGGACTGCTGGAGGCAAAGAACATAATCGCCCGGCTCCACGTGGCTGCAAAGCAAGCCGGCGACTGCGTTGCCGTACAACAGTGCTTTGAGCTTCGCGTGGGATGGCAGGTTTCGATTGATCGTGGCAAGCGCGGCTGAGCGATTGTTCTCGCTGTCTCGCTCGGCTGTCCCATAGGTGTCTGAGCTGGCCAAGTTGACTATCGATGTCTGTTTCGCATCTACGCTCAAAGCTCCAGACGTGGTGGGTTGGAGACGGAAGCATCGCGCGCCCTCGATAGGGAAGCTTAACAGCCCGGGATGCATTTCATCGGCCTCCTTTGCCGTATCATCATGTGACTTTGTGCTATGGAAGCTGCTTTCGCGAGCAGTCAAAGCTTCCAGCACGTCCGGGTCATGAGGGTCGAGTTTCAGAGCTCTCAAGAGAGTCCGTGCGAATTTCAAGATCAGGACGTCGTCCTCTGCATACTCTTCTTCAGGCAGATACTGGGCAAACAGTTCTGCCGCAAGCTGGAAAGGGGATTTGTCGTATTTTACTCGGGGCATGTCTGACTCCGACCAATCGATCAAGTGCAAGAACCCGTAGATTCCATCCAAAGGGTTCGAGCTTTCGTTGTCAATGAATCTGTGAAGGACGGTCTCGAGGTCAGATCCACCTTGGCCATTGATTTTCCAACCACGGTACTCTATAAGACGCTGGAACGGCTGGCAAAAGATGGACTTCTTGCCTAGGCGTGTGGCAACTCCGTAGAAGCCCGGGGGGTGCTTGTTGGCGTGAACATGGTCGCTGATGGTGCTGAAAGGGACTCTGTGATCGCCGCAAAGAACCCAGACGGAGGACGACAGCGCCAATTCCTGCACGATCCAGACACGGGACCAGTAGACATTGTAGCTTAATTTGACGGCTGCTTCGTGGAAGCGCATGAACGTCTCGGCATGGTCACTAGGTCTACTCATGCGTAGCCACTCTTGTCCAGCGTCACATTCCGCAGCCAGATATGCAAAGTCAGTCTCGTCGCGTCCCACGCAAGCAAATACATGGGCCGCTTGCTGGTAGATCTTGCCCATCATCTCGACCTGTTCGTTCTTTTCCCGCCGATCGCCCTGGTCTATGCAAATAGCGTCGATCCAGATGTAACGCGGCATGTCCGGGATCTCCGCGATTTGACGATGAGCCTGCTTCAGTGTATAGTGGCAGTTTGGACGGACTGACAGCTTCTGTCCGTCGACAAGGATGGTTTTTGAATCCGCTTGCGTGCCCCAGGTATAAGAGATGGCAATGTACGAGGGAGCGGCTTCGATGTCGTGAATTGATATCGAGCACTCGATATCATCTCCAGCCTCTTCCACTTGAACCTGCAGAAGACGAAAGTATGTTCCCGGATTTGGTAGAGAAGGATAAGAGAACTCTCGGTGCACAGCTGGTGAATCCATGGCTACATGTATGTCAAGATCACACCAGGAGACTCCTCTGTTCAGTGGGTTTTGGACCCAACACGTCCATACATATAGCACTTCATCAGCCTTGTGGCGTGGGCGGTGATGGAAGAATACCTGACTGGGCTGTGCATATATTGCCGCCCGTGGCTGGCCTCGCCATATGAGTTGAGTTTTTGGGCTTACCAGTAACTAGCAAGGCTGATGGAACGTCAAAGGTGAACTGTTGAAGCTGTAGGACGAATATAGAGGGATGTGTTGAGGTGCAGTCTGATGAAGTCTCGGAACTTGATTGCCAGAAGCCGGATCGGCTCGCTGTGGTCCTGCTATACCCACAACTTCCTCCATCCCAACTCTCCCATTGCACCTATATATAAATCCTCCACAACAATGAGTATACTCCGCACCACCCTCGCCGTCACAGGCTATGGCTCCTTCGCGGCCGCAATTGGCTACGTCCTCGCAACACGAAAGTCCAAAGTCTACCCCCTTCCAGCCAACGACTACCTCATGGGCACCAGCCTCTTCGCCCGCTTCAACCCTTACAACAACCCCGTCACCCGCGACGTCTGCACAAGAACAGTCCCTCTAGCACAGATAAAACCCGAGCTACTGGAGCAAGAGGGCGCTCTTGTCCAGTCCTTCTGCCGCGGCGTATGGAGCGGATGGGGCTACGCATACCAACGCCGCTACCTAGAGAAGAAGTACCGTGGCCCGGACACCGCTATCCACCTCTGGGATAACGACGCGCTACGGACTAGCAACTACGAGGTCGGGACGGTGGTGACGGATCATTTCGAGGTGTTGGCCAAGTCTGAGAACTCGATTATTGTGAGATGTGGGGACTCGCCGCGGACCCAGACAGTGCGGGAGAGTGATGGATTGTTTGAGATGGTTGCGGAGATCAAGAAGGAGGAGGGGGTTGCGGAGTTCCAGCTGAAGAGCGTGTTCTACAATGGCATTGCGCAGCCGGATAAGGAGGGTGGGAAGCTGGATGAGCCGATGGGGCCGTGGACGCAGTGGGCGCATGCACAGTATGACAAGGTGCTTATGGAGACTGCTATTCGGGAGTGCATGCGGTGATGCTTTAGATGACCGACGATTCTCTAGACGCATGAGGAGCACCGGACGCATGAAGTGCACCGGACACATGAGGTCTACTGGACTTGTGTGGAGAATGTATATTGACAAATTATGCTCAATATGCTGCCATATGGAAGGACTACGCCTCTCAATCCAGGAACCGAGCATCATCATCGAACTGCCAGCTCATCCGTGTCGCCTGGCTTTCGCTGGTATCATCTGTCCGCTTCAACACATCTACGCACGCCTCGCGTAGCTTCTGCTTCATCCCGGTGGTCATGCATTCCCAGAGCTCGTCGGCATACGCTGAGAATCCGGTGCCCCACTGCTGGTGAGAAGGGTTGGTTGGTGGCGAGGAGGTTTTCGTCTCTGGAGACGTGGTGGTGGAAGATGTGGCGCCGGATGCTCGTCGCTTATTTTCGGCAATGGCGTCGTAGTCGCTTATGATGATGGGGAGGGAGACGAAGTCGTTCAGGATGACGATCTGGCTGGCTTGGGAAGTGGCCATGATGAGGATGAAAGGAGTGTTGGACAGTCGGTGCTACTGACGGCGACAGAATTGCTCGGGCTATGCTTGAGAAGCCATCAAGATCTTTGATGCGGTCAAGAGCATTCCCAGCCGAGAGGCACAAAGAGATCCCATCGAAGGTGGCTTCCATTGCCTCACTCTGGCCGCATCCGGTGAAACCATTAACCCCGGAGGAGGCCTATGTACCTTGTGCTCGGTGTGGAGTTCCGCTTTGGGAAGACTATCACCCGTGCTGGAATGCAGACTAGCCAAATCGCACCCGGCAGTCGGTATGCGGATTATTGTTCGGCCATACCAATATCTGTCTTTGTCCGTTGACTCGGTTACAGCGTCAATGCGATTGTACCACGCCACTGTCTCCCTCGAGCCTACAACAAAGCCCACGTTGCTTGGGGAAATTTGGCAATGGGACGCACTATGCCATTCACGTGGCGGGCACCGGTATTGCTTTGATGCTCAACAATGAGATGGTAGTAGGCAATTGTAAGAACGATACTATGCCATAGTACCGACGATACTATGTCATTCACAAGGCATCGGGTGTCGAAATGCTCTTGAACCGAATTCATCTCACGACACAGACCAGACAATGCATTGTCATGTCGCAATACAGTTCTGCACCCTAACTATTAATGCCGAGCTCACGTCCTGGTGTTTCCTCTTCTCTGCACTGATCCAACACCCAAGAACCTTACAACCGCACTTCAGGCAAAGGCGGTTTTCAGCTTCTACTCCCGGCTCAGTCAACACAAACAAAACGCACAGCACTCCACACCAACAACACCAAGACACCAACACGACAATGCCGAGCGACTATCGCCACCCCGGCTCCTCGAACGCGGGCTCCTCCCGTTCACACCACACCAGCTCTTCGAGGCCACCCACTACGATGGACCAACCAATCGATTCTCGCTCGCAAGCCTCCAGAGCTCCGACTGCGTCCACTCACCGCACGCAGCGGACGCATCAACCACCCCCGGCAAGCTACGTGCCACCGGGTAGTGGAGTCTCCCGTCACAGCTCAAGTTCTCGGCGGGAGCTCCCTCCACCACCCTACCAGCCAGGCTCGCAAGGCCCAGCTGGCGGCTCTTCGGTATCCCGTCGTAGCTCGACCTCGCGTGCGTCGACACTCCGGCCAAGCGATTCTATCTCGAATGCGCCGTCAACATCCCGGAGGTACGACACACAGGTGGTCGAACCAAGTCAAGCCCAACGGTCATCTACATCCCGCCGTAGCAGCGAAGTTTCCCGCCGTGATGACCAGCAACTCGTTCGTCGTCCATCTGTCGTTGCACCGCCATCAATTGCGAGATCGTCAAGCAGGACCGCAACTCCCAGCAGAGGCGGCTATTCGCTGATCTCCGCCCCGAGCGGCAGCACCCCTCCTCCTGGCGCCGTCTACCTTGGTAGCCGAACAGTCACCGAGGAGGTCGAGATCACCATCAGGTCCCGCCGAACCTACACTGACTCGGCGCAGCCATCAGCCGGCTCCAGCTACGGCTCCAGCTACAGCTCGCGTTCAAGGCCAAGGCCTGGCGACCAAGTGCGCTCTGCAGAAACGGGAAGCGATTACACGGTCCCGGGCTCCTACGCGAGTTCAAGGACAAGGCCCGGCGATCAAGGCCGCTCAGGACGCACGACAGGCGACTGGACGGTGCTGTATGAGTTCTGAACGGTGGGTGAAGTGACGCAAGTAAGAAATGTGTAAGACACGGGATGACGGCACACCCCTGACTGTGTCTTACGCTGATTACACAAGGTCAGAGTGAAGTTACTATACATAAACAATAAAATGAGGCTCATTGGCCTTTACCAAAACTTATAATCTTTCTCCAAATCTGGACTCCAGTGTTTCTCCAACCTTGCTTCCTAATGCAATTGGAGTTTAGATTCGTGATTCGTGATGTGCGTGTACTGGTCAGGATATCTGCTGGAAAGTAGCACACTCAACCACTCGTTTTGTAAGCTGTGCTACTGAAAGCATGCTGGAAATGGTGACAGTTGATGCCGAACCTTGAGCGAGGGAAACGGATTTGGGCATCCAGATATATAGCTTGCCAATGCCCCCACTAGCAACCTCGGCAGCACTATCAAACTTCTATATCAATCGTGATTTCCCTCCTACATCTGAACTCACAAATCATCTCGGAAGCCCGAGTACAGTTGCAATAATGGTAAAAGCACGACAATGGCTTCTCAACAAGAAGCCCGAGGACATGCCCATCCTGGATGGCGATAATGCAACTTTCAGACTCGAGGAGACCGACTTGCCTGATCCAAAGGACGATGAGGTGCTTGTCAAGCTGAAGTACCTCTCAAACGACCCAGCACAGCGCGGCTGGATCAGCAAGTTCATCAACCCTGAGCGACTGTATGTCGCCCCAGTGAAGGAAGGAGCACCGATGGCTGCACGTGGCCTCGCGGAGGTGATTGAGTCCAAGTCGTCGAGCTACAAGAAGGGCGACACTGTCATTGCGAGCACTGGATGGTCTGAGTATTCTATTATTCCTGCTAAGCAATTGCAACCGGCGCCGGATCTTCCTGATGGCAAGCCAAAGACGCAGTATCTTGGAGCTCTAGGACTCACTGGACTTACGGCTTACTTTGGTCTGACCGAGGTTGTCAATACGACGAAGGACGATATCGTCGTTGTATCTGGAGCGGCCGGTGCAACGGGTATGATGGCTGTTCAGATCGCGAAGAACATTATCGGCTGTAAGAAGGTCATTGGGATGGCTGGCACCAATGAGAAGTGCAAGTGGGTGGAGAGTCTTGGTGCCGACATTTGCCTCAACTGTAGGTGCTCCCAAAACGTTCGTTCGAGCTTGAGCAATGGCTGACTCGTATGCAGACAAGAGCGACAGCTTCAAGAAGGATCTCGAGAAGGCACTACCAGGTCCAGATGGATTCGCCAATGTCTATTTCGACAACGTTGGTGGTGACATCCTCGATCTGATGCTGACTCGCATGGCAAAGTTTGGGCGCGTGTCGTGCTGTGGCGCCATCTCCAACTACAACAACTCTGCTAGTAACCTGACAGGCGTCAAGAACTGGTTTGAGATCATCTCGATGCGTCTTAAGTGCCAGGGCTTCATCGTACTCGATTGTAAGTTGTATTCGTCACTCTTAATGGCCTTTCCAAAGCTTTAGCTGATTTGTTGTGATAGACATGGACAAGTACGGTGACGCTCGCGAGGTCTTCACGAAGGCGCTCAAGGATGGCAAGCTGAAGATTGATGAGGGAGAGCACGTGGTCAAAGGCGGTTTCGAAGACATTCCGAAGACCTGGATGAAGTTGTTTAGCGGCGAGAATACTGGCAAGTTGGTGACGGCCATCGAGTAAACATATAGGTTTCTGGATCTTGGTCCAAGCAGGTTGTAATGCTGGCAAACAGATCCTCGCCAGCACATAAGCTGTAGATAGTTGGCAGAAGGTTAATTGTTCGGCTGTAATACAAACCGAATCTTACCGTCGCTCGTACCCCAACTTCGAATGCTCGTCAAAGGCGTTCGAAAAGAGAGTCGTGCGAGATGATGTCTGACATGTGCTGCTGGTCCGAGCGCCTGCTCCTTGATGTCGATCCTCGCGCTTTGAATGTGCACTTCAGCAACGACATCAACATGCCATTCCCGTTCACTTTACCAACCACAAGCTCCGTCTTGCTCTCCGACTCGTTCTCATCAGTAACACATCCATCGCTGCCATTGCAGGTGACGACGAAGCGTTCTGTGCTCAAAGATGCCCTAAAGAAGCACAAGCGTTTGGCCGCTCAGTCTCGGTCTAGCCATCTTTCGATCGTACAGGAAGCTTTGACAAGCTATATCCCCTATCTACTTACTCTCAAAACTGCGAGTAGCTATCGTGATGTCGGCACCGAGCGAGTCGATGTCGAGATTATCAAGCCGCTGGAAGTGGAATGGCGGACTACTCTCACAGCAGCTCTGCCAGGACGTGAAGCACCTAGGCCTAAGTTGACTGGAATACATCACGAAGTCGCGTTCACGTTCTCTACTTTGGCTCATACGCATGTTCTACTTGTAAGCAATCTCCTGTGAATTTCATCCTCCAGCATCGAACATATACTGTATCGAAGCAACAGTCGTCCAATCGACGATATTCTGTTACCTGTCTCGCTAACATTCGCCCTGTGCCACTAGGCCCGCTCACAGCTGGGTCTGTTGTATGGCTCAGCTTCGTTGTCTCCGGACCAACGAACGTCGACTCTTGCGGCGGCGATGAAGCACTTGCTTGAAGCTCATAGCATACTCAAGTACTTGCTTTCGGTGCCCTCTGTCTCTGCAGCAAGAGATGCGCCAATGGACATCCAGCCGTCAACTGTCTCAGCTCTGGCATCGCTAGCTCTTGCCGAAGCTACCCTGGTAGTGGTGTCCAAGGACGATCCCTATGCTGCAGCTGTGGCGGAAGACCGGGATGAAACCAACCGTGACTGGATGTTCAAAGCACCGACGATTCCCAAGGTCCGCGCTCATCTGTTCGCTCGTATTTGCTTAGCTGCAGCAGAGCACGCCAGTCAAGCGTGCGGGCTGTTGACTGGCAATGCCACCGGCAAGGTCGACGAAGATGTGGTCAAATATGCCAACGATCTTCGCCGAACAGCCAGAGCTAAAGCCGTGCGCTTCCTAGCCATTGATACCGAGCTTTCTGGCAAGACCGGAGAGGCGCTAGCCTGGCTGAGAGGTGCGAAAAAAGAACTCGGCCTGGCGAGTGAGCTCGAGGACGGCAAACGCAAAGGCTTTCGTGGTCTCAAGCAAAGCTGGCAGGAGAAGCGCGAAGACCGTAAGATCGAGAAGGGAGGCGAGTGGGGCATGGACGCCGGACGATTCGAGGAAGCGCGAGTGGTCGAGATGCTCGAAGCGAAGTGGGACCGTGAGAACAGCACTATCAACGTGCAGACGGTACCTCCTTTCGAGCCACTGCTTGCCCGTCTACCGACTGGTCGTGAGTACCACAGTCCTCAGCCTTATGAGCCCCCAACTATCGATCCGTACACGCTCACGCAGCTACGTGCGCCTCCGGACCCAGAGGACCTCGCTTTTCGTGGTGATGAAGAGGACAGCGGTGGCGAAGACGGCTATGGCAGAAGCAATCCGCCAGGTGCCTTCCCGGGAGCTGGTACCGACTATGGGCGAAGCGCAACCAGCAACAGCTATTATTGACCGAAGCTCAAACGATCAAAGCTCATTTTTCGTGTACTCAGCATGCGACTCGGGCCGTGGCTTGCAGATACACAACGCGGGCCCTCTCGTACCGCAGTCGTCGTCATCATCATAAGGGTCACGAGGACCCACGGCTTCCTCTTCAGGAAGACAGATATCGTACATGTATTCCTGCAGTCGGCAGGGTCAGCGATGTTTACTATTGCGGCCTCGTTTCGATCTCGTCGTACCGGACACTCGCCAGTACAGTCTGTGTGCGACTTGCAAGGCCAAAATACTTCCTGATCCCATTGGGCCCAAGGCAACAGTTTCCCAGCCTTGACCCAGTCCGCTTCGAAGCGATAGTCGTCGCCCATTCGACTCTTATCGAGCTTTCTGCCATTCGCAGAGTGAAGCAGATACAAGCTGCACAAGAGGAACCAGATCAATGCTTTCATGATTGAGGAGCAGGGTAATTGACAGGTGCAAGGGAAAGGTCGAACACAAAGTTGACAGACTCGTCACCTCACATGCAAAGTGGCATGTTCGAACATACGGATCATGTATACATTGTCTTCAAACCATTGAAACCAAGGGATTTAACACATCTCGATGATACCAGAAACCGATCTGGAGACGTGTCCAGAGAAGGGAAGACTGAAACCCCGCCAATTCGTGTTCTGTTGGATCAAGGATCTTTGTCTCGTTGTGCGCGGTCGTCAATCAATTCTATCGCGGATCAGAGCTCACACCGCGGACCAGTTGTGACTTTTGTTCGTCTTATGAAGGAAGGTAAGGTATTCTTGCTTCCAGTCTTTTCGAATCGAACATTGATGAACTTGCTGCCTTCCTGCCCTAGATCTATTCTCAGCCTTTCTTGATTGACCCACTTTAAATTAGTGATGATTCCAGGCCCAAAGTCTGTTCACAACGGCAGCAGCCTATACCCCGAGGTTCCTCGATCCGCCAACCACTTCGACCATGCAAGCATAGTAGCTCTACTGTGCGCTGGTATGGCCGAGTCGAAGGGTCACCTAGGTACTTGTGCTTGTTAGCCTTTGCACTGCGTCTACTTCTACCCTTGTGCCGCGAAATCTGGTGGAGTCTACTTACCTTACCTCGAGTAACAGCTGCGTAGAGGTACATAGCTGTACAGCTTGTACAGAATTGCAGGACCATGCGGTGAGTTGTAGCAGTCTTTCGGGATCCTGGCACTCAGTGTTTCGTCTTTTACTACCACGCTCAGGCCTGTTCATATCGTGGTCTGTCGTTGCAGTCATCATGCGCGATCACACTTTGGTACTCCCGGCGACTGCTGGCAATTCGGTCCCCGGTCATCATGCTGCCTGCAAAAATCAAGTGACCCGCAAGTTCTTCGAGCACTCGAACGCCACACGTGTCAACACCGACGCCGTAATTGTCGATGCAATTCGCGCCGAGCACCCCCAGCAACAGCTGATATGCGTACCCAAGCAGAACTGCGACCTTCTTGGATATGCTGCTGCTGGTCATGCACTCTCTACAGCCATCGGCAGTGGGGTCTATCGCCACGAATGGGTTACGTATGACCCGCCTGACAGGAAGATTGACGGTGGTGTCGGCTCCTTGCAGCGTTCCGTCTTGTGTGGCAAGTATCTACTTGGTTGGCATGGCATGGATTATATTATGTACTTGATCGATGGCCGAGATGGGACGGAGCCTTACCCACAGGTGACCATGCAGTATATCCTATCCGAGACAGTCGATTCATCAGAGGAACTTCTCATGGCAGCCGGTTCTTGGACCAACGAGCTACACGAGGAAATCTGGGTCTTTGACCAAGGGTTTTGGGAGAAGAGTTAGGACCTTTGGAGTAGTGTGCAGGGAGCTAGTTGGGAGAATGTCATTCTCAAGCCGTCGATGAAAGAAGCAATCATTGAGGACGTCAATGACTTCTTCGACAGCAGGAGCACCTACCGGCGACTCCAGGTACCTTGGCGAAGGGGTGTGATATACTACGGCCCACCGGGAAACGGCAAGACAATATCGATCAAAGCAATGATGCATACACTATACCAGCGCGTGCCACAGGTCCCGTCGGTGAGTGGAAGATGACATCGTGGGCTCTCTGTCGTTCCACGGCGGCAAAAACAAAGTCTGACGCCCCGTACACATATGCTAACGCAAGATTTATCAGCTCTATGTCAAAACCTTTCAAGGCGGAGGTTGGGGCCCGGAAGGAAACATCAACCGGATCTTCGAGCACGCTCGACGCAACGCACCATGCTACCTAATTTTCGAGGACCTAGATTCTCTTGTCACCGACGAAGTACGGTCCTTCTTTCTGAATGCCGTAGATGGCCTCGCACAGAACGAAGGTATCCTTATGGTTGGCTCGACGAACCACCTCGATCGATTGGATCCAGGCATTGCCAAGCGTCCAAGCAGATTCGATCGCAAATACCTCTTTCCAAATCCGGATATGGCACAGCGTATCGCATATATGCAGTTCTGGCAGCGTAAGTTGATTGATTCGGAAGTTGCATTCCCCGACGAAATTTGTCCAGCTGTCGCCAAAATCACCAAGGATTTCTCGTTCGCCTATCTTCAGGAGGCGATCATGTCCGCTCTGCTTGCGATTGCCAGGAAGAAGACGCGCATCGTGGGTGACACATCCACTGAAGTGCCTGATCTTGACCAATATGTCCTCTGGCGTGAAATACGGAAGCAGGTGGCCTTGTTGAGAGAACAGCTAGACCAGAATGGCAGCGGCAGCGAAACGTAAGGTAGTTCTGCCTGTCTGAACCATTCGTTGCAGGCTGCCTTCGCTTTCTGTTGTGTTGCCGATCGGAGACAGGAGGGGGTGAGAAAGCGAGTTTGAGGAGCAAGCTGGTAGGGATGAGAGCGGCTGTATACACTGCCTTAGGAAGACGGTGCAGAACCGGAGTGGATCCCAGACATAACGATGCGCCCGTCGATGTTCAGTCAAACAAGCCGTAGGCACTGCTCTCATTGAATCGAGTCTCCGCAGGCCTGACCGTTATGATTCTTATCACACTGGCTTCGCCGATCCTTTGGCAACCGTTGGCTCTGCCTTCTGTCCCATGAAAGTGAAGTCCTCCGCCTCGTTTTACGTCTTATGTGTCGCAAAAGTAAAACAACAGGCTCTTGGGGGTGCCAGAAACCAAAAGACTTCCGAAAGAGGCTGTGCGCATTGCAGTAGGGCCTTTCTCTGAGTGCTTCGAGAACCTGCAACCCTCCTCATGTGCACCAAAAATGCAAAAACGTACAGCAGCCGGTATTCCCACGTGGTCACCCACCGTAGTACTAATCAGCCGGTTGCGAGCTTGAGTTCAGCTGAGCGAACGGGAAGCTCTATATTCTCGCACTTATGACCGTACGTGCTTGTGTCGGAAAGGCGCGCAATATGAACGTTCGTCCTTGAGCCGCACGCATCTCAGAAACGGAGTCGAAGGGGGTGGCGCCAACGTGGAAATGGAGGTCTCCTCGTCATCCAGGGACTGGGAGTTTTGAGTGTCCACCCTCGGAGAAACCATGGTTTACCGTGAACAAGAGGGATGCAAAGCTTCGGCAGTAAGGAGGTGTCGTGCTTCTTCGTCCTTCAGGAAGTCGAGAAGCAAAAGAGGAGTCGAGCTCGTAAGATCCTATGCGGCGCATGTCGACCGGCTGTTTTCGAAGGACATGCCATGCTGAAATTCGATGATGAGACCTCCATTGAGTGTCATGACGTGAGGTATACAAGAAAGCATAGTGCAGTACGAGAATGGAGAAGGTGAGATGTTTGAAGTGAAGTGATGAGGTGGAATGATGAGGTGAGGTGAGGTCAGAGTAAGACATGAAGTCAAGTCGAAGCAATCACGACGAAGGCAACCACCATCGCACACACATCAACAAGTGGCACTGCGAGACAAACTTCTCGACTCCCGGCGCATCAAGCCTTGCAAATCGAACATAGTAATACCGCTCGTATATAATTAGATTCAGTGTCCTCACCAGCATCTACGTGCTTCCAACCCAGAGCACCTCCCCTCGAGATCCCTCGACGCCGGTACCAGCCCTCACGCTTCGAACGCTCACACACATCAAGCCCTAGCATCTACCTCTCCTTCCCC
>JAABUL010000065.1_pt1 | contig 188247 bp, 180 predicted proteins | sample 5559151 | NCBI WGS metagenome assembly JAABUL01 (sample SAMN10711876, study PRJNA513368) | rock metagenome | isolation source: Antarctica rocks | place: Antarctica: Victoria Land, Pudding Butte sud | reverse complement strand
CCGGGTCGGTGGGTCCATTTGTTCTACAAAATTCCCCCCCCCCCCCCGGCGGGGTCATGGAGCTAGCATCTTGCAGTGTACCCTCACGTACTTCAAACACAAGGCGGATGCTAGCGCCAAAGTTGGACACGTAGGTTGTATCGTTGTTTCATAATTGTAGCAGTTTGCGTGGCCTATTGAAGCAGCTGGATATCGCTCGCGCACCTTTACAGCGCGGAAACTACGCCGATCTAACTATTGGATGTATAACGTACACTTTTGCTAGCCTTGCATGTCGCTAGGCTACTCATCTGAGATGTGAACCCACGCCGCCAACAACAAAATTGCACGCCAGGTGAATGAACCGTGACAGGTCAAACTAACAGAGCCAGAGACATCACCACCATTCCGTCACCGTCACGTCCCCGCGACTTCTTACAGCATCGGCGTCGTCTCCTCGCTGGATGGAGAGATGACGGCGCGGCGGCGATGCTAGACGAAGAGAACGGCAGTGTGGAAAAGGTTTCTGACGAGGACGTCTTAAATTCGCATCAGGACCAGTGTCCGTGAGACGCAAGACGGAATTTCTGATGGATCGACAGCAGAAATTGCGGTCGGGCAAAGATATTTTTCGTGACATCATGGGTCGGATTAAATGAGCTCGGAATCCATATTTGCATGACATGGTGGATTCAGCGAACAGGCGAGAAAGAACGATGTTTTGCAAGTTTAAATGCTTTCTTTGGGATCTTCTCCAACGATCACAAGGGCGCCAAAGCGCTCCGAGGTACTTCGAGTGTACGAGCGAGTGAGCGCATTCCTGCAACATGTTGAAAGTCCGAGCTGTGAAGAAGGATTCACCTCGGGCCGATGCAGTGCGGTTGGCCTTCTTCGACAGATGGGGGAACAAGTGATCTCGGGTGTTACGATTTAGTATCCTTGGCAGCATTGACGGGAGAGTGACTGTGTAAGTTATGACGATGGTTCCAGGTCGAGGCCAGCATGCTGAGATTTATTAGGATTGGAGGAAAATCAGTCAGTTTCTGGCGATGTCCTAAGCAAAATTCTCACGTTTCCAGAAATACACCTGCGAGAATGCGCCTCACTTTGCTGTCACCCATTTCAGTAGCATAGGGTTTGATGAGATGTATTGTAAAAAGGTTGCAACAGAGTCGGCTTCTCAACATCTCAATCAACATTCTCTGCGATAACTACAATCCAACCCTCAGCTGCGATGCATCCCAACGTCGTGTCAAAGTGGGCTCTGTCTCTGTTAGCATTGACAGAGTACTACCATCTTTACATACCCTATACACCTGCTCGAAAGTATTCATGAAATGGCGGGCTTGCTCTTCATTGTCTTATCATCTTGACATGATCATCCTCGGATCTATGGTGTCGGGTATTGACGGGGGTCCCAGCGTAGCCTCCCCTGGATCTGTTGCAATGGGCATTCCGCAGCCGACGCCCAATGGTGTAGGGGTTATGAGTTGAGGAGCAACCTGAGACGTCTCTGTTGGCAGTGCGGTATGTTGGAACAGGATCTCCATTATACTTTTGGCTTTCTCCAGCGTAGCTGCAAAAAGTGGTTTGCGACCTTTAATGGCCTGAAGAAGATGCGTAAAATCATCCTTCGGCATTTTGTGCACGCTACGTTGTCAGCATCATTTCTCCATCTTCGGATAGACTGCAACAAGACCTTACTAATCGTTGGTCATCATGGGAGGGACAAGTAGCAAGCCAGCGTATTCAAAACGATTGATCAACTCTGCCCATGGCTTTCCCCAGCTTCTCCAGTTGCTTATGGCATGAAAGAGCTGCTGTCTACTCTTCCTCGATTGTCCAATGCCTAGATCGACGAAGCGCTGCTTCACAACAGAGTTCGTCCTGCCCCGATCGGGAGTCAATGGAATGCCTTTGGCTTTGTGTATGCTCTCTGTCCAGCTGATGAATTCCGAAGGGTACCTTTGTGCATACTCGTATGCTTGGTAAAAGTGTGCCAAGTCAAACCGGTTTTGGACTTGCAACAGCTTCTCCGCCGATTCGTTGTCTTCGAGGGTTTTAACAATACTCGACACGGCCTGGAAGAACTCGACGTGATCTGGGCAGAAGAGGAGTTTAGAAGAAAGGCCTATCATCGATGTTATACGGGCCGACTCCCCCGCATTAGTCACGATAGTTCCGTAAATCTTTAGGTCGCTGTCCGCTCCGAATGTCTCCACTACCTGCTCAAAGGTCTCTGCCAATCTCTTGCTGTCCTCGGCTGCATTGTGCTTGCGCTTCTTTCTCAGCATACCTGGGCTGTGTGAAGTTTCGCTCCGCATTGGCGATTGCGACCCGTCATCAGACCTGTCCTCAAAGGCATTTCCGCGGGCTGTTCCTTCCCGCAGGGCTGCTTGCCGACGCTTCGTAACTCTTGTTTCAGGTGTGTGGGAGGAACTCGTGGCACTTGGAAGCAAGACAACCTACCTGCGCTACCAGATTCGGCAACATCGTCTTCCGGGGTCTTCGGCGCTCCTGCTCCGGCTCGGGCATTCTTTGTAGCACGTTTGCTCCGGACGAATTCGGAAGGAGATGGCAGCTCGTCCTCAGACTCGGGAGAAATCGCCAGCTCAACGCCGTTTTCTTCCGCCTTCGATAAACCTGAAGTCACGAGGCGAGGAGGCTGACGACCTTTTTGGGATGCCTGCATTGATCGCAGAATGTCGGCGCTCCATGTTCCGCAGGCTTCTGCGAGTTCCTGTCCCAGGTTGACGAGCATGTGGACGACATGTCTTGAAGCATGAATTGCTGCCGCGTCAAGCTTCAAAGCCTCAGTCAACAGATCCCACGGTACTGACATTACCCGAACCGCTTCCTCAAGCAAGGCCATCAGGTACTGAATCCGGCCGCAATGAACCTTTGGTCCCTGCCACTGGTAGTAGGGAACAGCTTGGCCGAGTTCTTGCTGCACAAAGTCTGCCAGTTCCTGCTGTTTTCGGGAATTCTCGTGTTGAGGCAAGAGATCGTGATTCGGCAATATGTCTGCAGCCAGTCGTAGCGAGATGACGACCAGTCGAACAGCGACTGGGATCATCATCAATGGTTGCAGCTCAGCCATCACGGCATCTAGTGCAGGCTTCAGGAAGGCCGATGTACTAAGGCACTGATTCGAAGAGATTGCCTTCAGAACCTCCGGATGTTCGTCCAAGACGCCAAGCTCGCAAGAGTTCGAGAATCGAAACTTTCCCGTCACGAAATGAAGCATGACTTGAGAGGTAGCATCGTTTTCTTGTGGTCGGTCCGGTGTCTGCCTTGGCTCGGCGATCGCATTGCTCGATTCAGCATTGGTATTGGAGTCGGGGAATGTCTTCGATGGCGGGTCAGGCACAGCGTTCTCGTAGGCGTCGGCAACACTCTCAGGTACTTCGTCAGAAATTGCGTCGAGGAAGAAAGAATCACATGTAGTGGCCATTGTATGCGGATATAGTTTGGCGATTGATAAGGCTGGATGGAGGGTTGCTGGAAAGGTCAAGCTGGTAGAAGAGAAGAGTTGGGAAAGGGAAAATCAGGAAGGCCGCAGGATCAGTCCTATGTGTAGACCACCGTCAGCGCGGAGCGACATCGTTCGATGCCCCTGCACAGCCGCACCTCCCTGTCCGGTTGTATAGACGTCACTGGCATTCACTCAATGCGCAGCCAGCGCCAGCGGTGTTTCTGTTTTTCGATTGTCTCAGGATGAAGATGGTAGAAGGCTCAGAGCTACCGCCACCAAACACTCATCACCAATTGGATTCCATCTAAGCCACCATTGCAGTCCCAGCGGCCTCGGATAGCAAAGTCCGTCACCCAACGACTGCCCATCACCAATGATGCGGTTGTGAAAGAGTGGCTAGGCAGCTGCGTCCTGTATACGTTGGCCCAGATGGACTCGACAACGTCTCAGCGCAATGGCAGTGTCTCCAACCGCAGAGCACCCAACATATTGCGGGCTGAGCTGCGGATCGTGCGATGGGCGTTGACTTGCTCCGCTCCACGCCGCACCGCACCGGGATTATTGAAGGGCGTAGAGATCATTGGCTGCGAGCCACACGCATCATATGGCGGACATCCAGCACGTTACGGATGTGGCTTGCAGAATCGGAGGATTCCTGGGCACTGCGGCAGAGCACACTCCGATTGCGGGAGGCTGAGCGGGCATTGCCTGCTGGCGGCACGGAGGTCGTTGATCGTCGGAGGCGAAGCAAGTATTGGCTGTGAGCAACGTGTGCGTCTCATGGCGGTGCATCCAACACGTAGCCGTGTGCAAGACAAAGGCGCCGGAGCGGGTGCTACCCACGGCATACTAACCTCCTCCTTCCTCCCACCAGCCAAGATCCGTGAAATATCCCCCCATATCTTTGCCGAACAGTCTTCTACCGCACGTATACTCATCGACGAATCGACAGCCACTAGCAACACGCGTCCCAACGCCTGGCTCTAACCCCTCTCCGACAGCCTAACCAATTTCCGAAGCTCCAAATTGCCTCGACCGAGATGTACACAGATTCCACTAAATTGGATGAGATGGAGTTCGTCGTTGACCGCATTCTCGAACTGAAAGTGAGGAGTGAAGGACTTCCGGTGATATGCCAAGTCCGCTGGGCCCAGACCATGATCCCGCTATCACAGTTGGGGATGATCAATGGGACTGATAACTTCGATATGTTACTGAGTGGTGCCAACATTACGCCTGATGGAGATCATGTCCGAATTGATTGGAAAGACTCATGGGCGGATGTCTCCATGACCGATTGCGATGAGCTGATTGATGACTTCTGGGAATTCTTTTAATCCGACAGGTGAAACCGTCCTACTCTCGAGCTTCATTACTGTTGTGCTGACTTCCAACAGTCCTCTTGGTTGACTGGATGTGGAGAGAACCATTGTTGACATGACCTGGGTTGGAAAGACAGGGGTTTGGCTGTTCTTCCCACGGTGGACAAGGGAGCGGGAGATTTTGTTGGGATCTGGAAGCTTCGTAGCTCAGGTGTTCATTTAGCCGGAGATAGTCGTTCTCGTGTACATGAATTGATTGCACCTGTTTAGGTTCAAAGTGATGGGCATACAGAAGGGGGAACCGAGGTGAGGTTTCTTAGAGGACAGATCCAAGGATCGGCACGAGCCTAGCGGCCATGCCCAGCCTAAACGCGCTGACAAGACTGCACCATGTCCATCTACTGAGGGGAAGCCGACTAGAAGACCGCAAGGGCTGAAAGTATTTGTGGGCTTCAGTTGAATATGGAGAGTTTGGGAACTGCCATCTGCCGGACTTACGACTTGGGGATCTGAGATCTGATTCTTGCGATTCCCAACTTGGAACGATCACCACCCTGCCCCTGATGCCCGCCTGATGGGCCGGCACGAGTTCATGGGATCGCACGAAGGCCGCAACCTGGAGATACACGTGCGGACGTATGTCTGAGCAACGTGTAGGAGGGCACTCAGCCCGTGCGGGCAACCAGTGAGGTACCCTCACCCGCTTGGCTCTGTAAGCGCCCGGTACGCGCCGCCTACGGACGTCCAGCCCATGCGGTCCTCTCGCCTTGGGTGGCTCGGCCGGTCACTTCGGAGTCGTCACCTATCAAAGAAGTCCTCGGGGGCGTCTAGCCCGCGCGGGCATCAATCCCATGAGGTCCTTCCAACCGTGGCCTACACGCGCCCGCGTGGAGCGCTTCCGAATCTTCCTTCCTACACGGAGTTTCTAAACTCGTGGGCTTTGAGCCCGTGTGGACATCAGGCCCGTAAGGTCCTCTCGCCCTTGCCTCCATGAGCCGCGCGCCACGGCCGGACGCAAATATTATTCATTGTTGTAACTGTAATTGTGGTTGGATACGCGCAGAGGAGTTGCAGCACTATGGAGCTGGCGCCTAGAAAGCCTGTTACTGTTGAGTAACCGACGGACGGGACGGCAAGCCGGCGTGATGAAACGCGAGCATAGCCTATCTTTAGCCAGCACACACAGGATGACGGGGTGGATCCGCAGAACACCATCCAGTCATTAGCCGCTCCTTTTCGCAGCGGTTGGATTAGTTGCAACAGTCCTTACATCGTTAACTCCTACTAGCGCTGCCATGTTTCCAGGACATTGGTTGGCATGGTGCCCAGGAACCCGTAACGATTGCCGTAGTTCTAAAATTGGCCGAGATGCTCTGGATCTCGACGTAAGGCTTGTCACCGATCCTAAACGGTCACAAACGATGGCGTTTGTGAACGTTAGAGTGGCCTTGGAGAGACGGGAAAGTAATTGTGAGGATACGAAGCAACGCAAAGTAGAGTGCTTCGATGGAATCAAAAACATTTGAGAGTTTGGACTGAGATGTGATAAGTCAATTCGAATGGACGTACCATAGGAGAGCACCGGTCCATGCGACAAGCGCGCACTTGTTCACGATGAAGATGCGGTGAGCCCCTCCGCGTGGGGTAGACACCGTCCGCGTGGGGTAGACACAGTCCGCCAGCTACAGGCAAATGTCCTGCAATTCCTCCACAACCTATTCCTGTTCGATACCATAGAATCGTTCCAGGATCCGTTATCTGCCGGCTGTAAACCACATGAAAACTACCATTTGAACGGTCTGGGGAGATTGTATGTCCCGGTTCGAAGAGTCTCGAGGTATTCTGAAGTGCTCTGCTTTTCACGTTGAGCAGTGGGGATGAGACGAGCGCGGTCTTGTCGCTCGCTCAGCTCAGCCTCTATCTGGTGGTCTTACAACGTTTTGCCGACAAGGCCCGGGTGGCCGCGCTATCCTCTTCCAACTGGACCAATCGTCGTCTTCGAAATCCTGGGATGTCCTTATCTTGAGGATGGTGTCTGGTATTGTAATCGACTTCCTTGAGCGCTTCGCAGCGACATGAGTGTCGGGAGGACTTAGAGTCCGATTTCCTCCAATCGACCTTGCAAGGAAGACGTAGCTCGTCATCCTCCTCGGAGTCAGAAATGTACATCGGATCATCTCGCCATGATCGTTAGGCAGCGTAGATTATGACTTCCTCTCATTTGGACCTACCTGCTCCGTTGCCAGGCTTGACAAATTTGTCATCTGCTGCATTCGAGACCTGTGCTGCGACCCCGGTTGAGGTCCCGGCTGAGATCTGACGAGCTCTCGGCCTTGGATGCCCTCGAATGAATGTGGATGGAGAAGGACGCTCCTCCTCGGAATCTGGATAGGGCTGTATACCTTCCTCTTTCGGCGCCCAGACCGACAGCAAAGTTTCCGCGGCCCACACACCGCAGACATCTGCTGCACTGTGACCGAGATGGAAGATCGAATCGGCCACGCGTCCCAAAGCACGATTGGACGCTTCATCCATCTTCACGGCCGCGGTCAGAGACCTAGCGGTCACTGCCAAGACCCGAATAGTCTCTTCCAGCAATGACATCAAATACTGCACCCGACCATGGTAATTCCTTGGTCCTTGCCATGGATAGTACGGGACTACCTGTTCGAGTTTGTGGCGGATCGTGTCTGACAGCCTGTTGGTCATCTCCGCGGACGCCCTCGTCTTGACGCGTGGCATGATCGGTTGGCAATATCTCGGCAACCAGCCGTGACGTGATGGCAGTCAGTCGAACAGCCACCTGCACCATCATCGATGGTCGCAGCTCAGCCATCACTACATGTAGGGCGGGATAGAGGAAGGCTGATGTGCTGAGGCACTGTTTCGAGGTGATTGTCTCCAGAGCTTCCGGATGCTCATTTAGGACGCCGAGCTCGCACGAGTCCTCGAATCGGTGTTCTCCAATAACAAAGATGAGCATGGCTTGGGGAGGCGCGTTGTGTTCCTGCGGTGCGTGCGGCGTCTGCGTCGAATCGACGATTGCGTTGCTCAATCCGAAGTCGGTGTCTGGCAGATTCGTGGATGTTATGTCGAGTGAGTCAAATATGTCCTGGGAGCCTTCGGCAAGACTCTAAGCAGCTTCAACGGAGGTCACATTAGGTGGGAAAGAATCATCTGCAGTGTCCATTGGACCCGGAGGTATTCCGCGGCCTGTGAGTGTGGTGGATTGGATGGGGCCAGAGGTGTGTGAAGACAAGGGGTTTGGTGGAAACGAAATTTGCAAGACTGGGTCCTCAGTCTTATATGAACGAAGCATGCGGCACAGTGTAACACCGGTTGATGTTCTTGCACAGTCGTATGCTCGCTAGTTCGATTCGTGACGTGTACCCAATCGTCTATTGATGGCCATCGTGGGCAGGCGGTGCAAGGCCGAATGTTCTAGTTCAGGCCCGTTTCAGAGTTGGCACGTTGGATTCTGGAGAGCTGCTTTCTTCTAGTGCCTCCGGCCAACGAAGTGCGTTGCTGAGCTGGCGTTGACACTTACGCCTTGTTGGATGGCGAAGCAACCGACTTTTCATGACCAACGATCATCCCGGACAAACCGCCAAGTGTCTCAATCGACGGTGGGAGGTGCCTGGGCTCAGACCAGCAGGCTGAGAGCAGGAGGCACTGCCACAGTTGTTCGGTACGTCTACGAGCGTCTGGTATGCCTCAGAGCCTTCAATCTCAAGGCGTAATATTGTTCGATTGGGGGCTCGAGAGCCAGAAATGGAAACGCCGGTGAATTCCGAATATACACAAGATCGCCCAAACCTTCTCCAACCGACTCGCTATGTTAGCAGTGGAAGACGAAATCGGTATCGTATGCGCTCGCATCAGTGTTGCTCCATAACAAGTATGTGTCCGTGGAACGACAAATCCGTTGACCTTTGAAATCCATGTGACTTTGGTTTCGGATTTGCCGGAAGTGGATACCGTAGGAAAGGCAGCCGTGCTGCGCTCTTCGAATCGAGCTAAGTATTGGTCGTCCGCGCCCTGGGTCATTTCTTTCGTTTCGCTGAGCTGCTTGTGCCGACGCTTGACGGCGACTGGTGTCAAAGTAGGGAAATAGTTGACAAGATCTTCCCACCTCAGCTGTGCCACGTTGCGGAGGTGAAGCAGATACTCGTCGAGCTCTGTTGTCCAGAGGGCTTGCGCCACTGAATCGCGATTGTTACGAATGCCGCCCGCCTGGTCGAACCAGGCCTGATAGGTGCGTGACCTGTGGTGGCCATCTCGACACGTATAACTCTGTACATTCGGCAAGCACTTAGCAAGCGCGAACTGCGGTGGTCCGGTAGTGGTCGCCAGCACATGTACTGTGTTCGACTGAGGAGATGCTGGACGAGGCGACGCACTCTCCCCGCCCTGCGTCGGCTGCTCATACGATTCGATGTTACAGCCCGTGACGCCGCTGTGTGTAGGTGTCGGGTGGGATGAAGTTGAGGACGCCGAGGCCGTTTTGTGAAGAAGTGCGCTTCCCAGTTCTTCCACAGGCGTATCGACGTCAACAGGAACGATCATGTCGACCTCGTGAGCGAAGGCGCTGCTCTGCGCAGAATCCATCGCTTGTGAGGAGTCACTCCCCAGCTCCGTGTCTGTCATGAGTCCAGGAGAAGTTGAGCCAAGAGCGATAGGAGACGATGCGCTCGATGTGAAAGCATCAAGACACCGGGTCATCCCTTGGCAATCAATTTCAACTGGGCCGGTAGGATGAGCGCTAGGTTGTCCGAGGTTCTGCTGAATTCCATCATCCTGCACTCGGCAGTCCTCTAGAGTGCCTGACTGCGACCTTCTTGCAGCTAACAAGTACATGTCGTCACCCATCTCCGCGGCCCTCCACAGTTCGTCCACTGTTGCATCTAGCGACGAAGACTCTCTTCGGGGCTTATTGTGCGGTATACTTCTCCATTCCGTGGACGCTGCCTTCTTCTGCTGGCATCTCTTGCGTTCCCTCTCCTTGATTGCTTTGTACGAGTCCGATGTGAAGGAGCGTACCTGTAGTGGCGGTAGACAGTCGTTGTGAGGCTTCGTAGACCACATGATTTGGAAGGTCTCGTGTTGGCTCTTCTGCCAAGCCATCTCGAAATCTGGCGTGCGTCGACCGCTGGATTCGTGAAAGGAGTTTCGGATCGACGATAGTAGCGAAGGCCGAGTCTCCGGGCGCCGAATCGATTCGAAAGGCTGGGTGAAACGTTGAGTCCGTTTCGACGATGGAAGCAGCTCAAATAATGAAGTTTGGGCTTTCGTCCTCACGAGCCTTAAGTACCGCATTGATCGGGCGATGCAGAAATAGCGATCACGCCCAGAGTCGGCTGATGTCTGATCAACTCGACGCGCCCAGCCCTCGTCCTGCCGATGCCTGGTCGGTGGAGTAGTCGCGACGTATGGCACAAGGTCACCCTGGCGGTAAACCGGCTTTATCGTCCGGAATAACCGGCGCGGGGAGGCTGTGTGGCCGCGCGGAGAACACCACTGGCCAAGAGAACGTCTCCACTGACGGTTCAGGGAGAAGGCGTGATTTCACGATAAGGCATGCTTGTTGGGCTCTCCAACGCATGCAGGTCGTCGTGTCAGTACCGCCTTAAAATTCCAATAATACCCAACCCTGGCTATCCCTTGCAGGCATGTACGTCTGAGGCCAATGGCACCTTGAGGGCCGGGTTTCACCGAGGGGGTTGTGCCGCGCCGCATCTTCGTTGGACTTGGAGCGAATGCAGCTACTCGTCTTGTGGGGCTTGGAGGCGTCGCCAGTTCATCCATCCGGCAAGTGACTAGCTACAGTGGTATCACCTCCGGCGGTGTAGGCATATGCAGAGTTCAGCTCAGGCAGCAAAAACCTGAGGCCTGTCCTAGACGATGGTGCAGCAGGCTTTGGGGGCAGGAATGCGACCAATGCAGTATCCCCGATGAGGAAAGCATGCTCCGACCACGCGCGAGGCGCAGGGCGTCCTTGGGACGACACGTCCGATCCAATCGCCGACGACCAACATCCAATGTGATACGGTGGCTTCAGTCATCACACTTCCGACTGGCAATAGGCTCGGCGGTTTCCCTCAAAACAGCTATCGTCCGACATCGACAGCGCTCGGTCCCAGTCACGAGACTGCTGTACCAAAGCGCGCCATGCAGCACTGCCTCTACTAGCTCGTCGGTGTGTTCGTGTCCGAGCGAGGGTTGTTGCAAGATGTGTGGTCGCACCGCGGCTGGAGCAGCGTCAATTTTTGCGTCGATTGCGTCGGCACCAAAGCTGCGGCCTGGATCTGCAGGCGCATGACCAAGCTCAACTCGGTTCCACCGAAGCTAGTGCGACTTTTCTGGCGAGGCTGTCGGGAGGCGATGAGTGTCGTCGAAGGAGTGGCCGACGGACGTGCCTGCTCAAGTCAGTGATGGAACAATCGAATCGGCCGTAGACAGAGGGTTCACCTGATTCAAGGCATTGGAAGGGCCCGGTGGTGGGCTACCGCTCATCACGAGGTTGCGAAACCACGTATACGCGCAGACGCAGGACGAAGTAGAGAGAAGGGTGCTCGAATTCAGAGATTTGGGAAAGAGAAAGAAGACGTGAGGCGGAGCGGTTTATGAAGTTGTGCACAACTCTGCCGCACGGGCCACCAACGCTGCGCCCATTTCCCGACGCAGATGCGTCTATTTCCTGTAACGGAAACGCGGTCTGGCTGACAACGACAACAACACCTATGAGCTGTACAGCAAACATAAGGACGTTCGAGTATATCTACTGGAGTACTGGAGTACGTTGCGGAGCGGATATGTCGCTGTAGTAGCTCTGCGCGTCTCGTTCCACGCACTTTCTTCTTTGCTCCTCAACGCGCAAAACACATATGAGCGAGGTCCATACATCTTCTGTCATAACGGGAGTCACATCCATGGATGGACGAATAATACCCACGAGATGCTGTTCCGACCCTCCCGCCATATCTTCAGGTCCCGCCTGCTCCGACTGGCGATCTTGATCTTCCTCATCTGGACATTTCTCGAAGCATTCTATATCCATCGCAATCTGACCGCCACCAACAACTCTCAACCAAGGCGTGGCAACACAGAGAAAGTCTTCATAGCCGGCCTGCCATGGAACAACGAGATCATCCTCCGTACCCACCTCATCAACCAGATCCGGGACGTGGTCCACGCACTCGGGGCAGGCAACGTCTTCATCTCCATCTACGAGAATGGCTCTTATGACGGGACCAAGGACGCTCTCAGAGATCTTCACCGCGAGCTAGAGGAACTTGGCGTGCGGACACGATTTGTACTAGACGAGACAAGCCATCAAGACATCGTCAAAGCACGACCAACTTCGCCGCAGGAAGGCTGGATCAAAATTCAGCAGACGGGATTCGAGAAGTTCGATGTCCATAAAGGCGACTACGCGTTACGACGTATCCACTATCTGGCTCAATTGCGGAACAAAGCGCTTGAGCCGCTGTTTGAGCTGAGTGAGAAGGGGGAGAAGTTTGATAGAGTGCTGTTCTTGAATGATGTTGTGTTCACTGCAGACGATGTTCTGAATCTTCTGCAAACACGGGATGGCGAGTACGCGGCTGCTTGCTCGCTGGACTTTGAATCGCCACCAGCTTTCTACGATACATTCGCGTTGCGAGACAGTGAAGGATATCCCGCTTTGATGCAGACTTGGCCGTTCTTCCGCTCATCTGCTTCTCGGAATGCTGCTATGACTAACCAACCGATACCTATTCGAAGCTGTTGGAATGGTACTGCACTATTCATACCCCGAGACTATCCACTCACTGACGATATCTCCAATGTTAGGCATCGTAGCCATGACCGCCGCCGCCTTCTACAGCCCAACATACCCCCTCCGCTTCCGCGGCGTCCCCGACACCCTCGCAGCCCACCACATGGAAGGCTCCGAATGCTGCCTCATCCATGCTGACAATTCTTTTGCCCCATCGTTGGGCACGTGGATCAACCCGAACGTGCGTGTCGGCTACTGCCACGCCGACCTGCACAAACCGGAGAAAGCGAAGTTTAGGCTTGAATGGGATGTCTTCAAGGGGTTGTGTCAGATGAATTATGATGCGGTGCATCCCTCGGGGGGCAGGAGTTGGGTCGGGATGGGCAGGGTCGCGTGGGGATTGTGGGAGAATAGGGTGAGGAGGTGGGTGACTTCGGGCGAGGTGGTGAGTTCGAAGGTGGCGAAGGGGGTGAAAGCTTGGGTGGAAGAGGCAGAGGGTAGAAGAGAGCCGGGGGAGATGTGCTTGGTGGATGAGATGCATGTTATTGAGTGAGTTGTGCCTGCTCCCTCACTACAAATACGACATTGAGTATGTTGCTGACTTCTTCTAGACCGCACGGATGGCTTCACGTCTGATGACAGGGATTCCGGCGGATGAAGCATGTGAAGTCAGGTGCTGGTGCAATCAGGCGCCACAGGTGGCGCAACCGCACCTGCCAATTTGGGTAGCGTGTGACGTGCCGCTCCTTCCGCTTTCGTCCGCGGCTTTTCATGTGCGAACACGGACCTCACATGACTTCACTACTTTACCGATTGTACAGAGTTTTCCTTCGATCTTCATCACCCACTCATTTACAGACCCCCCTACTAACGACACATCATGGACCTACAAGAACAACTAAACGCCTACGCTGGGGAGCTTGTAGCTGCACACAAAGAAAGACGAGAGGCACAATCTGCGCTCCAAAGAGGACGGGAGCAGAGCATCAAGTAGGAACAAAAGTACGATGAAGAAGTCGCGCAGACAAAAGCTCTGAAGACCAGACTCACACGCCTGAAGGATGAGCTACGCAGCGCGAAAGCCCAACTTGCGGCGAACGAGGACTTGGACGAAGAAACTGGCAGCATGGTCGATGTGAAAGAAGAGCCCCTTTCAACGGCGTTGATTTCGGACGAACATACCGAGGAGTCTCTAAGCGAAGGGGAGCACGACTCTCACGTTACTACGACTTCACGCAAGAGACGTCGAAGTTCGAGTCAAGTATGATCACGAACATCCACATCCTACTACTTCGTACTAACTCTAATCTAGGAGACAGATGCGCTGCTATAGCCGTCTTCCTCGCCATCGCGAGTCCGAAGGGAGGACACCCTAGTACCAGGAGCGGCAAACGAGATCCAGCTGAGATGGTCCTCCCGCGCTATCGTTGACCTAACGGACGATTCGACGGCGTTAAAAACCGAAGAAGACGACTCGACCATCGCAGTACAGAGAACGTTACTGAGTCAGAACCTAGATGCTCCCGTATCTCTACGAATCGGCGTTCGTGTCCGGAATCCTGCCGGCCAGCCGACGATCATTCCACTTAACACTACAACAGCTACTATACCGGCGTACGTTGCGAGCGATGTGCGCGACATGGTCGTATGGATCACCCCCGAAGGCGTTATGAAGATGCAAGACGGTGTCTGCGTACGTCAGACGAAGTACGTCCGCGGGGTGTACGAGTACAAGAAAGACGGCGTCTTTAACGCCACGGTAGCCTGCAGGGCCTGCACGTTTGGCTCCGGAGGCAGAGGTGAGCGTCACCCGTGCTTGCGTCGCGCAGATGGGGTGAGGTATGATGCCATCTTGGCCCCTCTGGCAGAGGAATTCCAGAAGGCGTCGGGTACATTGTATGTGACAGATGCGGACTTGGACAGTGGTGCGATGGTTCGCTTCGAGCGGAGACCGAGGGCGAGGGTGAGGGCGAACTGTTAGTAGTAGGGAAGGTAAGCGGTGAAGATGAAGAGGAGATGTTGTGGTGGCTGAGACGCAAGCAAGGCCTGCACGTGAATACTTGAGAGGTAGTAAGGGTAGCTCGGGATGAACGACGTTGTTCAAGCAAAGCATTGCGCTCGTGGGAGCCATGACACGACGGTCTCTCCTGCAAACCAACAATTTTCGTGCTACTGTACTGCCACTTCTTTTCATCAGTAGCCTGACATACACGTGGTCTCTCTTGGTATGCATTGGCATTTCATCGTCGTCGCCGCTGTATGCACTTGGCGCCGATGTGCTTGGCAAGGCCAACGATCTTTTCCCGCACTCCTCACGAACTCAATCTGTCTTTGACTTCCGCAAAGGCGCAGACTGCCATCATCGCGGCCTTGTAAATCCTCAGCCAAGCTCTACATAAGTAGGCGAAGGTAAGTACGGTCTCGGCCATTCTCTTGATCTCTTGTGTCCGCGTCGCGTCCTTTCATTGTATATGAGCGAGGTATCGCTGGGAAGAGAATAACATTAGTAACAATGGGAAACCCGATCGATGTCGCGGGAGAAGACCACATCTTATTGAGCGACGAAGAGATTAACGCTTTCTTCGACGACATCGACACAGACAAAGATGGCTCGATCACATTTGCCGAATTGGAAGCAAAACTACAAAGCGTCCACAAGGAGCTGGCACCCGAACCGAAGAAGCACCATCTCATCCACCCGGCGCGAAGAGATCTAGAAAAAAGCGAAGGCCACAGAGGCGAAGGACTACACGCTTTCTTGTGCAGTCTACTGCCGGAGTGCCAGTCCAGCATCAATCGCAAGGACTTCGTCAAACGCGTCAAGACCTGGGAGTGCCCGGCCAGAACCAGACGGATAGCAAAGAGCAAGACAATGCAGACTCGGCGCTCGGTAAGCGTATGCCATGGCAAAGACGACTGAGAGCATACTGGGCAGTCCATGGCCCTACGTACTGCTTCATGGCGTTTGTTATCGCGCTGCAGATCGCCTTTGGGACATGGCAGCTGGTGATCTACATCATGAACCCCGTCACAAGAGCTGCGTTTGGTTGGGGAGTTGTCGCCGCGAAGGTATCGGCTGGTGTGCTGTATCCCACGCTGTTCTTCATGCTGTTGAGTATGAGCAGGCATTTCTCGACCTTCCTTCGCCGAAGTTACCTCATCAGCCGCTTCGTCAACTGGGACCTGAGCCAGGCGTTCCATATTCGGATGAGTTGTTCTTCGCGAGCTTGCACGCTATTGGACATCTCACTGGGACGTTCGTCTACGGCTCGCGTACGTCCCACCAGGAGGCTGTGGCTGTTGCCCTTGGGCCAGATGCTGTCCCACGGCCATACTCGGCCTATGTGCGCAGTCTACCAGGATGGTCAGGTCTGACCGCGCTGATTTTGTTCTGGCTGATAAGTCTAGCGAGTATGCCTTTCATACGCAAGAAGAGCTATGAGCTTTTCCAGCTGTTTCATCTCCTGATGTTTCCGATGATTGGCCTGTTGTGTGCGCACGGTACGGCTGCGTTGTTGCAGGCGCCGATGATGGGCTACTGGCTCGCATTCCACGCTCTGCTGGTGGTGTTTGAACGTTCCTGGAGGCTGATCAAGGGCTTCATGAGCATACCCGCACGAGCGAGAAGACTGGACACCAACACCATCGAACTCACCTGCAAGAATCCAAGGGGTCGTGACTGGGATTACTCCGCTGGACAGTATGTACTCCTACAGGTACCGAAGGTGTCGTGGTTGCAGTGGCATCCGTTCACCATCTCGTCTTGCCGTGGCGACATCCTGCAACTCCACATCAAGCTTGACGGCGACTGGAGCAACAAACTGGCTGAAGTTCTGCCAGAGGGGGAGAACTTCCGCGTAGGTCTCGGTGGACCTTTCGGTGCCCCTGCACAACGCTTCTACGACTACGACTACTCCATCATCGTTGGTGGCGGCATCGGCATCACGCCCTTCTCCGCCATCTTGACAGATCTGGAAGAGAACTTCCTCTCGAAGCGAGACCCATGGTCGGAACGAAGACAATCTCGCTCACTCTCCCGTCCCACCTCTCGTCGAAACAGCAAGGCGGCGTCAGACAGTGAGCCCGAGCACAACGACATAAGGGAGCTCCCACGCTGCTCCAACCCCGACCGCCGCGTGGACTTCCACTGGACAGTTCGCGAAAAGAACCAGCTTCTCTGGTTCTCTGACCTTCTCAATCGCGCTATCGAAGGCGCGTACCCTCTCGCCAAGAATGGCAACCTTGAGCTCAACATCAACACCCACATCACCGCCAAACGGAAGAACATCAGCACGCATATCTTCCGATATCTGTTAGATTCCTACCGTACGCCTGCAGCGCCTTACTCGGCTCTAACAGGGCTGAAGCACCCGTCTCATTTCGGGCGGCCAGACTTCGATGCGATCCTGGAGCAACACTTCCAGGTAGGTCAACATGAGGGGTGGAAGGGTTCTTCGAGACAGCATCGCGCACCATGCGGCGCTCTAAGACCTTCTACCCTCCGTCTCCAGGCCCGAGACACTTGCTGGCCCTTCTACCCATCACTTTAGGACATGGTAGAAGCTGGGGTACGAGAGAAGAAAGTGGGTGTATTCTACTGCGGCGTACCGGTCGTGAGTGAGATTCTGTCGGATGAGTGCCATATGTTAACCGCGAAGGCGAGGGATATGGGGTTGAAGATCAGGTATGACTTCCTGATTGAGGTATTTGGTTAGTATAGTATAGAGATCATCAACCTTCTCCACTGCCAGCAAGTCCTGTCCAACAGACCTACTGAGTTTGAAACAGCGCTTGCCTTAGTCAAATCCCAGAGAAGGATTGTGTTCGCCGAGGTGTGGGCATGTCTGACACACACACCGACTTCAACCCGCTACTTGATGTTGATCATATGTGGAGTCAACGAGGATAAGTAGGAGGACTTCACGGAGTCGCGGAGCTGGTGAGGCAGCACGAGGTATCATTCATACCGTGGAGTGGTCGCTATGAGGTTATCAAGGAGCAAAAGTACCTGAACGGCATTATGTCCTCTTGGCCTCCAACCCTGAACAAGCAAAGGATTGTCGTGAAACATTGGCAACTTCAAAGCTCTCCTCAAACTCGGCCACTCGAAAGCTACCACACGAACTGGTCTCCTCTGGCGGCCCTGACGCTAGGGGGGAGACTGTATGTTGGGCTCCATAGCAGCTCAGTCTAGGTTTCACGACTTCCTTCGAGCGTCAGAATTCCGTACTACTGTACTGGCGGTTCTTGTGCTCAAATGTGAGGCTCGAGTAATAGTGATCTGCCAGGTAGCAAACATAGACCAGTTGATGATTCTATGTCAGTCTAATTTATCGCGCAGCCATGATGTCCTTCGTCTGTTCAGCCCTTGAATTCAGTGTCCGGTGGTGCATCTATATATATCGCGCTATCGTCGGATAGTCTACTGTGTCTCCCTCGTGGGAGCTGTGGTGGATAGCCACTGGTATCTGTGAATGAATATGAGCCCCCGACCACGCCTTGAAATGCAGAAATGCCAGTCCCGAATGCAGTGTTAGAATAGAAGTCCGGAAAGTGTTTCGGAATTGTGCTCGAGCTTTTCAAAGCCACAGAGCGTCATAGGGTGCGCGATCCTGTCTTGGAGACCGCTGCTTCTCATCATTCGATGAGAGCGTCCTCGATGGCTGAGCCATTCAGCTTGTAGGTAGTGAGATCTAGCTCCTGCTTGAATGCCCGCTTTCGCTCGCGCTCGATCCCGTGGTTCACTGCGTCTAGGACGTTGTCGACGGTCGCCTTGGGAGCGAACTTCGGCTTGGTCCCCTCTTGAAATACGCCGGTCCTAACGAGAATAGAGTACCACGTATTTTCCGATGTCTGATTGAATTCGTTCGTGCCGCGGATGTCGGACTCAGGAGTATCGCCAACAAAGTAGACTGTCTCCGGTGGTGCGTCAATTCCGTGTGTATGCTTGCGCCACTGCTGCAACAGCCGGGTGGCGAACTGGAAAGTGCCAACCTGTGGCTTGCCGAACGCGGTTGTTTGTAGCTCCATGCCTGTGACTGCCTTGTACATAGCTTCCAGCGAGCAGCGGAGAGCACCCATACCCAGTCGTGTCAAGTCGTGCGATGCGGACCAGATGACATCGTTGTGCGAGAAGAACACTGGCGGACCTTCGTCAAAGGTCTCGGATCGTGAGCCAAGGTACCCGCCCTTTGACATGAGGAGATCCAAAATGATCTGCTGGTCACCAGCCCAGTCTCTGCTGTCAGCGAAGACGAAGATGGCCTCGATCTTGACCTCGGCGTAGTTCCGGACGCGCGAATTATCATGTTCGTCCTTCGTGAGCCTCCGGAAGGGCGTTGTATCTGGGTTATCCTTGATGATGTCGCCTGGGGTCACCACATCCTTGAAGCCGTAGCCTTCCGCCACCTGGCGGCACTTCTCCCCTTCTCCTCCTACCACCAAAACTGTGTTGTATTGCTCGGCCATCTCTCTCATCGGGGTGTGACCGCAAATGAACTGGCCTGGTGAGACTTCCATCTCCAGCTGCTTGCTAAGCTGTATGCAACGTTCCTGCTCTGTCTTGCCGCCACCGTTCGTAACAAAGATGTAGGGACTATAAGATATGTCAGCGTGTGCCTCACTGGTCTATAGTGAACAGATCCTTACATCTTGACACCATACGGGTTCTGCCCGTTCAGGACTTTCATTGCCTCAACAGCCTCTGGGATGGGCCTGCCTCCGCGGATAAGGACACCATCGATATCAAAGGCGAAAGCGTACTTGTCGGTCGTGGTCGTCTCTGGTGGGGATCCTGGAGAGGATGTAGTCCAGGTGTAGTCCTCCAGCTCGTGCCTCGCAAGTTCCATGGCAGCTGCGGTCTCATGCGCATTGCTCGGCGCCATGAGGTGTTGCGGCGGCACTACCACTGTAGGTGACCGGTGGTCCAGAGCCATCTTCGTGGCATCTTGGGAGCTGAGACGCCGAAGCGCCTTGGAAGGTCGCGGGACGACAAGAGATCCGGCAGACATGACTGTAGCGATAGAGCAGATTGTGAGGGAAGAAGCAGACAAGATGGTGCCGGTCTTGTCGTAGGGTGATGATAGTAACGTCGGAGGCGCGACTGAATTGTAGTAAAATGAAGAGACTGGAGAGGCGATGAATAATGAAAGAATTGCGGAGGCGGCCGTCCTCACTACCTACATATGTCCGCGCAGAGAGCACACTTGCTTTGGACTAGGCAGGCCAAATACTGGATCCTCACCAAACTGTGAGTGTGAGGTGGAACCCGGTAGCCCCACCACGAAATTCTGATACACTGGGTTAGAGTGGTCCGTAGCTTATCGCTGACAAGATCCTGAGCCACCGAATAATGACCGCGGGTTGCAGGCGGTCAGGGTGATGATTGGGATTATCGAGGACCTCTAGGTTAGGATTCGGCCGTCGAGCTGGGTGGGAGACAGAAGTAGCGAATGATGGACAGAGGTGAGGTCCTACTGTCATTTAGTCCTTGGTTGCCGTTGGTGTCCGAAAAGTCCCGTGGCTCCTTGGCTCCAACCGCGGGTAATCGCGCCCCACCAATGGAGTGACGTCTAGCATCGAGGACTACATTCTTTTTCATCGCTCTTTGCTGGTTGGTACAGAGGTTCCTCTCGAATTTTCGGATTGCTGGGATTCCCGTAGAACGTCTCGCTGGAGGCTTGGACAGACCATCAGTGTGGCTGAAGTGGTTGAGGCTGTTCTCCGGGATGGATGGATGAATTTTATCAGAATCTTATCGGTGCGGGAGGATGGTTTTCGACACGGCCGCATTGCCACGTGCATGGTACCGCAGGGGTTCAAGGGAACGTGGGCCACGGCTGAGTGACGTCCTTCCTGCTTCCTCCATCGACTTTGCATCTTCACATGCTAGATACGCCCCAGCTTGGCCGAAGTCTCTCCTTAGCAAGCTAGGTGAGTAGGCGCAGCATTCATCAAAATGTCTCAGCCGGACTGCTGAGCAGAAAAGGCCGCATTGTAAGGCAGTCGCTGAGCACTCTCGGGGCTGCGTCACTGGCTGCGAACGCCCTCCTCGCTGTCCAAGTGCTGCTCAGAGTGGAGGTAGGAACCAGTCAGGACGGCAAGCAAGAACGAGACCTCAGATGGACAACACATCAAGCCACCGCCAGCCACTTGTCGGCTCAGGCGGGTCTGGTTAGGTCTCCGGGGGCAGAGATACGTGGGAGTCGTCTTTGGGGACAATGATAGCCAACGCGATGTCTTCAAACGCCGGATTGGCCAGGTATCAGGTGACTCGAAGGGTTCGTCCAGGAACAATGTCGAGATGTTGGCGGGTGTTTGGGACGGCTCTCATGATGTGACCAGGATTAAGGCTGAAGGTATGATATGTAGGTACTGGTACGGAAGTGTCACGCGGTTGCCTTCGGCTTGGTCGCTCCTGCTGCCGCAAAAGTGTACTTTCTTGCGCCAGATCTTTATTTCAACCTCACCTCTTCTTCAACTTACACAGTCAAGCCGAGATCTACACGACCGGCAGTGTCAAAGTGATCGTGATGAGCTTCTGAGATATGGACTGGACCGGCGGCACCAGGAAGCGCTTCGCCACCGGCCGAAACAACATACAAAAACAGAAGACGCATTTCGCGAAGGCACGCGCGACCGTCCACGCCACGACAAACTCTCAGCGTAGCTTCAGACCGAGCTTCAAGGAGGAGATCACGGGTTCCTCACATGGCCTGAGCCGTCACTCGAAGTCTCGGCGACGAGGTGACGCGCGTCCTGAGAGTCGCCATGAAGACACGCGCAGTAGGAGGTCTGACTCTGCTGCTCACGTCTCAGTATCGCGTCGCCACCATGACCACAGCTCTCGTGGAAAAGTCCTGGAAAGGGTGCATGAAAGCTCCAATCGTCAAGCGGCCTCATTGTGTTCGAGCTCGTCTGTCTCTTCATCTTCGAGGCAACCTGATGGCCACAACCAGGAACATATGTGCAGAATACCGGGTGGGCACGAGGAGAGGCCAATCACCGACGAAAAACGGCTGCTACTCGCGCGTCGAAGACATCTTCTTGACCAACCTGACTGGCTTGGGCTATCCCTAAAACGGCCAGCACAGATGGCACCTCCATCGACTGTCGATCGAGAGAACATTGGCAAGCGACGCAGGGTAAGGAAGCCATCTCAGCGTCGAGCCATTCCAGCCATCGAGTATCAGACCTTCCCGCGACCGCAGCAATATGTACCCCAAGACTACATGATGAGCGGCGCATTACCTGTGGAAGATATAGAGGTGAAGATCGGCACCGATGCATTCGCAAGCCACACGCAGCAATCACGCCGTTCACGCACTCCAGGTCAAACCAGCATGAGGCATCCGTCGACGGATGTTGCCTTGCTGTCCGAAGAGTCTATGCTGCTCGGCGAGGATGATGATGTCTTCGAGCCAATGACGATACATACCCGGCCAGACCACGACGTTGAGGGCGCAACTGCGTTTTCGATGGTTGCTGAAACACCACCGATGGGCGAGATGCTAGAGTATGTACAACATGTTCCCGATGACGCTCGCATGGAGTGTGCGGCCGATAGGCGCGCGCCGAACGATGACACCTATCATGAGAATGTGCAGTTCCCACCTACTTACGCTGACGCCGGCGTCCCTAGCTCTGCACTTTCAGGACACCATCCAGAGCGAATGCGAGACCGATACCAGGATGGTCTGCAACAATCACAGACTGCCCCCAGAGATTGCAGGGTGCCAGATCTGACGTCCCAAACGGAAGGAGTACAGGACATACATACTGACCCGCAGAGCTCAGAAGATGAAGCTAGATGGAGACGACTCGCTGGTATCGGGCCCCATGCGTCTAGTCACGCTTCTATGGCAGCCGTGAAATCGTCAAGCTTGCACCTCACGCACTCGGAGAGCAGCCTGCACCGAGCTGTCATGATTGAACGGGCTCGGGACGATACACTACAGCAACCCTGGTCTACCCCGAAGGGTGCTGGTACACAGGCTTCGATACTCAATCAATCGCAAGAGACTGTCGAGGAGTGTGGCCAGTCCCAGAGTCAAGCGACGGCACAGTCACCGTCTGCCTCGCTTCAGCTGATCACGAGACTTGCAGAGCAGCCAACTGTGCCAGACCTCAAGCAGATAGACGTGCAAGATGACGATGAGCTCTGGAAGTCGTTCATCATCGGCAGCCAAAGCAGTTCACTTGCTCAGTCGCCAACATCCGGTCCAGCAACGGCAGCTCTAATTAACACTGAGGAAATGGAGTTGCTCAGTCGACCATCACCCACTGCCGCGATTAGCGGCCTTGGAACCTCGAATCGATCTACGGATGGCGGTATGAACGGATCTCATGGTACAGCGGCGATTACACCCAGCACCGGGGCTCAACTTTATGCCCATCAGGAACCACAACAAGCAGGTAAGTACGGGAGCTTAGAAGTCTTCTCCGAGAATCAATCGGGCCACAGCTTACGCTCTGGGGCCACCTGAACTCTATGACGAGGGCTGAGACACCTGCTAACCCTTCTACCCTTTTGATCTACAGCACCCGCCAACATACATGTAGGCGCAAGCATTCTTGACCCGAAGCGATTCAAGAAGCCAGTGAGACGAGTAGCTTCACGCCCGTTAAAGCCAGGCAAGCATCGGTCTAGTCGGACAGCAACGAGGCTGAATGCCACGAGGCAGAACGCAGCGAGGGCACGGTCTGTGTACGATCTCGTCGACAGTGACGGGAGGAGCCTCGAGTGATGGCTCAAATAGAGATGAGCTCGAGCGTAGCGATTTGGCCGTGTGATTTTGCTGGACCGAAAGTGGCATGGGCTGTGCTCAGATGGTTTCATAATTTGTCTGTGGATGTACATTGCTACGCTCAGATACAAGTGCCGTGCAACCATTGCTTCATCAATTCATCACAAATCTCCCTCACTCCATCTTGGCACGCCCTTGACATCCTCGTGAGGCTGTGCATACTCCGAATCGTAACCGTCAACACCATATACCAAGCTGTTGTTTCGGCCGGTAGCATCTTCGTCCACCTCATGCCACACGTCGCTGGTAGCTGGGATTGGCGAGAGCTTGCAAAGCAGCCAGTAGATGAACGAAGAGACGATGAAACCAGCGAAGAAGTTGACGTTGTATACTGCGCGTTTGTTAGCAACTGCATAACCACAGAGTCGGGTTGCAACATACTATAGGTCGCTCCTATCGGCACTTTCGTCCCGACAGCACCGGCAAAGCCGACGACGTTGATCAAGATGCCACAGATGTAAGCAGTGTAGCCGCGCCAATGGATGCCGAGCGTGTACCAGTACGGTCCTGTCCTTTGAGCCGAGTACAAGTCTCGGGTCTGGAGGTAGCCTCTGCGAACAAAGTAGTAATCCGAGATCATGACTCCGGCAATCGATGACAGGAAGACGCTGTAGGCCGAAAGGTAAGTCGTGAAGTTGTTGCTGCTTGAAAGCAAGTGCCATGGGCACATGACGAGACCGACGATGGCGCAAATATAGGAGCCACGGCGGATGTTGAGGTAGCGAGGGAGTAAGGCTGTCATGTCTGTTCCAGCGGACACCTGATGATATTGATTAGCATATGCTCCAGCAAGGCCAAAGGCGACGCCCACGAATCAGCTTTACTTACAGAGTTTGCCGCGATGTTGGTACCCAGCTGAGCGAGAACGAACGCAGCTGCGATCACAAAGACACCAAACCTCGTCGCTCCGCCGACTTTGGGATCCTCAAGGAAGGCTTGCAGTAAATCCAGAGGTGACCAGATTGTCTCGCCGTAAATGATCGTAGAGCTAGAGGACACAATAATACCAATAAAGCTGGTCAACGCGAACCCGCATGGGATCGTGAACAACTGCGACCAAAGCGCGTCCTTTGGCCTACGTGCGAAACGGGAGAAATCGGGATCGTTAACGATCAAAGTAGCGAAGTTGGCGATCGAGCTCATGATACTGCGAGAAAAATGAGTCCTGTAGCAGGTATCAATGATATCCTTGATGTCCACGTACCCTTTAACAACGGCCCATCCAAGCTCGCTACCTTTAGCCTTGGCTGGTTGATTAACGATAGGTCCGATCCCGTTGGCTCTCACAATGGCCCAGATGAAGAATGCAATGCCTGCAGTCGGCACTACGTATGCTTTGACGGTGAACAGATGACGGATTCTGGAATTCCAGCAGTTAGCAACTACATCAACTCAGCCGTGCAAAACGACAATCACTCACTTATGGACCGGAAACCACAGAAACGGCAGCGAACCTGCCCAGAACAAGAAGAAAGAAACAAAGTCCCTCGTATCGGTCCCCGAAGACGCCGGCATCGTGTTCTTCGACCCACCCAGCGCATAGTCGTCCCAAGAAGGCCAGATGGATCGGATCATCAGCTTCACACAGGTCCCTCCGATCCAGCTTTGCACGCCGTACCAAATGCAGGCCATGGCCGCTCGGTTCAAGACTGGCCATAAGCTCCCCCAGATGCCGAAGCTGGCCCGGCCGATTACTGGGAATGAAATGTGATATGTGGCGCCTATCCGTCCGGTGAGGCAGATGAAACAGCAAGCAATTGCGTACCCAATCCAGACGCAGAGCCAGGCTTGCCACCACGAGAGGCCGTCAAGGATGCTGGCCGAGGCGATCATCCAGGTGTTGATGTTGAAGGAGTCGGCAATCCAGAAAGCGACGAAGTTGCGGCCACGCCATTGGCGACGTGCAGGCTCAACGGGGGCAAGATCGTAGTTTGCCAGCATGAGCTGGAACCACGATATCAGCATTTGCCATTCAAGAGAGTCACGCGACCATGCACTCACCTGGGCATGGGTAAGGCCCGGCTCGCTCTCGACAGCCAGCTTGTCGGCGTAGTAGGCCAGCTTCGAGTTCCTGACCTTCTCCATGGCCGCGGCACAGTAGTCGACGAATTTCAGATTCTGTCGTCGGCGTAGAAGAGGCGTATCTTCATAAACGAAGCTATGCTCGCGTGCCCAGTCGCTGGATGCAGGTTCCCAAGAGCTACTAGCTAGACAGGTCACGCTGGCGCTGTTCCGATGAAGGGTGGATGGCATAAAATTGCAGCTCGACCAGCAGAAGTGTGCAGCCAGGATCTTTCATATCCTCTGGCTATCGCCGCCATCGCTTGCTTTTCCGATAGTCGAATTGGCGGCAGCAACTGTGTGGATGAACCAATGCAGGCCTTATCGTCCATCTCTCGTGGGCGCTGATAGGGACTGCAGAGTTATGTAATTGGTCGAGGAGCTGGAGTCGGCTAGCGTGGTGTAGCGGCAACAACCTTGAACGGATGTGGAGAGTGACAAGATATCTTCCGACGACGATAGGATAAGAAGTGGTTGACTTAAAACATAAGATAGGTATAGCACATCGAAATGGAAGCCGCGAGCACGGCCACGGCGTTCCTGCGCCTCTTAAATACTCAGGTTCTCACCCAATGCACGCCAAAGAGAAAATGCCAACCAGCCCATTTCGAGAAGCCGTTGAGCCAACTCGTATCCTTTCCCAGGAATCGTATATACACTCACGTCTATGCTCCAACCCTTCATGCCCGTCTCTCGTGTTGTTCGTAGGTAGTTCGTACATCGTAGATCATCACTCGCCATCGCCACTTCAAAGCCCTCGCCGTCGTCGGACACGGACACACCTTCTCCAAGCTCAGATGCCTCCCATAGCCATAGTATCAATGCCCTTACTAGGCGCTAAACTCCCCTCAATCCTCCGCTTCGCCTCCTGCTTCTCCTCCGCCGTCGGATTCGCCTTCTGCATATCCGGCCGGTACGGTTCCTGGTGCGGGGAGTGGCCGATGGACATGCCGACACGGATCTAGCAACACCACACTGTCAGCGACCTTCCAGCAAATACTCAGAACACAGGAGGGGTTGCTCACCAACGTCTCCAACGCCCCACTCGAGTTCGCAATCAAATCATCATCAAACCGCATCACCCCCGGCTCAAACAACAACAATATCGTGCTGCCGCCAAACTTGAAATATCCCAACTCCTCGGCCCTCTTCACCTCCTCCCCGGCTTTCCTCGTGATGACCGTAGAGCCTACCATCATAGCGCCCACACACACCACCATAACCCGTCCATGTACCGCCGAATCAATCGGAACCACGACACGGATGTTCTCGCCGTAAACGTCCAGCGCGCTGCGGATGGCCATGGGGTTGACGGTGTAGTACTCGCCATCGATTAATTTGGGCTCGCCCATCACGCCGTCGACAGGGATGTGGAAGCGATGGTAGTCCTGCGGCGCGAGACGCATGATCCCGAGCGCACCGCTGCGGTAGCGGTGTGCGTCTTGCGGGTACGCGGAGCCGAGCAGGCGATCGATGGAGAATTCGCGGCCCTTGACCCAGATCCGTTGGGCCTCTTCCATGCGGTTGAAGACGACGCTGCGGCAGTCCGCAGGGCTTACGATGATGTGCGGGTTGTCTGGCGCGGAGCAAGGCCGTGCAGTGGGAGTGAGTTTTCGATAGAAGAACTCGTTGAAAGTCCTGAAGTCTTCGGTGCGGAAGAGGACTTCGGACATGTCGAGCTGATGGAAGTTGATGAAGCCGGCGATCTGGGATGCGCTGGCCGGGTCGTCGTATTTCTTGCCTTGTTTGATTGACATGGAGCGGAGGAGTTTGCGGACTAGAACGAGCACAAAACTGTCAGCAGAGACTCTTGGACAGGGGTTGGACGCAGCTCGGGACTAGCCCGCGGACCAAGGGACAGGAGAAAAGCGAGACAGCCAACCTGAGGTCACGCTATGCGCGGCCGAGGTTGAAAGTCGGCTGACTCCGTACACCACGCTGCGCGCTTTGCTTGCTGCAGACGCCGTTCGCGAGAGTGGCGGACGCGACGGCGGGAGCGAGCGTTGCGGTAGTAGCGAGTGCGATGGTTGCAGCGGGCATGCCGGAGTCTGTGTAGAATCGTTGAGAGATGCCTTACTTCGTCTTCCCTCCATGCTGTTGGACTTCAGTCCTTTGTAGAGCAGCCTTATACCGATGCGCACGTAGACGGACATGCGCTCTTCGTTGATCATGCCGGTGATGCGGTCCTGGACCAGGATGTTCGCGCTGTTGGCTCCAAGTTTGTAGCCGCCGTATGAGATCTTTGTTACGACTTTGGAGTACCTGTATTGCATCACATTAACACATTGCTTGGTCCCAACTCGTTCGGAAGAGATAACATACCACTTCCGCTGCGCCTGACTGCTCGTCACAAACCCCGCCATGACCAGATTATTCACCGCCCTCCAATCACTACTCGCACACGTCGCGATATGCGTAATAATGTCCGCATCTGTCGTCGCCCTCTTCCTCCTCCCATTCTTGCCTCTGCCGCCGCCTCTAGCGTTCAGACGCGGCATATGGCAGATCGGGCACTCGGCGATCTCAACGACATGCTCCTCCCGACTAGCTTCATCGGCGAGGTCTGCTTCGCTGTCCATGCCCCAAGAATCTGCGCGAGAGATTTGAGGTGAAAGATTAGGGTGGCTGGGTGTTTTCTCTGGACCTTGAGGTCCGCCGTCTGTAGGTTTGGCCAAGCGGGCGTCGTTGTCGGACATGTCGCTGACCTCCAGCACCGGTATGGAGTTGGAGTTTGGGTTGAAGTTCGACGGCATGGACACACCAGTGCTAGAAGCGTATGAGCTGTCCCTCGAAGTGTCTTGGGGCGCAAGATACGGTGTTGTGCCGCCAGTAGACTCGTCAGGACTACTTTGCTGTCTCCCTGGCGTCAGCAAGCCACCGGCTTGACCAGCAGCACTCCATGCAGACTCTGAGCGATCCCAGTGTGGCCGGTGCATATGGCTTTGCGTTTCGGTTGATTTGGTGAGTTGCTGCTCCAGACATATCACCGCCTGATCCATGGTCAGGATCCGGCCTTTGTCGCTTCCAACAGCTACACCGTTGTTCTCATTTTCATCGGCCCATCTGGTAAAGAAACCATCGATGGTCGAGTTGTGCAGGGTACTACCCAAAGTGTCGAGCATGGTGATCAACTCCACCTTGTCGATGCGTCCAGACTCATCAGCATCGTACTGCTTGAGCATGGCACGCCAGAACTGCTGCCGCAGCGCTCGATAGGGAAGGTACTTCGCTCGGATGTACAATGTTGGATTGTGCTTGTCTTGCCAGCGCTGCTTGTTCTTCAGGTCGAGTGGCACTTCATAGGAATACAGGTCGCGGCCGTCGTTTTGATTGGCACCGCCATTCGCCCCGCTACCATTTCTGCTCTCGTTGTTGGTCGTAGATCGAGTCGATGCGTAGCTGGGCGCACTCGTAGGTGCAGGTCGACTGGACATTGAGAGCTGCTCCGTTAAATCGTTCTCGCTTTCAATGCGGCGGAACCCTGGACGCATTGATCTGCTTTCGCCGCTTGGACCGGACGGAACAAGCTGATCACCTTTCAACGAGTTGCTACTTGTCGTGCGGGTCAACTTCTGCAGGTTGTTCGAGCTCGAGTTGCGACTGAGGTTCGTCTGACTACTGCTCCTACTCAGCGGCCAGCGCTTCTTCTTCTTTTTCTCTTGGCTCTGCATGACATCCTCGCCATTGACAGTGTCTGGATCCGGAAGTTTGTACAAGCCAGTCTCTGGATCAGCTTCCGGAGCAAGATCAGCCACTTTGTCGACTGGGAAGGTTGCAGTACCGACGAAGTCGTTCCCAGAGAACTTGTCGCGGTCGACCACGGCAAAGCTGAGATGATAGTGCACCTCATGCTTCTGCACCTGGAACACCAGCTTCTCGTCGTAGACTGGATTAAGATTGTGGTTCACGACTCGCGTGCGGTAGGTCTTCTTGCCAAGCGATGTGACAACGAAAGGATCCATGTCGAAGGTCGTCCGGGTGCTGTTCTTTTCAGGTGGCAAGTCCGAAATCCGGTTGATCTCCAAAAACAGGACTCCCGCCACATCAGACATGCCGCTGAACTCGTACGACTTCAACTTGTTCTTGCGTTTCATCTTCCTGATCTTCTTCTCCCGCCGCCGGTTTGCCTTTTCGTCAACTGTGCCACCTGGTGTCCTGAGACCGGAGTCGGACTCGTCCGGTGATTGTTGATCATCATCGTCCGAGCCTTCTTCATCCACGTCCTCCAGCTCCCGCGAGTTGAGTCTGCTGAGCAAGTCTTCGTCATCCTCATCATCATCGTCCTCACCACTCGCCACCACGCCGGAGAATTTCTGCAAGACTTGCTGTTCGGTGGCGGCAGGGTTGATAGGGTCGAATAGAGTGAACTTCAACAGCACTTCTCCCGTGACATCCGTACTCTTCTTCTTCTTCTTTCCAGCCCGCCGAGACTCCAGCTTGAACCACCTAGGCTCAGGACTGGTACGGCTGGCTTGGAAGATTTCCTCAAGCACGACATCAAAGTCACCCATATAGTCCTTTTTGAAGCGGTCCTTGTCCCAGCAGGTGACTTCCAGAAGGGCGGCGTCGGCGGTGGTCATTGGGAACTCGAATGTCTGGTTCCATTCGGGGTTGAGGGTCTTGGAGACCACGCTGGTAGCTTCCTTGGACTCGCCGAGGGTCAAGACGAGGTATGGGTCGGATGTACCGCTCTTGTCCTTGGGGGCCAGGTTTCGAGCCTTCTGGACTTGTACTCGCAGCACCAGACCCATGCCCTTGTGATCTCCACTCTTGCTTGCTCCATCTAAGTCAGGGGTGATGGCACCAGCTGCAAGAGCACTGCTGCCGCGAGTGGGGCTCTGGTTCCTACTCTGTGCTGGGGGCGTGGAAGGAGCGGATCCCGGGTTGGTGGCGGAGCCATTGTCTTTCGAGGAGTGGTTGTTGCTGCTCTTGATCCGCTGGAGCGACAGATGGTGCGGGATATGTGGTCGGGGCATTGTCGAGGAGCTATGGAGTGGTCGAAATCGAGGGTCTTCAAGGTGAGGTGTGGTTCGGAGCGGTATGCAGGATAGACGTTGCCAAGCCCGGACACGTCGCAGGGAAAGACAATGAATGAGAGGGTCGGCGGTTGTGAAGGAGAGTGAGAAGGAGAGCCAACTGCCGCTCTGGCCGACGCTGTGCCTGGCCTGACCTCGCCTCGGCTTGGCACCAGGATCAAGGCTGTATAGAGCTTGTTGCTCCGAGATGTCGAAACCCGAGCTGAGCGATTTGACGTTTCAGATGCGGGGCGGAGGCACTTCGATCGCCATCGCTCCACGCGTCAGCAACAACGTGACCACGACAACGATTGTAATCAGTGATGGAATGATATGAAGATGCTCCGAAGAGCGTGCAGTCGAGACCACAACGCCGGTTGATGTCGAAGATGCTTTTGCAACGGTGCACGGCATGGCGCCATCGCGCCTTCCTCCACGAGCACCTGCCGTGTTCTCTGCGCTACAATACTGTGATACCTACTTTCGTGAACTGCTACGACACGTACACCTCTACGGCTACCGGAACGTGAAAAGGCATCTCGAACTGGAAGACCGGTTTTGCTGCTGGGGGACTTGATTCTACCACGACGACCTCCTCCAGCTGAGGCAGAAATCCAACGACATTGCCCAAATCTACCAATACCGCACCTCCAACCCCTCCAACTTATCCGCAACTCTCCGCTCATTCTTTATCTTCATGGGTGCGAGCGCATCACCGCCATACGAAGCTTTCTTCTCAAGAGAACTCAGGATCAAGGAAGGCGCCGTAAGTGTTTGTAGTTGCCGTTGTTGCAATATACGGTCTCATGAGAAGGTACTGGGCGTAAGCGACTCGAGAATGTATCAGGATGGGTGGCAGAGTTATGACTGTCGTGACATCGAAGCCCAAGAAGATGTCGAGAATGCCATGCACGGAAGATCGAAGGGCTTCGAGAGAGGCGATATGATCTGTACTGACGGTTGGCGTTGGAAGTCTGTCACTGAGAGTCGCTCGGCGAGATAAGGAGCTGTGAACGACCGTTTGTTGGTTGCGGTATGAAGTACCGGCTCGTGCAGTTGCAACGTAACAACGTGCCTCCAGAAGGTCGTCAGCGGGCTTATTTGAGCTGGAAGGATTTGGCTTTCGAAGTCAAGAACAGCACTCTGTAGTGCAATGCGGGCAGGCTGGCCGACTGGATCTGCGAAGCCGATCACGGTTTCCACGTCGTAACAACCCGATTCTGCTGCAATCCGTTCGGTCAGCCGCTCGGCTTTTGCTATATGGCAGACGAGTCGTGAGCTTTCGCCACCTGCTTTCCGATAGTCAAGCATCTGTAGACTGATTTCATCCTGTTCAATCCACTCGAGATTGTAAGACTGCCTCGTGAACACGCAGAGTAAGGTAGACAGTATCCGGCAGACCATCCATGTCCTCCAGGCAGCTTCATTGTCGAGATCCTTCCGTTGCTTTGTCCAGCTGGCTTTGCTGTCGACAGGCTGAACCGGCCCTCTGAGGCCTAGTTCTTCTGCCATGTTGGAAGCTAGCTGGACGAGATCGAAGACCGAGACATAGCCACCGTAGGTGTGGGACTTTAGTGCCCGATACCAGAGGTATATGACCTGCAATGCTTGCAGGATCTCGACTGACTTTTGGTGATCCTCGATGACAGCTTTGGCGAGGATGTCGAACATTAGCTTGGCGATACTCTCCTGCGAGTCGAAATCTAGGACGGCAGGACATGTAGCGTAGATGATGGCGTGAAGTAACAAAGGCCGTTCGTCTCGCATTGATGCATAATCCTGCTTGCCGTCGATCGAGACGAGTGGGAAATATGGGAACATTTCACCCGTACACCTGTGAAGCAGCTCGCTCTGCTTTGCTGGGAGCACAATGGCATCCAGGCGGGCGAACCAGTCGATGGGGTTCGAAGACAGCTCATCCTCCTGAGATGCCTCCTCGTCGAGTTTGCGTTTCTTCAGCGCCAGCGCAGACCGAGGGGCGGGCTGAGGATCACCGTCGCCAGTCTTGCCAGAATCCGGCGACGGCGGTCGGATGTTTTGAGCTTCCAGCAGTTTCCTGAGTCGCTCGACTTGGGCTTCGAGCTCAACTACGCGGTCCTTCTGGCGCTTCGGAGGCGTGATCTTGCAGTCCTTGTCCAGACGGACGCAAGCGGTTGCATGGTCCAGAGCCGCCAATCCTCCCGAGCTCGCATTTGATCTTTATCGAATGGCATTTATCGCAAGCCCGAGGACGCTGGGCTGGTGGCATCTTGCTGATCCAGACAATCGTCTACACCGACTTCGTGGGGCTTGAGAAGCAGTATTCAGTTATGTATCAATTACTGACACTTATACTCACTCATAACGAGTCCGTAGCTGCAGAATCACAGACAACTCAGCCTCCGACTATCACTTCGACGAGTGGTGTGGTCTGGACACGACTAGGTGTTTACGGGGGTAGTGTGCAGACACCGTCACCGTGCATGATCCAGGAAGCCACCTTAATGAAAGAGAGAACGGAGATATAACTTGCTAAGCAAATCTTACCAACTTTAATCAACTATGCCAAGGACGTTCTTCTTTTCGCTCTTCGCATCCACATCCGTGTCCTTCTCGTGACTATCCTCTTTCTCCTCCTTCTTCTCCTTCTTTTTCTTCTCCTTCTTCTTCTTCTCCTTCTTGAGACGTAGGTTTATGCTCGGTGTCCAGGAGCACCATATCTCACATCTCCTCATTGCCAATAGGACAAGGCGTCGTAGGATCGTTGCGTGTATCGAAGCGTACACAGCGCGTCAGCTTGAAGACATAATTAGGAGACAGAGTCGGGTAGTCGACTTTCCGGACAGACAGCAACACTGTAAGCGATATAATGCTAACTTTATGAAGTCTAGCCCAACGCTTACCCACGCGATGTGATCCACTCAGATGCAATCCCATCAATCGCCACGCCGACCCGGTCGTTCTTTACCCAACCGACGATGACTTTATTAGAAGTACTTTCATCACACCTTCGATGATGATTCTAGCGTTGCTCCTACATCTTCTCTTTTACGTTTGACGCCTCCAGCGACTTCGACGACGATGCCCGCAAGCTACGAATTATGCACTGAGGTGACGCCCGAATGTCCCGTCTCGCAGACCACCTACGGCTACGCTCCGAATCTTGCGGCTGATGTGCTGTTTCTTGTCATCTTTGCACTGTGTGCGATTGCACAGATCCTTGCTGGTATACGGTACCGCATTCGGGGGTGAGCTGCGCATATATCTGATTGTTGTGACCACATACTGACCACATTCCAAGATTTGCCATAGCGATCAGCGCTGGCAGCGCGCTCGAAGCTGTCGGATATGGCGGCCGGATTATGCTGCACTACAACCCCTGGGACGGCAATGGTTTCAAGATCCAGATCATCTGCATTATCATCGCGCCGTCCCTGCTCGCCGCTGGTCTGTATTTGACTCTCAAGCATCTTGTCCTCATGCTTGGCCCGGAGAAGTCACGGCTGCGACCCCGACTCTACCCCTGGATCTTTATTTCATGCGATATCTTCAGCATCGTCCTGCAAGCCGTGGGCGGTGGCATCTCCGCATCGAACAATGTTAGTCTCCTGAAAACCGGAGACAACATCATCGTGGCCGGCATTTCGTTCCAGGTGGCGACTATGTTCGTGTGCATCTGTCTTGCAGCGGACTTCGGGTGGCAGTCGCTGAAGTCACGGCGACAAAAGACCATGAGCGATGTTGATGAAGGATCAATGTCGCGGGAAATTAGGGGCGGGCGAAGATGGTTCAAAGTCAGCTGCATCGCTCTTGCGGGTGCTTTTATGGCGATCTTCATCCGATGCATCTACAGAATACCCGAGATGTCTGGAGGCTGGGGCAGTCCGCGCATGCGGGAACAGACCGCCTTCTTGATTCTTGACTCAGCGTAAGTTCCGCGCAGTGCGCTTGAAAGGGCATGCAGCTAACATTTGTACAGGATGGTCAGCCTTTCGGTTCTCTTGATGACTGTCGCATATCCTGTCGGCATATTCTGCTCTGCCAAATGACATGTAACGGCAGAAGCCTTCTACAGATAGATTACAGATATACAATACCAGCGCAGACCCCATTTGGCTTCGATCCATAATGGTCTTTTGCGTGCACCACTCGAGTGCCGCAATCTTACTCGGATCAATCCGCACAGTCGATCATCTACTTCTTCTTCCCATCCTTCCCCCTACTCTGATACATCTCCTCCGTCTTCGATCCCATCCCATTACCCCAGCCGCCACCTTTGCCCTCCAGACGTTCCAGACTTTCTTCGATCAGCCCAATATGTCCTCGCAACGTCCCTTCTATCTCGTCTGATCGCGCCTCGGATTCTTCGAGGTTGCGCTCCAGTTTGCTGTTGGTATTGTAGTACACCGCACCTACTCCATTTAGCGATATTCTAATAAAGCAGAGCATGAAAGGTAGATGTACCAGAAATGGCTACGTTGACTCCTGTTAGAGCCATTACTGCTCGGAGGAGGGTGGACGACGACATGCTTGGTAGGATGTGGATAATGATAAACAGTCAACCGGGATGATAATACCAGGGATCAATACTCATCAATAACGATTCGAGCCATCTTCACAAATTGTGGTTGATTCGAAATACAGAGGTCGATGACGCTAGTACCTGTCGATCACATATGAGCTTAAATCTGTTATACGTCTAGACCATAAACCTTGCAACAATTGAATTTGTTTGAAGGAAGGAGTCTTTGACCAGAACATATACACAACCGAAGCGCCTCGCTAATGTCACTTGATCATAAGTCCTGATATGCTACGCCTCTGAGTTGGTTCCTACGCCTTTCTAGAGAACCTCGAGAGAAACCCGGGCTGGCCCTCCTTCTCGACTACTTCACCATGGACAACTGCGAGACGGCTGAACTTTCGTGGTGGAACACCTGCGGCGTAAAGCTTCTCGAGATCTGTGTATGTTCGGTTCTGAGATACAGTCAGTTGATGTTCAAGAGACTCGATCTCTCGGCGTAATCTCACCTTCGTCTCGGGCTGGAAGAAGTACAAGCCAGCCATGATGAACACCTCCGCCCCAACGAACAGGAACATCACTTTGCCTCCCCAATTAAGTTGGTCTGGGTTGATGAAAAACGGGAAGACCGAGCTCAGCATGAGCGCAGTGAGCTGTTGGCAGACCAAGACCAAGGAGATTGTCTAAGGCTGAGTCAGTAGAGTATAAACCTCGCGTTCCTGCAGTCGATTACCATACCTTTGGTATTGTCGCTTGTGACGAAGACTCCTGAGCCACAGCCCAACCATAGCACCCAACAGTCGAAGTGTACAGCATACTCCAGGTGATCATAAAAGCGAGGAGGGCGACATTGGCGGCGTTATTTGTCGTTGAAGCCATGCTTGTGCCGGCAATGATAATGCTCCAGAACATTAAGATGGTCCCGCCACCAATCAATCCCTTCCTACGCAGGATGACATCTGCCAAGCAGACGGCGACTAGATTGGAGAGGAACTGTAGCGTCGAGGAGATTGCGGTAAGTCCGAATGGATCGCTCTGGCCGAAGAGCTCGAAGTAGTACGTCTGGTAGGTGTTTGCGAAGTAGCCACCGGAGAAGTTCTGGCTCTGTAGCCCAAGGACAGCAACGAAGGTACGGCTGCGGTGCTCCTTGGAGAAGATGGCGCGCCAGCTGGTCTGGCTGATCTTCGAGTTATTCTCTTCGTCTTCGGTCTGCTTGAGCTCGTGCCTGACCTTCTCGATTCTGGCGTCGATGCCAGCATCGGCACCGAACAGGCGAAGAGCGGCTTTGCGTGCGTCGGCCTCACGACCCTTCTTCATGTACCAGACTGGAGACTCTGGGAAGAATGGCAGTCCGATCAGATAGAGCGCGGGGACCACGAGGGTCATGACGAATGCCGTTCGGAAGGACCATTCACCAGAAATGTGTGATGCGCCATAGCCGGTCAGCGATGACATGAAGAATCCCAGGGCGATGACGACGTTCGTGAGCGAGGAAGCCGTACTGCGAAGGTTGGCGGGTGCATTCTCGGTCACATATAGAGGTGGTGTCGCAGTGCTGAGCCCGATGCTGACTCCCAATAGCAATTTGGAGACGAACAGCACGGGGAGGTTTGGAGCAAAGACGAGTGCCTGGTCAAGGTCAGCGAAATCCTCCAATGCAGGATTCGAACGCATTTACCAAAGAAGATGCGAGACTGAATATAACCGCGGTGTAGAGCAAGAACTTGCGTCCAAGCATGTCGGCGAATTGGCCTGCTGCGTAACCGCCAAAGACTTGTCCAATTGTGCTTGCAGCGTTCCTAAGAGACTGCCATAGAGCCGGGATAACGAATTGATCACCCTGGGCGTAGTAATGGCCATAGTACTCTCTGAATGCCGGGAAGGCTATAGCAACACCACTGACGCCATTGTCGAAGCCCCAGCCGAAGACCAAAAGCATGGTATACAAGGTCCAGATGCAGAAGCGCCTGTCTGCTTGAATGGCGGCCCAGAGCTTGCGGTACTGTTCTTTCGCAGTGAGGTCTGTAACCTGACGAACTTCTTCCTGGATAGAAGCCTGGCGGACAGCATCGTCGACGGAAGTAGACATGGAGTCGGTCTCAAGTGAATGGCCTTCTCCTTGTTAGCCGCGGCCTCGACGGTTTGAACGGATCCTTTGCGCTCCATCGTGCTGGATGTCGAAGAGTAGATGTGATAATTGTGGTGGAAGCTTGCCGTCTAAGCTTGATCGAGTGATGTTATGCTGAATGACAACCAAGCAAAGACGGCCAGAGCCATTGTATTTATGTTTTCGTGCCATGGGGAAATCCCCATGGAGTGTTGGGTGGTGGAGCTTGGGACATGTGGCAATGGAACGCCCTCGGCAGTTCGGAGGTCGTTCGGCGACTGGCTCGGAAGGATACTTGACCATGTTTAGTTATTCACCGTAGTCTCTGTCGGCAGGATGAGAATTGCCCTCTGCTACTCGAGATTGGGACAGGACGTAGACTTGTCAAGGCAGAGTGTAAGTGAAGTCCCTCTCCTTCAACGGAACTTCTGCATCCTCGATCTCTACTTTCCGAAGGATGACACTTCACGACACCCCAAAATCTCCCTCTCTTTCCGCCTCTTCTGTTTCGACACCTCCTTCGACTCCACCGGAAATTGATTGCTCACCGGACCAGTTCAAGCGAATGCAAGCAGGTGATGGGTCCAACTACTCGAGATGGCGGCCGACCTATCACCTCATGCCAGCGTCAGGCTGGATGAACGACCCTTGCGCCCCTGGCTATGATCCAGAAACTGGTAGTTATACTGTCTCCTTCCAGTGGAATCCCAATGGACCTGACTGGGGCGATATATGCTGGGGGACGGCCGTCTCGGAGGATAGGTGCCATTGGTCGGTCTTGGAGATGCCTACGCTTCGCCGTGATACCCCTTACGACGGCGAAGGAGTCTTTACTGGTTGTCTAATACCGTCCATCGACGAAGCAGACACAGTTATGACTGTTGCCTACACATCTGTAAGCAGCTTGCCGATCCACCACACACTTTCACACGTGCGTGGCTTGGAGAGCCTCAGTTTAGCTCAGTCGCTTGATAGTGGCAAGACTTGGACGAAGCTGCAAGCCAATCCTGTATTACCGTGCGAGCCTGCTGGACTGGATGTTACAGGCTGGCGAGATCCGTTCGTTGCACGCTGGCCGAGCATGGCCGATATCCTACGCCTCGATGGTAATAAAACAATGTTTGGCATCATTTCTGGTGGGCTACGAGACCTTACACCAACGACTTTCGTCTACGCAATCGATGCCGATGACTTCACGAACTGGAGGTATGTTGGTCCGCTGGTCGATGTTGGTCTGAACAAGCGCCTGTCACGATGGTCAGGAGACTTGGGCCGGAACTGGGAAGTCACGAATTTTATGTCTCTGAAGGACGAATATGACCCGTCGATCACGCGCGACTTCCTAGTCATGGGGACCGAAGGTTGCCAGCCTGCGCACGATTTGGTGATTGCTTCGAACAGCAGGCCATCAGGACCGACTCGGCCAGAAAGAGGCCAATTGTGGATGTCAGGTACTCTACAACAGACTGACTGCTTCAGCAACCCTGTCGAGATGACATACGACTTTGGCGGCCACCTCGATCATGAATGCCTGTATGCTGCAAATTCCTTCTTCGACCCACAGGCTCAGAAGCAAGTCGTCTGAGGATGGATCACGGAGGACGATCTCTGCGACGACCTCCGGCATGAGCAGGGCTGGAGTGGTATGCTTTCACTTCCTCGAGAATTGAGGATGCAGACAATACAGCATGTTGTGTGTGCATCAGCTTCTCAGCTCGAGGACCTCACAAGCTTCGAGAGAGAAGATGACGAGTACGGGACTGTCATACTGCGTACGCTTGGCAGCGAGCCACTTCACCGCATCCAGAAGACCCTCAGGGAATGTCCTGATGGGTTACGACATCGCCGATTACAGATCGATACATGCTCCTTACGGCACTGTGGAGGACGTACAACGATTGATCGACGAGCTGCACTCCAACCAGATGCGGATATTGATGGATCTGGTTGTCAACCACACAAGCGATCAGCATGCCTGGTTCCAAGAGTCGCGGTCTTCCAAGACGAATGACAAGAGTGACTGGTACTTCTGGCGAGATCCAAAGTCCGACCCGCGGGGCAATCGAAAAGAGCCGAACAACTGGAAGTCTCTGTTTGGCGGCAGCGGATGGCACTTCGACGAGTCTCGCGGCCAATACTACCTCGCTTTGTTCTTGCCAAACCAGCCAGATCTGAATTGGGAGAACGGACAAATGCGGCAGGCAACGTACGACGATATGCGTTTCTGGCTTGACCGAGGAGTAAACGGCTTCCGCATCGATAGCATGAACTTGATGAGCAAGCATCCCGATCTTCCAGATGGTAAAGTGATTGGTGAAGAGCCGTACCAGTCTGGAGCAGAGTTCTTTGCTTCTGGTCCTAGGATGCACGACTACATCCGCGAAATGCGGAGAGAAGTATTCGACCATTACGACGATGTGATGACTGTAGGCGAGCTCGGGTTCACCAAGGATGAATTCTCCGTGAGCTAGTACGTTGCCAAAGATCGTAAGGAGCTGAATATGCTGTTTACCGGAGACATTGTCGACAGTAAGTGTGCTTCCTCGTGCGGCTAGGAGCATCTGCTAACCGTGTCTAGTGGACTTTGGGCCAAATGGAAAGTACGGGCGAGACGTTTTCCACCCTAGCAAGATTCGGAAGCTCACCAATCTTTGGCAAACGGCAATGCCCAAGTTCGACGGATGGAACACCGTGTACCTCGACAACCACGATAGTGGCAGGTCCCTCAGTAGATATGCCTCAGATGCACCCAAACACCGCGCGACTGCAGCAAAGATGTTAGCAACATACCTTCTGACCTTGAGCGGCACACCTTTCCTCCTCGCTGGACAGGAGATCGGGATGGCGAACCTTGGAAAGGAGTACGGACCGGAAGCGTACATTGATGTCGAGGGGAAGAACGAGTACAATGCTGTTCTCAAAGCTCGAGGCGGCGACGAGTCGCAAATGCAAGACGTTATGCGAGAGCTACAGCTCAAGTCCAGAGACCACGGTAGACTGCCCATGCAGTGGGACGGCTCAACGCACGCAGGCTTCACTTCCGCGGATGCTAAGCCGTGGATGACAGTCAACAACGATTACGTGGAGTGGAATGTCTCAAGCCAGGTGAATGATGCCTCCAGCGTTATGTCCTTCTGGAAAGATATGCTGGCACTCCGGAAACGCTATGTTGACCTCTTTGTTTAGGGTTCATACCAGCCCTTACCAGAGTCAAAGACTGGAGAGAGCGTCTTGGCCTATCAGCGGGCATGTCAGGAGACTGGCGAGAAGGCTGTGGTCTTGCTGAACTTCTCCGACAAGGACAAGACGGTCGCAGCGGCAGAGTTCCAAGAGTGCACGGTGTTGTGTTCAAACCAGGCCACGCAAGGCGTGAAGGACGACCATGTCCAGCTCGTGCCTTTCGGTGCCATAGTGCTGTACAGCAAATGAACAGTCTGGCACAAAGACGGCGTTCCTTTCTCAATGGTATCCGGTAGTGTGACTATTACTTTCGCTGTGGCGTGAGCTCTTGTTGCAAAAACCACGAGAAGCAGCTACAAATTGCGTTCCGCTAGCTCATCAAACGATAGTAGCTGCTAGCCAACGACACCGAGTAGTCCGTTCAGGACTTCCGACAGCCGACCATTGAAAGGATGATCCCCACCGCGGAAAGCCTGTAGCAGTGCCTGCAGCCTGAACAGAAGATCGTGGACGGTGATGTCAGCATTGCAGGCATGATCGATCGAGATAGCGTTTCGTTCGGTCGTTCCTAGCAGCGTTGGAACAGTAACGGTACCAGACGAAGCATTGATTGTAGTGATGACACCCATAGCCACATCATATATCTTCTCCGCGAAACCCACACCATGCACTTCCGTCGACTGCAATGGAAGTGAGTCCTACGGTGATAAGAGAGCACCAGCAATATGGTAGGCGAAGTCGTACTGCAGTTCTGAATGGTCGGAAACATCCCTGAGCAGTCCATGTGACCAACACAAATTCCACAAACGATTTAGCAACCAGAACTGCGTGATGCTGATATCCGCTCGTTGACTGTCTGCTAATTCGTGGAATGGGTGAGGTGATACAGCCGGCACAAACGAGATACTCCCATATGTGCATGCTTCTCGTATTCGTCTCTGCACGCGAATGGTCCGCAGTGCTTTTCGACGGTCGAACGTCTCACACGTGCCATCACTGTACCGGCAGTGTCCAATCCAGCACTCAATCACATTCTCATCGATAGCATCAAAGGTATCCATCAGGTAGAGCAGTCCAGTCATGGCCTTCGTGTCTGATTGGTCGGAGTATATGCGGCGTGTAAGATACGTTGATGCGTCGGAGGGCGAGAAGTCGGCCATAAATCGTGCGCTAGTGCCAGGGCGTCCTCGAAAGTCGATTGAGTGGTGTTGTTGAAGTGCGTACGCTCGCTCTGTGACGGACAGCACCAAGTACGTCCGAAGCCACCTTTGTCTCAGATCTGCGTCCAAGGCGTCGTAAGACTGGGGTATGTGGATGCCGAGTGAATGTGCCAGATCCACTGACTCCCGTAATCGAAGTCGCGCAGCTTTGTGCCGGCCATTGCAACAGACAGGCAGAGAGGAAGAAACTTGTCAGGATCATCTCTATTGAGGGATTCTCTCCGAAGTCGGCTGCCACACGCATCTTGACACACTCGTCCATCAGCATGCGGGCTTGGACCGAGCGAGAAGGCGTGCTAGCCCGCTCGTGGATCTGAACCGGCTGTGTCATGGCGAAAGCACACAGCGATAATAACATAGCTCCATACTGGGGATCCAAATGATGCTTGCGAGTGAGCATCTCCCGATACATGTCAGCCCGGTCAAGGAACGGTATGGTTTGATGTAAGCGCTTGAAGTAGACGTCGATCCATGGTAGGAGATTTTCCTCGTGAATGTGTGACGGCCAGATATTTATGCTTGCTCCCAAAGGAGGTAGGTCTTGCTGAAGTAGCGCACCGAACGGATCCCAGGAGCTAGAAGGTGAGTCCATAGGAAGACTCGGAAAGACAAATTCGCTCATACCTGGGCTGCCTGCGGCCACATTGGTCAGCCATATGAAACACTGAGGGAGGAACAACGCCATAGCGGAGCTGCAGAGCCATTCGTACCAAGTGCTGGGTCTACTTGAGTTGCCGAAGCATCAGAAAACGTTGTCGCTGAGGTCATGATGCGCTGCAGAGGTTGTTCTGAGTTGGGCATGGTAGGCTGATGCATTGATGCTGTTGGTGACCTATGGAAGAGTTCTCCTGTGTTAGTCTTCCTATACGTGGTCCCTTCATCATCCAAGAAGCCATGAGAACGTAGGCTTATTGGTGGGAAGCATACCAGTACGGCGCTTCGGAGGCCCTGGCAGTATCCCGATCTATTGTGTCGTTGGAAGACATCGTCATGGTCTACAGCCGAGGTGTTCAAATCAGCTTGACGAGTGTTGGAAGGCACTCGACGTACCTGGTAGAGCTCGAAGAAATCGTCTGGTTTAGCTGGCGAACTTAAAGCAAAGGTCATCACCCCGTTCTGTTGCCCCGTGACCTCCTGGTCCATCGATCTGCGCTGCGCTCGACGAATTTCCTCTACGCGCTTGCCAATCGGTCCTACGAATTCCTTTTAGTTGACCACAGATCTCACGCACGCAAAGCTGGGACGTAGCTTTCCTTTGTGCACCTACCACGCTTCTTTCGTGCCTTATCGTATGTGCATTCGAAGCCTTTGCTCGAGCACACGATACAGGGTTGGGTCATATCGCACTTGACTTTGCGTGACTTGCATTGATCAAACGCGCGGTCAGCGGACGTCTTGGGTCGGCCCACGGTCTCGGCCGCGGTGTCCAAGATCGAGAACATTGTGAAGGGGATGGACCATCGCCGAGGTTGCTCTCCAGACAGGAAGAGGTGGTCGACCACCAAGACCTGATGGCCACAAGCCATACAGCCGAAGGTCACGAAACAGAACTTTAGTGCTGTGCCTTCTAGCTCGACGAAGTGGCTCGCATCACATGGGCAATGGTAGAAGTATGGAGATCACAGCGAGAGATGAAGTTGAGGCAAGATCGACGGCGCACCTGCCCTATTCAGGAAAGAACTGGCAGAACAGTAGCACCAAAGCTGTGGACCGTATTGAGGATATATCTCCCGCCGGTGAGCTACCACAGATGGCAATACAACGTCCTCCTACGCGGCAATAGAGTGGTTAAGAGGATATCAAGGTGTGCAGTAGCTTCTGAAAACCCACTTTGTCGAGAGTCTTTCGACTGCCACTTCTTCTGGTACATCACCTGACGGCCATCAGATCTCGAAGTGGAAGACCCCATACGTGTCGGTATCGGAAGTGGACAGGGGAGAGGGAAGCTGGGTCGTTCTCCTTAATGTAGACTATGCTAAAGCTACCGATTGTCGACATATCGTCAAGCACTCCTCTGCCTGATGCTGACCAGCCAGGCTTCCTATTGAGGTATCATTCAGCTTCTTGCATACCATACATCGTAATGCGTTGGAGCCATGCGTCGGAATCGCCACATTTCTCGCAATGCTCCATGAGCCATATCCTCGCGTACACATCTCGTCTTTCCATTGAGTTGGCGTGCTGGCGTGCGTCTCCATCCGACGAGGAGGCTTCAGCCATCGACCAGGAGATCGAAGACGCCCGAGCGAACAGTGGAAATGTTTCAGGTCTCCTCACCACGTCGCGCGCAAGCCGAAGAGCAAGTGGTATCTTACGTTGCCACTGATGGTCGTACTCGCGCGCGTGAATCGTAGAGGTTGGTATTTGCACGTTCCGGTGCTGGATCGAGCAAAGGCTTCCGTGATAACGCATTCTAGGGCTGCCGCGGACAATCGGCTGTTGTTGGCTAACGACTCCTGTCGGGCTCTGTATCTCGTAATCAAGATCGTCGTATGTTCAGTCCTCGCCAACGCCATGGCCATCTTCCCCGGCCAAGAGCCCTGAGCGCTCTGGTTCGGCGTCCGTGTGCTTTTGGCGATCATGCAACTCCGAGCTGTCTTTATCTTCTTCCGACAAGGAAGCGTACATCTGCTGTTTCCGCTTCCAACGTGGCAGAGTGAGATCTCCTCGCTTGGACACAATGACCCCCCATGCGCCTAGACAGCCCGCGACACTTGCAATCATGCCGAGGAGGAAAGCAATCATCGGGTTGGTCAGCACTGATGGTATCCAGGAAGTATACTCATCCGCCTCGACGAGCTGCTCAAGCGTTGGAACCGTCGCGAATACTGATGGTTCTCCGAGCTTCTCGCCCAACGCATCTACGGCTTCGACGAGGACATGACCGAGGTAGCCTTTGATCCAAATGGTTGTTTCAAAGCCAGTCTTGTCGACCGTGGCCACCAGCGTTGTATTTGTCCCGGACGGGTTGGTCTCGTAGATCTGCCATTGGCGTACCTCGGTAGCCCCATTCCAGCTCATGAAAACGATCGTCTCAATGGTATCATCTCTTGTCTGGACAGCCGTTGACCGTACATCCGGAGGCTGTGCAGGCCGTCCGACCCACTGAAGCTTGAAGCTACGATAATTGCGCACTCCAGCTTTGAATCGTGCCTCCATGATCAGTGACCCATCCGCCGCATGCTCGGTGTGCATCGCCTTGTTCCGCCAACAGATCCAGGCGTGGTCAGTACCGGGCACCCACTGTAGGTTCCCTTGGCCCTCGGTGTATTCGCCATCCGGATGTTTAAACTCTTGCACGACTTCAACAGTCATTGTGTTCGTGTCCAAAGCAAGTAGCAAGCCACGCGACGCATCGTTCGTAGTCTGCGGTTCTCCAGGTCCAAAAGCATTGTCAAGGAAGGAGACTAAAACACGATTGTCGTCCTCGGCTCTAATCTTCGCAGCATGCTGACCCGAGAACGTGATAGGAAGATCGAAATCAGATTTCTTCCCACCTAGGCGCCAGACAACAGAACCGTCGTTCCTGGAAATCCTGTAGATCGCATTGCTCGGCCGCCCTGAAAGTAGATAATCGCCGTTCGCAAATTTGTCGATGGAATTGAAGTGAAGAAAGTCCCAGACGTCGTTTACTTCGCCCTCGCACCGTTCTTCAAGCGGGTCTTGTGTCACGAAGCTCTCGTCAAGCCCAATATAACCGTATGAGTTCCACTCAAAGACTGGTTCCCAGGTGTCTGTATCAAGCTCCACAAAGCCGTCGTATTGGGCATGGCACTCTCCATCGTATCCGATAGCCGCCGAGTATTCTTCCGAGGCGCGTTTAGGCGAGCGGTTCATGAACAGAGCTGAAGATCACACATTAGCGGCTGTCGTGCTGGCCCGGAATGTCCAGCAGTGCCTACCTCGGGTCCCATTCTCTACGGTCAAGAACTCATGCATGTTGTGACCGATACCGTCCCACTCCGGGTCTCGGAGGCCGATGGATACGTTCTCGACATTGGTGTAGGTATTGTCCAATATAGCGGTATACTCGTAGTGCGGTCGAATGGCAGTGAGCATCGGCTCGCCGCGAACATTGCTGACGCGAAAGTCGAATGTGCTATAGCCATCGAACATAGGAGCGCCGCTCCAAATCAACTGCCCATCCTGATCGTAGATATGCGGTGCATTCCACGCTGCACTCCCCTCCTCCTGCTCAACCTCCTCGTACGGTGCCACGAACCAGTATCCAGGCGCCACAGCAGCTTTGTCGTAGATCGTGATGTTCCATCGTGGTGCATCCAGATCAGGGCGTGTAACGAATGTCCAGAACTCTTCGTCGTGTTTGCTCTCGTCCAGTTCCACAACCCGGTGCTCCCACCTCTTGGCTGCAGATTTACCCGCGTGGGCCCAGGCTGAGGCGCAGCTCGAGTAACTAGCGAACCAGGCGAGCAAGAAGGAACAATACGATGTTCGCCGAACCTGCATGGTTCTTTCTTACAAGGCAAACAGCAGAACAAGAAGAAAAATCGCAAGGAGGTCGCGAACAGTTTAGAGTTATGACCAAAAAGCGTGAATCGAATAAGGGCGATAAGGTCGGGTATACTGTAAGGGCCCAGAAGAGGCCTGAAAGGAGGTCTTGGCCGTGATACGCCTGGACTGAAATCTCGTAAGCAGGGCTGGACGCTGGACGCCGTAAAGAGATGTCGCCCGTCGCATATGGCAATAAGACGGTATCACAGCAGCCCTGGTACTCCGTAATGCAGATGTCAAAGATATGACCAGAGCAACCGGCTGCGCGAGTTCGCAACCGGTAGCGCTTTCCGGGCGACTCCGTGATGGGTATCTTTCTTCCCATGGCAGTGGCGACGCCGCGGAGGTCGAAACCCGCTTACCTACCAGAGCATTAGATCCATGCCATCGCGATGCAGAATCGTGGACTCTGCCGGTGTCGATATGCGGTATACGTTGGAAGATAGACAAGATGCGCCTCATTGGCGCCAGCCTTCCCGTTCCACTCGACCAGGCTGCAGACCTACTCGTACTGCCGTAAGCTATCAGGAGCAAGGGTGCAGACTGTAAGAAGATGTCATATCAGAGATGAAGCTGGAGAGCCGGGCAAGAATGGCGACATGGCTAGCTGGAGCATAGTCACATTCCTCAGCAGTCCTCGCCACTTCGAGCTTCGGAAAATGTTTGAGATATGAGAGCAAAGAAAGGACAGACTTCTGCGGTCGCGGACGGGCGAGAGCAGAAGAAGTCTTGGTAGGGAAGGCCACCACGAGCAGTTCCACGGTGTGTGACCTCCAGCTGGTGTAAGTACAAACAAACAGCGATGGTAAGGTAGGCACGGTGGATGCCACTCACATTGCCTCCATTGACGCTTGAGCTTCACGTAAGCGGATGCCGAAGCTACTTGTTTGTGAGGCCGTGAGGACTTGAATGTGTGCGCTCTGTCCGTTTTCCAGAGTGAGTCTTCTCGATCGCCGCATTTTCACGTGCTTCAATTCGGAAGCAGCCCAATTCGGCAGGAGCGGGCCACGTGCTCGCTTTACCTCAATATATATCTCTTTCCTTCCCACCACAATCCTAACATTACGACATAAACACAACATTACTCATCTATTCTATGCTTCGTGCGAACACCGTTGCACTTCCTTCAAGCTCCCGATCAAGTTTGATCTTGAAACATACCACAGTTAATACCACCCACGTCTGCCACTCCTGCTTGTGATTCTGCATCATCTGCTGACAAGTGAACTTCAGAAGCCGAGATGTCTGACGATGATATGGATATCGACGGTGATGCTTCGTCCACCTACAGCTTTGACATGGGCAGTATCGCAGAGTCTGATAGGAGTGTTCCTGCCAGCCTAGCCTCTCATCCTCGACAAATCGACGACGTTGATATTGCGAAGACCATTTACCTGAAGCAAATGAAAGTGGGGGCAGAAGACCGTATACCTTTCCAGCGAGCTCATCTATGGAACTCCTTCAAAACGACCATAAACCGACGCTACCATCCTTCAGCTGATGGCCCGCCACTATGTTACGGCGACGAGCGCCCGACTGGCCTTGAGCTTGTCCCAGATGATGAAGGGCTGACTAGTGAGCACCGCGAAGTTGGTGTTATCGTTGGCGAGGAACCTTCCAGGTGGTTGCCGACGGGTAAGGCAGGGCGGCCAAGTAAGGGCGAGAAGGCAGGGAAGCAGAGCCAGGACATCCTGGATCGAGATGCGCATGCCATGCGAGTACAGGTCCCTGTAACCACAGATCAGGCTACCCAGGCCAAGCTATACGTTGCTTGCAGATGATCCGAAGGCCGATGCTATCCGAGAAGCATTGCCGCGAAGTATGTGTTCTTCTACAGTGAATACTGGAGAGATGTTTCGGATACAGATAATCAACGTCACCGCGAGAGTACAATTGGCCGCAATTGCAGGAGAGAGGCCGCACGTAACAAGGACGACCCTACTGCGACGCTACCCACTACGAACAGAGGGATTCGGACGCCTTCTGACGATCTCGCCGCCTCCACATCACCACAAGCAAAGGATGAAGACATTACTACGGATGCTAGCGTGGCACAGCTTGGAGAAGGCAATCAGAGGCTTGCGGAGCGCAACGAGCGTCTTATGATCGATCTTGAAGATGAGAGAGAGAGAGAGCAACGAGCGCATGCAGGCCAAAGACGAAGAACAGACGCGAGCAATAAAGCGCCTCCAGGCTGAGATCGAGGAAAGAGAAGAGCGGAGCACGCAACTCGAAGTCGAATGGAGGGAGGAGAGAGCGCAGTTACAGGCTAGAATCGAAGAGCAAGTACAGCTCACTAAGCGTACTCAAGCAAAATCCGACGAGCAAGCAAAGATTGTTGAGCGTCTCGAGGCTGAGCTGGAGAAAGAGAGAGAGCAGTACACGCCAGCGATGTGGATTCGCTGACGAAGATGGCGAATGGCCACAATAACGACGCTGATTAGTGGGTCTTACGGAAGCGTCTGGTACCGGGTATAGCAAACCTAGCTTGGTCACTTACGCGGGACAGCTTGGAGAGAACAGTGTGGATATGGTCAATGGACAGGAGCTCGGAACTTGTTTGTGACTATCATCAGATGCGTATCTCACATTCGCGTCCGACCTTGGCCTAAGCATCACAGCTCAGCATTCTTGTGAACCGTCCAACTCTCCAGGTTTTGTAAGGCGTAAGCATCCCACCAAGTTCAGCTCACGCCTACAGCAACAACGCTCAGCCATGAGAGCCGTGCCCGTCTCCCATCATCAGAACATGCGCTTGTAGCACTTCCCGCGATTGCCGTGCTCGTGCTAGCGACAAGCCACCAGAGCACAGTCATGAACGTTCGAGAAGTGTCCTGGTTGGTTGTGGGCGGCAGAGAGTGCTAGCGCCAAATCGAAGAAGAATTCATGATGCGCTTCCGATTGTCCTCGCTGCGCCATGAGTGCCTCCGTAGACCAGTACCGAACAGCGCTCTCAGCGAGCAACTTGCGGATACCGGAGATTTGGGAGCTCTTGGGGTAGATTCGCTCGTAGGCGTGAACCGGGTATGTGTCGTTTCTGATCTTCTCGTACACGGCATTGGTGATAGCGTCCTTGAAGGTTGTCGACAGGAACTTCTGCCCAAGCTCCCAGGCGCTCCACAAACGTGCCCACTCCGGATCCTCGCTGTCTGGCTCGAGCTTTACGTTGGAGTTGTCCTTGCGGCTGAAGATGCGTCCGATGTAGAGAAACCTCTGAAACATCTCGAATGGTTCAGGGTGGTCCGTCGCCAGAGTCACCTCACGCTCCTTGCCCTCCATCCACCCCTCCACCAGCCTGCCGCCATTCACGAAAATCGCATAGAAGTAGTCCGAGTGCTTGACGAGAAGATCTTTATGAATGGTGAACTTACGGTAGTCGCTAGGTCTGCCGACGTAGAGGGCGATGGAGCCTTGGCTAAGTCTGCTCTTTGTCAGCACTGCTATAAGGTGGTTACGTGAGCATAGGATTCTTACAACGGGGCGTTTTTCTCATCAGCACGGACGGAAGCCGATTGACCAGGCGCTGGGTTCGCCACGAAATTGTTGACAGTCGAGGAATGGTTGATCGCAGGTGGGTACTGAGTGAAGCTCTGCGGAGGTGCCTGGCCTTGTGGTTATTGGTATGCGGACATCGGCCCAGTCCACGGACCAAAACGCGGCGGTCCCAGGAAGCCTTGGTTGTTGCCAGCCATGGTTCAGGAAAGCCAGACAAGCCGGCTAAGACTGAGGCTGTGTGCGAAAGTGGGTGTGGTGGTTGGAGGTTGAAAGAAGAGTCAAATTCTGCCGAAAGCTCGAAGAAAATAAGGGTTGCTCGTGATCACGACGTCACATGCGCTTGCAGCAGCGAGTCATCACGGGTTCGAAACACAACGATGAGAAGAGCAGCCAATGGGACTGACAGATCATGACACTCAATGATCAACTTACCGGCCATATGCTGAGTGACAGCTACTTACGGTGACCACTCGTCGGGGTGTTATGCCATGTCCTTCATGCTACAAGCATGTCCGCTGCTCGTTCGCTCGCCCATCCATCACCGCTTGTACAACAGCTGTCTCCCTCTTCCTCCTCCTCATCATCGTCGACCTTGACTGAACTGAATGGCCCCTACCAGTACTTCTCCACCTCTCCGCGGACCCTGGCCTAAGTATCCACCTTCTTGCGGACGAGGAGCGCGAAAGCATCGATCCACGTCTCCGGCCGGCGGCACCTCAGTCATCAGGACACAGGTATCGCAGTACGACCGCAACTTCTCCAAAGCCGCAAGAATTCGAGTGCTCTTGATGCTTCGGATCTCATCAAGCACGAGGTACTTTCCCAGATCCTTACAGCCAGGGATAGCGAAGATCCCTGACAAGAGAGCGACTGTCGGGCGGACAGGCTCCTTTGATGATTTTTCGGTCTTGTAGTTGGCCACGTCTTCGATGAACTGGTCCATACGCCTCAACTCCGCAGCCACAAAGCTATACGAAACCACAATCACGCGGTAGCGGAATAGATCATACGGTGAAGTGCGCTTGTCGTTCAGCAGCAGCACTGGTAAGCCTGGCTGTGGCGAACAAAGTCAGTTGAGTTTCGTAAAGTGCACCATAAGACTTACGAAGTTGCTCTCGATTTCCGTTTACCATCGCAGAGTGCGAGATGGAGGCACGACCACAACGCTCGGGCTATCGCCAGCAGTGAAGTCGACACGGATGGCTAGCATGACCGAGAGGTAATTGCTTAGATCCGGCTCGCCTGCGACGACCATGCCTTTGTACTTGCTCGTCCTCGAAGATCGAATGACTGCAGCAGTGTGAAGCTGTTGAGGGTTGGGCACCACGGTAACAGCTTCCACGCCATCTGCTGGCCAAGAGAGAGTCGGCTGGCCAGAATTATCATGCTGTGATAGCCATATTAGCTCTGTCGCTGCAATGGAAGAAGGCCGGTGCTTACCATCTTCTCATCGAACTTCCGCACGTGCTTTAGTATTGCTGCTTTGACCTTGTCCTCGATCACGTTTCGGCTACTGTCACTATCATGTGTGGTCATCTCTGAGCTTGCTTCGTTATCGTCGTTCATATTCGGTCTTTGCTAAGTCAAGGGTGTACTGATGAATGAGAGAGTGAGAGCTGTCTCACGAAGTGTCTTTGTAGAGGAGCATCCGAGAGAAAGGATGCAGGTTTGAAGAAATAGTGAAACGAGCGGACCGTGCTCGAGGAAACGTCAGGTGACGGCGTGCCGCTTTTGGAAGCAAGTAGGCAAGAATGGAAGGAGTAAGGCACGTTAGACCTTCACTTTCGAGAACTTCACTTGCAGACCACACTCCACGTTCTGCTCCTGCAACAATCTAGCCAACCTACCGCCTCAAGCAGGTGACAGTGCACTGCCCTAAGCTACTGGCACTTTATTTATATGCGTTTGAGTACCCTGCAAGAACACCCCCGTAGCGACGATGGGCCAGACGGACCATTCCTCTCTCTCTGTCGTTGCACGGAGAGCAAGCAGGTCCAGGACAGCGCAGCCGGAGGAGTAAGTGTAAGCAGACAGAGCACGGCTGGACCAATGTGGAACTCGGTCGCTGTTGTTGATGCTCCGAGGCCAGCTGATACCGGTCGTGCTCGTTGCTAGCCCGCTCGCCCTGTCTCAGCGGCCATGATGCTCTCCGTAGTCGCTTGTACGCCAACATCATGGCATAGGCTTACGACTATGTTGTCGCTGGTATGGCGGAGAGGAAGGGAGTAGTGTTGTTGGAGAGGAAGAACAACAAGTCAGGTGAAGTGCAATAAGATGTCGGAGAAACAGTCGGCCCGGTGAAGTGAATCTTGACCCCGTCGCGTGAAACGATCACGATCAGAGTCTCCTGTAGGGTTGCGAAGGAAGTCGGCACGAATCGCAGAGAAGTTTCCTGCGAGGGTTGCTCCCCAGCGTCGAGGTCGATGCTACAGATTCCGATCTGGAACTGGACCAGCCAGCACGCGACTGTACTCTCTATGAGCACTTTCGCCCTTTCGCGCAAGCAAAGGTATCCGACGAGACTCTGGGCAGCCGCGCTGAGGCTATATCTGGGCTTGTAGGGGACATCGATAAGATCGTCTTCTCCACAAGCCGCCGACTACAAAAGAAGTACGACCGTCTGCATAAGCTCACCCTGGGCTTCGTCACTCAAACATTAAGTCAAGATGATTTCTACGAGGGTGGCGATCTGCTTGGTAGGTTCTACTACGAATTATGCTGTACACAACCCGAAGAAGGCTGGTGCTGACATTGTCAACAGCCTTGCCCCTTGACCTACTCGAGCTCGCAATGCGCAATGGTTCATTGAATATCATGGACGCAGATCGTTTCGCTGCGTACGTGATGCGAACGATTATAGCGGCTGTCAGGCTGCCACCTCCCAGTGATGAGTACGAGATTTGGCGGCGCGGCCTAAGAACTGAGAAGCAAGGCTTCATGGACAAATGTCTGAAGCTGATCAAGGAGGTTATTCAACTAGACCGCGAGGCCTGGCAATTGAAAGCAGCTTACACCGAGCTCAAATGTTCACGACGAAACCCAATCCGCGTGCTTGAAGACAACAGCGTCGATTATTTCCATGGACGCTCGCTGCAGCTACTCGGATATCTACAGAAGCGCGCGTGGTCCGAGATTCGCTCGAATGTGTTCAGGACCGCCGGTGCGGTGCTCCCAGTTGAGCTGACAGAGCGAGTCTTCGTGGATGCTCTGGAAGCTGAAGGTATACCCTTCGAGCCTGAGATGAGCGAGAAGCATGACGTCGGGATGCCAGAGCAATACCACCAAAGACCGTGTCCGGCGAACGCACAAGCGTCGCAAGGACTCCTAGAAAAGAACTTCGTTGCCAAGTATGGTTGAGCCCTCTAGCCACCGGCTCTGGTACTCTCGGCTCCATCGGACGATGGGAGCACCGATGCCTGGAGTAGTGAGCAGTCAGCTTAAGGAGAAGAAGAAGAAGGAGAAGAAGATTGAGTCAGAGCCACTTGGCAAGCTTCTGATATCGTCGCGGCGAATTCCACGTGGAGTCGAAACTTGGATCCAGATCTGATCGTGAGGGTTCACTTGGTATTGGTGTGAGACCACGAAGCTGTTGAATCGCTGCAGCGGCGGGACCACAACGTGTGTCCTACGTCATACCACCCCATATCGTGCTGTCACATGTCAGTGCAAAGACTCACTTGGCCTTTCACCAGTCGTGGTGAAGCTTTCCAACAACAAATCACGCGACCTCCGAGCCAGATTCACAAGTCTACGCGTTTTATTTTGCAACGTCTACCTTCCTTCATCAATCTTGAAGGCTCAGTCTTGGTTGACTAGATCACTCTCACAACCCACGATACAACCTCCCCGACCAAGCAGTCGCGACCAGTGATTGCAACAGGTGTGAAAGATGCCATCACCACTCGCTGAACCACCTCCCTTACTTCCTGCCGCCAGCGTGGCTTCCAATGGCGATGATCTGCAACTTAGAAAGGTGGAGCACCGTTGCAACCTTTACGCCCACCTGCTCCCATTCGCGCAAGGTCTGGCGCCTCATCAGCCTGACGTCCGCCGAGGAGCTCAGGAGATCGCCGACAAAGTGCAAGATATCGACGACGCTGTTGGTACTGCAGCTCGAAAAGTGCAAGAAAAACAAAGGGAGCTACGCTCACTCACATTCAAGTTTTTGGAGCAGACAATGAGTCTCGACGAGTTCTACGGAAGCGGGGATCTGCTTGGTGAGCCACACTATATGGTCAACGAATGGGCATCTCTAATGTTTCCCTCATAGAACTTCCTTACGGACTTCTTCGATGCGCCTTGGATCAGCATGCTATATCGGACCCAAGCCGTTTCGCCGCATGTGTCATGCGCATCATACCACCCGCTGCAGAACTGTTCCGTCCCGAAGACGAACACTGCGACCTCCGAAGCCGGACAGAACGGAAGACGGAGCGGAAGACCTTTCTGAACAAGTGCCTCATGCTCATCAATGAGCTACTGTATCAGGACCGACGGGTGGACGCTTATCAGGCGCTAGTGCTTTGGAGAAGTGTGATGCGATCGAGCACTCAACGTCAACAGTTTGGTGATCTGGACTGTCAGATGGTTGATCGTCTCATCCAGGCTGTTCTAGACGACGAATGCATCCCGCCAGATGCGCGAGACTGTTCCGAACAGCCGTTTCCAGACGAGTATAGCAAGCATATGTGCTCAATCAAGATGGAAGGCCTTAGCTGGACTTTGGCACCAAGCCGTGATTTGGCACCAAGCCGTGAGTCCGACATCCGCTACTGGAACCTCGCAGGTGCGGCACGGCCCTTGAGGACGGCATACCTGGAGTATGTGTGCAGTCCAGCAGACTATAGTCGCGAAACTCGTAGCGCGCCGTCGGTCGTGAGCAATCCTCGCTTCCATAAGCAGGCCCTCGAGTTGCTTGGCGACATGCAAGAACGTGCCTGGTCAGAGTTACGATCGAAGGTATTCCTCACGGCTGGTACGGTGCTACCCGTTGAATCGACGGACCAGATCTTCGCCGACGCTTTAGAAGCTGAAGGTATCCCCTCAAATCCTACAACGCATCGGGAACACCAAGTCCCAAAACAAAAGCGGGTGACGCGGGTGATCAAACCGGAGCTGCACTGCCATCGCATGGATAAATCTCCAAAGCGCGCACCGGATCCTTATCATTTCGGGCTGTGGGAGGCCAACCCGAAGGCGGATGACAGTGACGCCTCAAGCAAGTGCGAGAATTGCCACGAGGATGAATGGATATAGCGTCGTAACATCGTGTGAACGGGCTCAAGAAGTTAGCCTTGGAACGGTCGGTCGCCGAGTAGGACCCTGTGGAGGACCACCGGCACTGGCATTGACTTTCGTCCTGCAGTTCGAGGTTCGCGATGGTACAGGTCGTCTACGAGAACATATGGGCTGGTTTGATGTCATGATAGCAGGAGCTCGTTGTCTATGCAGCGCGTCAATCGTTCTAGCTCTCAGCCTCTTTCAAGGTGCCGAGCCTGCAGCCGTGACGATGTACCTTAATCTCCCCCGATGTCGTGCATGCGATCTGATGTGATCGTGTTAGAGTTCCAGCATGACGAGCTCCTCTCCACAATCTATGCTGTGGAGCGGGCAAGTCGAGCTCGAGAGTTGGCCAGAACAGCTTGGTAGTTGGCAGCTGGAGCTTGACAGTGGTAGCGGATCATCATCGTCGAACTGGTAGATATACGTTGGTTGAGCCGCTGCGTTTCTCTTGCTTTTTCGTTATACCCTGCAAACAACCAGCTACTTTCACTTCTCAAACACAACCACCCATACTTTCTCAGCATAATGGACAAGGTACGTAGCTCACTCACCTCCCAGCTGTCCTCGACCGTTCAGGTTAGCTGACTCCCTTCACCACCAGATCAAGGACATGGCCAGCAAGGCGTCAGGCGGCGGCTCCAGCAGCGGCGCCAACAAGGGCTCCAGCGGCGGTTCTGGAGGCATGGTCGGCAAGGGCGTCGATATGGCCACCGACAAGGCTGGCTACGGCGACAAGTACGATGATAAGATCACCAAGGGTGTCGAGGTATGCGTCAATTCCATCAAAAAGAAGTTGTTGGCACGATGATGCTGATGCTTGTTTTTACAGTCTCAGATGAACAAGCAGGGAGGGAAGTAGGATGTACGATGACGAGCTCCTATTTACCTATTATGTGCTGAAGTAGTTCTGGACAAGGACGAAATGGCATGACTTTCGCTTTGATAGTCTCATTATTCTTCTATGTCGTTTAATACGTCCGGTGTAAACGTGACCATCGTACGTTAGCTGATCAAGGTCGTACGAGAGGGCGACGCGCGCCTGCCCCGCGTACGTCACCGCCACCCTCCTTCCTAATTGGGAACTTGACTACACGGTGACACGGTGACGCCTACGCGCGCAACTCGAGTCGACTCAGCCTCCACGAAGCCATTGATGCTCATAATCGCCGATATATAACCCTCTCCCTCTCAAACTTCGGCGTCAACAACGTCACAACCCAACAATGTCCTCCCTAAAAGCCAAACTCGCCTCCGCCCTCCCCACCACCCGAAGTCCCTCAGCCTCCCCCCGCAACTCCCTCGATGCCGCCGACCCCTCCAACGCCGCCGCCGCCAGCATGGCAAAGAAAAAAGACGATCCCGAGAAATACCGCCTCCTCGTGACCGCCGGCCCTTCGTACTCTCCATCCACCCACAAAATCGTACACGTCAATACCTCGACCCCTACAACTATCTCCAACGACTTCATGACCGCAAGCATCAAAGTCCGGATTCGAGGCTACAAAGGACTACCTGCCACGAGTCCAGCATCGAGTAAATACTTCGAGGACCCGATGCACGAGAAGGATCAATACTCTATCGCGTTTAGTTTCGTGCCGAAGGTGGATTTACCGAGTAAGGACGTGGTTTGGGGTAATGACTTTGACCACCCGGTGAGAGATCGATTGCCGCCGGGGGTGAATACGGCGTTCAAGATTGTGAAGGATTGGGTGGATCCAGGCTTGGAAATGGACGCGTATGCGGATGAACCGTGGTTGTATGGGCCGGCATTGAGTTGTTGGTTTGCGTTCCGTATCGGCGACAAGCAGGACTCAGCACCCCGCGAACCCGCTCCATCTACAGACGAAGCCTCCGACGTCCTGCACGAAGGCTCCACCCCCTCCGCCTCCTCCCTCCGCGCCAATATCCCGGACGCGCCAGAGAAACGCCGCAAGCATTTTCTCAGCGCCCAAAACCGGGCAGCCTTCACTTTTGAACAGGGTAGAGAGTACAGCGGCGACTTCTTCAACCCTTACCTCGACTTCGGGAATTTCGCGTTGAAGTTGCCGGGTTTCAGTATCAAAGTGATCAAGTATATTGATGAGAAGAGCCATACGTTGAGGTATGTCTTCAAGAATCGGGCGACGGGGGACGTGTACTTTTGTGTTTGTCTGAATCTGCTTTGGGGGCAGCAGTTGGAGGGGGTGATGAGGGAGGATAGGGGGGTTATTGGGCGGTTTGCTGGTGGGGAGGCAGTGGAGAGGGAGAGTAGAGAGGGTGTGGTTGAGGAGCATGGAGACGAGAAGGGTAGGTCTGAGCAGGTGGCCAATGGACAACCGGTGACAGAAGACAGTGTTGGTGGAACAACTCCACCTGAGCCTTCTGTCCAGCGGAGCCCACAGCCTGTGGATGGTGCAGCAGAGGAGGAGGAGTCTGGCGCTCATGCGAATGAAGAGATTGGGAAAGCTGCAGACGGAGTCCCACAGCCAGCACCGCAGCCATCAGACGGTGCGATAGGCGACCACAGCGCTCATTCGAACGGCGAGGTCGAGAAGCCTGCGTACGAAGCTCCCCCGCCGCTTCCACAGCAAGCAGGTGGTTCAACATACTTGGACTATCGTCCTGCGAAGAGCGGAGTGGAAGCTTCACCTGGCATGCGAGACAAACCCGATCATGTCCGCGAGGAAATGGAGCAATTGAGCATTGCTCAGAGACTGCTACAGACATCTTCCAAAGACGGTCGAGGTGGTGGACGAGTTCTTGATGAGCTGGACTAGGACGTCGTTGTGGAGGCTCTTATGATTGGCATTCTGGTTGGCGTTTGGTTTGCATCGATGATAGCCGCATGTGGCGATAGTTCTATGTCTTAGACGAAATGGCATATATCTACAAATTTACACATCATCATAATACATCCCCTACTTCCGGGAGTCGAGAACGTGATTCTTCTCAGAATCTATGTCATGCTTGAAAGCCCAGGCTATTTTGCTGTCGCCAGTAGGTGCGGGCTCTGTGGCGGCATATACCATTCAGAAGATGCCACTTCAGCCCAAAGAGCAGCCGCTCCTTCGCAGTAAGGTCATCGTCTTCATGTAGACAAGAAATCCATTCGTTTCCTCCTAAAGCTCGTTCCCTGATAAGCAAGACAAAAGGCGTGTTCAGTCCTGAACCACGAAGGTATGCTCCTTGGAGCATTAATCTTGATTCGGTGACGCAAGCATTCGAATCCTCACTTCGGAGTCCTTACCAGCTGAAGGATTCTATTCCTCTTGAAGTGCACCGAGTAAGGTCAACTCTCGATGGATACGATGCAGCGGCAAGAAACAACGATGCGGCGAAAGGCGAAAGAGCAAGGGACGCGCATCGTCGTAGCGCGCTTCAAACTCTTCAAATGAGTACCTCGTTGCTAGATTCCATAGCAACATTACAGTTCGCCAACTCCAGCCTGCAATGACTGTTTTCCGTCAAGCCCGAAACGATGAAGACGAGCTTCTTGCACGACTCCTCTACAACGCCTTTCTGTTTAATTGGTCTCTTCACCTCTCACATGCCTAGTACAAGATGAAATTGACGTATTGCCAGGGACGTAAATTGGTGGCAAAATGTGCGCGTCCCGTTGCAGCCCGTCGCATTAACACCAACACTCGACGAGCCCTTGACAGCTCCGCAACGAAGTCGTCTATCCTTCTACCGAGCTACCATAGATCTGGTACGGCGGATTGGGGGCACAGTCGCCGTAGCAGTGCCGTCGCAAAGCGACCAACCCGCCGCTATGCTCTGCTGGCTGCCGCCCGGGACGCGGCCAACGCTATGGTTCCTCATCCGATCTGGCTTCATCCACGCACTGCTCGGCTTTGGGCCAACAGGGGCATACCATTTCTTGTACTTCGAGTACTGTTTGGCCGGGCTGTACCGGCGCACCGTGAGGCCGCTGGGCTACCGAAACAAAGACGAAGGAGGGTTTGTGCAAATCGTTGCTACCGACCCTGCACACCGCGGGGTAGGATTCGCAGCAGCTTTGTTGGGTTGGCAGATAGAGCAGCACAAGCGGATGTACCCAGGCGTCCCCGTATTCCTTGACACGGCAGGCGAGTATCAGCAGAAAGTATACGGACGAGTAGGATTTCGGGAACTCGGAAGGCATCATCTTGGTGTTAACGTCGACAAACAAGGACTCAGACCGAGCGGGAGCTCTACACTCGATCAGAGTCAGCGAGTGGACAGCGTTCAGATTGTGATGATGGTGGATTGCGGTTCGAAATAGTCGAAATGCGGTCAAAACACACATACTTCTCGCCCGATCCACAAGTGCCTACCACTCTAAGCTGACTGGTGTATCTTCCCAACTTGCCTCGATAACGCTCTCCGGCATACCCGGCCAAATTTTAATATTCTCGAAGCCGGCAGACGGGCGCCACTTCGTGTCACTTCGCTCCATCGACGCTAGCAGCGCTAGCATGTTCATATCGGACTGCACTGCGAATCTTGATGCTCCCTGGTTTGGCAGCACGATGTCGTTAATGATCAGTTTCGAGTAGCCTGGCTCCATAGCTGATGCTACACTTTTCAAGAGATCTGCACACTTGGTGTCGGGCCAATCGTGGAAGACCTTTCGGTAGTAGTATGCTCGAGCGCCTGGGTGAGTCGGTCAGCTCAGAGCTATTCACGAAGTCGTTCCGTTGCGAGAGACCCTGGGCTGACTGACCTTTGACAGGCTGTGGAGTGAAGAAGTCGTATGCCATCAATTCGAAACGATCGGACTGCAGCGCCTGCTCGATGAGAGTAATTCGCAGTTGACAGCGCGTAGATAGCCGAGTGTTATGCGAACAAACTCTCCTCATGTCCTACAACATCTCCCTCCTCCACGCCCGATTCGCCAACTCCTCAATCTCCCTCACCTCCACCGGACCCTTGACCTTCTCATCATCGAGTCCTTCCACTACAGCCTGCGCGACCAAGTCGGCTTTGAGAGGCTTCGCGCCGCCGGCCCCCATGAGCCATGTGAGATTACCTCCAGTTAAGCTGTTTGCCAGAAATCCCCCGTACGTGACTGCGGCCATCGGGACCGTGAAGCCGCGACTGCTGTCGAATAAGAACCCTGGCCGGATGAAAAGGCTCCGCATCCTCGGAAACTCAGACGATATCGTCGACTCGGCCTCCCGCTTCGTGGAAATATACCGTCCCGGCAAGATCGGCGCGCCGGCTGCTGCGGAGATGTAAGCGAATTCCTTCACGCCTGCCTCGTTGGCTGCTTTGGCTAGGATTATAGCGGAGTCGCGGTTCATGAGCTCGTAGGTTAACTGCCCGTCGCTTTCTCCTGCTTCGATGCCGTCGCCGGCTCCGCTGTCTTCTAAAGGATTGCGGTTGGCGCCTTTTTTCGTACTGCTGAATGCTCTCCGCAGACCTGAAATCGGGTTCTCTTTCCCAGTGACGACGCCTTTGTAGTCCGCTTCGAGGAGTATGCCCATCGAGTGTACCACGGCTGTGGCGTCCTTGAGGTCGGCGGCGTAGGTGGAGGGGTGGAGGATGTTGGCGCTGCGCCAGGTTACTGATTTAGACCAGGGGGGTGGTGAGGTGTGAGCGGAGACTGTGGGCCAGGAGGGCTCGCCGGAGCGGCTGGAGGGGGTGTTAGTACGAGGGTGGAGATCGACGGGGAGGGAGGGTCGCTGGCGTACCTACCTGATGCTTGTTACGTCCCAGTCTCTGGCTACGGCGGCCTTGCAGATACGACTGCCGAGGAAACCGTTGCCGCCGCAGACGACTAACTTATTTTTGGCTGCTGTGGTAGACATGGTGTATGCGTTACTGCTGGATGGTGTATATGTGATGTGGTCACATTGATACTTGAACTACGAGCATTGAGACTTTTGAGAAGCTCGGGCGTCGCTTCCTGACATCACCACTAAATAAGATTCGGGCAGATCCGACAAGGCGGAAGAAGGCAACCAAGTCAAACTCGACGACACATCTTCTGATATCCTGTGCCGATTAGTGTGGGATCCACACCTGCAAACATTACCTGGAGCCAGTCGAACACGTCTTGTTCCTTGAGCATTGGAGCTCACGATAACGGAAGTCCTTCGGAGGAATACTCGGCCCGAAGGGTGTAACTTCGCGTTTCATCGCCCGACGTTTGACTTCCCCTCGATCACTCATGAACTCTGTACTCTGACAGCACAGTGAAGCGATCACGATCCGAGTGCCCCCCTGGACTCAGGAGGAAGTCAGCTAGACTCTCTGAACAGCACCCGTCGTTCATGATCCCTGAGGTCGGTTTGAAATCATGCAATGAGGCCTTGCAGTTACAGAACGCGCGGGACTGCCGCGACACATACAACAGCTTGAGACCAGTCGCCCAAGGGCGAGCAGGAGATCCAGGTGTACGTCTACCGGCACAGGCAGTAGCTAGAGGTATCCAGGAAGTTGATGAAATTGTGGCAAATACCAGTGAGAGGCTTATGAAGAAGTACGACCAGTTATACTCGTTGTTGAACGAGTATATCGATTACACCGGAAGCCGTGACGAGATCTACGAAGGTGCCGATCTACTGGGTGAGCAAAGATACCATTGCAATTGGGCGTCGAGCTGAACTGTCGTCATAGCTCTTCCCTACTACCTGCTGCAGCAGACCTTGTACCAAATCAGTAGAAACAGCGCCAATCACGCTAGTTATGCTGCATATGTATCAGGGGCTATCGCAGCCGCCGCAAAGATCTCACCTACGGATGACGAGCGCGCCATTCGAAGCCCTCCGTACTCGGAAGAGACTGGCCGCGGGACCTTCTTTGACAAGTGTATGGCGCTCATTGCCGCGATGGATCAAAGAAGCGGGCCCGCAATCTTTCACGCTCTTGTGGTCTTGAAGAGTATTCTACACTCTGGGAACCGCCGCTGCAGACTGGTAAGGCAGGAAGAGACTCACAAGATCATCGATAGAGTGATCAGGGCATTTGTCGACGACGACTTCATTCCAGCCGACGCTCGAGACTGTTCTGGGCAGCCGTGCCCGCGACACCACCGCAGACATGTGTGCACAGTAAGTATGCACGGATTCCGCTGGTACTCCGACCCATTCTTCCAAATTCGCTACTACGATTTTGCAGCCGCCTCGCGCCAGCTCAAGGCTGCCTACTCGTCGCAGATCTGCGACGCACCACCCCGGTTTGACGAGTCTGACGACTGGTGCAATCGCATGGCTCGCTTCCGCTGCTACCACCTGAACTCGTACCGCTTACTCACCTACCTGCAGCAGCGCGCCTGGTCTGAGATCCGCGCAAAGGTCTTTGCTACTTTCGGTACTTTACTCCCTGCGGAGCTCACGGAGCATATCTTTCATGAGGCTCTGCTGGTTGAAGAGATCCCCCTGGAGCCGAAGGGGTGGGAGAAATATGCGATCAAAGAACGGAGTTGGCATAAGCGGCATAGTAAGATGCTGTGGCCAAGACGGGATTTGCTGTGTCCGAGGGTGAGTGGTCGGGCTGAGGCATTTACGATTCTGGCTGGTTTTGAGGGCGACCTGTCGGGCGCGGAGGCTGAGTTTATGGACGACTGAACGACGCTGGCACTTCCGGCTCGCCGTGAGACGAACGACTGTAGATTAGAGTCCTCGGCTGTCTCATCACTTCTCGACATCCACCAGCTCGGCTCAATATGCTGGAACACCATCGAGATCGACAGACTACATCCATGAATGCTCCAACGTGCGGTCTGGCAAGCGCTCACCAACGTGGAAGGCTAAAGAGTCTCGGATAATGTCCCGGGCAACAGAATCTTGCATCCCCGTCAAAAAGTAACATTGCGTCGTGAGACACTCATCTGAAGCACTTTCTGGAGTTGGCAAGGAATACACTGCTCTATTGCACGGCGACTGTGATCACATTGGTACTGCTATTCATCTGATTCGGTTACGTACCTAGACTATGTCTCTGGGCAGAACTATCTGCAGCCTACCATTGACAATATCAGCTATGGCCGAAATCACGTTGAAGAACGTGTCCAGCATTAACTTGGACGGCCTTTTTGGTGAATCAACAATCCACGACACACAGGCTTCAAGACGCCTTTGTCAGACACTACGTCGCACAATGTCTTTGTTTCTAGATTCACGCCGACGACACAAGTATTTAACACCGACACCTGGTTCACGGCATTCGAACACAACTCTCCAAGCATACATCAAGCCTACCAGCCACATCATCAACAGCATTCTGACCAGAAACCTTGGACTATCGCCAAGCTCACACCACGATTAGTATTCTTTCGACCACCAGCCCGGCACATTCTCAATAATGGTCCAGTTCAAGATCTTCAGCTTCTTGCTCGCGTCCCTAGGATGCCTAATCTGCGGGTACGTTTCAAGCACTGACACCGACTTCACATCTCCACACAACGCACTAGCCCCAGCACCCCTTGAGAACCAGACTAGCCGTAGCTCCGCTGCCCAGGTCCATACTGCGAGCGCTGGGACCTCCGCTGCCCAGGTCGACTTGTGGCCTACAATCGAAGCCTACCAGTTGAGCATTGGAAACCTTTCAGAGCATCAGCACTGGCCTCTCAAACCAACCGAGAATGCTGCCTTTTTGGACTACGAAGGGCTGCACTTCTACGGACATCGCATTGACCGGCTCCTGCGGAGTGCAAGCTACAGCACGCTATCGTCCCAGATGATTGCTGTTGTGCGGGACACAGACGTTGACGGGGCAGAGCGTGTTGACGCCCGGGTTCTCGAGCTTACCGAGGTCCAAGGGGGGTGTGCACTCTATGAAGCCTGCTTTACGAACTCAACGACCAGATTGCGTGATGAGTTTGTCCTGCTGTACGACGATACTATGGAAGAGGCAGCGGATCGCCGCAAGGAGCACGGCACTCAAAAATCCGAGAAGCTGTCAGACAACAGCGAGAGAGCCTCATGTTATGCCAAGCAGGTGAAAGCTGATCACATGCAACGTACTCTTGACCACCTCGAAAGCGGACGCCCTAACCTAGAGCAGATTCACTTAGTCTCTCAGCAACGCGGCTTATGTCTGGATCACGAGGTCAGGGAGATTGCACAAGGATGGACTCGCGCGAACGCAAGCCTGCGAAAGGCAGCAGACGAGCGCGCCAAGCTTGTCGAAGACCTTGAAATTGCTCAACAACAGTATTCGTACTGTAACGCCTTGCAGAGCACCTTCGATCAGCGCGTAGAGGAGGAAGACATGTATCTCGAGGAGCTTCTCCAAGCAGGACTTCGTGAGGAGAGGAGACAGAGCAGGGAGAGATGGGACCAGAAGCCAACCCCGAAATGGGGCTTTGCCGCGTATTTCCCGAGGTGGTGATTTGGCACACGTCCAAGGAGATCTTGAGAACTTTGGTGCGGCGTGACCAAGAATAGCAGTGCGCCGTGTGGAGAGCTAGCGATCTCAGTGGGTTTTGTCCATGTCTCTGCATCATCGGTGGATTGAAATCCCAGGTGCCAGTATGTATGTGGTGTCCGAAGTTCACCTTCAATTACATGTATCTGACACATCTCCAGTGTCTCGAATTCTTCATGAATCCGCCTTTCATTTCTTCAGTACGTCAACTTATCATATTCGTGGAAGACATGCAGCATCAGAGCAAACTCTCCTCGCCGTAACCTGCCCTGCCAGCTCTAAGCAAGATCATTGTTCCAAGTGTGGAACGACTGAGCCTGTCCTCACGGAGTCTGGGAAATTGCTCGCAACGCTCTTCGCACGGTGTTCTGTGTCGCAATTAGCATGGATAGGACCATCAAGTCGAGCACCAAAGGTCAGCGGCATCCTTGGATAACACAAGAAATGTGACAAGAGATATAGCGCTGTACACAAACCTGCACTCTTCGTCGCATCACTTCATCTCAATGGCCTAGTATCAAGTATGAATCGTCAACGTTGGCAGCGCTCAGCCCACATAACGAGGACAAAGGAATAGACAGGCTATCTTATTACGAAGAAAGCGCTGTGTAGAGGGTGGCAATAGAATCATTGACTGCTTTGTTCAAACAAAATTTCGCAACAATGACAGGAAATCCTTTCGAGGATACTTACAGCATAAGTCGGCGCAAATCGTTCAAGGCCAATCTCTATCTCGGGAAACATCGTCTATTTCATCGACTCTGGAGTCACCAGTAGGCCACTACGACAAGACCTAAACACGTCCGAAGCTGCCAAACACCTCATACTCACCTCTCACACAACCATACTTCCTAATCGGACTGCGACCAACATCTTGCTCAAAAAAGGAAACTTACGAGCAACCTTCAGGCAGATAACTTGGTAAAGGTAGGCGAGATGGAACACTTATCCCCTTCAGATCTTCTGCTGGCGAACGTCAGGACCTTGAGGCAGGAGATCTCGAGGCTGGAGTCGTATCGCCACGAACTGGTATGCGAAATCGGGGAGACGAAGCAGCAAGCGGCTTCCGATCTCAAGGCTGAGAAGTTCGAGCTCGCAATAGGCATGGCAGCCCTTAGCAGGCGACGAGACCGCACAGAGGAGGAGTACGAGGAGAACCACCGTCTCCGGGATCGTAATGAACTGCTGTCGCAGCAGCTGCGTGTCCAGAAAAAAAAGTTCGAGCAGTACCTGCAAGCAGTGCAACAGAAATTCGACCAACATCTCATTGACTGCGGAGAGCGGCTGGAAGAAGAGCGACAAGGGCGTCAGGACCCGCAGAGCCCCAGTATAGCCGAATGGCACCTGCGTGCTCAGCTCTCTGCTGACAACAATCCCAACCGAGCTCCTCGAAAGCGCGTCAGTTGGCTATGAATGCCTCCAAGAGTCGATTGAACATAGTAGGAAACGTTACATTGCTCTTCCACTTACCCTTTCAACACAATTTCCACTTACTTCGACCCTTTGCTTCTTAGTAGTATTTCATGTGTTACAACATGCCTGATGCCCGAGGTCCAATGGAAAGAACCCTCGGACTGAATATCTCTAAAGAGCGTGATCAGAGTTGTGAATCGTACCTGAGCAGGCTGAGCTTGTTCCAAGAGTTGACTACTGTAGGAGCTGTGAATTGGTATGTCGCATTCGCAAAGATAAGATGTAGGATAGTCAGCTTGCTTGACCAAGCTCGCATCGTGCTCAAGTGCATGAATGGGCGCACTCCATGTAGCCCTAACGAATATGTGGGTTCTCAGACTCTCGGCATGGCATGCGACTCCGCACTCCAGGTGTGGCCCAATTGCCAGAAACTGAAGCTGCTTGGCAGTAGACTCGGTAGTGGTGTGTAGAAGTTGCTGACTTATAAGTATCTCACATCGTCGATGCATGCATTGGCATTGAGGTCGCCTTCCGTCTAGGTTGTGTTGGTTGTCCTCCAGGCTGACAGTTGACGTCGAGATGTCAGCTTGTCTGCTCGAACGTATCTTGTTCGGACCATACGATACTGAACCAAACGCACGCAGAGTAAGGAGCTCTGTTCACGCACTGGCATCGGACACGGCCCGCACGACCTCGTTTGACAAGACCTTCGAGAAATCGCCGTGCATCACTGTGAGAGAATCGCCGAGCGTAGTATTATCCGATGAGATTGGCTCTCCATCCGCGAATCGCTTCATTAGGCTGTCGAGGGCTGTTTGCAGACGACCAGAACCAACATGGAAACCCTCGTTCTGGCAGGTACGACCGCTCGTAGGAATACTGGCGTTATGCATCACGGTTGTGTGCATCTTTGCTGCTTTCGCAGTACTTGTGCTTTCAGATGGACAGCCAGTGAGTGCCATCATTCCCAGTTTGTACGATGCGTGGTGTGCATCGCTAATGTCGGGACTCCATGCTACAGACCAAAGACTGGCCAATTCAGCCAACAGTATATCTTGCCATTGCTGCGGCTGTGGCCAATAGTTGTCTGGCGCTGGCATTTTTGGAAGCTACCCCAATATCGTGGTGGTATAGTGCTTCCCGGGGTCGCACTATTGGCTCGCTCGAACGACAGTGGCAGATATCGCGTAGCTTAGTTCAAGCCATTCTTCATAGCCGCCACTTGAGCCTTCTGAGCCTTGCGTGCATTGCCAGCTCGTTAGTCATCATCGACGGTGCCCCTGGTAAGCCAGTGGTCCTCCCATTTGTTCCGAGAGACATTGGCGCAAACCTGCAGAGTCGAAATAGCCAGACACAGTTGCTTATCTCACTTGTAGTTTCAAAGAGCCTTCTCGGTCGTGAGGGCTGTACACGCACATCTCGCCATCCCTGCCGAGCTTCCAAGAGGCTTCTCAGGGTATGCGTCGCATCATCGACTCATCACGCAGCCGTATATCGAGCAACTAGGGTACGATATGATTATGGATCATCGGATCGAGCTCCCGGGAAACGCTGCAACGGCTCGGTGGGTAGATCGACATGTTTCGGTCTGCGAAGGCTAATACCACTCGACGTAGTGCAGTGCGACCATGCAAGGACCGGGAGTCTCGAAAGAGAGCTGCATCTCGAGAACGTGGGCGCTCAATCCAGTCATGCTGACGAGTATGAATGCTTCTTGGGGAACCTGGAGGGAACAATTCATCGCTTTGGGGGTGGGAAGTCCAATGACCGCCCTCCCAGCTTTCTCCATCGACATCTCCGGGGACTTCGAAAACACCGCGCGGGAAGCTGTCATACTCGACGTCGGCTTCGTTGGATGGGATCAAAACCTTCATGGTAGCTACGTGAATACCGCGTGTCAGCTGCTTCCCGCTATCCTTGAGTATGACGTTGTCATCGAACGAGAAGCCATCAGCTTGCCGCGTGAAGCCCACCAAGGCAGGCTCGTTCGCCTGGCCAACAACACGAAGCCGGTAGATTGGTCTGCAACTTCTGGCACACAGATGAGGACCATATCCGCGATCACGTTTTGGATGGCCATCTCCAGAAACGCAAATGTAACAGTGAACCTTAGTCCGACTGGTGGCACCAATCAGTCATACGCGATGGATACGTATACCCTGACACCGGAAGCTATCAAGCACTTGCGCTTCGGCTGGGCAGCAGCAGGCCGTGGGTTGGTTTTCGATGATCCTACGGATGATGTTGTCCACGGCTTTAATGAGCTGATGCTGAGAGGGGCCGTAATGACCGGCTCGTGGTCCAACTTGACTGGACTGGTTGATCGCGGAGTGGCCACCAACCAAACAGTAATAGCCCTGCAGACCGTTGACCAGAACGTATTCCGCTCTAACATGAGATGGTTTGCGGGAGCCGCTGTGGTTCAGATGATCACGGCGCTCTTGATTCTGACTCAGTTCTGGGGTTTCTGGTCGTTGGGATGCAACCTGTCGTTGTCACCCTTCAGTACTGCACTCGCGCTCAATGCGCCTCTACTGAGCGTTGTGAACTCTGCTGCAGGTCGTCGTGGCGTGATTGAAGAGCTTGGGAACGTCAAGATCAAGTTCGGGATTGTCGATTCGTGCAGCACGGCCACAGAGACGAGAGATGGATATACCACTGGCCGACTGGGTCTTGGTGCGATGCAAAGCGTGGTACGGCCCAGAAAGGGTGATCGCTTTTATGCGTAGCAATATTTCGTTCATGCATCAAGTCGCTTTCGAGGCCAGCTCAAACATTCCTCCAAACCAACCATAGGCTCTTTCTAGTCGCCGCCCAAACCGTCTTGCTGTCCTATACGGTAACTTCCCAGCTGGATGCGGTTCGTGAAACTGGATGCTCCTCTCGACATCCAGCTTCGTGGGCTGAAATTGCCACACTGATCCGTACATCTTCTCTGGAGCAAATCCTGTGGCTACCATAGCATGCAGGAAGTCCGTCCATGGTACCTCGCCGGGCGTCGCATTGGCCGAAGGAGTGTAGAAGAGCGTCCGGAAGACCCGCAGGGCGCGAGCATCGACCTTGAAGTTAGGCTGGATGTCATTCGTGATGTCTTGCGCAAGCGGCGCAGCATCTCCATTGGCTGCTGGGTTAGGAACTCCTCGAGTCTTCTTCTTCTTCGCTTCTGTCTTATTTCCTTCCGCGCGATGGATGGTGCGCTCAGTACACCGTTCAAGGTCAAAGTACAACTCGGACAATGGCTTGCGCAAAGACTCAACGGCTTGATCCGTGTCTTTCTTGTCCTTTCCACGATCAGGCTCGGCCCACTCTGGCGTCCTCTGCAGCGTTCTCGGCTGTGCAAGTAGCTTACGTAGTGTTGTACCATCGATCCTGCTGCCAGCCGTCGTCTGGAGATTTTGATCGATAGCGAACCAGAAAGCATCCAGTTGCTTCTCCGCGCTCCGCATGGCCTCGGTGTTCTCCTTCGTGCGCCGCTTGGCTACTGGGTAATAGAATTTTTGGTCAGATGGGTCACCGCAGCGCATGATCTTGCTGTGGTACAGTCCTTCAGTAGCGTTCAAGAGGCACCCCCAAGGCTCGGCCGTTTTTGCGAACTCTTTCATGATACCTTCCTTCTTGTCGACCATTTGCTCTTCAAACATTGCCGCCCAGGGCTGGTAGATCTGCAGCTGCCGCATGGCCTCCGTGACAATGGCCAAGTCCGCTATGTGCTCGGCGATGAATGATGAAATCATGGCTTTCGCCTTGGGCTCGGACTGTACGAGTCGCTCTAGCTCATCAACCACGTTCGAAAGTCCGGCAAGGAATAACTCATGGCCATCATTCCACAGAACCCTCAGGAGCCACAGCAGCTCACCTTCAAATTGGCTCAAATTCATGTTGGGCTTTGACGAGATCTGCATCTTGGTATAGGCCGGATCACCGTTCGGTGCACGCATGAACCAGGAGCGAAACGCCGGCGAGGCGGGGACGCAAGTTTTCAGCTGCCCGAGAGGGCCTTTAGAAGCTTGATCAAGGTAATGCTGGAATTTGAGGAGTGCGTCGAGGTATTCTTCTTGTAGGTCTTCGTCGATGGAGATGCTCGCCTCGTGCTTGGCTTTTAGGCTTTGTAGATGTTGCACCTGGCTATGCAGCTCGTTCCATAACTCAAGATTCAAGTACGCCGAAGTAACGACGTTTCCAATGATGCGGCCCCAGAGTATCTCTTCCCGATGGAGCTTGAAGAGTGGATGCTCTGCGCCGTTCGAGTCCTTGATCAGTTCCTGGCGATGTTCTTTGAGCTCATACATAGCATCTGCAAAATACGATGGATCTTCTCTGAGCGCCCAGACATGGTCCTCGGCGGAAGCCACTCTTGCCGCGAAGAGCGACTCAAGACGGCCGAAGTCCAAACTAGCAGGTGCCCGATACGGCGCTTCTGCTGCCATAACTGCGCGAGACTCGAAACCGTTCACAGTCTCTCTGGGAAGATCGGACAGTGGCTGGACTGGATATTGCTCGCTCCCCAAGTGCTCCAAAGCGATGTCGTGCATGATGCGGTCACAGCAGGCTACCAGAAACTGCAGAATGCGCTGCTGCATCTCAAGAAGAATTAAGCCCTGCCCTGGATGCATTCCTCTCTGGGAGGTCAACCACTCGAAGGCTCTGTCATCATCGTCCCATGAGATGAGCTCGCCGTATGACTCCGGTGTCTTGCGGCCGGTAAACATCATAGTGTACTCGTTCAAAAACGATGGCATAATGGCTTGCGTAGCGTAGCCCAGGTGCGCTGCGTCTTCGTCTGCCGCTGCGAAGACGTCGGGAGTGTTGCGTGAGCGGGCATCAAGAAGCAAGGGCAAGGTTTTCGGTCTAGACAGGCCTTCGAGATTGATGTACGGCCACATGTATGCACCCCTAAACTTCGTGCCTGCCTCTCGTTGACGCACGTTTTCTTTCCTGAAAGCAGCAAAGTCCGGTCGGTGCGTCGCAGGCATATGAGGCCATGCTGCTAGCAAGATCTCGACGCGCTGAGTCTTAGTTTTCTTCGCCCATCGTTTGTGAATTGTGCCTGCATGCCGGTCCAAGATAGACTTCAGCTGGTTCCAATCCGAGAAGATCTGGTCTGATCGCTTTCTGGCCTCGCGACGTACATACTGAGGGGTGACAGATTCTGGTATTGGTAAGTTCGTCCCTGGACCACCGCCCATCGCTCGCATGACGCTTTCCGGATCATTGTAGTCGAGATTGGAGAAGTCCATACTGAAGATACGCGCAGTGATGAGTCGAGACGATTACCTTCGCGTTTCCTCCAGCTCATGAGATCGGTTGACGCGCTGATGGAATAAAAGAGTGCGAAAAGCTACCCTGAAGGTAGCACAGGGTAGGTAGCACAAGTAGATTGTTCTTCGTCTTCCAATATAAATTTCGACCAAATGAGGCAAGAAGATGCCTTACCGGGATGTGCTCGTGCCTGACCCGAGGAACCGGAGCCGAGATCGGCAGGGGTCAACAAGACCTCACTTCATCTTCATCACACCTCTCCTCTTGACTGCTGACATTGGCGATTGACCAGACGCTGCCGCACATTTGCCCATCTTGTAATTTACATGATCCGAAACTCGATTGACGGTTTGTCTTTCAAGACGAAGAGTTTTGCACGGACAACTATGGCGTGCGTAACTTGGACGTGCGTGTCGGACACCTGCAGCAGCCACCAAGACTCTCGTGTGTGGTTTACGTAGTCGCCTGGGTGTGGCACGAGCCGTATGAAGTAGATACACGCCTTTCATTTAGGTCGTAGCAGGAGTACCCTGAATCCGGCCCAGGTGAGTCAGATTTATGATACCTCACTCGCCGTTTGCAGTCTGTTCTTGTGGCGCGGTAAGTGGTGCATGGGTGGGGAGGCCGCATATGTTCGTTTGCTCAAGGCTTGAGATACCCTCCGCTCAACGTCACCTCATCAAACGAAATCTCCGCAGCTGTTTCTCCAGGCTCCATCCTTTTCACCCGTCGACTTCCACTTCAATACTCACGCCGCGAGGACTACGCTCTCCTGTATCTCTGCTTCAGCCTCTGCGCAACGAAATTAAGTTACTCGCTTCCCTGCTTCCTCCGACCACGTCTGCTTACACCATGCCGTGCTCAAACTCGCACGGCACGGCCAAACCACCGACAAAATCCATGTTTGGGCGCTACAAAGTGTACAAAGCTGGCACCAAGAACCAAGAAGCTCGTCGACTACCTTGTCGGCGCTGGCAGCAAATGCTCCGATCTCAAGACTATGATCAAGTCCCTGGCCATGGGCTGCCACACAAGTCATCCAAGATGCCATCAGGCAAGGCACAATATGAACTTCGCACTCAGGAGCTACTGAAGCTTGCACAAGCCATTGCCGATGCCGGTCCACCGCTCGAAGTGCCGGAGAGTGTGATCGACGTAGTGCAAGATGTCATTGCTGGGCGTCAGGAATGTGCAGATTGGTATGCGACTATGCCAGACGCTGCTACGGTCGAGAAGGAGAATGAGAGCCACCGCTTTTTCATCGAGGTATGTATGCTCGCACCGCCCTGCAGCCTTCAAAAGCTGACGTTCACCAGATTCTGCAGCGCATTCTGAAGCTCCTTACCAACGCTCGCGCGAAGTTGTTGTCAGCGGTGAAGACCGACAGTGCCGACACGAAGACCAAAACGAAGTCGAAGAAGAACAAGGACAAGAACAAGAGCGACAGGTCGGGTGCAGTCGATGCTGCCAGCAACCTTTTTAACCTTCTCAACATCGAAGAGCCATCATCTCAACCAACACATGAAGACCCGCCGCCGCAGTACACAACTCAGCCTATCCCAGCATTCAAGCTCGAAAAGGAGAATGACGACTCTGCCTTCGCGACATGGTGCTTCCTTCAAGACCTGAACGACGTCCGGAAGTTCGTCCGCGAGACGTGGATGGAGTACAGCCGAGGCGAGATCAGCTATCTCACTGCCAGCACTGTCACCGACACCGCCTTCGGTCTGCGTAAGTCATGCTAACAGTTGGAGAATCAAATGTCTGCTAACATCTGCATAGTGCGCTGTGCCGATGTAGAGTTCTGCGCAATCAGCCCCAAGCAGTCGACAGACTGGATCGTTCTGCTGAAGTACTTCGGCACTTCAGTCGCGAGAAGACCAGCTGGTTGTGCTCAGACCCAGCCATGACGAAAGGAGAAGCACGCAAGATCGATTCTAGCCTCAACATCGTCGAGCTACTCTGCCCGATTGCCTTCTTCTGCATGCTTAGCTACAACGCTGATGCTGGGACGGTGTGCGCTGCTGCCTCTGACCGCAAGCGAGGTAGAAAGAATGTAGGCGAGCCAAAAGCATCTGGCATCCACCACTTCCATGAGTTCTGCTGCGTGCTGTGGAAGTTGGCGCCGCAAATACACGACATCTCGCACACCGAGACCTGCGAGCATCTTGTCATTGACGAGTTCGTGCAAGGGCTTGCAGAGGTTCATAGGAGTGGGAAGATGCCTATGTGGACTGTAAGTCACTGACCATCTAATCCTCACTCGGGGTATCGCTGACATTCGACATTGCTTCTCGCAGATCGTCACCTGCCAAACGAAGGTGCACACGAGTTGCCGGCGAAGAAGCACACCCACATCCGTCAGGACCTCGGCTGCTCGGCGTCTGCGATGGAGCGTGCTCTCCCTGCTCACACCGGAGCCTTGCTATCAGACCTCAAGACCGGCATGCACAAGGCCGCGACCTCACTCGCCAATCACCAGTACTACATCCTGTCAATGGCGCACCTATACAAGGGACTTTGGGCCATGGGACTGCTCGATTCAGAGTGGCACGATATGGACATGGCTCTGGCGGCATCGGCACGAAGCAACCACTCGTATCGAAAGTCGGCTCGCAGTACGACGGAGAAGCAGCAGTCCGCCATTATTTCATGGCCATGGGCGTGGACTCGCAAAGTTTCGGCGCACAGCGTGGTACCATCAAGTCCGGGCGCAAGGTTGTCATCAACGAGGGACGCAAGATTGGCATCACCTCAGCTCTACTCCACCGGTTGAGCGACCGGCAGCAGAATTGGAAGAAGTGTGGATTAGGGTACTCCAAGAGCAAGACGGTCGAGGTCGTTCTCCACGCTTTGACTGCGTCTGCTTCCCAAACAGAGGGCAACACATCTACTCGTAGCGGCTCACAACTTCGGAAGACTTACACGCCACTCCAACTCCTCGCCACCTATAAGAAGTCCTTCATCTCTGACGAGCCGCAACTCAACTTCGACTTCGCCAGCTTCATGGTCGCCTGCGCACGCCTCTTCCGCACTATCTCCGAGTCAACCACCGGTGACGACCACATGGACCTGGTCGCTAGCCTCCTCCGCTCTTCGCCATCAAGCCCTCTCATCACCACCGTCAGCACCATTGTAAAATCCCACATCGCCGAGAACGGCAAACTCTTCACCAAGAAAGCCTACGACCAATCCAGCAGCCGCATCCCCAAATCCCCCCGCCCAAAAATCCAGACCAACCTCGAAACCAAAGAAACAACGCGCCACTTCATCTCCACCATCTTCGAATACTCGGACACCAAATACTGCTTCTCCAGCCGCGCCATGGCAGCCTACCACCCCAAGGTAAAGCCCGAACACTGCACCGCCGAATGTCGCGGCTAGGTCCCCGACGGCGGCGAGACGGACTCGCACGCCCATCACCACGGCGACAGGATCGTGAGCTTCGGCGCTGCATTACCGAGTGCAGTGATGGACGAGAGCGTTGAGGGCGTGCGCAAGGATCCGACGAAGTTCATCGCTACTAGGGATAAAACCATGGCCAACCTGTTCAAGCTCCACGCATCGGGTCGATTTTCTGAGGTTCAGTTGAGGGAGAATGTGCGTCGGATGATGCGTTTGGAGGTCGAGCCGAGGGAGAAGGATGATGTGGATGATCATGGGCCGTTGTGGGCGTACGTGTTTACGCCGGATAGTGTGATGTATAGGGCGACGTACGAGGGGCTGGTGTCGGTTGGGGTGTTGGCGAAGGACTCGCCGTATGGGGCGACGATTCTGATGCCGATTGACTTTATGCATCACGAGATGTTTGTGAAGGAGGGGTTGATGAAGGGGTGAGGGTGTGGAGAGACTGTGCGGATGAGGGAAGAATGAGCGGAAGCATGGGAGGTAGTATGGATGAGGGTATGCATTACGGTTATGTGTGTGTAAGCCGAGCAGTATGATATGGCATAGAACTCACGCTGTTGCCACGGACGAAGAGTTCAGAACTGTAGCTCTACGCCAATGGATATTCGCACAGCAGGCTCAGAACGGAACTGTGACATAGCTTTCGTCAATGCACTGTTGCACACCGCTTCGCATCTAGACCATATCAGATCGGTATAGCTATAGACAGCCGCCCAATGCCAAACGTTCCATGCTGCTTGAGAACTGCAGCTCTTCCCATTCGTGAGACCCATGCGCCTCAAACCCTAGAACGCGAACACCTGATCCTCAAGCTTGCTCACCGGCCTCGCCTTCTGGTACCCAAGCGCCTCCGTAGCCTTCTTGATCGCACTCACCATCGGTGGGGGGCCACAGATGAGGATCTTCATATCGTTCGCGGGAGCTGGGAGATGTGCCTACAATCCACACCATTAGCTTCACCACCCTTAACACCACCCACGCATCTTTCAAGCTCACCTTAATAATATCCCCCGTAACAAACCCCACACTCCCCGTCCACCCCTCCGGCGGGTTATTCAACACATAATGCAAATGAAACTTGTCATCCTCCCTCGCCAACCCCTCCAAATCCTCCCGCAACAGAACATCCTCCTCATTCACATTCGCAAAGATCAAACTAATCTCCGTGCGATCCCCCGTCTTCCGCCCCCTCAACACGGCGCGGATGATCTGCAGCATAGGCGTGATCCCCGTGCCGCCGGCAATCATCCCGAAACTGCGGACCATGTTGGGGGTGTAGACCATTGCGCCCTTGGGGCCCTTCACCTTCATGGTGTCTCCGACTTTCAGGGTGGCGAGGTGGCGGGAGATGTTGCCGGTGGGGTAGCTCTTGATCATGAGGTCGAAGTAGCCCGGGTGGACATCGGAGCTTATGGGGGTGTAGCTGCGCACCACTTCTTTGTTCTCCACTTTCTCGGTCTTGGGGTCTTTGACGTCGAGGTCAGCGCCGAGGGAGATGTGCTGGCCTATGGGAAGGCCGAGGATGGAGGTGGGGGAGGGGAGCTTGAAGCGGTAGATGGCTGTGTTGTGCGAGGTGATGATCTTTTCCGAGATGGGGAAGGTCTGGAATTTGTTGGGGTCGAGGACCTTTTTGGTGCTGGTGGTGAGGTATCGGTAGCCGATGACTGCGAGGGAGGCGCCGATGATTGTCGCGATGAGCGAGACGAGTTGGGAGGAGACGTCCATGGTGAGGGTGGAGAGTGGATGGTGTGAGGGTGGTGTAGGTGAAGTTGATCGCGGAGAACGAGTGTCAAGACATGGTGGTGGAAGTCGGGTTGGTCTTCAATGTCTCGAAAAGTCGACCCCACCAAAAAGTCAAAAACAGCTCCCACAACCCGACCCCAGAAGCCGATCAGGGCGGGAAACTTGTCCCCAACGAGGCACTCCGAGCGAGCTACCGTTTCCAATCCAAAGCTCCAGCGTGGCATTGCGCTGTCAATGCCTTCACATGGCCCGTGACACGCTGTTCACTGCAGCACGTTGAACAGCTGCCTCATCGAGACAAGATGGGAGATCCAGCTATCCAGCAGGATGAAATCGACTACTCAAACCCACCCTTCCCCTTGACATCCATCGACCGTGGCCTACTGGCGATGAAAGATGAAGATTTCCATCGCATCACCTGGGACGACTTGAAACAAATCATCGGTATGGCGTCCTAGTACCTCCTCCACCTGACCACCCATTGAAATCTGCCACAGCGAACAACACGCTCGAAGACCTCAAGCGAGTACCCTCCGATCTCCGCCGCTACCTCGCCTGGTCCCATAACATCAAGCAACAGTATGGCTCCATCACCAACTTCGTGATCCAACAACGTCTGTCCTGGAAACCGAGATCAGATGATGACCCGTCGCAATTCGCACACCACTCCCCCATTCCCTTCAAAGATGCTAGAGACCATGTAGTCCTCCTAAACGACTGGCCCTACGGTTTCGAATCCGGTATCGTGCACCTCCTCGTCTGGACCAAGACGCCCATCGCTGTCGACGACACACGCGGCGACGTTACGGTGGAGAGCCGGGAGGTGATTGTGGAGTTTGTCCAGCAATTCTTTGTTGACGAGGTGGAGGGTGGGTGGGAGCAGGTGATGTGGTTCAAGAATTGGGTGAGTTTGCAGAGTGTGCGGGGGGTGGACCATGTGCATGTTCTTGTGAGGGACGTGCCGGAAGGGGTGTTGAGGGGGTGGTTGGAGAGGAGGGATTTGTGAGGGAGTGGAGCTGTGATCAGAGAGCAGGCTTGAATCTGACTGGGAGTCGACGGTGTGGTTCACTAACATAGAGGATAGAGCATACAGGCAAGATTCGAGTCTCCCGACTTCTATGATATAACGTGGACGATGTAAGCTTACCTACGAGTTGCTTGGCCATGACTTCCAGCAACAATCCGAATGAACACAGAGATTGAATACGAGAACTACACAGCACTCAATATAATCTCTCCCGATGCGATTTGGTGTCTGTCCCTCAAATTTGCACGTCTATGTGAATTTGGATATAGGTGATTCGGCGATAACGTCGCCATAGCAACTATCTCCGGAATCGAATGCACTTCACATTCGCAGACTCAATTGGGGATCGATCAGATGGATGTGCAACGGTCTACGATTCAACGAGCATAAGATGCAATGCCCCGACAAGTCTACGGCAAGAAGACACGAGCTGTCCACGACCCTCACGCTATATTTGGGAGTCCGCAGCGAAGTTCACCTACCAATGTCGACCATATTCCGACTATCGATGTTGCAGACAAGTTGGGGAAGCTTAAGCTTGATGAGAAGGCCGTGAACAAAGATGGAGAGGTTAGGAGGAGGGTGTTGAGCGATAAGAGTGCGAATGCTGTGGTGTTGCCGCTGGAGTCGTTGGGGAAGGAGACGAAGGGGCGGCAGCGGGCGGGGAGAAAGATTGTTGTGGAGGATGATGCGGACGATGAAGAAGGAGGATACGGGGTTGAGAAGCCGGATGATGGGAATGAAGAGATGCAGACTGCTATAGGACAACCTGAAGAGTCGGGCAAGGAGGGTGTTCTGACGCAGGAGGATCGAAGTAATGATACCGACGACGTTCCGCTGTTCGTGGAAGATCATGGCTACGATACCGTCGAGGAAGACGCGGAGACTGCAGTCGACAACGACGACCATGAGGATGGACCTGCCGCTATTAGGACTGCTGCGCCAGTTTCAGAGAAAGACGAACTCGCCACGCTATCAATCACCATCCTCCCACCAACGCCTCCACCCCTCGACTCCTACAGCGAACACTGCGCAGCCCTCCTCAGCCACTCCCACCACCCCCTGATCGACTTCACTGAATGGTCAACCCAACTCCAATCCCACTTCGCCCTCACCAAAATCGCCGAAGCCTCGTTCGGCGAAGTCTACCGCCTGTCCCTCCTCGAACAACTCCCCGGCTTCTCCAGCACCGACGAATCGGTGTTCAAAGTCATCGCCCTTAGACCTCCAGGCCCCACGATCCCTCTCGACAAGCGAAAACAGGCAGCGGCAAAGAAGAAACTCGACGCCATGAGCGCACCTGAGGACGTAGCGAACGAAGTCCGCCTCCTCCAGCGCATGTCCACTATCCCAGGCTATACCAATTTCCGCGACGTGCGAATCGTGCAGGGCCGTCCACCGCCGCTTTTTGCGCAAGCGTTCAAAGCGTGGAACGCGGAGCAGAAGGCGCGGAAGAAGGATTTAAGCCATTTCCCTGATCCGGGAAAGAAAGCGAGTTATAGCGAGGATCAGCTGTGGGCGGTGATAGAGATGCAAGATGCCGGCACGGACCTCGAGAATCTCGTAGAGAGAGGAGGATGTAGCAGTATTTGGAGTGTATGGGATGTTTTCTGGCAGGTCGTCCTTTCGCTCGCGAAGGGGGAGGAGGGTGCGGAGTTTGAGCATCGGGATTTGCATTTGGGGAATATTTGCGTACGGCAGACCACCACCACCGGCATTAGTGAAAAGGACATCGATCCAAAGCGCAAACTCAACTTCACGGGGTTGGAGACAACGGTGATCGACTACACCATCTCCCGCGCCCGGATGCAGGACAATTCAGTCGCCTACCAAGATCTCGCCCGCGACTCCGCCCTCTTCGAAGGCGACAGCACGGAGGAGTATCAATACGATATTTACCGGTACATGCGCGGGGCCGTGCTCGCTGATGACCCGTATGCCAGTCCACCTTTTACATCACTCGCCACTACCGAGGAGAGGAGCTGGCAACAATACCACCCCGTAACCAATCTACTATGGCTGCACTTCGTGCTCTACAAACTTCTTGAGCAGGTTGAGTGGCCCAGTGCCAGCAAAGCTCCACCTCGAAAGCGGAAGGAGGAGTTCACGCGATGGAAACGGGCGAATGACCTAGAGCATGTGCTACTGCGTGTGCAGGAGCTGCTGGATCCGGGCATGGTGTGTGGGAAGGATGGCATTAAATCGGCAGGTGAGCTGGTTGGACTGGCGCTTGGCGAGGGCTGGGTTGATGTTGGGGATGTGGTTGGTGAGACGGGGACAGGTGAGGAAGAAGGTGAGGGGGAGGGAGATGATGAGACGATTGGGGCGGGGTTGGCTGTGAGGTTGGAGGAACTGGCGCTTGAACGTGGTGAGGGCGAGGATGATGTTGGGGCTGTGGTGGACGTGGAGGTGCTGCACAGCAAGCCGAGGACGAGGAGGAAACGATGACAAGAGATGGAGACTGATACCATTGACGCTGAAGCACGATCGCATGCTGCAAGGATTTGTGTGTTTTGATGCTGGCCTGGTGGTGCACCTTAGATACCCGACTGGATTCTTACACGACTCCACCGCCGTCCAACAGGTGCTTGACGTAGTCTTCCGGCGTAGTGAAGAGCCATCACTCGATCATGTCGATATCGTCGTCCGCGATGGGCGCAGCAGAAGTAGATGCAGCAGGAGCAGCAGCCCCATTCGTCTTCTCCCCACCCTTACTGCCCCAGTAATTCTCCATCTCCGCGTCAAGCTCTTCAGCAGTCTTCCTCGGACGTCCACCAACCAACGGCCTCCCATCATCATCGGTCCTGCCACCCCTACCACCTCTGCCACCTCTCCCACTATCCTCCCTGCGCTCGCCAGGACGCCTGCCGCCTTCGCGAGGAGTCCCGCGGCGTCTGATCGGAGAACGAGACCGTGGTCCCCTCGGTGGCACGTAGCGATCGACATCCGGTGGTGCAGCGCGACGGCGGGGACTCTCGCTCCTTCTTCTCGCCCTCCTCGTTTCCTCGCGGCTGTCATCTCTGCTGTCCGGTCCGCCTTCGATCCTATCGAACAAGCTGCGCGCTGGGCGCTCTACGCGATCGAATAGTGTGGCGCCTCGACCTGCTGCTGCGGGCGCGCTGGGCAGCATAGTGAGCTTGATGGGCTTGCCGTTGGCGTTGCAGCCGTTGAACTCGACGACTGCGTCGCGTGCGTCGCGGGGCGATTCGTAGGTGACGAATGCGGTGCCTTCGGAGCGGTCCATGCGGTCGTACATCATTTTGACGGAGACGACGGGGCCGATGCGCTCGAAGAGTTCCTAGTTGCTGTTAGTCGCGGTTGTGCCTGAGCTTCATACGAATCTGGCGTACCACAAGATTGTCCTCGGTCAGCTCGTAGTGGAGATTGTCGACTCGAATCTTGGAGCCATTGCTAGTGCAGTGTCAGTCTCTCGCAGGTTTCTGCTGATGTGTTGAGACGACACACGGTTCCGCTCTTCCACCTCGCTCGATACGCTCAAACTCTGGCGGCGGACGGCGTTGGCCACGATCACGCTCGGTGCGGTCTTCTTGGTAGCGGTCATGGACCCAGTCGCTGTTGTTCGTCAGTCCACAGGGCACTTCAATTCAGGTCCATGTGCACCCACTTGTCGATGTTGGTGCGCTCATCAGGTCGGACGGTCTACAGGCAGGCATGCCTAGGTCAGCTAGTGTCTTAATGGTCCGATGTCCGCCGCAGTCGCAGTGTGGAGCTTCGTGGCAGGTGGCTCAGGAGCCGGTGCATGCTCGATTCGCGGTGGGCTTATCGTGGGGGGAGGATGCTGCAAGCTGCAACACGTTCAGGGAGGAAGGGGCACCTGCATCACGTGTTAGACAATGCTACAGATGTGTATGTAGGGTGTCTCTACCTTTCGAATTCCATCTCTGGGGTAGTCCTCTCGACGCTGTGCCCGAGGTCCCGTCGGCGGTGGTCGTCTCGACGTCTGGCGAGGCTCGCGAGGAGCGCTGCGGCTCTGCTTTTGCTGTTAGTCTGGGCCAGTGGCACTGCTGAGGAGACGGTCGAGTCGTACCGGACGCTCTCCTATGATTTCGTCGAGGCTGCGGTCCATCTTGAGTCGTCAAATGGCTTCCAGGAACAAGAGGCCGCGGCGCAAGCACAGCATGAAGCTGCGAGAGAGGTTGCTGCCCGCCAAACCTCGGATCTCGAGCTTGCGGGCACTTGTCATCACGTGCATGCTCACATATTCACGCACCGGTGGTCTACTTCTACTTCTTCACTGGCACTTGTCTCCCATCGACTTCACTTTACTTCGTAGTCGCTCAATGTTTGTGTGAGCTCAACTGCTTCGTTGAAAGGTCTCCCCTCGTCGCAACGCCTCCACAGATCCACCAGTTCGACGACCATGTTGCTGCAGTCGGTGCATGGTATGTTGTCGACCTGTTGACTCCCGAGGAATGTCATTCCATGGACTGCGCTTTGCTCTTATTAGTAGGGTATCTGTAGGTACATCTTCACCGTTCCCTCTCCTCGTCGTTTCAACTCGTCACATGCTCTTTACCATACTCGACATCCGCGTCTGCCTTCACGTCCATTGTATCGCTGCCTAAACACAACCATTATGGCACCAACCCTGCGCAAAAGGAATGACTCACGAGTCACCAAGAACAACCCCTAAAAGCACAAAAGGAAAACGCGCCGCCTCTTCCTCTACCACCGACACCAAGAAGAAAGCCGCTCTAGCTGAAGCCATGGCCTCAAACTCCGAGCCAAAGACGGCTCCGGTCACAATCAAGACTCTACTAGCCAACATCGCTAAACTCAAGGTCAAGCCGCCACCGCAAGCCATAGCAAATTCCATTTGGAACTTCGACGATGCGACTATCGAACAAGACGCAGCCAGCACCCGCATCATCGTGCACCCTCGCTTCCCAGACCTCGTCAAAGCCTTCCTCGCCTTCAAGCGAGAGCACGGCTCCAAGTACGAGAAAGCGCTGTATGGCACTCCAGAGAGCTTCACCTGGCAGCACGAAGTTACTCGTCTCGTCGAGAAGCGCCCTCTGGTCTTCATGGGCGGCGATGACCACACTGTCCTTCGCGACGGCAGAATATTGCGGGGCAACACCAATAACCCGATGAGTTGGAACGACAACACAGAAACAAACGAATGGGACCGCAACGGCACCAAAGACCAAGATAAGAACAAATTCCTCACCCTCGAAGAGTACCTCAGCTACGACGAACTCATGCTCGGTAGCCTCATCGGCGTCAGCAGCCCCAGCTTCTTCATCAACGACGGCAACCGCTACAACCAAGCCAAGATGGGCGAACCGCGAAGCTTCGAAGACCGCGGGATCGTCATCGGACTCGTGGGCTCCAGATTCGAGCGACAAGACCGCATGGACTCTATCTTCGTCCTGCCACCTGGAAACTCACCCCATCAGCATCCCGAGCTAACCGACATCTTCTCAAACTTCTTCGGCGCAAGCAGAAAACCCGCTCTCCCCACTCTCGACTTCAACGTCCCAATGTTCAGAGCCCGCATCCGCATAACCGTCGACCTCCTCCTGCTCGAGTCCAACGCCCGCGCCGCCGCCACCAACAAGAAAGCACACACCTATGTCGTCGGGCTCGGCCTCGGTGTGTGGCAGGCCAATGACTCGCAGGCACAATACTACATCGAGACCTTCACCACCGCTCTCTCCGCCCTCGCCCTCCCGCACATCGGGACCCTAGAATTCGCATGGATCAACGACGTCCCGGCCCAAACCCAGCACGACGTCATTGGCGAGGCGGGCAAGCAGGGGATCAAGGTGCTGTTTAGCAAGCGCAACCCAGCGGAGAAGCTGAAAAGCGATGAGTTACTCGTGCTGAGCTATGCGTGGGACGGGAACGCGTTTCCGGGGAATGAGTACTGGCAGGGCAGTCTGGCGGGGTCCGGGGACCCGGCCGCCGCGTGCATGAGTACGATTGGGGAGTTGCATAATCCGCTTGTTAATCCTTTTACTAAGCGTATCGTGGTTGTCGGCTCGGAAGGCTAGGGACCCGGTGTCTTGCAAGACAAGAAGCGTGTCGGGCCCGAACGCTGCCGTCATGCATCAAGTAGCGTCAGGAGCAAGAACAACAACATCCGGCACAATGATCTTAAACTCAAATTTCTTCCCGCACACCTCCGCTTCCACCACCATCTCAATCCGGAGAGTGTGGTTGATATTGAACGTGCTGAAACTCGGACAGATATCCCCAGGCACCCTCGCCTCGAACGTCGCCGTATAGAACCACATCCCGTTGACACCCTGCTTCTGCTGCACAGCCCTCCCCTCCGGAACCGCATTCAACGGAACGGCATTCTCATCCGCAGCCTCTGCCTCCTGGTTGAACGCACTCGTGTAGAAATCGTTGCGTAGGGCCCGGTAGATCGTGTATCGACATAGCTGTAACTTCTTCACCCTAACAATCACCTCTGGAAGCGAGATCTCAGCGGGTCGCGCGGTGGGCACGACTTCGACGCAGACGTAGATGGGAAACTTCCCGCCCACGTCGAGGAGCGAAGGTACGCTGGTTTTGAGCACGATTTCTACCGCTGGTGTTGCGGAGGAGAATTTGTCCGTTAGGCTGTTGCGGAAGGACTTGGTGCTGCCGGAGAGGCGGCTGCTTGCGAAGCTTTGAGGCGGTTTGGAGAATTCTTGGAGGTTGGGGGGGTGGGTGCCAGGTCCGGGTGGGAGGAAGGAGAGTGCTGCTGCTGGGTTCGCGATGACGGGATGTTTTTCACCTTCGAAGGTGAAGATGGCGTGGGTGCTGTATTCGACGGTTGCGTAGCGTGTGTCGGCTCGGTATTGGGTGAAAGACGGTGGGAGCGGGTGGGGCTTGTTGTCGTAGACGTCTGAGGCGCCGATGCGACCGCTGTAGGGGTGAGCGCGGTCGAGGGAGGCGACGTGTGGGAAGTAGAATTCGAACTTCCATTGGTAGGTTCGGCCGACGTCGACGAACATGTCGCGGGTCAATAGTTGGGCAAAGCGGAAGAAGGCTGCATCGTCGTGGTAATCGATTGTTTTGCTGTCGAAGTGCTTTTCCGTTTCGGTAGTGTGCGTCACTTGGTGGCCAAAGAAGACAACTTCTGCGTTTTGGAGCTGTCGTGCTATTGATGATATGAGGATGATGGTTCCGCCGACACGGGAGCCGGCGCGGAAGGTCTGTCTGCTGTCGAGGTCGAAGATGATGGAGATTTCCGGGTTGGGAGTGCGCTCTTTGTGTGAGAAGGGAGCCATCGTCGGAAACAATCTTATCATGATATTATTGAAACCAGAGAATGAAGATCACTGTATATTCGATTGTATGTTGCAGACGGCGGCCGCGCAAGGCTGAGCTGTGCCAAGAATCGACCAACATCAACATGCTCAATAAAGGTGTTGGCTCGCTGACCAAGCTTCTTTGTTTCACCAGCGTCGAGCTGACTGTTTCTAAGACGGCTATTTCTCCGATTAAACCAGGTGTCCAGGTCTACTGGTCTTTTGCTGGCTCGATACGCCGCAATTGTTATCCAGACGCACCGTCGAAGCATGGACAGCGCAGGGCTCCCCCAGCGTTTGTCCTCTGCATGCTTCTCAAGACGGAGGAACAATAACAACTTCTGGAACGTCCACCTCGAACCCCATGGCTTTGCCGCAGATATCAATCTCCACCAGCATCCGAATGCGAAATCTCTGATTGACGTTGACGGTACTGAATGTCGGGCACGTCGTGCCAGGAACTCTGCTCTCGAACTCAGCCGAATATGTGCATATCTTCTTGTCGCCACTGCTGCCACTGGCCTGTTGCGCTTTGCAAGCGGACGGAAGGGTGTTCAACGGGACGGCCTCCTCGCACTTCGACTCGACGACCCGGTGTCCGTGGCCGCCGTCTGCGACGAGCAAACTGCGGAGAAATGGGCGTTGGTACAGGTTGATTTCCGTCACGCGGATGTTGATATAGGGGATGGAGCCGCTTGGTGTTGAACGAGAGTCGATTTGAATCAGGAGTTGGATCGGAAACGTGCCCCCGGTTGCGACTGTAGTGGGCAGGCTAGCTTTCAGCGCCACTTCAATGCCAGGGCTGCTGGAAGAGAACTTATCTGCGAAGCCACGGCGAAATGATGACTTCGGTTTTGGTTCACTGCCTCCGGGTAGACGGCTGTCGGTAACCTTGATTGGTGCTTTCGTGATTTCCATCAAGTGAACAGGAGGCTGCTCAAGACTGCGAGGAAGTACGACCAGCTGCTCCGGCAGCTCAGCGGTGAACGCATGTTTCTCGCCGGCGAGCTGGAATGAAGCTTGAATGTTGTACTTCACGGCCAGGTACGTACTAGCGTTGGCGGCGAACGCAAAGGTAGGAGGCAAAGGATGCGGCTCAACGGTGTACACGCCTCCGTACCTGCTTTCATTTGCATGTGGGCTTAGGCCGATCGGGAAGTTGGCCTGTGGGAAGCTAGTCGAACCGCCATTCGAAATGACCATTCTCTCCTGCGGAGCTGCTCTGGTCCGGTTGTATAGGTTGGGCAAGCCGGAAGAGAGAACGATTGTCAGTAAACTTAACGACGGCAAGTTCACCAACCATCCCTGTCGTGCGCGAGATGGTTGTGAACGATCTGCAAGACAACACCACCTCTGCGGATTGGAGCTGATTCTGGGGTTGAATCTGCAGGGACACCGTCCCACTAACCCGAGAGCCAGGATAGAACGGGCTCAGGTTGTCTTCGTCGAGAGTAAGGGTGATCTGTGGTTGAGCACCTTTGGAATTGCCAGAGATGCTCATGTTGACGGGGTTGGTCGATTCTCGAATGTTGCACACAACCGAGATGTATGTTGCTGCCCTTTGTACTGATATAATCCGGAACCAGACATACCAGGTAAATTTAGTGGCGGAGGCTGAGTGAATCTAGCCAAGCGGCTGTGTATCATCACGAGGTTCATGTCTCAAGCTCCAAGCTTCCTCAAGCTTCACATCACAGCGCCCTCAAGCTTCACATCACAGCGCTTCGAGAGCGAAGATTGGACTGAGCCCTCCCATCGAGCCAGAAAGGGCGCCACTCTTTGCAGTGTTTGAATGATAGCATTCGGCCCGGGATCCCATGATTTACCAGTGCAATCCCAGTCCCTCAGATAGCGGTCCGGGTTTCGTTCTCGCATGCTAGACACCACCTCATGCTGCATACAGCGCCCTGGTCGGTCCACGAAGGCACAGGCTCATAATTTCTTCCTCAAATTGAACTGGCCCAGTGTCGCGAAGTCCTGTTTCTCATCTACCATCTCCCATAGATTCGGTTGCGTGAAAACGGCAAGAGTGTTTCTCGCTATCCTCCCCCCACTTATACCACCACGTACGAAGTGCGGGACGGCCTTGAAGCTCCCTCTTGTGATCAATTCGAGTGCTTCGCCAGTCTGAAAGGCGAGAGCATCGCGCGGGATGTGCACTTGTGTTCGTTGACCGCTGCGGTCTTCGACCCAGAGACCGGCTTTCGCGTCCGGATGGGCATCGAGTTCTGGAAGATCGGTAAAGGTACCGGGTGCGGTTGCATGGGCAGGATGCGTGACCTCGTCAACGAACATCTGACTTGTTAGGCCGGTGAGCGCGCTAAGATCTCTGTGTGAGGCACACCAATCATCGTCGATTGCTTTCGCCGAGTCCGGTCTCGCCACATGCTTGAGTTGACTGTCCTCGTTGACTATTGTGGCAGGCGGAGGGAAGTAGTGCAGTAGTCTCGCCTTAGTGCACACACTCCCTCTTACAATATCCTCCAAAGTACCCTTCCGATACCCTTCCAACTTCTCCACGCCATACCTATCGCAGTTCCTCGCTACGATCGCTGCAACATCGACTATGAGCCTACACAGCTTCTCGAAGGCTTCAGCAAACCCAGGCAGCACGTCCTCAGATGGCCAGACATTCTCCGAAGTGAACTCCGGCACGTTCGGATAAAGCTTCTTGGCTCTCGCCTCGAGCTCAGTATCGTGAATTGGCTGAGCATAATATGAGCCTTTCAGAGTATCATAGCGACCATCTGCCAGAGTTTCTTTGCCGCAGGACCAGCCGACGGCATAATTTGCTTCTGGCTTCTCCAGCTTTGCTGCAAAGAACACATGTAGTAGTTAGCGAGGTCTCCAGACATAGTTGCTGATGGTTCAACCCGTCCTTATGGCTTTCGATCTCGCAAGATAGAGCGAAATAGGGAACGTACCAAGTTCACTTTCCGGTAGGTTAGCAACACAACTGCTCAAGCTCAACACTCGTTTTCTTAACGCTACAAATTCTGACGGCAGGCCATTCACGATGATGAGACCCAACGAGTCTGGACCAAATGCCTCCTCCAGCGTCACGAGGGTCACACTTCCTTCTTCGAGGTCTTGCAGAGTGACTGATATGGCGGTGAGAGCCGTTTCATTACCGGGAACGTCCATGATGCCTCTGTTTGTTGTGGTTCAAGCACCAGAATTATTCAGAACTTGATCCCTCCAAGATGTTGTGTCCAGAAAAGATGGGGCACTCCAACATCCGGCGCTAAATCACATGATGAGGATCTCCACACGCCACGTCCCTCCCGCCAGCACTTCCATTAGCGCCCATCGTCCTTCCACCAATCACTAGCTACCGCTGCAACGTCTTTGTGGCTGAACAACAGGGTAATATGCAGTAACATGCAGTAGCACCACCAACAGTTACCAAACAGCGTTGGCGTACGAATATGAGGTGCCAGCGATGCATGTCGTCTACTTAAGCTATAGCCTCTCCATGAGCAGCCCCACTTTCTGCCTCTTTGGGCCGAAGGCAGACAGGCAACCACGACCGCCTAGCTCGGAGTCACTCTACAAACACATATGAATACAGCTCTCTGCTTATTCGAATACCTCTCCTCTTGTGAGACCATTGGCAGTCTTGTTGCACGACGTCATCCTTAGCCCATTCACTCAACCGCCTCCACGTTCTCTCCACGCGTCCGGTCGCACTTGCCTTGCTCATGTGTGAATGATCCTATCAGGCAGCCTCTGCATTCACTTGCATTGCCACCCTGGGAGTCCGTGCCTAGCCGACACTTAAGACACCTGATCTCTTCGTTACTGAGCACGCCTGTTCACTGTCAGCTGTTCACAATGACTTCAATACGTCAGCTCCGCTCCAGTACTGTGGCCGAACGATCGAACATGGCGCCGGCAGTGAAGAGGCGCAAGACAGAAGTGCCGAAGTTTCTCTGCTATTCGTGTCAAACCGAAAGGGTCTCGAGCCAGTTTCCGGACTACAATCCAGGCGCGGAGTGTGACCATCTGATTCATACGTGCAAGGCATGTTTGAAGCAGTGGGTGGAGGTGCAGGTGGAGAGCGGCAATTTTGTGAAGCGGACTGATGTTGAGAGTGGTGGCAATGAGGAAAACGCAAGGGCGGAGAAGAGAGTGGACGACCTACAAGATGGTGTGCAGAAGGTGGAGCAGAAAGCAAAGGAAGGAGATGAAGAGCTTTCGAAAGGTCTGCTCTTCGGCATCAAGTGTCCGCACCCCGACTGCGATGGAGTGATGAGGAATGTGAACGTGCAAATGGCTGCAGCCAGGAAGGTGTATCAAAGGTGAGAAACAATCACGACTTAGCTGCTCAACGATATTATGTGCTGACAGACCAAACCAGGTTCGTCGAGCTCGAGCGCAAGTTCATCGGTGACGCAACTCCAGGCTGGCGCTGGTGCCTGGATGCTGGCTGCAAAGCTGGACAGGTACATGCTCCTCTGCTGCTCAAGCAGAAGCAAGAGGAGCAAGCAGCCTCGGAACCACCGGCCAAGCCTGCGAAGAGGGGCAAGAAGAAGAATCCAATCGTCGTCTACGAGGACGCCCAGAACCCGAGTCCAACCGAAGCGGACATCTTCAGCTGCAACACCTGTGGCGCAAGAGCCTGTATCCCCTGCGATCGACCGTACCATGTCGGCGAAACCTGCGCGGAGTTCCAAATCCGCACCAAAGGACGTCTGGAGGAGGAGGACAAGACTGTGCGCGAGATCGAGAAGGCGACGAAAGCTTGCCCGGGATGCACTAAGCGGATTCAGAAGAACGGTGGTTGCCCTAACATGAGGTGTGCACAGTGCAACAGTCACTTCTGTTGGACCTGTGCAAGCCTTTTCGAGAGGGGGCGGTGGTGCAGGTGCTCGCATAACCGCATGCCTCTTCATGAGCAGCAGCGTGCGGCGGGACTCTGAAGTGTCGGATCTGGTCGCAGGAGATGGCTGTGATGTTCTCGAATCCGCCGTCCAGCGGCGCCATATCAATTAGATACAGCGCGTTCTTCCGCTCACAGTCACCCTCATCGACAAGTTTCCTAGTCTTTGTGCCGCGCGCATTTGGGTCGCTAAGCAGAACTCTTGCTCAGCGTCACAGAATGAGCGGTTGAGACAGGCAATGGCCTACATGGCAGGATCTTCGACGAAGACCTCACGCATTGGCGTCCGTTGGAGGAAGGCAGTGTCCTTTCTGTCTTGTAGTGCGATCATGCGGTGGAAGGAGGAGGTGGTGCTTGGATGGCTCGCGCAAGCCCAGATTGATTGTAATTGCACACTCTCATGGCCTTCTCTTCTACAATCGTGCTTCAGTGACTTGACCCATACCTCTGAACGTGATCTACAATGGCATCGAGAGCATGTCCAGTTTTGGGACGAAGTTGGGATGAGGCTCTGCTCTTGTTGCTCGATCCCTGCGCAGATCCGCCGGCAGCTGCAAATCCCAGCCATCTGGGTTCGACCTCGCGACTTCCACTTTGGCCAGAGCTCGTTCTGTGTCCTAAAGACTTGCTTGCGGTCTGCGATCTCGCAGCCGATCCCACATCATCACATCAAGCACGTTCTGATCTAAAAACCTTCGTTCGTATGGAGAAGCTCTCCCGGTAGACTGAGATGACACATACGGTCATGCTCGGATGATGCTCGGTCGCCTAGGCCATGCAGCTCATATGATGAGTCCGCGGTAGCCAGATACCAACGGTGGCCCCTTGCCTGGAAGCAATCGCTGGTACGGAGAGCCTCCGCTGGTATAAAGACCCGAATCACGTACTGGCCTCGTTGGGCGTTCGACAGGGAAAGAGAGATCGTCCGGCTGTCAAGCTGCGCACGTGCGTTCATCAACGGCGATCATCGATGGGACTGCGGATGCGGTCAAACTTCGACTACCTACCCTGCAAACCGACGTGACTCCGGCAACCAGCACCTCCACCTCCACGAGAAGTGGGGTGACCGAAGACTGGCTTCGAGTCGCGGTGTTACGCATCATTAGTGCGAAGTTGCGAACCCGACGACCTTGAACCATTGGCAGTTGCGTACCAGATATATCTCATGGCTCGCATGGTAGTCTACTGGGCTTCTGCACCAGGAGTCTAGTGCCAAGCGGAGCGAATAGCCGTCTCCGTAGACTATTCTGCCGACTTGTATTGTCTAGATTGGTCCTAGCCCAGTACCGAATTTGGAGATGGAGATCATCGCGATCGAAACGCGTACATCGATCCTACAGCAAGCGCTGAGCCGCTACTCTCCTCAGGTTTTGCAGGCCGGGCACGCTTGCGGTATACACTGGCCGACTGGACTGCTGAACAAGAGAGCGAGAGCACTCTCACTGCTGGACTGCCCGCATCAAGCTTAGTACCAGCATGTATAGCAGCCAGATTCGCCGGGATAAGGGTCTGGCAGTACATCTGCCCTGGCAGCTCCCGAACTTCCACCTAACAATCTACCAAGCTCTGGCCCAATTCCTGTCATGCCCAGGCTCTGTTAGCTCGAGGGGTGGAGAGCGGAACCGTTAACTTATCGGATGTCTCCAGCCGCCCAACAGTTCTGCTTGAAAGCCAGAAGTCGCGCAAGCTACATGAGATCAGCGGCGGCGATGGGATTGCAGCTACAGGAACCATTGAGTGCGTACATATCACCGAGGCTCTGCATCGGGATCAGCAGCTTCTTCATCCCCAGCACCTCACATCAACTCAGCCCCTTTCACCACTTCCGAACCCACATCCTCCATACAGATCTCAACTATGAAGGTTACAAGCATCCTCGGTTTTACCCTGGCGGCCATCGCATCCCCCGCGCCTAATGGAGGTAAGGATGGCGGCAAGGGAGGGTCATCAACAAAGTGTGCCAACCCTCAACTCGCCACCTTTGACGACCTTGTTGGTGTGCCAGCACTCTCCCAGATCAACCCAGTCGGTACCTACAAGTAAGCATCTCCACATTCTGGTCAAGCATGACACCGCTATATTGTGGTTGATCCGCTTATTCCTCCGTTCGATGTCGAAGACGTGTGCTGACTCACGCATCGCTATAGGGGCCTGAAGTACACTTCCTTCAATGTGCTCGTTCAGGGCGTCGCTGGTATCATTACCACCGGCATCCAGCCTCAATCCGGCGTCCAGGTCGCTGCCAACGGTATCACCGATAGCGTTCTGAACGGTGCCCCTGCCCTCACCCCGGCCTCCCCCTACAAGTAAGTCGATGCATCGTCTGTTGAATCTCCCAGCTCTAGTGCTTGCCCAACAGACATTTACTAATGTTCCGTCACCGTTCCAGGGCCTTCAGCCTGTCGTCTCTGTACTTCGGCTGCGTCATCAACTCGCTCGAGTCCGCCGCCGGTGTGCCACAGCAGTGCACGATTGCCGTCACGGCCTACCTGCCCGGTAGCACAGTCGTCTATCAGACTATCAACCAGCAGTTCAACCCAGCCAGCCCGCTGCTGTCCAAGATGGCTAAGGCCACTTTCTCAAGCTCGTGGCAGAAGATGGGCAAGATCTCCATCGCTGTTGTCCAGTCCACCACTACCTCCACGCTTACTGGGCTGTTGATCGACAACCTCCAGTACACCCTCTGCAAGTAGAGTATGGCCTCAACTCCAAAAGTGCACGATATGAATCCGCTTTGCGAAGACGCTTGCTCACATTGCAGGAGCTATTGATGACATGGTATGTGTACTTGCATTGCAGCGCATAAATGTAAATACACTGTATAGCCTGTACTCAGCAGAACAGCACCACGAATCTATGTTCCCATACACTAGAGAACGGTCCTCGTTCTCGTTGCGACTTCTGTCGGCCACGAAGGTCGGGGTGCAAGCCCGCGCGGTCTGATGGCTGAATCGTCGAAGGTTGTAGTACCACACTAGATCAACACCTGGGCCTCAAGCATGTTCACCGCAGTTTTCGTTCTATTCCTCTGCCGACGCTGTCTATACTGAATTAACCATGAATGGGCCTCTGTTGCTATGAAGCGGCTTAGGAGAAACGTCACATTGGAATCAGCTATTACGCCGGCACCCAATGGCGAGTTGCTGCCCGTCAGCCAAAAGGGTACGCTCTTCTCGTGATGCTGCAGATTTTCCGTCGTCGCTAACCATTCAGCGACTACCTTTCAACACCCACAGCTCGATGTACATATCTTCTGTACTACGGAAACAACGCCAACCTCGAATCGAATAACAACACAGGGGAGTACTAGAATTCCTGTGGCGGCAATTGTACTACCGGGCAGCGACCTCAGGTCTATATATATACCAGAAGCTTTCAGAACATTCCGCCCAACTCGTCGCCAAGAAAACACTCCTCCTTTTCCTCATCCATCCACAGCACTTATTATCATCAGGTTTTCTAGCTTCATGTTACTCGCCTCTGCTGCAATCATCTCCGCTGCACCTATGTCAGAGATCAGCCCCGACGATCCCGACGCCGATTTCGAGGATCTCAAGGCTGTCCCGGCACTCTCGCAGATCAATCCCGTTGGCGTCTACAAGTTCGTTTGATCGATCGAAGTCTCAGACATGTACTAACCTTTCTGCTCACCAGGGATCGGGAGTATCGATCCTTCAACGTTCTCCAGGTTGGCGTCTTCGGCGTCGGTGTGTCCGGCGTCAAACCGCACTCTGGCATGAAGGTTGCCGCGGTGTGTACGCTGTTGAGCAAGACATCAGAGACAAGTACTAACGGGTTCTCCTCACAAACAAAAGAACAGCATCACCAGCACTCTGCTCACTGGATCCCCTGGAATCATACCGGCAGCGTCCTATATTTCCTTGACCCTGGAATCGCTTTACATCGGCTGTGTGGCCAACACGGCTTCCTCTGTTACAGGGGTACCTCAGCAGTGTACCGTCGCATTCGTAGGTCTTACGAGCAATGCTCTACCCCTACGTCTGCTGACTAGCTCACCTTTCTGTGCTCACAGACAGCCTATCAGCCAGGCAGCGATATAGCCTATGAGACCATCAACGAACAGTTCGATCCTACTGACAAAGTTCTGTCGAGCATGGCCAAGGTGACGTTTCCGAGCCGATGGAAGAAGATGAGCAAGATATCTATCGCGATTGTTCAAGCTACTACGACTTCGCCTTTGGCGGCACTATTCTTTGACGACATCAGTTACGAGCTGTACAAGTCGTAGATGGTTGCCACGTCCATCGATCGCGGCGGCTCAAGTCATCGACGTATGAGGCAGCTTGACGTCTGCTGGGCTACTGCACGCTCTAATGGAGGCTCCTCCGCAGGAACAGACAGTCTCCCGGCAGTATAGCCGACTCCGAATAGGATGTGTGTTGCCTCTATCGGAATTAGAGCAGGCTTGGTGGCATGCTTGCTTAAAGATTGATCGCCATGATTGGTGAATGCATATGCATCCATGCTACCCTCGATGGGCTGCCACGTGCCTATTACTGGCTATCGAACATTCTGCAGCTAACCACGTTACTTGAATTCATATATACTGTCAACGTGCGATCTGGACCAGACACGCAGGACCGTGGTAACCATGAAGTGCTGCCCTTGGAGGGCCAAGGGCATTCGTACCCCATCATCCAAACTTGAGTTCGGAGCTGTGGTAGTCCTCTGCATGCAGCTAACATGATATTGGCAGCTTCACCATCATAAATTGCAGTCAGTTGCCAACGCTCCCGGGCTTCATTGGCGAAAGAGACCGTTAGTGCCCGTCTTGGTCTGGAGCAAACCAAGCAGCGTGGACTAAACTCGCTCATGGCGATGAGCGCAATGGCCAACGTGGCGGTAAAGGCAGAACGGAACGATCTTGGCCTCGATTTTCAGGCGTATATATAGGTAATAGCATCGACGCCTGCCCGAAGATTTCATCCTACCTTTCAGCAAATTTTCTCTCAATCTTATCACTCGCTCGCAGTCACAGAACTATACTTCAAACATCATGAAGGTCACCAGCTTCATCTCGCATGCCTTCGCGGCAGTTGCCTTCGCCGTTCCATCGGGCAAGGGTTCTTCGTCCCAAGGCACCGCCCAGCTCGCTACCTTCGACGACCTTACCGCTGTGCCAGCACTCTCCCAGATCAACCCAGTCGGCACCTACAAGGGCTTGAAGTACCGGTCCCTCAACGTCCTCCAGGTCGGCGTCCTTGGCGCTGCCCAGGTGGCCGGCCTCAAGCCCCAGAGTGGCAGCCAAGTCGCCGCCAACAGCATCACTGGTACCGTCCTTACCGGCGCTCCATCCATCAGCGTTGCATCGCCCTACAAGTCTTTCGACCTTCAATCCCTCTACTTCGGCTGCGCCGTCAACTCCGCCGCCTCCGCTGTCGGCGTGCCCCAGCAGTGCACCATCGCCTTCGTAAGCCTGAAGAGTACCGTTCTTTCTATATCAATAATTTTGCTGACCGTTGTACTCTTGTCGCTCCACAGACAGCCTACCTGCCAGGCAGCAGTGTTGCATACCAAACTATCAACCAACGTAGGTCCACAGCGCACATCCCATTTCTAAGACTCGGCGTGCTCTCCTTCTGAGACATGAACTGATCATACCCTTCCCTTGTGGCAGAATTCAACCCCAGCAACGCAGTGCTCTCGACCCTTACTAAGGCCACCTTCCCTAAGTCGTGGACCAAGATGGGTAAGGTCGCTATCTCCATCGTGCAATCCACCACGACCTCGCCTCTGACGGCACTGTTCATCGACAATGTCCACTACACTCTCTACAGCAAGTAGACGAAGCCTCGAAAGCGGACCGGCCATCCTGTTGTCGGATCTCGCGATGTACAGTTGTGAATAGCAAAACAGAGAAAAGACAACTTTCTTTCGAAGGATAAGGGTGGCGTGGCGGTTTGACAATGTCTTTCATCAGAGAGTGGAAAAATTGTAGTGGTCTTGGGGCATAGTACTCAATGCGGGCTTACGTTAGTTGGTAGCACATCGGTATACCACGGCCTCAACGCCCATAGCACTCCATCGATCTGCCTAACTAAGCATCCGTGAACCTTTCTATCGATCACACGTCGGTTCTATCACACGAGTGGAACTGATGATATACCTGTAGGTTGCTCGTGCCTCATGTTGTCGACTCAACATATGGTATGCAGACAACACCTCCGGACTGTATTCAACTCTACCCCAGCCCCCCCGTAAATCGGAACCGAGGCTAACGGTGGTTTTGGTGCAGGCCACCGGACGGGGATAAGGAGGAAGATGCATCCCGTGTCTAGACCACACGCGTAGGTATTCGTCTCGTCTCTAAATCTCTACACCTGCACCTCCCCCAACACTTTCACTCCATACTCTCGCTGTCCTCGCCTGTGGCCGTCAGCTTACCGCACACTCGCGGCTCTATCCTCGCGGCCGGCCATAAGGCAGCTCGCCGCAACGACCCATTGAAGTCGGCAGCAGGACCTTCTTCTCTTTCTAGCACTTCTTTATCCTTTATCTCACCCACCACACCAAGATGCCCTTCTATCCGCCATCATGGAGCCCAGCGCTGCCCGAGATTCCCGAGAGCATCTCGATCGAACGATTCATGACCGATGAGAACTACGGCCGCCATCCGCTCGGCTACAGCAATGCACCGTTTACCTGCGGTTTGACGGGCAAGGCATATAGTGCGTTCGAGATGAAAGAGCGTGTCGACTTCCTGTCTCGCGCCTTGACGAGCGAGCTCGGCATGAAGCCCAATGAGGGTAACGAGTGGGACAAGGTCGTGGGTGTCTTCAGCAATAACACGATCGACTACTTGACTGTGGCGTGGGCGGTTCACCGCATTGGTGGGATATGTACGGCAGTAAACGCAGCGTACAACGAGCATGAGCTGGAGTTCCAGATGAAGCATTCGGGATGCAAGGCCATCTTCACCTGCCTGCCGCTGTTGGAAACTTGCTTCAAAGGCATCGAGAGCTCCAAGATCGACAAGAAGAACGTCTACATCCTCCCCATGCCTGAGCAGGCGACACAAGGCATGAAGAACCCAGGGCAGAAGACCGTGGACGACCTGGTTCAGGCTGGATCAAAACTGCCCGGGCAGCCGGCCGACGATGAGAAGTGGAGCAAAGGCGAAGGGGCACGGCGTACAGCCTTCCTCTGCTACTCTTCGGGCACGAGTGGACTGCCGAAGGGTGTCATGATCTCGCACAAGAACGTCATAGCCAACACACTCCAACTCGTGGCCCACGAAGCGCCAATGCGAGAGGACTTCATGAAGCGCCATATTCTGCAATCTTACACGGAGAACTGTCTCGGTCTACTCCCAATGAGCCATATCTACGGCCTCATCGTTATCTCGCATATTGGGCCATACCGTGGTGACGGCGTGATCGTGCTGCCAAAGTACGATTTCAAGCAGCTGCTACAAACGATTCAGGACTACAAGATTGCCATGCTCTACCTCGTCCCGCCAATGATCATTCATATGACCAAGGCGAAGGATACGGTCAAGCAGTACGATATCTCGTCGGTCAATGCAATCTTTACTGGCGCTGCTCCGCTCGGACGGGAGACAGCAGAGGAACTGTCAGGCATGCTGCCAGGTGTGGCGATAAAGCAGGGCTACGGGCTCACAGAGACCGCAACCGTAGTTTGTGCAACGCCGAACGATGATATCTGGTTCGGCTCTTCGGGCCCTCTCTTACCAGGCTACACGGCGCGTATCATCACGGTAGAGGGGAACGAGATTACGGGCTATCAGCAGCCCGGCGAGCTGGTTGTGAAGAGCCCAAGTATCACACTAGGCTACCTGAACAACGACAAGGCGAACATAGAAACCTATGTCGAACTCGACGATGGTAGATACATGCGCACTGGCGACGAAGCCATAATCGACAAGTCGCCCAAGGGACACGAGCACATATTCATTACGGACCGGATCAAGGAGTAGGTACCCTTCCTCCTCTAGACCCCTATCCCGATCACTAACCCTTCTGAACAGATTGATCAAAGTCAAAGGCATGCAAGTAGCACCTGCCGAGCTCGAAGCACATCTCCTCACCCACCCGGCCGTCAACGACTGCGTGGTCATCGGCATTCCATCCGACCGCGAAGGCGAAGTGCCCAAAGCTTTTGTCGTGAAGAACCCCGGCGCCATCGAAGACTCGGACCATATCATCAAGCGCGAGATTGCGAAGCATGTCGAGAAGTCGAAGAGCAACCACAAGTGGTTGAGAGGCGGGATCGAGTTTATTGATGCGGTACCGAAGAGTCCGAGCGGGAAGATCCTGCGGCGGATGCTGAGGGACAAGGAGAAGGAGAGGATGAGGAAGGAAGGGGCCAAGTTGTAGCATACTCGACCTGGCGAGACTTAAAGGCGAAGTATTTATGGCTGGTAGTGTGGCACGGTGCATGTGTTTGATTGTTGGCAGTCTTTGATCTTTGTAAATATTGCCTCGAATACCCATGTGGATGAACGGACATGTACAGCTCGCAGTTGCATTGGTCAAGCGTACGCAAGCTTGCGTTCATTACATTAGTCGTCTCTCCAGGTACGTTCTTTCCTATCCTACGCCTGCTGTTTTCTTCTAATACGTCGTACACTGACGCCCATTGACGGCATCTGCCAGAAGAGACTTGCTCCTGAGGTAAAAATACGATAATCACCCTACTCCACCTCTCTACACAAAAGCAGGCGAGTTCTCATTACCCTTCTTCCCATCCAGCCAACTAGTCACCAACCTCTGCCCCGGCGACCCACCCAGCCCACTGGCCGGCGAAGCAGTCCCCGTCACTCTCCTCGACGGCGAATAGCGCGACGCACTCCTCTCCCTCATCGCCGGATGCACCGTCGAAGTCTTCCTCGTCTTGTTCTTGCTCGTGCCGGCGGCTAGCCACTCCGAGCTAGAAACCTGTGGAAGACCCTTGCCCACAGGTGAAGCAAGTCGAAGAGGTGGAGGGGTCTCGTTCTCCTTGTTGGTATTCGGCATTAGTGGTGAGGATTGAGCGTAAGGTCCGGCGGAGATGTTTTGGATAGTGGTATCTTCTAAGATGTGTATAGGACTGGATACGGTAGCCCGGTGGGAGGAGTCGGGTTTATGACGGTTGATTGGGATGGGTCTGATGTTGCCGTTGTGGCGGTTCTTATAGTTTGTGCGCAGGTCGAAGGCGGATTTCGCTTTCATTGCTGCTTTGGTGCTGTATGGCTCCTGGTTGGTGATGGTAGTTGCTGCAGTGTGCTGATTGTCGCTAGTCGCTGCGAGTGCCTGCCTCTTGCCCTGATCCTTGATGTGCTCGTTGTCATTTTCCTGACCTGCTGCAGCAAGACCAGCGATGGACTGATGCTTCGACACTGGACGCTGGCGATGGATGACACTAGTAGGTCGGTCCTCTGCTGCTGTTTCGATATTCAAGTCTTTGCGATCCGCCGTACCAGACATTCGAGAGTCGATTCCAGCGCTGGTTGGACGGGAGTTGGCCTCAGAAGACAGTTTTCTGGTATCGATTGAAGTGCGGCCGCTGTCGACCATCGGATACCGCTCGTTCATGAAACTAGAGCGGCTGCTCCGTGGTCTCGGCCTCTTCTGCTGCGTCTCAAGTGGTGGTGCTTTGAGAGGTGGCGTCTCTGTGTCCAGGCGTTGCTCTTCAGGCCCCTCTTCCTGATACTTCGCGACAGGCCCGTCGGCTTGCAAGATCGTCTTTGGTAGCGCTAGTGCCTCGCCCGCAGCATTACCGTTCCACCCCTTCCACTCGTTCGACAACCAACGTCGCCACTCCCCGCTCGCAAGCACTGGTTTCTCTGTCTTCGCGTCGCGCTTCTGAGGCGAGATGGAGTAGCTCCGAACTTCTCGTCCAGTGATCGTGATCATCATACCACCCTGGTCAATAGGCGTATCAGGTCGAGGCGACGCACCATCCGTGGCCCGAGAGTAGAGACTCGGTGACAAGACGTTCTCTGCCCTGGTATCCTGCTTCGGCACATCTTCCACTAGTCGTGCGTGGTGAGGAAGGGCATCGCTAGCCGCCGGCGCTTGTTGCAGCGTCCGGCTGAGAGAGCGGAGTTCGTACGGATTATCATCCATCATGCCTGCTCGGCTGTAGCTTGGAACGGCGGCAGATGACATCTCGTCGAGCGGACTTTGCCAGCGGTTCTTGGAACGCTCCATGCGGCGGGCTAGTTGATCTTTGGAGGGTGTTGGTGCCTTCATTGCTGGTCGACGCTGGAGTTGACTGCGTGGAGTATCGGACTCGTCTCCTGCTTTGCTTTTGCGAGACGGCGGAGGGATTAGATCCGGGCTCAGGACTTCTTCCACTGGCGATGGGATGTCAAGCTTGTAGGCTGTTGGGTCTGGCGTCACCGATCGGATGGTAGGTCCTGTCCGTCTGATACTCCTTCCCATGGTCGAACTTGGTCGTTGCTGCGATGGCAGCGTAGCCAGCGCAGACGACGTGCGAGAGGTGATTGTATCATCATTGTTGGCAGCCTGACTGGCCGAGTCAGACGGGTGGATCTGTTCCTGTAGTGCAGAGTAAAGCCCAGTACTCTCTTCCGAGCTTTGCAGCTGTGCCCGGCTCGCCCGACGCAGCTTGTTCTGAATAGGTCGTCCAAAGAAGGACTTGGCCTTTCGCAGGGTCGAGACGCTATCATTGCGTTTCAATCGGCCATGTTCGTCTGCAGATGCGTCTTTGTCGGTTTCGGAGCGAGTACTCCAAGTCCCGTGAATAGTCGAATTCGTCCAGCTGGTGACTCGAGACTTTGATGTCGTGTCCGTTGAGCGCTTGCTGACCGCACTTGCAGCCCTCGGATCCGGAACCGCCAGATGTTGGTTTGACGCGACGAATGGGTCGTCTACTATGGCGGGAACGACGTCGGGCATCGAGCTTGGAGTCGTAGTCGTGAACTGGAAGGTCTTGCCCTCGATATGCTGAGCTGGAAGTCCACTTTGCACCCTCGATGGCTTGCGGAAGACTTTCATAAATCTGCCTTTGACTGACTCTGTGAAGCTTCTTGACTTCACTTCGTGGACAGGGATCGTGTAGACAGGGACGGCTGGAGGCGGGAATGGTGGCGGAGATGGCGGCATTGGCACACCTTCATCGGCATAGTTGTATGGCGGCAGTGAAGTGTCGTAGCCACTGCTCCTGCTTGAGAATGTGTTTCCGGTCCTCAGTTTCTGAAATGGTGCAAGGATCATGGATTTGCGTTCGCGAAGCTTCTTCTGCTGGAAGTCCTGCAAGCATTTGTCTCGGGCTTGAGCGATGATGCCATCGTCTACGTGGCTGCTCCGATCAGGTCGTCGTGGAGCGTGGCGGCTGGATGACACACCTTCGGATGCCTTGTTCGTTGTAGCGGTGCGGGAGCTGGTAGTATCACCGAGATGGCTACCGTGGGATGTTACAGCAACCTGCGACTCCGAGCTTCTCTGCTTACTAGCACCCCCATTTCTCGGCATCGGACTGCCATCACTGTACCCAGTCTGAGACTGCCTCTTCCGTCCTCGATCCGTTGTAGCCGGGACCGACAGAGCCTCACTCAGTTTCTCTGTATGCTGGCTTGAGCTCGGTGGGATGACTGATCTCTTCCTCGTAACCACTCTCTCTTCATCCCTCCCACTCCTCGTAGCTGTACTTGGAGCCTCACTAGATCGCTGCGGACTACTCCTCGCCTTCGCCTTCGTCTTCCCGTTGCCAGACTTCCGCCTCCCAAGTCTCGCCTCTTCGAAGTGCCCGCCCTCAGTCCGTCCAGAGGCTCTACTGCGCCTTCGCTCCAGCTTCGGCCGGGATCCGCAGGCGACACTTTCACACGCCGGCTGCGCACGATTGAAAGCTTCCAAGGCCGCAGCCTCAGCTTGCTGGCGGTTGACGAACGGGTCATTAGATCTCGAAGTGGCATTGGCAACCGCATTCTGCTGGCGAGCGTGCGATGGTCCGCCATATTTCGAATGCCCCTTCTGACGCTGCCGGGACTGGGAAGGTTGGCCGGACGACTTGTCGGAGCGTGACTTGCATGCATGCGAGGAAGAAGCCGGGTTTTCTCTGCCGATACCTACGTTGCTGGAAGCGGAGCTCTCTGCGTAGGCCCTGCTGGAGGTCGTAGCCGGTGATCTGTTCTCCATAGTGGAAGATGGTGGTGGTCAATCTGCCGTAGCGTGGTGTCATCGCCGCAGGGGACGGATCGTACAATTCTCACTCTTTGCTCATAGCTTTCTGTGACTTGATGACGAGGTCTTGTAAATCATAAGATGCAGCGTGAGATGCTATGAGAAGTGAGAAGAGGGAGATGCGGGAAGAAGTAAGTACTCGACACCGCCGATTCCACGTCGACGCTGAGAAGGCGCGACATCGTGTTGGAGCAAGGCAGCCACCACCATCCATACCAAACAGAACCGGGCAGGAGTGAAGAGACGGTGTGTGGCAGCTCTTTCACTTCCACTTCATGCACACAGACACCATGTGAAAAGAAAGTGAAGGAGCTATCACACCCAACACGAAAAGAAAGTGAAAGAGACGTCATGCACAGCACAACCATAATCCAACGCAGTGATGCCATTAGATACATACAGATGAGACACTCTATGCCCTCTGGATCATGCACCATGCGAATCACGATCCAAGGAGCCGCCGCCGTCATCCAACAGTATCAGATTTTCCACTCTCATAACAGGGTTGCGACTTCCGCAGTAACAATAGTAACCCGCCCTTCCTAGCTTTGAGGAAGGCTTCCTGCGTTGTCCAGGTGATATCGTAGTATACAAGGCCACAGGATGACCTTCGTCAGCGCGTGCGAGCCCTTTACGACTCGAGCGCAGCCTCGATCTTGGTGTAAAGATTCTCAAGCTCTTCCTCAGAGTACTGCTCAATCTTCTTGAAGCCGGTCTCGGTCTTCTTCTCCGCCTTCTCGAGCGCGTTGACGACATCGTGGGACAGGAAGTCTCCGAGCTTCTTCTCCATCATGTGCACCTTCTTGGCCATCTCGTGGACGTCCTCGACGATCTCTTCTTCGATCTTACCAAAGTCGAGGCTGATCTCTTGGTCCTCGGTCTCCTTTGTGACTTTGTAGCCGCCCTTCTTGATGATGGTGTCGTAGTCGCTCTCGCCGCCGCCGTTCCAGGCGAGGACGTTGGCGGTGTCGGATGGCACCTCGGTCAAAGCGCCCTCAGTCGCGATAGAGATGAGGTGGGCCTTGAGCTCCTTGGGGGTGATGTCGGCAACGGCATAAGCGGAGTCCTTGGAAGGCGAAAGAGACAGGAGGTACGCGAGAAGACCAGCGATATGTGGCGAGGCCATGGAGGTACCGGAGATGATGTTGACAGCGTACTTGCTGCCCTTCCAGGTTGAGAGGATGTTGAGGCCAGGCGCAAAGATATCGTTGCACTTGCCGAAGTTGGAGAAGTACGCACGCTCATCATAGAGGGTGGAGGCACCAACGGTGACGGCCTTGTTGGCGGCAGCGGGTGAGTAGTTGCAAGAATCAGCGTTGTCGTTGCCAGCGGCCACGGCGAAGTGAATGCCAGCATCAACAGCGGCATTGACAGCCTGGTCGAGGAGCTCAGACTTGCCGCCACCGAGCGACATATTGGCAGTGGAGCCCTTGAAACCCTTCTTCTTGCCGCTCTTTGCTGCTGAAACGCTGTCAGAGTGTGACTCAGCGGCATATTCAACACCCTTCACGACATCAGACATGGAACCAGAGCCGTTGGAGCGCAGAACCTTCACAGCCTTGATATGAGCCTTCTTAGCGACACCGTACTTCTTACCGCCAACGGTACCAGAGCAGTGAGTTCCGTGTCCGTTTCCATCCTCGTCTGGGTCGCCTTGTGGGATTGTCTTGCCCCACGAGGCACGGCCCTCAAAGTCGACGTGCTCGATGTTGGTGCCAGTGTCGATAACGTAGACGTCAACACCTTCACCGCCGTCGGCAGCATAGTAGTACTTGTTGAAGTTGCTGAAGCCGAGTGGGTTGCGCTCGGAGATACGTGCCAAGCCCCATGGCGCACCCTTCTCGAGCTCTGGCTCGGTGTGGTTGTGCTTGAGAGTATGGACTTCCTGGTCCTTCTCAATGTAGGCAACCTGGAGGATTGTCAGTACGGGTCGGTCTTGATAGTCAAGTGTGCGATAAGGCTCACATCAGGATGCCTCCGGATCTGCTCAATGGTCTCCTCATCGAAGTGGCCCGAGTAACCCAACAGTGAACCCGCAATGTTGTAGGTGTGCTTCAGCCCGGCGTATACCTCATCGAGGAATGGCTCTTGCGACCTCTTCTTGAGCTCGGTCTTGCGAGCTTGCGTGGTGGTGTGCAGGTCATCAACCCACTCGTGGTGAGATGCTGCGAGCGTCTGAGTCACATGATCCTTGAACTTGATCAGGTAGCTGTTGGGGATCTCGACCGCGTTCATCGACGACAGGACTGGTGCTGCATCGCCGTGGATGGTCGTTGTATCGAACAGCGTTGGCGCCGCTGAAACCGCTGCGAGAAGCGCTGCTGCGCAGGTGAAGCCGCCCTTCATGATGGCGGCGATAGTGAGAGCTCGGTACACAATGCGAAGCTCTCAGCAAGATGAGGAAGATGGAAGTGCGATCAAGAGAGGTGGTGGTGATGTTACAGGGAGATGATGTGAAAGATAAGAGGATAAGAGAAGCAAGCTCGGTGGAGGTCCACGAGGCAACAGCAGATCGCCCGAGTAGTTCTACCTCGTCATGCGCCAAGAGGCACGTGCGCTCGCTCCTTCCTCGTCAGCTGTTGCTGTTGGTTGTGCATACTGAAACCAGTGCCCCTTGGTCAGTGACTGAACGTTTTGGCTTCTTTTGGGTTTTGGGGTATCGAAGTGAAGCCCCACCTTGGAGAAGGTAACTTGGATACATATCAACCCCGAAGCCGGTGTAGAAAGATATCAAACGCCAAGGCTGACGACGGCAATAAGAACAGCACGAAGTGTTGCCATCGCAGTCCGCATACCCTAGCTCGAAAGACGATATCTGGATGGCTTGTCACCCCATGGTCTGGACGATTGCAGCATGATTGGCGAGCTCCCCATCTCGAAGCATATGCCTGGACGCTACCGGTAATGGCTTCAGCTGGGCGTCACCGTTCTTCAACTGGAGCTTCCCGAGGACTAAACGCCGACGAGAGGGAGTCAAAAGCAGCACAGCTTGTTCGGGAGCTTATCATTCCTGATGAGGAAGCCGGCGACGACAGCTTCACGCGGGTGTCGAGAGCGGCATCTGAACTCAAGCATGAACTAGAGACGATTCTGACCTCCAAGGACACCTTCCGTCATGCCAAAGGATTCGAGTCTGTTCTCCAACTTCTCCGTGTGGATCTTGTGCCTACCACGGGGGATTTGGACGAATATGGACAGATGTTGACAGGAGTCCTTGCCCTTTTACCTTCCGCCCTCGATGACCATCGTGGAAACGAGCGATACTTTCTGGACCATTTGGATGGCTGGAAGGCTCTACAGCTACATATAACGGACCTACCACTCACTTTACTACAGCATTTCGACCTTGTGAATGCAACACCGCTCCTTGGACCACTCCTTCGCGGTCTGCTTGGAGCAGCCACCGGCGAAGAAGTGCCCGAGCCATCAGATCCTAATTTAGGGGAGGACAAGGCATTAGTAAATGGCTCTCGGCTGCCCACGACCGGTGTCGTTCGATACCCCGAAGCGGCCGCTACTTGCATTCGCGTTACCTTCTCGCTTATTGCAGAGTACACTGCGGGCGACAACGACCTTCACGAACGTATTTTGCATTGTTGGCGCACCATCATCACACTCGTAGAGCTGAGCACTCGCAATAGAGTCGCTTTGTGGCGAACGGGTGTCCTCTCCGACATCCTTGTCACTCTGTTCGATACCGCAACACCCGCTACGCTGAAAGAGACACTCGAGAAGCTGTGTACATCTCTTAGTGGTGTCGGTCTGAACAGTCTGGATGATGTCGCGCTACTCTTCAAGCGGGCTTGCGATTCGGACACTGCTCGCTCGCTCGCACTAGACACTCTGCGTGCCTCAAAAGGTCCTCCTTTCATTCAGTTCGACCTGAGCTACTGTGGCTATTCGTCAATCGAGCTGCCAAGCCTGCCGCGAGCATTTCCTCCCACGGTTGGTTATACACTCACAGCATGGATTCGGATCGATGACTTTGACTCGAGCTGCCATACCACGCTTTTCGGCGCTTTCGATACTAGCCAGACATGCTTCATCTTAATGTACTTGGAGAAAGACAGCCACCAACTCATCCTGCAAACATCAGTGCGCTCTTCACGACCCAGCGTGCGCTTCAAGTCTACAAAATTTGCAGCAGACCGAGGCTATCACGTAGCTCTTGTTCACCGAAAGAACGTAAACGATCCGAAGCAGAGCGCAGCAATCCTGTTCGTCGATGGCGAATTTGCCGAACAGGTGAAGTGCTCTTACCCAGAGGCTCCACCAGAACAAGATGACAAGCGAACAACAAGCTCACCGGCTGCATCAACGCCTCTATCTGCTCGTAGCGTGCGACCAGTGCAGGCATTCTTCGGCACACCGCACGACCTTGGCCTAAAATTTGGACGTAACGAGGTACACTCAGCGTGGTCGCTTTGCGGAGCACACCTCTACGCTTCGCCGCTGACAGACGAATTCATTGCTGTGCACCACCGACTTGGACCTCGATATTTTGGCAATCTGCAGGACTGTCTGGGACCCTTGCTTACATACAAAGCCTCCGCAGAGCTGAACCGGTACAACGAGCTCCTACACCCAGACAAATCGGACAAGTCAGATATCGTGCGTGCAACGGAGGAAAGGGGTAGCGAAGTTATGCCTGAAAGCCGATTGCTACTCAGCATCTCGCCCACTGCAATCCTCAACTTCGACAGACCGAACGATAGTCATCAAAGCATAAAGGATGCACTCGATCGCAAAGCACTACCTCGATACCAACTCCTCGCATCGAAATGCAAAGCGGTGGCCATCAATGCTGCAGTACCGACTCTCAACGAGGCTATTGGTCGTTCTTACGGCACTGGCGTCCTCACTGGGGAGCCGGTGGTGGTAGTGCCAAGAGCTTTGGACGATGCCACCTGGTGTTTGACCGGCTCGTTACCAGTCCTTGTTCGCCTACTCGAATCAGCTTCGACGAAAGCATCCTTCCTGCAGTCCGTTCAAATCTTCTTCGAATGCGTGAAAGACAACTGGCGGATCAGCGAGGCGATGGAGAAAGGCAACGGGTTCGGCATCGTTGCTGCTCTGATCAGAGAGAAGCTCGGCTTCGAGTCTGGTGCACCAGCTGCGTCCACAAGAAAGTCCACAGCTATGCTTAGCCTCGAAGACCGTCAAACTCTACCGATCGAGCTGTTACGACTGGTGCTTGACTTCGTTGGGTACGATACTGCACGGGTTGAGAACTCCATGATCGTCAACCCGATGGCCTACCGCGTCCTCCTTATTGACTTCGATACCTGGCGTCGTTGCGACATCAAGACACAGAAGTTGTACTATGCGCAGTTTGTGCACTTTGTGACTCAGAATAGGCATCATGCTTTCAATCAGAAACGACTGGTTCGGATGCGCGCTGTTCGGAAATTCATCGAGGCGATGAAAGCCGAAGAATTTCCTTCGGAGACCATTGAGTCGCTTATGCAGACTCTCAAAGCACTGCTACATAATGCCGCTGGGCCGACGTACAAGGATCTTGCACAATTTGTTGTCTATGGGTTGCAGGACGAACGCGCGATGGCTGCGAGACCTCCGCGAAGCATTGCTAGCACTGTCCGCTTGAGGCAGAAGGCAGCGACCTGGGCTAAGACCATTCGTGGTTCTCGGCCATCGACTCCGGGTGGGCAGGCCTCTGGTACTGGTGTGAGTCGGACTGAGCTGGCTATCAAGGTTCTTGAACTTCTTGACACCATAATGTCGGACGACAGCACTCCACACGTTGTGCGTAGGTTTAACAAGGCCGTGCCGAACCGGACGCTACTGCATCTGTTGGCGGAGACCAATGTACGAGTCATCGAATTGGCGATGCACATCTTGTGTCGCTCCATCGCTGTCCTTGGACAGGAGTTCAAAAGCACGCTTGTCGATAAGAACGGCGGGTTCATCACGCTGAAGAGCCGATTGAAGACGTTCTGGAGGTCGCCTACGATCTGGACGACCTGCTTCGCGATCATGTTTGGACTTGACGCACCAAAGTCAGATGAGTCGACCAAAGACTTCACACTGTTCGGGCTGGTAGCAGCTTTGTCAGTGGACGATAAGCTTGCGGTTGTGAATCCCGAGATTCTACCCGCTATCATGGCTATGCTCGAGTCTGGAGTACGGCATGCCGTGAAGCAAGACGAACCAGATCCAGCGGACGTCAATGTTCTCAAGACCGTCATTCAATTCCTGTCGGAGCTCTACAACCGCAGCGCAGCTTTCCGTGAATTTGCCATCACCTCACGCTACGTACAAGAGATTCTCTTCGTTTTGTACCCTGTACTCGTCGGCTCCGACCGACTATCCGCAGAGACAGAATTACAAGCAGAGAAAGACACTCTATCATTTAAAGGTGAAGAAGTGAAGATGCGACCACATTCAAACTCACTGACCGAAGGACCACCATCTGTGCGCAGCCTCAACATGGAGGGTGGGGGCAGAACGCCTTCACCGAGGGAACGACTCCGAGTGGAAGCACCAAGGCGGCTGTCGTCTTTTGTGCTCGTCAATCACGATGTCTCCAAGACGCCTACCTCGCCTGCTCAGTTCAGTGCGGTCATGGCTCCGCAGAAAGCTGAGCCGGTCAAAATCAACGTGGGTAATTCGCTTGTGGAGTCTCTGTTGGAAGTTGCCGTCAACCTCTTCTTGGACTTGATCTGCAACAGAGACAAGTTCAACGGTATTGGGTTGTTCTTGAAAGTGCCATCTGGGTTTCGAGAGCATCAAGCTTACTTCGAGTCGTACATTCTGGTCCATACGCTTGCGCAGCTGTGGAATCATCTTCAGCTCAACCAGTCTCTGTTGGTGCAGACGAGAGTGCTTTCAAATCTGTCGCGCTACAGCCAGCACATGTCCGAAGCTGTCTTCGAAGGTTGGTTTATTGACGGTGCTCAACCATTACTGGACTTTACTGGAAAGATTCTGGAGTACCTGCAACAACCCGATGTTGCAAACGTCAAGACCGTGCGTCTATGTAGTCAGCACATCAACACGATCAGGATTGTCTTCCTCCGGGTCTGCCTTTGGCGACTTGCAGAGTTGGACGAATTGGCGAACCAGGCTGAGGCCATTACTTTCTTGGATAAGATGAATTACTGGCAGACGATTTTGTTCTCATCGGACAACCAGGAGACGCTATTCATCCGCCTCATATGTTTCTTGCTGTACATGAAGCTCGTGTCAACTGTACACGCAGTTCGACTAGCTTCTGCAAGACTTTGGCGCACAATTCTGATGCAGAAACCAACAGAGACGGCGACGTTATTAATTTATGCGATGGGCACGGAACAGAGACATCTATCGACAGGTTTCATGAAGTTGGTTTCTATGGAGGATGAGGAGTTCAGCACTTGGGTAGACAACAATCGCTTCAGTCTCGACACGGTATTCATCGAAGCCTTGAACAAACCTTGGGACGACTTTGTCCTCGATGAGAACAAACGAACCGAGGAGTCAGCGAAGAACCGGCTCAGCAAGCGGCGAGAGAAGCTGCGTGTATGGCAGCTAGAAGAGTCGAATGCGGATGACTTCATGCACCGGTACGAGATCTCAACGAATCATTGGCGGTCCAACGTCCATGCGCAGGAGCGCATCAAGCTGCAGAGGGCTATACAGGACCATCAGGAGAATTTCTCTCATCTGCTTACCGTGTTCTCAGGCATCGAGAAGCTGGTGAAGCAGCCTGCAGGGATAGATCCAGCGACTGATACAGCGAAGTGGCAGCTCGATGAGACTGAAGCCGTCAACCGCATGCGCATGCGGACTGTACGTGATACAAACGACCAGACGCAGGCGTTCCAACCGAAGCGCAAAGTCTCAGAGCGGCTGCCGCAGGTGAAACTGGCGATCAACACGGAAGTCAGTCGGGTGATGGGTGATAATATCATGTCTTCTTTCCCGTCGAGTCCGACTCCTGGGACTGCGGACGGTGCCAACGAGGTCTTGGGGAGAGACAGATCGAAGAGTGATTCCATCTCTGGTTCGCAGCTGCTGGAAGGTGGCTTCGAGATTGTGGACGATCCCAAGGAAGCTGAAGATGGTCTTATCGAGGACAAGAACCGCAAAGTCATGACGAGCTTGCAGCGGGGCGATATGGTGCAGCAGCTGTACAACATCTCGCGAATAGTTGGATTGGAAGCGTGTGAAGGTCTGTTGGTCGTGGGCAAAAACTGCCTATACCTGCAGGACAACTTCTTCCAGCGGTCCGATGGAGAAATTGTCAGTGTCTCGCAAGCTCCTGATGATGAACGGGATCCTTACGTGCAGCTCATTTCTGGCAAAGATGTTGGGTCGCAGTGGACAAAGCACAGTATTGGTGATCAAGAGACACGGCATTGGACCTGGTCGGAGGTGCTCAGCATATCGAAGAGACGGTTTTTGCTGCGCGACGTCTCAATTGAGGTATTCTTCACGGACGGTCGAAGCTACCTTCTGACTTGTGTTTCGAGCAAGATTCGGGACGAGCTGTACAGCGCTGTGGTCACGAGAGCGCCTCACGTGCACAGCAACTCGATCGTGGCCAGCGAAGATGCCTGGCGTCTCGACACATTGCGCAATCCGGAAGAAGGTCCACAGTCCTTTGGCTCGAAGTTTGCAAATGTCTTCAACTCGGCGCCCTCACATACTGCAACGAAGAAGTGGATCAAGGGCGAGATGTCAAACTTCCAGTACCTCATGCTGGTCAACACCATGGCTGGCAGAACATTCAACGATCTGACTCAGTATCCTGTCTTCCCGTGGGTACTGGCGGACTACGACAGTGAAGAGCTAGATCTTGATGACCCGAAGACCTTCCGCGACTTCTCGAAACCCATGGGTTGCCAAACAGTCACAAGAGAGAAGGAATACAGGGAGCGGTACAAGCAGTTTGCCGAGATGGGCGACGATAATGCTCCGCCTTTCCACTACGGCACGCACTACTCCTCGGCCATGATCGTTTCTTCGTACCTTATCCGGCTTCAACCGTTCGTCCAGTCTTACCTCCTGCTCCAAGGCGGTAACTTCGACCACGCAGACCGTCTCTTCGACTCTATCGGGAAGGCTTGGTTGTCTGCTTCAAAAGAGAATATGGGTGATGTGCGTGAGCTGACGCCTGAGTTCTTCTACCTGCCGGAATTCCTATTGAATATCAACAAATACGACTTTGGCGTCAAGCAGGCCGCCGAAGAGGTTGTTAACCACGTCAAGCTGCCGCCATGGGCTAAGGGCGACCCTCACATCTTCGTCACGAAGCACCGCGAAGCGCTCGAGAGTCCGTACGTGAGCGAGCACCTGCACCAGTGGATCGATCTTATCTTCGGGTACGAGCAGCGAGGCGAGGCAGCTGTTCAAGCTGCCAATTGTTTCCAACCACTGTCTTATCAGGGTGCGAAGGATCTAGACAGCATCGATGACCCTGTCGAGCGGTTGGCGAGCATCGGCATCATTCATTCTTTCGGGCAGACACCACATCAGATCTTCCAGAAGTCGCACCTAGCGAGGGAGAAGGACCATATATCGACGCCCCGCCTCGACATTCTGGCTGCCTCGCTGATCAAGCTTCCTGAACCATTGTTTGAGAGCGACGAGAAAGTGGCAGCATTGACATTTTCGCCAACTCAAGAGCGGCTGCTCTGCGCAGGACCATGCAAGCTGAATATGCTACCGAACTGCGATCGATATGTGCAGTGGGATTTCGCAGACAATAGTGTCCGTTTCCTTTCTTCGAACACAAAGCGTCAGCTGGGGCTTTACGAGAACACGCATGTAGGCCCCATCATGACCGCGACATTTGTGGACAGCAAGACGCTAGTAACAGCTGGCGTGGACTGCACAATCGGAATATGGGGCATCAGCACCTCCCGAGACAATAGCCGTGATCGCATCGAGATGCAACCAAAGACCTACCTCTTCGGCCATCGAACCGCAGTCGTGACACTTGCAGCTAGTCGAGTCTTCAGCACCCTGCTCTCCGCCTCTTCCGACGGCCACATCTTGATCTGGGGCCTCAACCGCCATCAATGCATCCGAGTCCTTCACCCCGCCGGCCAGCCACCTATCCAGGCAGCACGAATCAGCAACGCGAACGGGCACATCGTTCTCTGTCAAGGCGATCACATACTCCTCTATACCCTGAATGGACATCTTCTGCTGAAGCAACGCGTCTGCGAGTCGCCCAAAGACCGTCTTACATGCTGTGCTTTCTACGAAGGTTCGGGCAACGAGTGGCTGGAGCGGGAACTCATCTTCACTGGACATGCGCACGGCGTCGCTAACGCGTGGGCATTGACTACGCGTGGCGATGGGGCGTGGTATCTGCAGCTGGTGAAGCGGATGAACCATACTGATTCGAGCAGGGAGGATGGAGGGAACGGGGAGGCGGCTATTACAGCGATTCTGCCGATGGCGCAGGTGGTGTATACCGGGGATGAGGTGGGGAGGGTGTGGGAGTGGGATTGTGTGCCTAAGGGAGGGAGTGTCGGTTCGAGAGGTAGATGAGTATGTATGAGACGTGTATGCCTGTTTTCGAGGAGGGGCTAAGAATCCCCGCCATGGGCTGCACAAACGTTGGAAATGTACGGCCAGGAGGAAATGAGAGGCGAGGTATCGTTTTGTCTCTCTACTCTTCAGACAATCCTCTACCCGTCTCACGGCCCCCACATTGCATGGTCAGTTCGATCTGCTACTATACACGAGGCCAGGTGTTCTGTCCGCATTCATGTTCTCGTCATGTGCACAAGTTCTTTGGTTCTCTCAGGTTCTGTACCGTGAGATCGCGGTGGTATTGCGCACAGCGCGGTTCGCCCGTGCCGCGAGATCTGTGTGTTGATTCGCTCAACGGTCGTATGTTAAAAGCAGCTGGATGTGGTGGTCGGTGCTGTTCTTACTCGACGGGAGTCGAGTGTTCATCCTCAACATCAAGATCCACGAAAGTCCCACCATCGGCGGACTGCTTCACGGCAGGGGCGCTGTACAGCCCAGGGTCGACCTCCTAGGTCGTCTCAGGTGCCGCTTGCGCCTCGCGTGTCGCAGGTCTCTTCCGCGCCAGCCACTTCCTCTTGCCAGGTCGCGTCTCGAAGTGCGGAGCAACCTCCACAATATCCTGGTCCTCCTGTGCCATCGACTGACGGATCTTATTGCGGTAGGCGTCCACTGGGAGATCGTTAGCACGGCGACGCACGTGAGACGGCGTGAGTGCCGACTTACGCGACTTCTGCAAGAACAATGGCCGATTGTGAAAAGTCCTCGCCTGCTGCCATGACATGCGCGCACCCAGCTCATTCAGCGCAATCTCCTTGTTCCGCCGTGACGTCGTCATACGTGGTACGGCCATCTTCGCGTCCTCGCCCTCCATCAACGGCACCTGCACCATCACTGATCCCCTCTTCGCACCTGCTTCGCCAGCCGTCTCATCGTCCTCATCGTCCCATTGAGCACGGATTCGTGGTGATGCAGACGGCGTTCCGTCTTGCCTAGGATAGTACGAGCGTGGATAGACTGCGTTGATGCGGAGGTGGGCATCTGGCAAGTCTTGCATGTTGACCTGATCGAGCGTGACACGAACGCGCACACGCTGGTTGCGCTGGCCGTCTTCGACAAGGATGAACTTCCTGCGTTTGGCGTCTGGAACGTCGCCGAAGAGCTTCCGCTTCCGACTCTCTTCTTGCTCCTCCTTCACATCCGCATTCGCGAGCGTCGATGCTCGGGCATGCATAGGACTCATGGCATCGTGGACTGATTGCAACATGCCCGGACCGCCGACGTTGGGTTGCTGTGGGTATGTCTGGTAGAAGTTCTGAGCGTATCGTTGTGTTGCAGACGACGGCGAGGTGAGGTCCTGCTGCCCACCCGGTGCGGGTGCTTGGTGATGATGTGCCGGGGCGCTATTGTATTCATTTCCGGCTACAAGGTAAGACATAATTAGCGCTGATCTTCCGTGTGTGATGCGAGGCAAGGGTATGTTCGGAAAGCAAGCGAGGTAGACAGGGGATGTGTTGTGCAAGCGATAATACAACGATCAAGGATGCGCGTATGTGCAACAGCAATAGCTATACCGTACAATCGGTACGTGTACGGTGCTTGAAACTAACAGGGCAACCCCGTGTGTTTCCGTCATGCGAGAAAGGGAATAAAACAGCAGTAACGCAGTGCATCGTTCACATTTGGTGATACATGCTGTGAACAACACCACCACCGACGGTCTAACGAGGGTCGACATGGTGGTATTGTTGCTGCAGCATGCCACTAATACCAAAATCAAGGGGTCGTGCTGGTCCAGGAGGGGCCATACCTTGAGTAGTTTGTGGACCAGCGCTTGCCGGACCTGATGGCTGACCAGCAGCACCAGATGGCATACCCGGAGTAGTCTTCCTGGTATGAATCTTCGCCATCCTTCGTACCCTGCGACTCCGCAGCTTCACGTCTTGATTGCTATTCCGCCAACTGTCGACTGCGCGTTGAATGAGGCCGCGCTTCTCTCGAAGGGGCGGATTTAGCTGTGCCAAAGCCCAACCAACCGCGTTGCATTCGGTCTCGTACTGCAGACGATTGCCTTTGTACTGGTCCTTGCCGCTGCACGCTCTCGGGTACACGCAATTTGCTGATCTGAATTCAGCGCTCAATTCTTCCGTGTTCACCGACTCGACATCACAGCGAATGGTGTACTCCATCTTGACGCGATCACGGGAATACTCGAACGCGATCCATTGTACGCCGTTGTTGTCTTGACGTACAACCAAAGGCGTGGTAGCTGGAATCGGGCCGGGAGCCGCGCTGGGATTGGGACCACTTGAGGAGTTTGGTAGATTGGGTGCTTGCTGGCCGGATGGAGTCTGCGGTGTCCCATGGGGTGGTGCGATGACTGAACCCGGTCGTTGGAGCGTTGACGGGTTCGGCTTGGTATCGAGTTGCTGTGGTTGATTTGGATGTTGCGGCTGTTGCGGCATTGCTTGCTGATATGACGACAAAAGTGTCCCAGGGGCCGAAGTAATGGATGGATGGTGATTGTTTTGCGGATGCTGGGCATACGGGGGCTGCTGCATTTGGTACGTTGGCTGAGGATAGTACATCTGTTGTTGCATGGACGGTATCGCATACATCGGTCGTCCATGGGCGTCGGTCTGCGGTGAGTGTATCGATGCCGGGGAGTTTGATTGCGGTGTTTGATAGCTGGAGATTGGCGGGTACGGCGGCCGGCTCATGGCCGCCTGCGCTGCCATGTTGTCGCCGGGTTCTGGATCACAGGTTATTCCAAGCCCTTTGACTGAAGACGCCATCGATCAATGAGGTGCGCAAGACGACACAACCAGACTTGATCGCAAGAGTGAGCGTTGCTTACCTGAAGACGTGTAGCTCCCAGGCACACTGTTTGTGCTGTACGGACTGGGATGCGCGCCGAAGAACGTGGTTTCACCTGGATGGTGCTGCGAGATGCTCGGTACAGATCCGACGTAAGGCGAATGATGCTGCTGCTGGGACAGACTATGAGTGGACGAATGCGGAGAGGCGTACGGTCCCTGCGCAGATGATTGGAGAGGGTTTGATGCCTGTGAAGGCGAGTCGGATCGATGTTGTTGTATCAACCCTGCCGAACGTGGATGATGCAGAGGGTTCTGCTGAGGAGGACCCTGTTGTGCAGGATGTAGGTGGTTCTGTGGCGGGACGGATTAGCAAAAAGATCGGAAAATAATAGCAACAATTGAAACGACACACGCCGCGCAGAGTTTTGATGTTCTTGAAAGAGGAGCCGAGATCCCTGTTTAAGGCAGTGCGGAAGGGAAGCGAGGGTGTAAAGTTGACCGTTGGAAAGCCAACGCTGTGGCTAGGAACAGGGAAGAGGAGAGTTCAACGGCGAGGCAGATGATCTCTCGCAGGTCGGAGGGGTACGGCGGGGGACAGGTTCCGCTGCGGTGTAATGCGCTTGTTCTTTTAGAGTTTGAATGTGGTGCTGGGCATGAGGTGAAGTTGATAAAAGGGAATGGAGAGCAGCAGGCGCGGACGGGTAACGTGATGAGCGCAGAAAAGAGGGGCGTGAATGACAGGTCAGCAGTACCGGAGAGGGTGGTGCAGCGTGCATGATGGACATTGATGTGTTTTGTGAAGGGTATGCGAGATGAGCATGGATGATCGATGGAGGGTCAGGCAGAGACCAGGGGGTTGGAAAGTGGGCAGCGTGAGCAGGAGAGTTTGGAACAGCGACTCGGGAGGGCAGCAGGCTGCATTCACTTACCATGGCCGAAAGCTTCCACTGGCTCGTCCGCGGCGTTGCTCGTGGCCGGTCGTACAGCGGCAGCAGGCGCGGTGCATGCGTCGGCGGCTGCTGGGCCGGTGTGGTGTGGTGTGGTGTGGTGCGGTGGTGGGTCGGAGGCGGCGAGGCGATTGCAAGGCTGCCTGGTAGGTGTAACGGGCGCGCAGTTCGGCGAGCAGGGGACCGGCGGGAGCAGAGGTGAGGTTTTTTAAGGTTAAAAAGGTGCAGGGCGAGCAGACAGGGAGGCTGCACCACCTATAATAACCCACAGGACGACACGAGACGACTGGCCGGCAGGATGCGCCGCCGCTGGTATACGATGTGGGCAAGAAACGCTACCTGCTCGCTTGCGCTGTCGGGGCGTGGTGGAGGCCGCTATATGCGCTAGTGGGAAACACGAAACGCCTTATCTTAGTCCACCCCTGCCAACTTAAAATCCCACGTTCTGTCACACTCCAGCCACGACCTACGACCTACCAGCCGGATGTGCTTCCGTCATTAATGATCAAGGCAAGCAACACTGTTGCTGAACACTCCGCACATCTACACCACCAAAGCACACATCACCACATCATCCACATTTCAGCGGGCTCGCATGAAGCAGTGGCCCCACCGCTCGAGCCCAGCTGACGTGCTCCGCTCCCGATGAGGAGGAGCACTGCAGCATTTCACCTCACACGGCAATTCGAGCTCGCAACAACATGACCATTCCTCGATGCACCTCCTCGTGCACGGCATACAGCGCACGCACGACATCATCCAGCTCACGTGGACGAGATAGCACAACCTCGGCCAGGTGTTGCAACTCCTTTCATCTTGCACGATTCGCGGATATCGGAAGGACCACGCTCACAGATGTTGGTTTCGTTGCACGGTTCCACAGCGTGTCAGGAGTCCCATCAGCCTTCCCGAACCTCGGTCCACACGATCGTAAGTACCAGGCAATTGGTCGTTTCCACGCCGTCTCCATGCCGTCTCCTTCCATGGTCGGCCACAAAGTTCATATCTTTGGTACGTTTACGGCAGGTTGATCAACTGTTTATTTAGCTTTGGCCCTGCAACTGGTGGCCCCCGCATTACATTAGTCTAGGGTGTAACGGTCGCTAGCTTCCGACTGGGCGCTCTTGCGTGTCCGCCGCTGATCTTTACCCCATCTCATCTCCCGTCAATATATTCCAGACAGCGAAAAATGCGGCACGCATGAGAGAGCTTTATCAATAGCCAATTCGTCAGAGGCGGAGACCGCAGAGTCTCGATCGCTGACATGAACATGCAGTCGACGCATGTGGTGCGTTATAGACGTGGATAGCCCGGTAAAAGCTGGTCTGCCACGATGCAGGCTTTTCTAGCGTGGAAGCCATCAAACATCGCTTAGAGCAGCTCTTGGGTCGACTCTCAGTAATGATAGGCTGAACATCTCTGGTAGGGTCCGGCTATCCGCACGAAAGCTTGCGCGCCACTGAGCCATTTGATCAAAACTTGAACGGTGGCCTTCAAACACATCTCATATGAGCAAAATCAACGACGTCTGCCTTTGATGAGTCGTCAAAGTCCTGCTGCTGAATCGAAAACCCGGTACTGCGCCTTCAGGCATCCTTTGAGCGTGAGAGCGTGATTGTTGATGTTCGGCCGTCCGCAATCTCCTCCTGCATCTGACGCTCGACATGCTCTTCTGCAGGATCCGTCTCCAGTCTTTCGCAAGCTTGCGAACGAATCAGACTGCGCGCGGCTTGCGGAGATGTGACGGAGTTTCTACCGACAGCAATGCACAAAACAGGGAAACGCGACTTGTTATCGCCCGCAACGGCGCAAAGTCTGATAGGTTTGCGTGCGCTCGTCGCGAACGTTGGTGACAGCTCGGTGTCCGTGCCACTTGATCGCCGAGGTCGCAACAACCGTTGGTTTTCCACCACAAACCCATGCCCGACATGGATCTCACGTGGCGACCTTGCTCTGCGGAACGCGCGGGACCGCTTCAGGGCCCCTTGACTGCCGGCACACACCCTCGAGGGTGCGACAGGCTGGCCTGTTTAGGCAGTTCTTTGTACCCGGATCAGATCCATGCGGAGATTTCAAGGCCTGTCGTGGCTTTTGCTGACTTCAACAGTCAAGTCCAGACTCATGGAGAAGAATTTGCAAGATAGCTCGCTTGTAATTGTGCGATTCTGCTGACTGGAGATGATGCTTGATCGACTCTAGCTCTGCTGAGGCTTTTATCAACGGCTTTGCAGGCGCCATTGCGCCAGGCTGGATAGAGAGCCTGCTCCTTGGAGGCAGGACGCTAGTTTCAGACGTCAGACCAACCACAGAGGCCTGTAGGATGGCCGCGGTTGTTGCCGTTTGGTGCTGGGTTCTTCGGAAAGACTACCCGAGACATGCGAATTTGTGACCGAGGTTGTTGAACTTCAAGGCGTGCGATGCGCTGGAGTCGAACGACGTTTATCGGAGCGGGACTGCAGGAGCTGTCGGACCGAGAGGAACATTCGACGACAGACAATACCGCAGACATGCGAGTGGTAGGTTATGCCGTGCTCACTCATGTTGTAGGTTTCTTCCGAAATTCTGGTCTTACAACACATCCATTGCACTACCTCGACTACCAACGCCGCCTTGGTGACATCCTTCAGTCCTCGCAGACCGCCGAAGACATATCTTCATTATCTTGCTAAAGTCCACTCGGATTGCTAGACATCCGCTTCCCACCACTGAGACCACCAGACGACGTCGAGTGGAGCCATATAACGTTCACAGTGAACGCCACACATATCAATTCACCCATCACTGACCTTATGAAAACGGCCATCTGAACTCTACTGAAACTTTATGAACGGTCAGAACGGTTTGTGGCGGCATCACGTTTCATAGTACAACGGTCCCTGCAGGCGAGATAACTGTCTCACGGCCCCACCGACGCGGCTGAACACTGATTATCAAGGTTTGCAACGTTGTGTGGTGTTGACGGCACATCATCGCGGCTCGTCGAAGCTCTGATATTACGTTCGACTTACAGCATAATTGTACGTACTGGAGTAATCGCCAGGGACCGGCGGGTGTTGGCGATACTGGAAGGCAGCAAGCCTCGCAGATAGGTAGGTTCTGTGCTGTGCAAGACCTTGTGGTCATCTAGGCAACAGGACATGATCATACAGCTTCACTCGCCTCTAGATTGGACGACATGTCCACGATGCTATACTTCCTCGCACTCCCAGTCATCGCCCAGACTCATACTGCTACACTTGATGTTGCCCTCGAAGTGCCAGTCACGATCGGACGAGATGAAACTGCGATGCCAGCTTCGTGCTGCTTTGGACTCCGCCCCTTCGCAGCGCTCTGTGCTTTGGACCTCGTCAGTCGCTGGTACTGCGTCCATTTCATCATGGACCCTCTCCTTCGTCGCCTCGTTCACGAACTCTCCCATCGTAAGTCCGCCCTCTCTCACCACCGCCGGCCTCGGACTCCGCTGCCAGCGCCGCACAAGGTGGAGTGATGTGCACGGCGGTTGAGAGAGGAACATCCGTCTCCAGGAGGCTTCAGGAAACATCACGGCAGCCTTCGTCTCTGGTGCGCGGTCAGCTGGGAACGAGATGCAGACGTCCCAGCTCCAATGCTCCCTGTCACCATTCTCTTCCTGGTCGAGATCCTGGTTGGATGATCGTGTGCCGTCATTGAGGATCACTAATGTCACGGTCGGATAGCATCCTGGAAACGCTCTGAGTAGAAGGCGATTGTTTTCCGGTTTCCGTCCAGGTCGATTGTGAGAGGCGTAAGGGTCGAATTGGCGGCCTTCGAGGTTCCAATCTGGAGCAAAGAAGAGCGCGCGTTGCAGGCGGACACTACCTTGCGTCGTTTGCAGGAAGCTATTGGACACTCGTTGCGATAGTAGCAAATCTCTTTGCGGGAGAGATAGCAGGATCAGTTCCAGGAGCTCAGGCAGCCGGAAGACCTGCTGAGCGGCAGATTCAGTGTGGGACGCCATTACTCGTGCTGTAACGTGCGATACCAGATCGGCCAGCAAGAATTTATCCAACAGAGTTTGATCGAGATGAACAGAGGCCAGAAGCTCAGTGCTCGCTCCCTTCAGTATCGACAACAGCTACACCGTTGCAGTCTCGGCAACTATACTCAATATTCTTAATATGACTGTCGGTATCAGTCCGAGGGACTCAAGAGAAGAATCGAAAGATACCTAGCATTCCAAGTGACGTGTGATGTTGACAGCCAACTGCATGTGGGGCTGGAGCAATGGAAGTGCTCCGATACCGCCGAGGCAAACACATCTAATATATATGTATGTATCAGTCGACTGGCTTGTACACGAAAAATCACGGACGACGATCGGGAAAGTCAATGGCACAACAGCCATCCGAGCTCTCAGTGCCACCTGAGGTACAGTGTCTCTATCTGCCAACCAGTCGCCGTGTACGAGACAAGCAATAAGAGAGACGAACAAGCGACTCCATGAACGAATATCGATTACGGATCATATCAGAATTGCTGTTGGATAATAGCTACGTTCTTCAGAATTGGCTAACAATGTACCAGCAAGAAGCAACTTGGTCACACGATCAAGAGCTACGCTTCCGAGTCCACAGTTACGAGCTCCGTCCAAGCCAATAATACTCGCCTCACAGCAAGCAGTTCTCCTGCCCACCATCATTAAAAAAGTGCTGCACGTTTGCGTCCGTAGTATGATCGCCTGACTCTAATTGTTGTCCGATGTGGCAGATCTGGTGGCTACCACGAAGTGTTGCACGAATCTGTCCAGGGATCGATCGTCCGTTCCGAGCAATTACGCCATCACGAGCTCATTCCAGCTCATCTCCGTACGATCCATCGGACAGAACTTGGTCCACCTGTTGAAGAACTCCGTTACATCCGAGACAGAAGCAGTGTCCACATGGAGTTAGCACCGTATCCGTTGTCTCATCAAGACAGATTCCACAAACCGACCCTCCCACGTACACACCCTGATTCGAATTGACCGGTGGTCTCGGTAGCACCGGCCTCGGCAACACAACATCCTCCAGATCAGCTAGTTCGTATTCCTCTTCCTGTTCCTCTTCCTCCTCGTCCTCGTCCTCGTCCTCGTCCTCCTCCAACCACTTCTGCTCCATGAACGCCTCTATCAAAGCCATGCCGACTCGGTGGCGATCTTGCAGGAGGTGGTGACGACACAGAAGTGCCTGGGTGAGGTTGGCGACCAAAGCTACTAGTGCTGGGATATCTGCGGGTGTGTCGCGGATTAGACCTAGGACGTTGTTCACCTGGGCTTGGTTTTCTGGCCCTAGGGGGATGGCACAGCGACGGTTGCGGGGGGTAGAGTGGCCTGGACAGGTTTCAGCGTTGGCGCGCGGGTTGTGGAGATTGAGGATGGTGCGGTAGGTCTCGATTGGGACGGCCATGCTGGTGGCTTGAGGGTGCGTTCTGTTGGGACATGAGGACTCGAGGGGGTGGAGGAGCTGGGTATATGGGGCGAGCGAACAAAGGATTCGGACAATGCGATTCTTTCTCTGGCAATGTGTCGGGGAGCAGGTATCGGCCGCCGATTCACTTTCCTCTTATGTGAATCAACGGCGGTGTGTAGGAATCAGAAGCCGTTGAGCTACAGTTGTATACTGTTGAGGTATAGACCTCGACTCAACGCTGCGCTTGGCGTTTAGAGTTGCTCAGCATCGCAGAGCAGTAAAGTATGAGAGACCCGCGGCGAGAGGGGAATCAAGAGCACATCGCTGGGTAACTACTTGGAGAATGGACTGAGGACAGTGGTAGAGCAAGCTGATGATCTGATATACGTACCTTGGATATTGCATGCAGCTAACGAAGTAGATAACTGAGAAGTTCGAGCCCACTTACCTTAGACCGAGACAAGCTCGTCCCAGTCCACCAAACTTCGACACATTGGACAGCTCTTGATATAAGTTCGGCGACCATACCACGGTCTCAAACAATTGAGACAGTACAGATGGCCGCAGGGTGTTCGAACCGGCTCCGTAAGCTCGACCTGGCAAATACCACAGTTCTCAGGCTCGGGCTCTATGTTAGTAATCGCTGGCGTGGTGCTGGCAGGAGGCTTTGGCAGTCGTTCCTCGACATCCGACTGAGCATCGTCGGCAGGAAAGTTCTCGGAATAGCGATGAGTTGCCACGAGGTGGATCCAGGGAAAAGAGATCTCTTGCGCTTGATTTTGGTGGTGCCGGCATAAGACAAGGCGAGCGATATCGGCCAGCAGGTCTCCTAAGTCCATCGCCGATGCTGGAAGGACTCGGCGCAGAAGGTCGTCTACCTCGTGTCTTCTAGCCACGGAGATAGTGACACCACATCGATGGTTCAGCGACACGGCTGTATGGCCAGGACAGGTGAATGACTGGGTATCAGGTCGGTAGAGGCCTAGAAGGGTGCGGTAGCCTGCGAGTTGTGCGTCCATCTTGGTAGTTGTGATTCGAAGTTTGTGACTTGGTTCTGCTCTGACACTGGTGATAACGGCGTGCAGACCTGTCGAGTCTGTATAAATGCACCAAAGAAAGGATGTAAACAAAAGATGTAGACAATGCCGATCATTGCACAATCTAATATTTCAACAAAGGACCTACGCTCGTATACTGGAGGACTTGGAGAAGGGTATGCAATGAGGATGGGGTCGGAGTGTAGAGTTCACGTGGTAGGTACCCGCCCCTCCTGGGTCCATGCATTCGGGATACAACCCGTCGTTGAGTGATGCGTAGAAGTTATGCTGGAGCTCTTCAATTCTTGCTGCAACGGTGACGGATCTTCCCGGGACGGTCAGAAGACTCGGGTAGTTCATCTGGCCAGTAGACCTCCAGAGCCGCATTCATTATGGCCATCACTAGTGGTATAGACGGCTGTACTGCCCAGGTTTTGGCGTCTCAGCGTCTGATAGCTGGCCGGACATGTAGCGGAAAGTGCAAGAACGGGCTCGAGGAAGGTTGGAAGGTCAAGCACTCCCCTATCACAAGTCCCCAGCATTGGTGGTCAGATCAAAGGAGCTTTAGGCACAGAACTGGGTGCGAGGATGGAACGACATAATAGTCGTGTCATGAGTGCATGTAGGAGGTGTTTGTGGTGCTGGTGGTCCTGGAACACCAAAGGGAGTGATGAAGTGATCCAATGCCGCCGAGAAACATCCGACATCTGACCGAACATTTCTCTACGTCCACAAGGACAAGAGTTCGAGGACCCACCGGACGTGTTGTGATCAGGTCTTACTGCATCCTTCCCGAAACCCGGACTACTGGTGCTGCTGCAGTCGTCGAAGCACCATCTCTCTTCTAGTCTAGTCTACGAGAGGACAACGCGAGGTCCTTCGCCGAATCCGTGCTGCCGATGCTGCCGATGCTGCCACTGTAGTTTATGCTACACCCTTATGCTTCGTGCTTCGAGCCCAAGAGGATAACACAAGGCACTGGTCTAAACAGCACCCTCTTCGAAATCCATGCTGACGGTGTTGCTACTACGGTCGTTAACCTACCATTATTTACACAATCGCTACTCTCGAGAACACCAAGGACTGTAACGTGAGGAGTAGGCGCAAAGTATGTGGTGATGTGTTTTTCATGCGTGAGATCTATACATCTGTTGTTCCTGAATATGACCACCAATCAATGCTAATACTCCATAGCGCCATGCCAGATCAATACAACCGCTCCCTGAAAACGCGCCGATCATTCCACGTGTCGCTGTGACATAGCTAGCTCAAAACCTCCCGACCACACAGCGATAGATCAATACGGCGTGGTCAGCGTCTTTCCACCACAGTCCGGTATCTTAACGCCCTTCTTCAGGTTACGGTCCACGTCGAACAGACCCCAGTGTGGCTCCCAGAAGTCACCGGTCTTCGCATCGTTGAAGACCTCCTTCCAAGGTTCGTCAAATGCTTCGAACCTGCAGACGCTTCTGTTAGCAACTGTACACGTGGATTTGTCAAGCATCTCGCTTACCAGAAGTAGGTTGTGCCATTCGCAATGCTGGGACACACCCAGCCGTCCATGAACGTGTTCAGTTCGTCAATGCCCGCGATCGCGCCAGCAGTCTTAGTCGGACACTTAGCACCATTTCCACAATCGTTTCCTCCCTCCGTAGGCCAGCCAGTCTCGCTGATGATGTTGGCAGGATACTTGCCACCGGAGTTTGACTTCAGCACAACATCGCGCGAATCCCAAAAGTCCCAGGTCCAGCCGGGAGCTTTGTCGGGCGTCACGCCCGCGAAGAAAGGATGCACGTTGGCCATCACAATGTCGGAATCGGCAGCCAAGCCCGGTGTCCAGTTGTCGCCCAGATCTGATGTTGCAACCGGCAGATCAATGCTGCGTTTAGCCAGCTGTTGCCGGACTTTGGTGAGTTGGCTCGCAAGTTCGTCGATGGTGATCGACTTAGTGTACAGCACCTCGTTGCCCACTATCACGCCAGCAAAGTGTGAGGACGGGTAATTGTCCAGGATGTCGTACATCTGGTCTAGCTGGCGAACGTTGGTCGTGGAGTTGTCTCCGAGAAAGACGCCGAGCCAGACTTTCATGGTGTCGTTGTAACCGAGGAGGTCAATCCCCTTCAGTACTTGCTCGGTTTGATTGCAATCGGTTCCATACAGTCGAATGGCCGGTGTGAGCTGTGCGAGAACTGCAACATCCAAGGTGACATCGTTCTGGTACGGCATGTTGGAGAGACAAGCGGGATATTGGGCGTTGTACGGCGTGTAATCCATGCCGGGAAACACTTTGTGTAGGTCTTTGTTGTTGAGCACCGCTTTGACTTGTGGAGAGTCAATGTCCCAGATACCATCCGAATTGCTTGAAGAGCCCCGGCCGCCGCCACCAGAAGATGAGTTGGATTTTTTGTTGAGAAGAGCAGCAGCAACTCCTCCTGCTATTGCTCCAAGAATGATGAGGACAATGACGGATATTACAATCCACTTCAGCTTTTTCTTGCTTGTACTCTCGCTTTTCAGCCATTCGCTCTTCTCTACGCCATCACTTCCTCCTTTCACTGGACCATAGCTGCCACTTGCATCTCCGTTGGTGAACGCCTTGAGACCAGTGGCTGCGCCTGCACCACCTGCTACGCCAGCCATAGCAAATCTACTCCTTGGTCGTGGCGGTGGGGCTTCAAGACCATCCTCGCCATCGTCTGCGATGTTTCGCGGATCCATGAACTCGTCGTAGCCATCGCCACGGTAAGGCTGCCTTCCACCGGGCATGGACTGGTCGTAACCGTAGCCGTACCCCACCGAATGAGCGCTGTGCAGACTTTGCTGCCCGCTTGCAGGCACTGACTCGGACGAGTAGGACTGTGCGAACGGGTCTTGATGTTGCGAGTAGTCTTGCTGGTGCCCATAAGGACCATCTTCACCCCGTGGAGCTTGTGGAACAGCTGCACCCACGCCGCCCACTGCAGCAGCACCGTAGTGACTCTGGTCCGGAGTGCCTGCGTTTGGCCGGTAGGGTGTGTACGGTTCCTGATCGCCATTGCTCCGGTATGATGGTGGCGGCGGCGATGCTGCTGCTGGTTGCCTCGCATAAGGTGCCACTGGTCTCCTTGGAAGCGTTCGTCCGTGATTTTGTTGCTGATGCGGATCCATCGAATTGTATGCTTCTGAGGGCCTCAATGGCGCGTCAGCTGTGGTTGGAAAGTCTTCGTGGAACCTAGGCCCCGCGTAACCATGGCCGGACATTCCGATGGTAGACCTGCTACCACAGGCCAAGAGTAGGATTCGATACTGATGCAAATATGCCTCCCGCCTGCTTTAATGTGTTTGAGGCTATCGTAGGTGTTGTCGAAGTTGAGAAGTTGAGAAAGTCTTGGAAAAGTTGCACAAGTGGACCCCTGTTCGTTAGGTACGAGTACAAAGGTACAAGATAGCGTGTTTCAGATTGCCGTTATTGGCGAGGGTATTCACCAGAATCTCAGCATGAAGATACGTTGGCAAGGTAGAAGAGGAGAGGTCAGCAGATTGAATTTGACGGTGGCACAAGAAAGACTGGTATAGAGACACAATAAGATGTCAGCCATCTATTTTTACAGGCCTCCGTCAAATCCTGCTGCACATTCCCGCCTCGTGGTGACGACGACGACTCGGGCCAGCCCGCCCCACCTCGGCAACAGCCTGCTATGCTTGGACTTTCTTCTTCCTGCTTTCGTCGTGATCTACCAACGAGAGCAAGACGTACGAAGTCGGAGAGAAATCTACTCACAGGCAAACGCGCCACCACAGTCTGGAAACGGCGCGGCAGACAAACCGCCACTTTGCTTCTGCGTGATGTGGTTGCTTGCCTCCTCGCCTTCCGTTGGTCACACTGAGCTCACGGCCCAGCGACTTCTTGAGCCTCACGAAAACGAACGATCGATCTGCACGATGGAGGTGTCGCTATCGATTGTCCTGCCGGAGCCCTCGACCCTTACGAGGACTTAATGTGAGTGGCAGAACTTTTTCTAGCCTGCCATTTTTACACACGCTTCGGAAAGGCACGCGTCGATCTCGGAGAGGCACATACAGCGGATTCAATTTCAACAGGTGTGTGTCCAACGGGCCCATGGGCTTGCGTGCAGCCTTAAGATCGCGTTGAATGCTTCTGTGAACTATCGTCAAACCCGAGTGGTCCCGATGCCAGTGTTGATCACTTCCCACAGTGAAGCCCCTCCCGGCTTGGGACCTGAGGCGTTGTGTAGAGGAGGAAACAAGTATCTCAGACTCTTGATGGAACCAAAACTATACCAAAGCACCGCATCGTGCTTGGTCATGTCTCGGAAAACCCTTCTGTTGGTTTGACTTGTCGATAACCTGGTTCTTTCTGTCCAGAGGCAACACTGCCCGAACCGCGTACGACAACATGTCTCCACTGCTCAACATGCGGTCGCCTTAGCCACAAATATCCAGAGGCCAAGTCGTGGGATTCTGGCTGCTGGTAATACTCCCGGTTGTGCGAGCTATCCAACAGATCCGGTCGAAGTGGACTCTGGGAAAGTTTCAAATCGATCGCAGGTGGGTCTTCACTGGTACTTGAATGAAGTGGATCAAAGCTCAGATTCCAGACGATGCTTGTTACTTGACAAGAAGCATGGAGACATCGAGGTACTGACTGCAGAAGCATATCAGTGACTGCTGGTTGTACACGGCAAACATCAACCACAAAAACCATGCATCGAAGAGTCCCGGAACCTAAGGAATACTCATGAATTTTCAAAACAACCAAGCGGTATCACAGAAACGAGATGCCATGATGTCGCGGAGTCGGTGGGTCCTCTCAATGCTCATCTCTCTTTAGCAATTATTGCGATTTGAAATCCTGCAACTCATGCCAAGATCTCGCACTTCCTTCGCTCATGAGAGTGAGGTGGTTTGACCATATTTGTGTGCCGCAGCAGGATTATGTCTTAGGCCCAACTCACATGGACTGGGCCCTGGCCATGTGAGGTATTACCAGGCTTTGCCGGCTTGAATCGGAGCATCCGCATCTTTCAGTTGATGGTCGAAGCGCTCCTGATGTCTGTGCAGACCGAGCTACAAAACAACGGCTGATATAGATCCGGAGCAAGGTCGGCCAAGCAGACTGGGAGGTCTTCGAGCAGTATACCCCATCTGGATACAACGTTTCTGCTGTCTAGGGCGGGAGGAACAGTTAATAAGATGAAGGATGAAGGATGTAGGATGTAGGATTATCCTTGGCATGAGCTAACTTCGGACTTCAACTCTCTGTGACTATCTGCCCTATCTGGACCGACTGCGGGCGAACTCTTCCAGCAACGACATTGAGAACATCTTGCACGCAGAAAAGACTGCGGGATTTGCAGCTTGGCTAGTCGTGACTGCTTACCATCGAAACGTCTCTCTGATCAACAGAAGGCGCTGTCCTGGAGTGAGGAGACCAGTCGAAGGAGAAGAGCTCCTGATACAGTCACATCTTGCACAACAGCTCAGCCCATGATCGTAGAGCCTGTTGGCTGGACCTCTAGGACAACCGTTGCCTCAGGGTCTGCACACCTGAGTGTGCCTACTAAGCAACCTTCTATAGTTGAGCCGAAGCAAATACAACCCAGCCGACAGCAAGCATTTAGTGATGAAGCCAAGAGCACTGCCGCACCTTCTACGACTCGGCCTACTGACGACCGGGACGGGATCACACAATCTGCTCCCTTCCCGCGAGGTGGAGATGGAGATGGCAGATGTAGAATGACTCGTGTCGCTGTGTCTCTACCTGTACGGAGTACACGAGGAGGTGTTTTCACGCCGTACATAGGTACGTGAACGTCAGGTTCGATGCTCAATCTTCCCGGCGACTGTCCAAGACTTCTTATCTTTTCCTCGCCAAAAGGTGCCAAGATCGATCCTGCCAGAGCGTGGTCCACCCCTACAGCGATCTGTTACACAATTTCACCATCACCTCCATATCTCCATAAGCGCTCTGACCATGCACACGCGACACAGCATTATCGTTATGCCAAGTGATCATCCACCATTCACCCGTTTCGCATCGATCGCAAGCACAGGACTTCGAAATGACAAACTGGCTCTTGGTATCTTTCCTATCTCCAGACTCAAATCACGACCCATGCAAAGGACGAATGCCCAGAACGCCAGAGTCTCATGCTTCGAAAGACTACATCCTTCGCGGGCGACAGGCATAACTCGCAATGATCCGTGGAAGACGAGCGAGCCACAAGATGGATTATAAACGCCAACAGCCCCGACGCCCCAACGTGTCGTTTACGAACAAAGCGCATCGACCGTCCACAAGGAGGCCTTCCGTGAACAGATCCTACCATCGTTATCTCCCGTACCTTCGTTATGGCGCAGACAGCTTGGGCCGTGGCCATATCAGGCCTGTCCACATTTGTTGCTGCAGTTCCATTCCCTGCCCCTCAAGCTACGCCGAGTCAGAACGCTGTCGATGTATTGTGCGAGGCGTTGATCGGAGCGGCCAGCACTCCGGCGGCTTGTCTTCCAACCCCTGCACCTGAACCGACCACTCCGGAGGTTGTGACAACCACCACCGATGGCGAGGTGACTGAGGAAACCCCTCCTACGGAACCCCAGCGGAAGAGGCGGACCCGCCGGTAGAAGAACCATCCGATGAGCTTTACCAGGAGATGAATGTCGCGTAAGGACTTTGCGATAGAAGATAAGAGGAGCCGTTGCTGATACCCTCGTAGATACTGGTGTGAGAACTGGGATCTGCTCTCCGGAGAAAGTATCAACTTACTTTGGGAGAACGGAGACCTGGGTGTCGGCCCATGGTAAGCGTCCACGCAAGAAGTCTTCCCACATGTGCACGACACGGCTGACCTCTACAACCGGCTGGCCAACTTCGCTGAACTGGTGACCGGAGACGACGGTCCCAACAACAAATGGGCAGACCATATGATGGAGGTTGCGATGCCCACCGCTGGCGACAATGGCCTGGGAGTGAGTTGACCCTCCTCGCTTTTGTGGAAATCCACAGAAACTGACAGTGTTCAAGGGCTGCGGTATACCAGGCGGCGAATGCGATCCTAACATTGAATGCGAGGACTTTGCCCGACGAAATTACGGTAAGCTTCGATACCCAACAGCGTAACTGTCTGGGACACAACTAACTGTACTAGGTTCCTACTACTGGGCACTTCGAGCCTTGGTCGGCATGCACTCGAAGCTCAACATCGCCCACGAGTACCTGCAGGACACCACTATCACGAACCTATTATCGCTTGAGAGGATAGCGGAGGTCTTTACGGCGCCTCCGGCGACCAACGATTTGGACACATTAGCCAGCCTGCTCGGAGTCATCTTCTAATTCATCGTCCGTACCCTCTTCTGCCCAGAAATTGTCGTCGATACTGATATCGTGGTAGGGAGGAACTGCAGGTGGTGCTGGGATTGCTGCTGGTGCCCGTGCTGCGGCTACTGCTGCGAGAGTCGGCGTGAGTGACATCTTCTACTCATTCCTTGCTACAACCACCAGGCTATGGTCATGTTGAAGCATGACCCGGTACTTGATTGTACTTTGGGAGAGGTTCGGCTAACATGCGCATGTCAGACTCTACGCGGCGTTCGAACTTGGGCGAACAATATCAACGACGCCACTGCCAAGATCAATGCTTTGAAAAAGATTGACACGGCCATTGCCAATGCGGAAGCCAATGCTGCTGTAGCCGCATCCACCACGAAGGCGCTTGGTGCGTTTGGCGCATCTACCTACATTATTGGTGGCACCTTTGGTATCATCGATATCGGTACGTCAAATCAAGGGACCAAAAGGTTCCCCCAGACAGCATTAAGCGCTCTGCGACCCTCTGTGATATCGTGAATCTTGAAGACGGCTCCGAGACACTTGCTAACCTGTCTATCCATCCGATAGGAGACGGTGCAGATCCAGGCCAGATCGACGGCGGAGACCTCGAGCCCGTCCTCGAAAGTCTGTTCACGCAGTCCCGTGAGTTTCTGGAGAAGATGGGCCGCATGGCTGCCGGTCACGCCGAGGAGGGCGACGACTACAACCTTCTTCCTGGATAGCAAGGCTCATCAGGGATTTATCCGAATGAGAACCCGATTGCTCACTTCTATTCGGACGTAAGTCGAGCCTCTCTCCAGATTATGAGAATCCTTCGCGCTCTCGTCGGCGCTGCTAACTTTGTACAGGGCAAAATGTTGCCCGGAGAGTCTGACTCGACCTTCAACGACGTAAGTCTGGCCCTCTCCTTCTTGATGTCGAACTATCTGCTAACGTAGGTTGGGATCAGACGCTCAAAGGAGCATTCGACGCATTCCGGCCTCGCATTGTCGACATGGCGATGAGCAAGGCAAACTTCGCCGTTATTGGCGACACTACCTGGGACGACGAAGAATCTTGCGCCGAGTATGGCGGATATGGCTCCGCCTGGGTTGATGACATCTGCCTGAACCTGTATGCACTTCCAGTCGTTCTCCATATGGGGAAGCCCTGCTAAACACCACAACACGCAGCTTCCAAGAATACCCAGACCTCACTATTTGTGAGAATCAGGTCGATCGATGCCAATACCTCACCATGTCTGAGGACCAGCACAAATCTCTTGCTGAGGAATTCGGATTCGATACTCCAGCGTATATGAAGCTGCAGGTAGACTGCGCTAAAGCTGGTGGCACCCCTGGCGAAGCTGATCTGTTAGTCTCGCTATTTGACTTGCTATATCATGAAGAACACGCAGCTAACACAGACTGCTCTAGTGACACTCTGCCTGGGCAAGATTCAATCCCGCAGTGCTGGTACTCTGTGCCAGCCTACAAGGGCACGTTCGAGGGTGGAACATACGACGGCGGCCCACAGAGCATTTATCTCTCTTCCGAGGATTGGTAGATCAAGGTATAACGGCGAGTATCCCGCCTTCAGTCTTATATGGGTGGCGGAGAACGTCGACTGCGTTGTAGGTGCATTTCACGGGGAGGCGAATTTTTACAGTTGGATTTGGGACAAGGTGGCGTATCTTTCCAGGTCTACTCAATATTCGTATGAGCTTATGGGAACGACGTTCATGGAGAACTATGGTTATGGTTACGGTTAGGGTCGACCACCTTTTAGGTCTACAAGCTCATCAAACAAGATCAGCTCACTATGAACTACCATCGTCTGTCCATCACGTTCTGACTTTAGTAGTCCTGCACACCCGTCTCTCCCTTGGGCGTGCCCTCTCCCACAAAGCGAGCCTCCTCTCCTTCCAGGTACTCATCCAATTTGATTCGCTCTTCTTCATCCCTATCACCGAAGTCCTCGTTTCCGTCCACGGTAGCATAGTCAAAGTCCTCGTCATCGCCTCTAACAAACCTTGAGCTCATCACATCCTTCCATTGCTCCCAGCCTGCCTCCTTACCCCGAGGCGGTTCATCCACGTCCTGTTCGACACCCGTGATCGAACCATCCGGCGCTTTTGTGTAGACCATAGGACTGTTCGGATCAGGATGTCGCAGTGCTTCCAGCTTGGCCTCGGAGCGTAGCAAGTTAGCTTCCAGGGTTCCCGCATATCCTTTGGCTCGACCTTCCTTCTCTCGTTGCTCCGCGGACTGGAAATAGCGGACTGTCCTGTCGTAGAGGAGTGGATCTGCGGTCATCCATTGGTTCTGCGAGACGAAGCGAAAACAGTGTCAAGTTTCGCCTACCTGCCAGCTCTAGTGAGGGTTCCTCAAAGTATTCAGGATGAAGCTGAAGGTAGCGTATTCGCCTATTCTTGGTCTGCACACGCTCTTTGCGTGCGGCCTCATCCTCTACGGTTCTAGATGGCGCAACGCCGGCCGACTGACTCTGGCTATCCGGGAAGTGTGGCATCGGGGCGTAGATGATGGAAGAAGAGTTCTGGTGGCAATATCGAAAACATGAAGTGCCATCTCCAGTGCTGACTAACTATGACGATATTCTCACGTGCAATTGAACATCACAGCCCGGGACGTGGTCGAACAAGTAGCAGTCGCGAGGTTCTCACAAAAAGTGTTTCTCTAGAGGCCAGTGCACTCCTCGATGTCCCCTTAGCCGCTCTGTTCCTACGTAGGAGAGCACTATTTCTGTCCCTTGTCCCTAGTCGCAGGTTGTACATAGGGCCAACATAGGACATACTGGACCTCTGCTTCTCGTGCTACTGTACTGCTATTCGTTCTGCTCATTTGCCTGACAGGTAGCCCAGATATACGACGTTCAGTTGGTATCTCAGTTGGTATGGACGTTACGACGCAGGACTTTCTCGAAGTCGTTTCATCAGGGTATGTACATAGTTCGTAGCGGTATCTGGCATCTTCCAACGTGAATGCCGAACCACATCATGTCATGTCCTCATCAATGAACCGCAGCGTCGAACGCGCATCCAGAAGCAACTCAATACGCGAACCTCAGCACCGACTCATCCTCCGTCTGCCTGATTTTGCTGTTGATCCTCTTAAGCCAAATCTTCATGGCCCACGCACTCAGCGCCGTGGCGACCGAGAAACCCGCTGAGCTGCCCATGGCGATCGCATAGCGAGGCTCATCGGTGTCTGGCCAGAGGTACTAAAGTGCTGTCAGTAAGACGTCGCATGACGGCCATGACGAAGTAGGTGACTTACTGGAGTCCAGATGAACGAAGCATTGGCGATGGTATTGACGATAGCAAGAGAGCAAGCCTTCTTCTCCTTCGTCTGACCACATGTGCTGGACACCCAGCCCAGGATGATGGAGTTCACCGCGTATGTGCCAATAGCGAACACGCACATGGCGAAATAGCGCGCGCCAGTGTTCAATGTGGCGGCAGCGAGCACGAAACCAAAGACCGCGACGGCTTTGGCTGCGGTGATATGCCACGTGCGCTCGTTGAACCGGCCAGATTGGTAGGACCAGTAGATCGAGATGATGCCTGCGATGAGGTAGGGTGGGCAGGTGAGAACACTGCAGGAAACATTAGCTTGGACTCCAGTGGCATGATAGAGAGGCAGACGTACAGCGTAATGGTCTGAGAGAATCCAAGGGTCTCCACAGCGGTGGGGAAGAAGTTCTTGAAGCCATTGGCAGCCAAATGCATATGCTGCATGAAAGCGAACAGCCAAATCTTGGGATCCTTGCCGGCCTCCTTGAGACCCTTCCAGCTGCTGGTCTGAACTTTGGCGCCCACGGTGTCGGCCACGATACGGGCGTTGGCGTGCTCACGTTCTGAGGGTGTCAACCACTTGGTCTGAAGAGGATCGTCGGGGAGGATGAAGGCGGAAGCAACAGCGACGACGAAGGTGGCGGCGCTGGAAACCGTCAGAATGCGGCAAACATGCGATGTAGGGTTGGTTGCTTGACTCACCCTTGCAAGATGAAGAGCCACTGCCATCCATGGAGTCCTGCAACATCTCCCAGTCCCTCAAAAATGCCCGCAGCAATGAGTCCAGCGAAGGCCGTCGCCAAGATGTTTCCAGTGTAGAGAACACTGATCCGCGTAGCAACTTCCTTCCTGGTATAAAAGATCGACAGCAGATATAGAGCACCGGGATAGTACGGCGCCTCAACCACACCCAAGAAGAACCGAGTCAAGAGCAAGCCCTTGAAGTCCTTTGCGAGCGCAGTCAAGCAGCTGACGACGGCCCAGAGACACATGCATCCTGCCATGTAGTACGAAGGGCGGAGACGGGTAATGAGCATGTTCGACGGGATCTGGCCAAGGATGTAGCCGACAAAGAGGATGCTGACGCAGGTTTGGTACTCGGAGGACGAGAGGTTGAGGTGGACTTCTAGGTCGTCTAGACGGGCCAGAGCAATTGCATTTCGGTCGAGGTAATTCAACCAGTACATGCCCAATAGCCTGTTAAAGAAGGACTGTCAGCTATATGGCCTGCTTTTGTGATGTGCAACGTACGTAGGCATGATCCATCGATCCAATTTCTTTACCAACGCGATCTCAGCAGGATCTGTCTTCGCATGTGCACCGGAATAATCGACGGCGACTCCATGCTTCTCAGCATCGATTGCATACTCGGACTGCAGAACCGACGCCTTATCCGCAGGAATGATATCCGCGTGCGTCGCTTTTTCTGAAGCCATATCGGCGGGGGCTTTGAGACGAGACGAAAAGTGAAGTTGAGGAAGGGTGCGGGAGTCTCCAAGGCCCTTGAGAAGAAGCAAGAGATAGCCAGCCTACCAGCCCAACACCATCAAGCTGGGGACTTCGTCTTTATACCTACCAGCTTGGAACCTGGAGCACCACATGCGGAGTACCCATCGTGGGATCCTCGTACTCCAAAAGCCAATGCAGCCAAGTAGAGACACACCACACGTTCCTCACCGTACGTTCTCGCCCAGCAGCCTCGCCCAGGCCAACAATCATGTAGATTGCTTGTGAAGTCTGGATATCACACCTCAACCCCGCCGCCGCGTGCAAGTGCCGCAGCGTGCGCAGGCCCTCCACCACCCGCCTCTCTTGGCTCCACGGCCATTGACTGTAATCGGCGGCCTTGGGAGTCTTGGATGCAGGTCGTAGGAAAGATTGGGGGTCGAAGGAGCAAGGTATCTGTGGAGTCCCCGCAAGGATATCTTGTCCCGGAGAGCGCCCGCACCCTGCCAGTGCATCGAGAAGCTTGGACTCCGTCCTTGGCGGGTCGCAGTTTGGTAGGCGGGAAGTGTGGTTGGTGGTGCCGTTCCATCCCGAAGCTCCACCATGACTCCTGCGCACGCACATGTTTGCCATGCGGCTCTGGAACATGTGAGCGGGTCAACACGTTGTTGTGGTCCACGAGACGATCTATCGAAGTCAAGCCTCCACCTCAGTCTGTGGCAGTCTCGAACCCGATATCCTCCGCGTGCTCCGCCCCTCCCTCTACACCCCGCCATCACGCTTGGCCTCAAGCTCGAGATGTCTTGACGGACGGGATATGTAGGATCGGTGTAGTGTGCCGTGTCGCTCAGTTCAAATGGATCTGGTCTCGACCACATAACCATTGAAGGTGTTACTATAGCTACTGCTCTGCCGAACCTAGGAGAGTACTGCAGACACTGTCATCTCCATCGTGTACCAACGAGCCACCCTCGACGACCGCAGCATCGATGATGCCACTACAGTCGCTGATCGGCCTACATCAACCTCGAGCCTACCCGGGAGAAAGCCGCTGATCTGCCGATATCAACCAAGCCTGGCTTTGAGAACACTATGAGATGAGGAATCTTAATTCCGTGATTCTCCGTGCTACGCCCCTTCTCATCCAGCATCACGCCCTCGTATCCCGCCACCAGGCTTGGCTGGTACTTGGAGATGGCATCGCGAACAGGACCCGTTGGGGGATTCGGTATACCTATGCTACGCAACAATCGCGAGGACTTCTATTCCTATTCCTGTTTCACCCTGCAACGGGTTATGCTTCTGCTTCACCACTATGCAATCCCACCCGTGCCCACACTCCTTTCTTCCCCATTGTCCATCACCCTAGTCCTCAGTCAAATCCCCATACTCCCACATGCCCCTCCTGCTCTCCTTCGCCGCCGCCTCCTTCTCCTTCAACCCCTTCAACACATCCCCCGCCCCTCTCTCCCAGGGTTTAAGCTTCCGCGGCACCATCGCCAAACCCTCCGCCACCACCTCCGCATTCAGACTCTGGTCCAGACTCGCTGCATGCTTGGGATCCATCAACGTAACGTAAAGCAGCCCGTTGTCCTTCGAGTCGGTGAAGTCGATGTTGGCGACTAGCTCCCTGTCTACGGTGACGGAGTCGATGAAGGAGACGGCGTCGGAGAGGTAGTCGGCGGTGGTTGGGAATTGAAGGAACGAAAGACAAGCGTCCACGGCTTGTGGTTTTAGCTTCGCGGTGCCGAACCTCGATTGGTCGAGCGGGCGGAGCGAGGACCAGGGCTGCGTTTCCGCGTTGCCGTAGTCGACGTAGACGATGTCGCTCGTCTTGTTCTCGCGGTCGTTGCGGCGCACGCGGGCGCGGTACCAGATGTTGTCTTGTGTGAATTTGGCGGAGACCATGTCGCCGGCTTTGGGAGGTGATGGGAGGGGTTGGGAGTTGGAGGGGGAGATGTGGAAGGAGGCGAAGTCCTTCATCAGTGTCTCAAGGTTCGCTTTGCCGGCACCGAGCATCTGCAGCTTCACGCGGGCATTTTCTGGGTCGACGTAGGTGACTGTGACGTCCTTGTAGTTCCGTTCTCGTGGCTTCGACTCAGCATCGCCATTCGTGCCGTTAGTGCCGTTGGCTGCGGAGTCGTCGTGCTCCTCGCCGTTCTGTTCTGCGTCTTGCGATGGGTCCCAATCCTGCCACAGCCCTTTCCGACCCTCTTTTGCCTTCTGCTCCGCTTGGAACAGCTCGTTGGCATTGCCGCTCTTCTCCGCCGAGTAGGCATGCACACTCGCCAAGCCTTCTTCCACCAAGACTTTGGCAAAGCTTTCGCGGTTGATGTACAGCGTCCCGATGAAACCACCCGTCTTGTCTGTGTCTTCGACATCAATCTCAACATCGCGCTGCATGCACCTGCGAACCGCAAAGTCGTGCGCTTCCTGACCGAAAGGCTCCGCAGCATCGTTCGGCCCACGAGCAGAACGAGGAGCCCGAATACCACCAAGAACAAAAGTAAGTTTCGCATTGTCTCTCGCAACCAGCACAGTGAACCGCGAGCCCGACTTAACAAAGTCAACGACCGCAGGTGTCCGCTTCTGGTTCTTGAGGAGTGTGAGTTGGCGCTTTGCCTTTTCCAGCGACTCGCTATAATCGACGTAGCTTGTGGCCTTCGGATGCTTGGGATTCCACATGCCCTTGCCCTCTTTCTGAGCAGCCTCCTCCGCAGCAAGTAGCTCGTCGTATATTGAGCTCCGGTCCGTGTCGTCCATGCGGTGGCGGATGACTGATGCGTAGCCGTTCTCGACAAGCATCGAAGCGACATTCTTGCCGTTTTGCGACACAGTAGCCATCTCGCGCTCATCGTAACCTTCGGTGGCGGGTCGTTTACCATCAATGTTAACTTTGACGTGCTTTCCGATCAATCGCTTCCGCAAAAACTCCTTTGCTTCGGCGCCGAAAGGTGATTGTTTCGGGTCGCTTGGCTTAGGTTGTCTGACGCTGCTGAGGTTGATCCGCCGTTCTGTTCCTGCCTTGTTACGGATGTAGAGAGTATCGGCGGAGAAGACTCGGCTGACGGTGGCTTCGCTTTCGCTGCTGCCGCCGGCTCGTGGTGCTACGTGGCTCTTGAAGATACCTCGCTGATGTTCCTTCGCTTCCCGCTCTGCTTGTCGTAGCTTGCCCATGTCTGCACCCAGCCATGTCGAGTGGTGATCTACACATCGTGCGTAGCCATCCTTGAGCAGAAATTCGGCGATGTTACCAACCGGATGCCGTACTTCACCCACAAGAAGATTGTTCGGCGAGACACCAAGTATCTTAACCTGCACACCTCGCTGTAATAAACGCTCTTCAACAAATGCTTGCGCTTCGTTTCCCATTGGCTCAGCGGGTTGCGAGGAGCCATCGCTCGGGTTTGTTCGTGCTGTCGATGGTGATTTCAAGCCTGCAACAAGTACTGTCGTCTGCACGTGCTGCGTTGGCGATACCAGAAGTCTGCAGATCAAACGGTCACCACTCAATACCCTCTCTACCACAGCATCCATAGTCGAGTTCTTGTGCTCTTCCGCAAAGCTCTTCGCATCTGGTAGCTCCCTCATGTTCTGGATACTCGTCGGCTTCGAGCTCCACACACCCTTCTCGTCCGCCTTGGCATGTGCCTCCAGAGCCTGCAGTCGCTCGAGCAGCTCAGCAGCAGCAGGTGACTCGGCCTTGCGATCCGCATCGTCTCTCAGCTTTGCCCAGCCCTCTTGTACGATGAGATCTGGCAGCATCTGGCCGCCCTGTAGCATGACTGTGCCATATTCTCTTGACGACCCTCCGACCTTCTGGGGAATCGAGTATAGCACCTTGAAGTGGATGATCTTGCCGACGGACAGCTTACGGATGAAGTCGCGTGACTCGTAGGAGCACGGCTCGTCTTGCTGCAGTCGAGGTGCGTTGATGAAGGCCAGGCTGAGCGTGCGTTCTTGCTTCGATTTGTTTTGCAGGATGAGCGTGTCGCCGGAGAGGACCGACTTCACCTTGCCCTCTTGAGCTTGTGGGGAGGCCATGTTGACTGACTGGGAGATGGTGAAGTTGACGTTGCTGCAAGTTCGTGCACTCGGGGTGGAAGGTACGTGTCTTGTCGTTATTCGTGAAGCGCTACACCGAGTATGCAAACGTCGTTATATGAGTCGTGTGCTCCGAGGAATAACATGTAAATCAAGGTACAACAATTTAGCTCGAAATCAACAGTGTGGGGTGGACAAGTTTCACCAAGCTGAAACAGGAACAACCCTTGCATGTGCCCCAGGCCTTTGCATTTCTCATTCACTTCGTTAAAAACATGAGCATGTGAGAGACGATTCGACTCGTACTGTACTATCTCTGGGTCTAGACGCTCCTTGTGGACACCAATGCAGAGTGCTCCTCAAGTCTACACCAACAACGACCCCCCGCTAGTACTAATCATCGCCCCCGTGATATTCCTATCCCTCAACAGATACACATAACTCTCCGCAATCTCCTCTGGCCCTGGAATCCGCCCTATCAAAACTCGTCAGCAATTATCTCACGTGTTGTCTCCCATAGCATAGCCAAGGGTGGCAGGCAGGCAGTCCGGACCGCAGCGACTTACCTGTCGGCATCTTCTTCCCATGCGCCTCCAAAAATGTCTTCTTCGCCTCCTCCGAGAAGCCTATGGTATCCCACAGCTCCGTGTCCACCGCCCCGGGACTCACAAGGTTCACGCGGATGGGCTTCATGTCCACTGCCAACTGCCTCGTCATCCCCTGTAGTCCAGTAGCGTAAGAGCCGATGACAGTCCAGTCGGGCGTCGGACGCTCGGATACCGCGCCGGTGGTGAGGGTGAGGCTGGAGGCGGGGCCGGGGGAGAGGTGTTTGGAAGCGTGCTTTGCAAGGAGCAGGGGGGAGAAGAAGCGCACCATGCCTGCTTGCTTGATCTTTTCCATGTCTATGCTCGACAGCTCCATTTGAGCTAGGGCGTCGCCGGCGGTGTGGATGATGTGGTCCACTTTGCCGACTTTCTCGAGGAGAGAGACGATGTTCGACTCGAGGGTGGCTTCGTCGCCCAAGGCACAGGACTGGCCTGAGACTCTAGATTTGGCGGACGGATAGGACTTCAGCAGTCTCTCGACGGTGGCGTCGGCTTTCTTCGGGTTGGAGGCGGAGATTGTGACGTGGCAGTTATTCTCGATGAGGGCTTCTGCTACTGCGTAGCCGATGCCTACGTCTTGGTTAGATTGGTGGTAAGTTGGGTAGAAGGTGCTGTACCCACCTGAGGAGCCTCCGATCACAAGGACTTTGGCATCCTTGAGCTTCTGGGCGTATTTGACTTGGTCGGCCATGGTTGATGTGGTGGAATGTCAGTGTGATGATGGTATGTGAATCTTCGTGTTCGGGGTGAGGTGTATGTTGCTCTGATACGCCGATGAACCTTTATATCATTCTGAATCGTGAAACTGCAACCACAAACTCCTCAACATACTCCCCGGACTTTCGACGGAGTTACCAACCACGACATCACGAAGTGCATCAGATTGTGGTTCACTGTGCAGGCAGTACCGTATCTCCACTTCACCTTATTCCAATCACGGACGTTCCATCAACAGCGACCACCGACAAAGTCTTCCGGATGTGCCTTGGAGAATAAGAAGTGAGATACGAAAACCAGCAACCCGCTAACCTCATAGAACTAAATAGGTAAGGCATTGAGCGGCTCAAGGCGGGAATATGCACAAGCATGCAGGTGCAGAAGAGCTAGACCTTATGGAACCGATTGGGAATGTGGGACTCGGGGTTCCAGGTTGGTGAGTGCAGCTTACCGTGTCGGATTTTGTGGGTGCGGCTTATGGCCGGCGTATCTGGTGGATGCTTGCTGAGCGGATGTACAGCATACAGGTATGTAAGTTGTCCATGTATGGTAAGCCAATGGAGGAATGGCGAGACGCGCGAAGACTGTCAGCAACCAAGACGTCCGAGACAAGCCAGACATACAAGTTCGACCACCGGATCGCAATCACGAAGCTTCTAATTTCGAACACCTTACAGAACCTGGACGTGCGATGGTGACGCAGAAGCACCCGGAGCCAAGATGATCGATTGGAGCTGAGCTGAGAAAGCGGTCGTACAAACAGCGCAGCTATCGTTATTCAAAGCTATGCGAAGATCCAACGATCACTCCTCGATAGGCGTAAAGGTCAGATCCAGATCTCCCAGCCTGGTCGTGAAATTTTCTCGCGACTTGTAAAGAAGTCTGTTGCCATCTTCTCCAGGAGCTAAGGCAACGTCGAAATTGAGAAGGAGTTGAGTCGTCAGGGTGCGCAGCTCCATGTAAGCCACTGTCCATCGTTAGCTTCATAGTACATTGATTTGATAAGGAGTTTGAACTCACGATTCTTCCCAATACAACCCTCAGACCCAAGTGAGAAAGGAGCAAAAGCATTCTTATGCTTGATCATCTCCGGCTTCGAATACCACCGCTCAGGAACGAAGTCCAAAGCACGCTCGTAGTTGTCCTCGTCTGGAGGACCATCAGTAAGATGCCAACATCAATCGCACGTTCAAGGGGTGACTTACCTCTCCCAATCACATACTGCGGCATATGGAATGCCGTCCCTCCGGGCAGAAACACATCGCCAATCGTCGCGCCTCCCTCCGGCACCAACCTCTCGACACCAGAGGGGACCGGCGGATGCAGTCTCAAAGCCTCGTTGATGGCCCCATTCAGCCTCGGAGCATTCTTGATCTCATAATCCGACCACTCGCCACCGCCCACCAGCGGCTTCAACTCCTCCCTCAGCTTCTCAACCTCCTCGGGCTGGCTCGCAAGATGATAAAACAAGAACGCCATCGTAGCCGCAGTGGTATCACTCCCAGCAACAACAATCAGCCTCGCATCGCCCTGAAACATCGGATCATCGGCTGGATTCTTGTAGCCGGTCTTGAGACTGCCGTAGCCTTTGAGGAGCCAGCCCGTGATGTCGCCGCCTTCGGTTTTGTTGTTGATGCGCCATTCAAGCTCGTCGCGGCAGAAGTTCAGGAACTTGTAGAGAGAGGAGGCGAGGCCGGGGATTGCGACGATGATTCGGAACGACCAGAGCGGGATTCTGGGTGGGGTGGCTTCCGCGCCGTCGCTTAGGAGTTGGAGGGCCCAGTGGAGCTCGCCAGAGTCGAGCATTCTGTAGTCTCTGCCGAAGGCAAGTTGGCCCATGACGTCGAAGGAGTAGAGGTTGAACCTGCCATTCGTTTTAGTGTCTGAAGATTTGCAGCGAAAACTCTCCGCATGGATTGGAAGTGCTCACCATTTGCTTGCATTGACAGGCCCGCCCCCGAACTGTCTGAGACGCTCGACAAGCTTATCATTGAAGAACTTCACCTTGGTCTCATACTCTCTTAGCGCCTTGTCGCTGAACGCCGGAGCCCAGATGCGTCGTCGACGATCGTGGGTGGGCTTGTCACGGGTGGTGTGCATGCTGTCGAATGGTTTGCTGATATCGTACCTGTGTTTGATTAGACAAACACTTATCTGGATATCGGGAACAGTGTCGATTCACATACCACGGTCCTTTCGGCCATGAATTCTTTCCATAGGCAATATCGTGTAGGTTTGGATCCGAGATCGAGAGATCGTTCGGTCCAAGCCTGACATACTTGCCATATTTCTTATGAAGGCCTTCGACTTTTAGGTACAAGTCCCTGTTGTGAGCATGGGCAGACAGCCAAACGCCGAGCAGCCGTGCCGGATACGGTCCTGGAAACTTGTTGAGCGGGTTCAGCCAGATTCGATAGACGAAAGTACTGACGACCGCTCCGAGAAGGAAGCTGCCGAAAGTCGTACATGTTGCTAGAATTGCTGAGAGGACAGGCCAGCTGAACAGCTTCACGAGAGCGACAATAACGCCGACCAAAGACGTAGCAGACAGCTGGATGTAGGTGACCGCCCACATACCATGTTCGCCTCTGTGGAAGTACACCGCAAAGCTCAGCACGCCAGCTGCCGCCGCCACCAGCTCCCGGATTGCCATGTTGAAGTGTGCTGCTCTGTGAGATGTAGATCTAGCTTTCAGAGCCCATAAATATACTGTTGTCGATGATTGTCGAAGATGAGATCCGAATCGATCAGAGTACAAGAGAGCGCAAATAACAATCAAACCCACCTCGGATTCGTACGAGCTTCATATTCACCCCATAGCTTGTCACGCAAGTCCCGCTGCGAGCGCTAAGCGCTACTACTGCAACCGACCGCTTACCGAAGTCAGCAGAGCTCGAAGTCCTGGGGGCCCTATGACTTGTATCGTGTGATTGACCAGTAACTGAGTGAATTGTAACGTGCTATCTACAGTACTTTGTTCTAATTACAGCAGCTGAAAAGGAGGTCGATGTGCCAAGGAACTAGTGCCTGAGGCTCCAATGCTTGACAGGCCGAGACTGTCAATCGAGCGCGAACACGAGCTGATCCTTCGAAGTTCCGACTCCCAAACTTGCTGCGAGGTCGATGGTTGGTAGAAAGGCCAGATCCTGGTGGTCATGTTGTCCACGGGGGCTATACCTCCGCTTTACGTAAGCTCGCGAAAGCGACGTTCTGAAACGAGTGCTTGCTCAGCGCGCTCGTTCCCGACAGCGGGAACGTTATTTCGATGTTGGCGAGCAAGCGAGCGAACGCCGAACGGGTCAGAGAGATTTCACACGATGTTTCCGCCGCTGCAGCCAAATGCAGATCCGGGCCCGGTGGTGTGGTTGGACCCACGCCAGCGGGCGGGACTTTGAGAACTCATCATGTTCCACGAGAAAACATCATCATCGGCATCGCGTCTCCCTCGGGAAGTGCCATGAAGTGACAGATATCAAAGACCTCGAGAAGCTTACGCTCGCTTCCCGCCGTGTCTCTGCGACAAGGGCGCGAGGTCCACCTTGTGTCCCATCAGCACGGAACTGCCAATAGCCAGGTATTGTTCTGCACGAGATGGCCGGTACGGAATCAGCGAGCGATGTGGTTGCTGCAGAGTGAGCCCAGCTAGATCCAACGTAAGACTGAGGATGGGCATTGTTCCTCCAAGCAGGTCGCTGCATGTGTCAAACTGTGCTAGCAGGTTGGCAGAAGTATTGACGCCGAGAGGTAGGAGTTCGGCACTCCAACGACAAAATGAACATGCGGCATGCCGAAGTTTTGTACAACGTTCGAATGCGTTGGCGTTGCGAGCCATGGAAACATCAGTATATCATACTACCAGTGAATCCGAGCTTACAGCCGAAACTACAGTGACAGACGTCAACTTCAGAACTCTTGGAGGCGACCAGCCCTGCACGACCGCATCGCAGCCACCACTGCAATCACGACCCGCCTGCCTGGGTCGCTCGGAACTTGCGACACCTCGACCTGTATTCTATAACTCATACCAATCAGACCACGTACGTTGACGCGAGAGCCTGCGACCTACCGTTTGCTCGTACTCGGCGGATGCCAATCGACGCCTCTGTCGACGTGCATTAATTCCAGGCTGCTGGTGTGCGGAGCCATGGCAGTTGATATCAACAGCGACCTGGATACGATGGTCCGCCTAGCTCTAGTGGTCACGGCATGCCCTCCTGACAGGTACGATTCGGGCTCTCGCAGACAAATATAACGCCTACAATGCTGATCATGGCTATGACGCCACAGTACGAGTCTCCACCACCGCGAGGGTCATCTTGAACAGACGACTGCCAAATGGGAACCACCGCTTCGAGCATGACCTGCCTGGATTTCTCTTGGTTCTGCTACCATGGTCGTGCACAGTGTTCATCTCTGTCGGCTCACGACCCAATACTCTGGAACGCCGTCGGGCGTATTCTCGGGACACCCCATTTGACGGCTCAGTCTACGTCGCTTCCGTACTGCTGGGATGTGGGGCCCTGATGGACCATGAGGATCGTCCACGGGCTGAAAGGTACGAACAGTCTATTAACTCCGTCGAACAAGTAGTTTGCAACCCATACAGACTCCTTTCGCGGGCGAAGCTCATAGCAAAGTCAAGCGTACACTATCCAGCAGCTGAAACTGTGGCCAGCCACCGCCCGTATACCACCATCCATGGGCTGGAGCATGACAGACGGGCCCGATTATTTGCATAGATCTTGAGCCCGCTGCATCACGCTGTCGGAACGCTCACCGCAATCCTGTATAATCCCAAGCAACGACCCGAAGCCCCGGCTCGCACTGGTCTCTCATGGGGGCATGTCCCGTGTGGGGGGTTTCTTTCCAGTCAGTGTTCCGGCGTCCGGCATTGGGAGCAATGGTAACATGCGTTACCCGAGCTGCTGTCGATCGCGAGCATGCATGGAGGTCCAATATGGGTGTCTCATCTACCACCAAAGCATTGATTCGCGCAGCTCCAAAGTGACAGGTTATAGTCAACCGCTGTGCCAGAGTCGAGTGTCCGCAAGGACCAGGAACTACAGTCGCCTGCGTTTCATACCACCAGTAAGCATGGTCTATCACTTCTGCGAGCAGGACCGAGCGCGGAGGGCAGTTCGGACCAAGGACTGATATAAGTACCTCTTGAGACAGACCACACCGACGGCTCTCATCGTTCAATTTCACTTCCTGACCTCCCCCACTTCAATCTGCTACTTCAAGTGTTACGGAGAAAGTAGCCACACATTGGTCTACTACAAAACGCCCAACCAGAAGCTCAGCAACAAAGACAAGACACACACCAACTCGAGCCAAGATTGACCCAGAATCAATCAATCACATCACTACTGTGCCAGCTCTCAAGAACTTCTTGACCGATCTCGCGGACGATATCACCTCGGCACCAGATGGCACACCGTCATGGCTGTTCATCAACCTCTCACTGGACCTCGATTGCGAATGTGATGAGCCAGACGACGACGCACCCGAACCAAGCATCATCAGTATGGTCGAGATGTACATCACGCCTCGCAAGACACTCCATGCGATCGATGTGTCAGATCTAGGCCCAGCGCTCTTCACCTCAGTCGATTCGGCGGATCTGACGATGCAATCAGTACTGGAGCGCAACGATGTCGGCAAGGTCTTCTTGACAGATGCGGTCGAGGCCACCGGAGCCTTCCATCGTCAGCTCGGTATCAAACTAGGTGGGATCCCACCGATCGGTTATCCTGCTGATCAACGTCCTGACTGTCCAATGCCACCTCTTCAAGACCTGCTCGACTACTTCCAGCATGTTCTCGGCGGATTCGTGAACGAAGAGCCTATCAACGACTCCACGGTTGCCTTTTTGCGCGATGGGCTGCGTGCTGTCTCCGATGCAGAATCGCACGAGGAGCTCGATCGGCTGTCTGCTGCACTCTCGGATATGACGAAGTCCTGAGTGTAGATTTTGAGCGGCTCGCCAATTGTCTGGCTCAGAGGCTGGAAGATATTAAAGTGCGGAACTCCGTTCGAACGAAGGCGACTCCCTTGGCACGATGCTGACGTGTGTCAGTAGCTCAATAATACAACACACATACTCGACCTTCGACCCAATGCACTTGACAAGAATGCTCGGCGTCAGTCTACCAGTCAGCGTAGCTTTGGTACAGAGCAGAGGATCATGGTTCAGATGGCCGGTTGCACGAAATTGACTGGACTTATGCACCACCTGCGAGAAGCAGTGCGGATTGTCAGTCGCCATGTATGATATATGAGTGTTAGCTTGACTTATGGCAATTTCTGCTTCCGAGACCGTCACAAGCTTTCTTCGGCCACTGCTTCGCACCGCCGGGCTCTTCGTGGCTGCTCAGTTCATGAGTTCACATCATGCAGTTCTTAGTTGCTCTGTTATCGGGAAATGGTATGTTGGGCGTAAAAGACGGCAGCGAGGACGAGCTCGTTGACCTGATTAGATCCCGACGAAGTAGGCAGCCAGTGATCTCCAACACAGAGCTGCATGAATTCACCAACAGCTCATTCTTGCATGGTGCTTTGTCGATATGACTCTATGCTCGCCCACAGCTGAGACAACTCGCCAGACGCACGTGCATCCGCGAACGTGGCCAGGATTGCCATCTCGCCCTCTGCCACACCTCAGCGCTCCGGAGATGTCGTCTACTCCGGTGTCTTCCCCCTCTCGAACCCATCGAACTCGATCTTCATCTCTATGCTCGATTGCTCGTAGCCGCATTTCTTGTAGAAGCCCTCGTTCTCCGGACTACAGTTGAGGATGACTTTTCTGCAGCCGACGTTCTTTGCTACCGCAGTAAGTGCTTCGATGATTCGCCTTCCGAGACCTTTGCCCTGGTCGGTCTTCAAAACCGAGATCTCCTCCAGGTGGCCACACATTGCGAGATTCCAGATGCTGGTGGACGGCAAAGGTTGCGTTAGTCGGCGGCGGTGAGGCTCGAGGGCGAGGGCAAAACCTACAACTTACGCTCGGCGATCAGGACGCCATTGCCCACGACCCTATCCTCATGCTCAATCACGATGTTGTAAAACCAGCCCTCGCCTTTCGTCTTCATCCAGTCGAATCGTTCCTGGAATCGAGCTTCCGTTACATCTCCAGTCCATGTGAGAGTGTTAAGGCACTCGAAGAAGCCTTTTTGGTAGTCATCTCGAGCCAAAGGCCTAATGGTATAAGACTCGGGCAAGCCTGTCTGGATGGAGTCCGGTATGAGCGAAGGCGAGAACACCGGGGTGTTGTTCGCCATGTTATAAAGAGAAGGTGAGCACAGCTAAGATATGAGAGGTATGTTAGGCGACGCAGTTCGTGGCTCGCAGGTTGTAACTTTCGAAGGACGTCAGTGTGGTCTTCGATCTGTGAAAGGAAATGCGATGGTCGCACTGTCTAGATGTTTGGTGGATGGTGAAGAAAGTAATGTGACAACGATCCACATCTGAGGTGAGCTGTCCTTAGCTCCACTTTTTCCCAGCATTCTCGTGTAGTATGCCAGTGGCTTCACCCGAAAGGTCATCGACTTCGACGGCGACATACGCAACGGCCATTAAGAAGCGGAACATAAGGTACACAAGAAAATGAACAACATAGCTTTGTCTGCGCTATGCGATGATGTGGAAAGGATGAATGTATTATCTGCGCTCCATCTCCTCTACGGCAAAGCCATGAAGACATCCAGTAGTTTCGGATAGTTCGGTGTACCTATACGTTGATGCAATGTCAGCAAGTGTAAGTCAGAGCGTTGTCTTAATTCTGCCTTACCAAGACCAGTAACTGGATCCCAACCCTCAGCACAAAAGAAGCCCTTGGTCAGGCAACCAAAGTTGTGGCCAATCGTAATATCATTGAAGGCTTCCGGGTTCTGGTACAATGTCGGATTGACGAAGCCGACCGTAGCTTTCCCAGCACCTAGTCGTTCCTCGTTGGTGCGGGTAGGTATGGCCGCGAAGATTGGGGCCGATGCGCTGGTGCCGGCCACGAGGTATGTTTGTCTGCCGCCGAATTTACGATTGCTTGGGCAACGGCAGCGACGTCCGGATCTAGTGCACACAGTCAGCGGTCAAGTTGAGGTGCAAACGTGTCACGGACGCCAGATCTTACAGCCACGGCCGGAGCGGTTGTATATGCCATTGCCGTATTCGGAGCCAGTTTAATACGGGTATGTAGGAGCATCTGGCGAATTGAAAAAGGCCTTGACCGCTTTCTCCTGGTACGAGGGACGAGCGAAGTAGTTCGAGAAGCCACCCCCGGATGGGTACTGCGTGACTGCGCGCTCTTTATCCTTCGCCACCAATCAGACTAATTTGGTGCCACCAACAGCGGTGACATACGGACAGTTGGCTGGGAAGTTGGGGTTGAAGATCCGCTGCTTGTCGTTCTCGCCTTTTGGACAACCGAAGGCGGACGCAACGCCAGCGTCACCGCTGGCGAACACGACGCTCACGCCTTGCAAGCCGAGCTTTATGTACTCGTTGCACTGTCGCTTCTGGTAATTCGCGGGTGTACCCTCATTGAACTCCGCGAGCGCATAAGACAATGAGATGACATTGGTAGGTTTGAACACGCCGCATTGCAGTGGGTGCTTGTAACCTGGATTTGGGTAGGTGGCGTCCAGTGTGTCGTTGTTCCCGGTCTCGCCGAAGGCTGAGTACGTGCAATAAGAGCCGTCAATGGCGTCAAGAAAGGTGTTGAAAAGACCGTACTTGTAGTGCTCGAACGACCATCTGTCATCCGTAAGGAAGAGGACCGAGTTCTGTGGGTATATGATGGGATAGGAGACTTCGAAGTCAAGAAGCATTCTGGTCCGTAGTAGGAAGGCTTGTCGATGTTTTTCGCACCATCAATTTCATGTACGATCGGGAAGGTACCTTGCGGAATCTGCGGCGCAAGATCCTTGTAGAACAAATCCAAATCGATATGATCGAGGTACTCAGGCGTCTCCTCGAAGATGCCGAGCTCATTGCCTTTGTGGCTAGTCGTGGGTGGCGTGATGTTGTACATAACCAAAATGCAGTTCGGTGTGATAACAGAGTCACAAAATTGAAGGCTGTCACTGCTGGATCGGAGATTTGCGGTCACCGGCATAGGCGTCCTGATAGGCCTTGTTATGGGCTCTGCTGGTGCACCACGCTTCTTCAGCTTGTCCGCAAATCCAGCTCGCAGCTCGATCATCTTCACGCCTGGTGTGATGTACTAAAAACGTGTTAGACTCTTCCAGATGGTTGGCAATGATCTCCATACATCAATATGCTGTCGAACATCGTCCCTGACATGATACCTGGCACTCGTCAGTCGCGACTCCGTTAGTATGCGGTGATACGGACTCATCGCAGCCGACGCTGGTCTTGCCGCTCGTGTCGTGCTCGTAGATATGCAACCTGGTTTTGAGGAGCTCCTCAGCTTCTCGAGGCTCGGAGTCGAACTGCAGCCACTGTTTGTTGATGGACTGAGAGACCCGGTCTGGCGTAATACCGGCCTCTTCTAGCCAGGCCTTAACCGCAGCAACGCTAATCTCGGAAGGAGCGAAAAGATCGTGGATATCTTCAGGAGACCAATACCGACCATAGCTCGAAGATCGAGGGTCCGAACTAGCAAGCGGTTAGATGAGTCCATGGGTTATAGGGAGCTTGAGAATTCGCATACACATCCATTAGCAGATCATGACCACGATCCAGGTTGCCTTGTGTCAGACCAATGCGTATGGGAAGAACAGAGTCTCCGGGGACCGCATCTCGCTTGATCCATCCAGACGATTCATCTCGACGTTCGTGCCTGACGTGGCGAGTGTTGCTGGTAGGTGCAGCGAGAATGAGCGAGTGTAAAGCTGTTATGACAGCCAAAAAAAAGAGTGGTCTTCATCTTTGCGAGAACGTATGAAAAGCGAATGAAGAAGTGAGCAATTCGAAGGAGATTCGAGTACTGGTCTTGAACGCCGGGCAAACAGTGACATACAGCAGATCTCAGCTTTACTTAACTATCTCTCATCAGCAATTACCTGCCGCTTTCTTGGGCGGCCTGGAGAGACGAGGCGTTGCTTGCGTTTGTCAAGTCGCTAGGCATCAGCAAACTGGCCCAGCAAACGGCCCAGATGGCACAGGAGTTAAAGACTGTACAGGCGTAAATGTTTCACCACTAGCACCTTTACGGGTGACCTATAGTAGTTAATCTCCTAGAGATTAATTGCAGGAGTGTCGCGTTCAAGTCGAGCAAGCCGAGCGGGAAGTAGAACTAGATCGATCGATCGCAGATCAGTACGCACTCCACAATTTAATGACGATTGGCGCAGATCGCGGCCAAATTTCAGAGGCGACAAGCTGGGATCTAACGACCCCTGCAGCGATGTCCCTATACATACTCGCATTCTGAAGGCGCTGTGATCAGGTCAACGAAGATAAGCGCCGCTAAGCATAGTCGAAGGCACCCCAAGCCTCCTCCAGCAGGTGCTTATCTAGTCTTGGCAGGTGCTCAAAGTGTTGATGTAGAAGTGTATAGTACAGCATCTGGCTGCAAGCGATGGCAAACTGGCTACCGATTGACTCCAAACGCCGTGCTACCTGAGAGAGTGCCATGTCGTTTGCACAACACCTCATAGACAACGAGGATTTGCTCCACGTTAGGTTCGAACAAGCGTACCCCCAAAGGACTGTCTCGCAATGTGTGCCCAAGCCTGGCTCGATTTGGAGAGTCCAGATGGGTGATCGTATGCAGCCACGGTTGCAAGTCTTGTCGAACAGAGCAGCATTCCGTGATATTGGGTGCAGAGTGCAATGTTGGCAGCCCCGTAGGATCAAAGAGCTTTGTAGGTGGCACAAGGACACTGTGGCCGGGCAGATGGTCGATGGTCGATGGTCGATCATGCTGCAATAACTGGCGCGTGCTTTCCCCATCCTTTCCAGCCCCAGCAAAGCCGTTTGCGAGGTCACTTCTTGCTCGAACTCCATGTATATCAAGACCGGATGCTTGTTATCATTTCTTGCCCTCTTCCGCCCTCTTCTTGGCCAGTCCTCCCAGCTTCTCGGCCGCAGCGGTCAGAGTCCTTGGGTCCGCGCCACGCATCAAGGCCTGTCCATTGACAGCGACCTGATTGCCATCCTTGAAGAACATGAATGTAGGCATCGCGGAGATGTTGTACTGTCGCGCGATGTCCTGCGCATTATCAACGTTGACCTTGGCGAAACCAAGCACGCCCCCAATGCCGTGCTTCTTCGAGAGGTTGGCGTATATGGGCGCGATTGTCTTGCACGGTCCGCACCAGTCCGCGTAGAAGTCAACAACCACATATGTCGTGGAGGAGAAGAGCTTTTGCAGTTCGGGGAGGGAGCTGACATGGTGTAGCGAGTCGGCCATCCTGTTGGCCGTGTCTTCCGTGCTGCTGTGTTATTTATCGTTCTGTAAGCGTATCGCCGCCAATCTAACCGTCCAAGAAGCCTTCTTTTATGGTTGTGTAATGGTGCTGTTTCCATATCCGTAAGCCTGCTGACATTCACACGGGTGGCCCGAGCTTGGTGGCGCTTCAACTTCATTTCTGGATGCTTCGGCTACAGCTCTACCTACCCCTACCCGACTCAATTCATCTCCCACTTTAGCCACTTTACGGCAACGTAAGCGAGGCTACCAAGTGATGAACAACATCATGTTGTACCACCGACTTGGCAGGGTGGCAGCACGTTCGCAATCCTCCACTGCTCAGCGACTTCCCCTCGCCACCTATACTGCAGTGCTGCTAGAACGCCTTTAAAGGCATGGAGAACGCAGATGATGCACGAAACGTACCATACGAGCGGCGCCGAGAGCAGATCCGGCGTGCACAGCGGTTCGTCGATTGTGCCACAGCACCACAATCAAAGCGTTAACAGTCTATACCAGGTCCCACCGCGAACGGAAAGCTACATATGCGAAGGCACTGGAGCAGGAAGTAGCGGTACTACGAGCTGATAATGCTGTTCGCACAGCTGAGGCGCTTGCCGCTGCTTCCGTGATTCGTCATCTGCAAGAGCTACTCCGCGCCAACAACATTACTGTACCGCCGGATCTGCAAAGTCGTCTCGACGCCCGCATCCGCATGGCTAGAGCCCAGCTTGAGGGTGACACCCTGGAAACCCAGCGGCTTCGTGTGAGGCTCCCAGCGGACGAACCCGTCAGTTCTTCAGGCTCCAGTACCGATGTCACGCAGTCGTCTAGCTATGCCGCTCGCAGTACGGCAAGCAGCTCCGCGCCAGTCAGAGATGACAGTATTCAGGAACTCGATTTTGTCCCAGATGTCACGATGCCCACGGCAGATACACACACTGCCACTCCCACCACGTTGCAACTCGGCGTTGATTTTGTGCTGGCTTTGGAGCATATCTGTCTTCATCACCACGACTCTCTTCACTACCACGACCCGCAACTTACAGAACTAGTAGACGAAGGCGCGACTGGACACGCTGTCATGCTGCAAAGTCCCATCATCTATTACGCTCCCAATTACCTGGACCCAATAACATTCGGCTGTCCTCCGGAAGGGGAGTGGAACGTGCCTGCTGCCGAGCTCGAGAGACTACTAGAGCTGTCACACAATCTGGACTTATCGAATGAGGTCACGCCCGTGCAAGCGTGGCAGAGGATCCTTGCCCATCCTCATTTCGACGACCTCTCATCTGGAGACTTATTGGCGCTATGTCAACACCTGGTGCCGAGCGTTGAGTGCTACGGGTAAGCGATACACGACAACGCCAACGGCAGGCCTACTGACAAGTCTGCAGGTACGGTGCAGCCATTAGTGAAACTGTTTTTCGCGAGGCCACAGAAGCGATGTGGTCAGCACTACGAGCCGAGAGGGGTACCTAGGTCTGCATGTCGAATATCGCCGACCACAGGTTCAAGTGGAAACTGTGACGAAATTTTTCCTGCTCCAGCCGAATGAGAAGGCGCGTGGTGTACCCACAACGCGCCTTCTCATCTCTGAAGGATACATCACCAAAGACCGCAGAGGCTGCTCCTGACGCACGAACACGAATGCAACAGGACCATCTCAGCGCTAGTCACCGATAAGAAAACGGTCCGCGTGAGTTGAGCTGAGTGCCGAAGACACTCTCATCGCTTACATGGGTGGCCTTCACAACCAGACCATCATCGTCAAATTTCAGGAACAGCATCCCTCTCATCCTAACCGACTTCGACCCGTCAGCGATCAGGCCAGCATAGTCAACTTCCTGTGTTGCTTGACAGACGTAGCCTCTTGCACCGAGATGGCCATTAGCAAGAACGTAGCCATCGTGAAAGAGTATGTCCGGGAATGCACCTTGGCCAGCATCAAGGGAGGAGACCAATTTGACAAAAGCTGCTCTCCCTTTCGCGGTGGATCCGTTGCTATCGACTTCGACACTTTCGGCCGCCATGTCCGCGTTGAGCTCGGCCGTCCCGTCGTTGACATTCTCATGGAGAGAGGCCATGTTTCGTCTGAGCATGGCGCGATATGCAGCGGGCGTTTGTGAAAACGCTTCGCGAGTCGCATTGCCTGTGTGCGGCGGCGCTTGTGTTACACACGTGAGTTGTGCCTGCAATAGAGCGAGTGGGTCGATCGTATTGATTTGCTCGACCAGCGCTTCGTTGTCGTAGACTATCAACTCGGCGGAGCTCTTGGCACCACTTCCAGGCCAGCAAACCATCCAGTCTGGGGCACACTTGGGGTCCCTTGCATCTCAAACAACACCGCACCAACACCGTCATTGACAATCAGATATATGTCGGTTACTCTGGCGTTGTGGAAGATGCCATTGACGACCGCTTCAGAGTTGCTATAGCAATTTCGCGGGAGATGAGAAGTGTTCCATCAAAGTTCCTCTGTACGTCACTGCTGAATAGTGGCGCGTTGGCTTCGAGGTGACCTTTGCTTAGGTTCTGGTGGAAGGTTGCGAGGGATCTGCGGACTGCTGTTGTGAAGTACTCATTGAACCTGTTGAATGATGGGCTCCACGAAGAGTCGTGCGGAAGTGCTGAAGCTGTCGGAAAAATGCAAAGGTATGCCAGGTAAATGAGGCGCAAGGTAAGTGTGGGAGACGATGTCTTTGTCTCTTTGGAGATCGAGCGAGCGCGGACTACTTATGTTTGATGAGCAAGCTCATTGAAAAGCGGCAGTTGCTGCTCGATGACGGACATACTGTCTTGTATTCGTTGACATCCGCAAGATCACAATCAGCATACATGTATCCCAGGAGGTGTTATTTCGCAGCTATCTGAACTCCAAAGAGGCATATGAGGGATGATCGGATTACTTGCCCAGAGTCTAGAATGAGGCTGATTCCATAATCATACTGACTCGTTCTACTTCGTCTGATAGCTTTGCTTAGCAGGCTATCAATGCATCCCCTAGTGGGTTAGCAAACGGGCTCCGCCAATCCGATCCTACTGTATCTGCTTAGCAAAGCACTATAAGTAGGCCAATGAGTACGCCAACCCGTCAGGATATCGAATCCATCATCAGCTCTGGGGTATGGCTGCCATACAGAGGCTACAGCCCAGCTTCACCGTTGATTTCGATGCGTGGCAGCCTCATACCGCACTTAGGCGATACCGTCAATCAGGACTTGCTAAATTGATTGAGCAACAGGCCATGAATAACCAATACTTGGCTGCGTGGTCAGCTGGTGCTAGGGCACTGTCGTACTCTCTTCGAATGCGTATTTCGCTAGATTGGTCGACGACATTCCTCATCGAAGTGATTACGAGGCTGCTTCGATCGCGGCTTTGACATATAAGAGAAGTGCGCGCCGTTCCCTATGATCATCTATCGCTTCAATAGCTCTTCCCTCCGAGCCTCCGACCGAGTCTGATAACATTGTTGCATCAGCATGATCTTTGGTACAACTCACACGTCCTTCACCACCATGCACTGGCCCAAGCAGGCAATAAAGAAGTGTTCATCTGCTTCGAAGGCAAATACCTCGCAGAGCAAGTTCCCAGAGCACTCGAGTTCTACGCAATGCTCTCCGGTCTTGTCAAGGACCAGCCCGGCTTGATCTTACAAACGCCATTTCTTTCCATCGACAAGGATAACGCTCAAGTGTTGTACGTCAAATTAGACAGGGAGGAGCATCTGCATGCATGGAAGAACAACCACGTTCATCTCGGCATTCAATACGAAGGAAGAAACAAGATGTTCGTCGACTATCGGTTGAGGATCGGGAGTGAGGTCTTGGATTCCGGGAAAGCACCTTTTGGAGACATCAGCACCAGCGCCGGCAAACATCTACTGTTGTGGCAATACCCGAAACCTTCTAACGAGAAAGACGACGAGGATAGCGGTCTGGCCGATGCGGCTCCGCACGCTCCACCTTTCGTATGGCAGAACCTAGTGGACTCGGCCACCTACGTTAGCGAAACACACATCCTTCGCATCTCTTCGTGGCCAAACAAGCACATCGGGCTGGCCGTCAAAAATTCGATTAGCCGCATAGACGGAGACGGGCTGTACTTGATCCGAATGGAAAGAGACTACGGCAAGTATGAGAGGGAGGAAGCGCCAACCGATGCCGCTCGTTGTCAAGAGGCGGCTGCAAATGATGATCAAGTTGGTCTCGGGAAGTGCTGAGAGGTCGGGATACGGACAGCAAGAAGTAATAACAACCCGAGAAGTTGCGTGAAGGCAGGGCTAGCAGCATACACTCGTCTCCTCCGCAAACACACTAAGAGTAGCAGGCAATACAGCATACTTCGCAGCGACGAACAGTGGCATGTTTCTACGTACCATCATAAGATAACAACTTGCCGACTATGCTTCTGCCAATATCAAAAACAAGTATAAGTATTCGTTCGTCCAACAATTCGCCTGACGCCGCTTCCATTCATCGTCCAGTCCCTGGACCTATCTCATTCCGAGCTCAGCGTGTTTCAGACGTTTAGACGCAGTCCTGGCTCAAAGCTATAATGCTTGGGTTGCCGTCAATGCAATCGGTGGCTGCAAAAACTTAGTTCGCCGTCCTCTAATACACAACCCGTAGCTTCGCGACGTTAGACTTACATGCTGCGGATGTGTCGATGACAGCCACGGGTGAGTTGCAAGATGCGTCCGAGAACAGCGAGAGTATACAACTTTCCGCGGGCGGGCTTGTGAGTCTCGCGCTGAGCGGCTGTTCACCATCGAGGCTGGTGCAGCCGAATTCTCCACCCTGGTTCGCCGATTTGACATAGAAGCTACAACCATGAGCGGCGTAGAAGTCAGCTCCTACCGCGTTGACACGAGTAGCAAGTAAGCTACAGGCAGCCAATATGGCACAAGGGAAGAATCGCCCCATCGCGATTGAGTTGGACTTGGGAACGTCGAATGGGTTGTGAAGACGAGACCGATGCAATAATCGACGTGTCGAGGAAGGTGTACGTTTTGGAGGAAAACGAAGGAACCGAAGCTTGCACACTGCCGTACTTATAGTTGCCAGATGTGTGTGTTGCCTCTACTGGAAAGAGGGCGTGTCTGGAGAGGCGCAGGTTCGACCAGCCGCCTGACCCACCATCACTAAGAGGTGAGAGTGCTACATGAGAGAAAAGAGACTTTCATAATTCATGTAATAAAACAGTCGAGAGTTGCTGCGGCTTGACTATTTTAGACCGACCTGAAGGACCATCTCGAACGAGGAAATTGGTGTAGATACTGTGTAGATGATTCGCGTCGCCATGTGAACACTTTCGCGTCTCCGCCATCGATACAGCCTTTCCGGACTGGAATGGTCAGCAAGTCCTGTGGTGCAATTTATACCGACGGCTTTTGGTATCAGTAGCATCGTTGGAGCGTGGTAAGGTAAGGTCAAGGAAGGCACGAACAAACAGCCCGTGCGGAACGGCCAGCGTCTTCTTTGAGCTAGCTTCGATTTTCAATTGAGACGACACGTAGATGCTTGCCAATGCTCGCATCAGGCAGCTCGCGACCGGGTTCATACCTGAAGTGATGGTCTGCAGTCAGTGCGTACGACTTTCTGCGAATGGCGAGGTCTGCTCGGGTATCTACCGAGACAGGTGGCACTGCGAAGGCACAGAGTCTCGCAGCATCAAGGGCCCTGTCGTCTTCATCCGGGCATGTAACGGGCTGGACGCAATTGAGATGACCATGGGCGTGAGATGCACTCCACTCGTTTCGAGAACATGCCGTTAGGTGAGGTACTTTGTCGGACTTGCTGGCAATGGTGAGAATGTTACTGGCATTCGCCCAACTCAGCCACACCTTTGCTAGGGACTCCCGACTTCCGCCCTGTCTTGCTAATAGATGTGTCCTTCCCAACGACCAATGGAATCCATTTGTGTACCTGCTACTCCTTGCAGGTCCGGATCACTATCGAATTGCCACTTCGCCGACCTTGTACGATCTCTGTGTCTACCAAGCTGGCATCGGCAAGTTCTACATCGGTGCCGTAACTTCGGTGCATTGAGCTACATCGCCAGCCTAACGAGTCTAGGACAGGCCGGTTAACAATTTCCTCATCAAGATTCGCCGAGTATGAGCTCGTTCAATAGCAGGCCACCACCCAGGCCTGTCCGAATTGCAGTAAGGTAACCACAGCGCAGATCCACACCACGACAGGCTTCAAGGCGTTCTGGGCTGATATGCAGAGAAGATGGCTAGCGCGGACCCTACGTATGACGTCCCATCTGTGTAGTATACTGAGGACACACGGGTACGTCACAGGCTCAGGACTCAGCTGCTGATATGGACGATCGCAAGACGTCATTCCTTTGAGATAACTTATTAGCTGTCAGCGTGCAGTCCTCAAACCCGAGAACTACCAGCACATTTCAGCAGCCGACACTACTATCAAAGATCACAGCTTCTCCTTCACCGATCCTCCAAGCAGTACACCACCAAGATGTGCATTGTCGAGCACGTGCAGGGTCCCGCAGAGCCGCAGCCGGCACATGGTGATTCTCTCAGTGCTGGACCCAAGGCGAAACCTCGGAAACAGCGCCCGTGTGATCATTTCACAAGGACATACACTATCGCCAATACATGCCGCGCGAAGCTCGGCGCTGAAGCACACCGCGCAGATCACGACATGGCCCGCTTGGTTCTCCTTGCGAACATGCTTGACTGTGAGCCTGATTTGACCGTTGAGATATTCTCGTGGCGCTCAGGCTGATCTTACGCAGCGCTAATGGATGAGCTCGTGGAAGCCAAGCGGGAGCAGTACCTGCAAGCCAGTGCACACCTACGGGAGAGCATAAGCTCGGGGCAGCCTCGCAATGTGCAGTGGATCGATAAACTTGTGCAAGGCCTGAAGGACGAGGCCGACCACAAATCTGAGCGGGCCTCAAATGATGGAGATAGACTGGACGGCAACCGAATCGACCAGGACGTGATCCGCAAGCCGATTCAGGCCATGAGTCCTCCACCAAAGCCCGCGTTCGACTATTTCGACGACATCGATGAGTTGTCTGATGGCGAACCTGAAAGCGACGAAGATGACGACGAGATGCTCGATGATCGGGTCGAGGGCGACGAGCTCGATCTCCGGCGGTGGTCGTCGAAACACTGCCCACCTGATATGCAGCTCAACGACGGCTCGGGTTCGGAAAACGAAGCAGAAGGTCAAGGCATCGCCACCCTCGTTATGAATCTTCCAACTCCCACTACAAATACACATGTCAAGTCGTCACCGATCGATGTTGCTGTAGGGTCACTGGCACCTACTGTGGCTGCGGTTGCATGACCGTTACGAAGTGCTTCTGTTGTCATCGAGGGTTTTGCGTTCTTCCTGCCGAAAGTGTCACTAGCGTGGATTTTGCTATACAGAATTAGCGTTTGAGAGAGGCTGCAGTTGTATGCTTTCAGCGCCAATTATGAAAGCTTTTGTCAGCTTTGGTTTTTTGGACGCCTGAACATCCTTACATTTCACGGCTCATGATTGGTGCCTCTTCTTATACCCAACGATGATTGGACCGCATCTTCCTGCGTCGAGGCAGTCCTGGATGATTCCCCTTGCACGCTTGCAAATCAGTGGAGTGTCGATAGAGACTTGCACGCCTTGAAGCCTCAACTCATCACGGACTTCTTGGCCATACAATCTACAGCAAAGTCACCAATATCAACATCTCCACAATCCATGAGCTCGACACGTTGATACAGAGGTGTCTGGATCTTCGCCAAGTGGTTCGTTACTCCATGTGTCCCTTCTTATCGTTGATGCTGGGGTTTGGCTAACTCGTGAATCTGCCCTACAGTTCGGTATAAGCTTTACTCCAGCAATCATGCGTCTTGCTGTTCGGCACCAGCTATCTACCTTGCTGATAGTGTCGACTTCGATCGGCCTCACAACTCTTGCCGTCGCAACATGGCTTGCCAACCACGACTTCGTGCTCAAGGTTGCAAGGGATGGCATGGAGACTGCAGCGTCTACCAAGGCCGTTGGGATTGCCATAGGTCTTGACTTGATGTACTCGTCATGTCTATATCTCACCGCCAGTGCCGCACTTCAGACAGCGCTGGATCGATACAATCAGGGTTCGACACCAAGCCGGAGAGTTGGGACGCTGTGACGGCGGACATGACTACAGCTTTGAGCAGCTTAGGATCGTTACGCCATGCCCCAGGGGTACAGCTCCAACTACGTTCGCGATGGATAGATGGACCGCTCGGAACTGCTAGTATGCTCAACATCACAGGCAATGGGAACTCTGGCATCGAGCTTCTATACAACCACCCCAACGGGACTCCCGTCTACCTTGGAGAAGGAGGCACCATTGGAGAAGAGCTCACTCTCGGATATCCAGCCAGTCTCTACCCAAATCTCACAATACTCAAGACCGATGACAATCCTCTGACCGCAAACTACTTGGCAACATACAATGGCATGGTCTTGGGGCTCGGGAGTAACCTTGTGCTTGGTCCAATGGCCATCAACGAGAGTTTTAGTCTCCTCAGTATGACCTTGCCGGTGATTGAGAACAACTCATACAACAACGTGTTGGGATGGCTCACCGTCGTAAGCACATCGCCTATTGGGTTGTTCGATATCGAAAAGTCGGCTGACAAGCCCGCAGGTCCAGCATGCCCGGATCCTCCTTGAGCTCATTGACGATGAAACGGGGATTGGCAGGTAAGTGACCAATAGCTGACGGCAGTGTGTAGCACATCGTCGACCATGGCTCTCTTATGTTAGGACAGCGCGGACACTCCTCTTTGGCCCCGTCAATTCCACGAACCAATTCCCTCCAGCAGTGCTCGGTACTCAGGTTACGGACCAGACCGAAGTACGTTACTTGCTGCCAGTGCGGTCTAGTCCTACACGCGAGCACGCAGCAAGCACTGCTGGTATTCCGTTCCCTGCACACGCCTACCCTGGCGTCGCGGCAGCCATCCAAGACGGATTTCATGGGACTCGTGAGTTGGGAAGTCTGCTTGGAACGCAAGACGAAGATGGCAACGAAGTGTCTATTTGCATATTCGACTCCGCCAACGACAATAGTCAACTGGATTGTCCTGGTTGAGAGGACTTCGGCAGACGTCTACGGGCTAGTGACACAGCTTCGCACCATCATTTTGGCGTGTCTCTTCTCCGGGCTTGGATTTTGTTTCTTTGCTTCAATCTCCATCGCTCACTGGGCAACCCGTCCAATCACCAGGCTGAGAGCAGCTACCGAGTCGATCATCGACCCAATATACGGCGCCAGTGACAATAGCTTCAAATCGACAACAGAGGTTGCGGATGCAACAGTGACGTCCAGTCGTCCGGTGCGGAAGAAAGGTTTTGTCTTTTCACTCCTGCGCTGGCGCGGCAGGCAGGACATCCACAACGATCAGGAAAACCATCAAGGGCATCAGAAGCGATTCCGCATACCAAGCAAGGTTGATGCACCGAAGCACTGGGTGAAAGATGGTATGTATACCATGTTCCCCATCTCATAATTACTGCTAATCAATCTGTCCACTCCTTCCAGACATCTCGGATCTTATAGGCACGTTCAACGACATGGCGGACGAGCTGTACATGCAGCACTCCAGACTTGAAGGCCGCGTACAACAACGAACCATCGAACTGGACCAAAGCAAGAAAGCTGCTGAGGCGGCCAACGAAAGCAAAACGTTGTTCGTTGCGAACGTGAGCCATGAGCTGAAGACACCCCTCAACGGGATCCTTGGGATGTGTGCAACTAGTATCGAAGAGGACGATGTGCAGAAGATGAAGGAGTCGTTGAGCATAATATACAAGAGCGGTACGTGTTTTGAACGCAGTTCTCTCCATGCGTCTAGCACCTGCTGAAATTGGATTCTTCAACCTTATAGGTGATCTTCTCTTGCGGACGTTGAACGATCTTCTGACTTTCAGCACCAATCAAGTCGGCAGTCGCGAGCTGACACTGGAAGAGAGAGAATTCAGCTTCTCTGATCTGGAGTCTCAGATCCTTGCCATCTTCGAGAAGACAGCTGCAGATAGAGGCATAACGCTTCGAGTAGAGTGCGAGTCGTCGACCACTGAAAATATGTTCGGCAGGTCTGCAAGTCTGAAGGAGTTGACGTTATGGGGCGACATCCACCGCATCCTGCAGATCATCATAAACCTGACCTCAAACAGCATGAAGTATACACCTGCCGGAGGTACTGTGACGATGGCGATGCGTCGTTCGAAGGAAACCGCACTGCGACGCCTGTTATTGGGCGCCGATCAATCTTCGATACAGTCACAGAAGAGCCGTGTCTCTGCCATCTGGAAAGGCGAACCTGGCGGAACCGCAAACTTCATCAACCCAGCCGAGGCACCTGAGTTACGGCAGGCATCTGTTGCTCCGCCAGGCAATGACTTGTATGTTGACTTTGAGGTGCGAGACACTGGCCAGGGAATCCCAGAGGACATGAAGAGCCGAATATTCGAGCCGTTCGTGCAAGGTGAGGTGGGTCTAAATCGTAGACACAGTGGCACAGGACTTGGCCTCAGTATCTGCACTCAGTTGGCGAGCTTGATGAAGGGTAGCATCAGCCTGCAAAGCGAGGTCGGAGTGGGTACCACATTCACGGTTATGGTACCGCTAAGGCAGGTTTTGTCTACCCCAACAACGAGAACCTCACATGAAATCTCTCGGACTGTGTCGAGGATAGCATCGAGATCAAGCTCGCTAGAGGACACTGAAACTATTCTAACAACACTGACATATCCGTTGCACCTGCCGCACCGCTGGACAACGAGAACAACATCAATGAGCGTGATATGGCACCAGTCGTGACAGTAACATGAGACCAAGTACTCGAAGCAGGCCGCCCATCAACAGACGAACCTAGCATGGCTGTGTGCAAGAATGAGTCTTCACAGCAGCCCACTCCGCAAGCGAGTTGCAAGCCACGCAGGAAAGCAAAAGATGATGCGCCGGGCAAATAGCACGACTTCAGCAAGCTTCGGGTTCTGATTGCCGAGGACAACAAAGTCAATCAGCAGGTGATCTTGCGAATGCTGAAGATGGAGCAGGTTCTGCAGAAAACGGTGGCAGAGGACGGTCAGGAAGCGCTTGAACTCGTGAAGACGCGTTCGGAGTCTGGAGATGGTCTTCCCTACGATCTGATCTTCATGGACATCCAAATGGTAAGGCTATCGATGCCAGCACTTTGTGGTGAAGAGTGGTCACTGACGGTATTACACAATAGCCTAACATGGATGGCCTCGAAAGCACACGACACATCCGGGCTCTTGGTTTTGAACAGCCTATTTGTGCCTTGTAAGCATATTCACAGACATTCATCCCCTCCCGCGTGTAGTATCACTGACCCTGTTTATCAGGACGGCATTCGCAGATCAAACAAACATCGACGACTGCTATCAAGCTGGTAAGGCATCAATCCCCAACGCTGCACTGATATATTGCTGACGAGCTGAGTAGGGATGAACCACTTCATACCCAAGCCGCTCAAACGTCCGGCTCTGCGTGAGGTCTTGAGCAAGCTCTACTGCGACAAAACGAAGAGGAGTACTTGAGCAGTAGACCAACTGGCGCTGTATGCTGGAGTTCATGGACAATACGATGTGGAATGGATGGCAAGAACAGCGCAATTAGTGTGTCTGCATTATGTTTGTAGCTCCGTCAACTTTTAAGGAATGTCCCAAGATTCGAAGCAGCTTCATATTCGACATGATCCATCACAACCGTTCCCAAATTGATCATTTATACTCAAAGCCAGGTCAGCACTGTCAGTCAATACGTCATGAGAGCTTGTCGACTGGCCATTGCTAGGTAATCCAGTCAGCGGGGGTGTGTCAGGATGGGTGAAGAGGGTCACGCACCGCACTGATCTAGTCATATTTGCACTTGTGGTACTTGTCACTCCAGTGGCCACCCTTGCGCTCACAATCATATTCGTACTTGTTCCACTTATCCTCCCAGCACTTTGCACCATCCCAGTACCTGAAAGCACAGAAGTAGTCCCGGTCAGCGAGTGTCCCACGTAGGTCGTCTATTCTGGCAGAGTGAGGACTCCGACGCATTCATAACTCACCAGCCCTTCTTCTCACAATCGTACTTCTTCATCTCATAACACTGATGTTTGTAATCATCCTAAAGCCAGATGGATTAGTCGTATCTCAGAGAGAAGAGGGTACCTTTAATCCGACAGTACTTACCCAGTAGTAGCCCTTCTTCTCACACTCGTACTCGTACTTGCCCCACTTGTCGTCGTAGCACTTGTGATAATCTATAGACAGAAGGTCGAATGGTCAGCAAAGCTTGTTCACAAGAGAGGGTTTGGGTCATCGGTAACTTACCATTGTCCCAATACTTGCCGCTCTTCTCACACTCATACTCATACTTGCCCCATTGATCTTCCCAGCACTTTTTGTACTGGTCGTCCCTACAGATGAGAAGGTAGAAGAGTCAGCGACTTTTCCGATACGGAGGCCTTCGGAAGTGCTCACCAGTACCAGCCCTTCTTCTCACACTCCTTCTGCTTCTTGTCGTAGTAGCCGCTCGGCGCGGCGAGTGTACCAACGGTTGACAGAGCCAGAGCGGCGAAGATTTGGAACTTCATGATGATTGATAGTTGAGAGCGATGGGATGGTCAACGATTGGTTGGTGTGGATGGATCAGATATGATGAGCGAGTGTCTGCTACCTGCCGTGTTGGTTCGAAAGACATGAATGATCGAGGAAGAGCACCGCATCTTTATATTCTTCGGAAGAGTCGAGTAACGATGACAGCCTCGCAGCAGGTTTGTCAACGTATCCCAGCAACAGCTCCTCATAGCCGCCAAGTGTACTCCTCGTCAGAGGGCAACATGCTTTATTGACTCTGCCGTCCGCATACTGCGTCACCTGAGCGGCGTCGGCCATACAGAACGTCTCTCAAGAGCGCAGGTAAGATATGCTGCATACGCCAAGTGCTGCTGGCGGTATTCTTGGGCAGCTAGATCTTTCAAAGTCTCACGGAAAACGATTTTGGCAAGTTTGTAGATTGATCTACACTCGTCTCGCCTGAGGCTTTGGTGATTTAGCGTTCTTAGCGAAGAAGAAGAAGCGGCAAAGCTGAGAGAGAGTTCCAGGCCGTAGGATTTGAAATCGTGCCCTGGACGTCGAAGAGTCGTATGTTCAACGAAGCGGCTCGTAGACATCCTTCGTCTGCATGTCCAGTGCGTGCACGACGATCGAAGGGGACGTAGTAGATCGCGGTACCGTCGTCGATGCTAAACATAGCACAGCTTCCTGCGGTACCTCTCGTTCCATCGTACGTCCCTTGATGGGGAAAGGGATGTGCTTGGCTCCACGGGTCGCATTGGGTCCAGCACTCGTCAAAGGCCTCGAAGGTCAGCGCCCTGGACGAGCAAGTATGCAGGCTACAGTCGTGTTGCCGTCTTCAGCGTCATGCTCAACCTATGAGGATGTTGGACATTGGCGGCATGGTGGAATGAGGCATAGCCCGTCCCTGAAGGATTTTTTTTAGCATAGCTGTTTGCCCAGCCAAGTCGTGGTAACTTCCGTAATGCTCTTCTGCTGCGCATCTTAGCCGGCCAGAACGGGCATCGACGTCTGCAATCGCGCTGGACTCGTCGACAGTGCACATGTAGTGCGCCTTGGAAGGCACCAGCGACCCTTTTACCGGCGCCTTAGCGGTCGATCATGACGCCAGAACGTCGATCATCAACCCGAAATGGGTAGAGGCTCTAAATATGGAGAACGATGAGCTCTGAAACGTAGCTATAATTAAGCTTAAGACGTGGCTCTAGTACGTAAAGCGGTCTTCCCCAGAAGAACGACTCCTTGGCTTTGAGCGGTATTTTGCGGGGTAGTCCAGAACAAATTGTGCCGGTCAGCCTTGCGCCCAATTGAGCCGCATGGCCAAGTGGTTCAAAGAGTTGGCATCAGGTAAAAGGGCGGAGGAGTCGATCTTTCCGTACCGCATTCAAACCAAGGGATGCTGCTTTCGCTGTAACGTGGTTGATCCACCTGTGAGATAAGGCCCGATCGAGGCGCTTGGACGGCGATCCAAAGCCTCGGGCAGTCGCAGCCTCCAATGCCTCTGTGGCTGGCTACGCGCGGCAGCTCGATTGGATCGTAGCCCAACCAATGGACACGGAAGTGAGTTGCTTGGATTTGCTACAGGGAAGGATCCAGTAACGTAACAGCTTTCGCGAAACGTGGTCCATTGAGCATATGCGATCCCCGCCAGCGGTCTATTGCGGGACTCCAAGAGGTGGCATCAAGCTTGCCAGAGCAGCCCCATAGACCTGATTGAAGTATTGAGCTTCGCAGGACGGTTGGTGCACCGTTGCCTCATCGACGGATGGCCGTTGCTCTAGGCCTCCGTCAAAGCCCACATCTCGGCCTATCGGATACCACAATGCAGGCATCTGGTCGTAGAGGACGGTCGTGGGTCGATGGAGACTGCTTTCGAGGCACCTCAAAGAGCCCTCGGAGAGGGTCCAGAGGCTCGCTTCACGCATGACATCTTGGCGGGTGACTCCATACGAGGGCCGCGATCGAGTGGTCCAAGACCGGTTTCTGCATATGCGACGGAAAGTGCGTAGCATCTGGCCATCCCGACTGGTTCATCGAACAATCCTGCAAGACGAAGTTTCTCCCCATGTTCGCAAATGTCCTGGATCCGCTGAACTTGTTCTCCGTTGCAAAATAGCATCGGCTGCCCAAATGGATGACCGAAGCCTAAGGCATTCGGACGGAGACTTGGGAGTTCCAACGCGATGCTAGAAGAGTTCATTTTCATCATTTACCTTGTAAGATGATGTGCAAAGCAGTCCTACGTTCAGTAAGTAAATATCTCTGCTCAGAGGCCAAAATGTTGGCACCCACACACCGGCGGACTCCAATGATCCACGAGGAACACCAACCACTCACTCCCTCTTCACCTCAATCAAACTCTTAACATGCATCCCCTTATTCTCCAAAAACTCCACGAACCCACCCTTGACAGTCTCCTCCAACGGCGTCACAGCCGTAATCATCTTCTCAACCTTCGTCTTATCCGCTTTCACCAGCTCCAGTGCACCCTCAAGATCCTCTCTCGTGTAGCAGATCCCGCCTGTTAATTTCTTCTCTAGCGTCGTCAAATCGTTGAGATGTATTGAGAGCGGCTTCTCATGGATCGCAACATTGAAGATCGTGCCACCCGGCCGTGTGCATGCGATCGCGGTATCGAAAGTTGCTTGGATCCCGGAAGCGTCGAAGGCGATGTCGGCGCCGTCGTCCATGAGGTCGTGGGCGGCGCTGACGACGATATCTTCGGAGGTGTTGGTGGCGGCTAGTGGGTTGATGACTTGGTCGGCGCCGAACTGTTTCGCAATTTCTGCGCGCGAGGCGGTGACTTCGCTCACGATGATCTTGCCTGCGCCTCTGAACTTCAGGACGAGAAGGAGAGCGAGGCCGATGGGTCCGGCGCCTAGGATGACGCAGTTGTCGCCTTGCTGCATCCCAGCGGTGCGGACCATGTGCCATGCCACGGCCAACGGCTCCAGTAAAGCACCGAGTTGCAAGGATATATCGTCCAGCAAGAGCAGGATATCGTGTTCTGTCACTACCGCTTCATTCGCGAACCCGCCTCCAGGAGCGTTGAGACCTCGATATGCGGTGCGTTTGCAGATGTTCCGGCGGCCGCGCTGGCACATGTTGCAGGGTTCGAGGCCGTAGTGGCGTTCGTCCATGGCTGGAATGATCGCGACTCGCTGGCTACAGATACCGTCTTAACTTCTGAGCCGACTTCGATGATTGTGCCAGCCACTTCATGTCCGAGGATGACAGGTAGTTCGGCGCCGCTGTAAGGGTGCGTTTCGCCGGGTTTAGGTGGGAAGATGGGGCCGGCGAGGTATTCATGTATGTCGGTGCCACAGATACCGGCGTAGCCAATCTGGACGCGGAGGTCATTTGGACCGCAATCGCTGTTTGGCATGTAAGTTGGTGGATGTGGGTTGCCGTAGTGGAGAGCTTACGGAGGTGAGATCTCGTCGACGCGGATATCTCCTTTGCCATAGAAGCGAGCTGCACGCATGTTGACTAGTAGTTTCTTGTCTTTGGATGATATCACGGCCAGTTGTTGGTCTGCTCTGGAATGACGACCGTTTTCGAACGGTTGTCGTGGTATTTGTTGCCGTATTGTTGCTTTTGTGGTCGATCAAGAGAGCCAGGCTCGAAGACCAAATCCAGATGTTGTTGATGGCAGGCCAGTCCAGCACGATGGTCTTTGACAACCATGTGAATATTGTACAGTTCGTCCTCTTTGGATGATTTCATGTGTAAGGAGCTCGGAGCTGCGGGGTCATCATCGTCTTGACCAGCCGGTTGCCGAAAGGCCATCTTCATATCACAACTTGTGCTTGAAATGCTTCAGAGGAGATCTAACAGGTTGTTGCAGCCGTGTGCAATATTGTCGGATGGTGTTGGTGGGCCGACTCCTCCGAGTCTCTCGTGCAGCCGAGAACTCATGGCGGAACGATTATTGTTGCCATCGGATTCCACCAGGAACGCCTTCGACTAGGCTTCGACGTCGAAGGTACCGGGCGGCTCCGTTCGTAGTAGCGCTCCGAAGTCTTCCATGATTGCCTTCCATTCTGCTGCGTTCGTCCGAGCCCAGTCTCTCACCCATCCAGTACCTTCAACGTCCTCCCTCATCCTCCCCTCACTCCTCGTAGCATCAAGCACTGAAACGTTTCCGAGGCCGATCACCAGTCCGTACAACGCCACCCGATGGTGCACATTCGCTCGCTCCGCCAACCTCGCCACCAAAGCCGACTTCATCAGCGGTGATTTCTGAGAGATTGCGTTTCGTGCTTGGTATACGATACCTTTATCCGAGCAAAACGACCGTAGTTCTCGGTCGTAGGCTGAAGTGGAGCTGGGACGGTTTTGCACGATGGCCGGTTTGATGGTGGCGGAGTCGTAGAAATCCCTCAGCGCTTTCCGATCATCAATGTTGGAGATGCCTAGGGTGCGGACTTCGGACGGTACGGCGGATTCCATGGCCCGCCGAGCTTCTTGCTTGTCGGCATTGGAGGAGTGCGGCCACTGCAGGATGAGACAGTCTATGTAGGGGCGCTGATGGGCCGGAGGCTGATCGTCGCTGGAGTGGCGGAGGTTATATACGTTTTCTTGTTTCTGGCTTTACGGCTCTTTGTTGAGGCCTCTGAAGGTCGTTTGGATCTTGTGTTGGGTTAGCCGGTGGCCGCACAAACATGATGGAGAGGGATAGATGGGCTCACGTAGAGGCCGTCTCTCTTCACGACTCCTTCTTTGATGGCGTTGCGAATCCCGTCCCCTGCGAGATCTTGGGCATAGTGCTTGAACGGTGCTGATGTGTCGATGCCGCGGAAACCTATGGTGATGGCTTGAAGTGAGGTGAGGTCAGAGTTGCACGTGTCAAACCTGCTAGATTACGTCGTTGGCCCGAGCTCCCGAGCTCTCGATTTCTCAGCATGTGAAAAGTGGGAGAATGCCTCCTCGCATACACCCCTTACCAACCATGGCCGACCCCACGCCCCATCCCTCCGTGCCCGACCCCGACGAAGACGACGCAATGCTCGACGCGTCCGACGTCGAAGAAACGCTCGAAGAAGACGGAGACGCTGCCATGGACTCGGGCGACGATGAGCAGGACGGCGAGGGAGGAGGCGATGGGGAGACGGTAGAGGAGATCCAACTCCAAAACGACAGCGCGGCGCACTTCGACCAGCACAAAGACAGCATCTTCTGCATCGCCCAGCACCCCACCCGCCCCGAACTCGTCGCCACGGGCGCGGGAGACGATATCGCATACCTGTGGGACTGCACACCGCCCGATGGCCCGCTGTTGCCGAGGAGTTATGAAACCAATCCACAGCCCAAGGAGAGGGAGGGGTTGGGCGTGCTGGCGAGGTTGGAGGGACAGGACGAGAGCGTCAACGCAATCGCCTTCACATTCCCCAAGGGCGAGTACGTAGTCACGGGTACGCTAGCGGGGAAGCTGAACATCTACACATGCCCCGCAGATCCTACACCATCGACACTAGTGGGGAGTGCGAAGGAGGTGGAGGAGATTAACTGGATCTTACCCAGTCCCCACAAAGACCACCGCAATACTATCGCCTTCGGCGCCAACGACGGCTCCGTCTGGGTCTACTCCATCGACGCCTCCGATGCAGCCGCACCACTCACAATCGTACAGACGTTCTTCCTACACCAATCTTCTTGCACTGCCGGCGCCTGGACCCCCGACGGCAAACTCCTCGCCACCGTCAGCGAAGACAGCAGTCTCTACGTCTGGGACGTCTTCGGCGACGCAGCTGCAGCTGGTATCTCTGGAGCGAGCGGTGGGCAAGCTGTGGTGGCGTTGGGAGCGGAGGACGAGCGGTTTAAGGTTGAGGGTGGACTCTACAGCGCTGCGATTTCGCCTGGTGGTGGACTTGTCGCTGTTGGTGGCGCAGAAGGCCAACTTCGCGTCGTCGGCTTACCACGGCTCGCACAAGCCGCGAATAGCGCAGCTGGAGCCAAAGGTGCTGGCGCGAAAAGCAAAGCAGGAGGCGGAAAGCAAGCTGCTGGTCCCCCAGCTTCTTCAGCCGGTCAAGCAGGCGTCATACTAGCCGCCGTACAAGCACAAGGCGATGGCGTCGAAACTCTCGATTTCTCGCAACCCCCTCTCACACTCCTCGCGGCGGGCAGTGTAGACGGCAGCATAGCCATCTTCGACGCTGCCCACAACTTCGCCGTCCGACGACACATCCCCGCTGCGCACGAGGAAGAAGCGGTCATTCAAGTCTCATTCGTCAAGACTCCACTCGGCACAGCGAATCCCAACGGGCATATCTTAACGAGCTGCGGCAATGACGGTGTAGTGAGGCGATGGGACGTGCGAGGAGGAACTGCTGCAGCTGGGAAAGGCCTCGTGGGCGAGTGGAGAGGGCATAGGGGTGGCGGCGAAGGCGGCGGTATCCTTGGGTTCGTGCAAGGAGGAGGTGGAGGGCAGATCGTTACGGCTGGGGATGATGGGGTGAGTCTTGTGTTCAAGACGCCGTGATGGGTGAGGATGCGACGACGCTACGCTACGCGGAGCTATTGATGGGAGAGGGCTACAGAGCTATGTCCAGTCTATTTGGCCAACCCCAAGGACGCTTCAAAAAAAGAACTTGCGCAAGAAATATGCCAATCAAGCCCGACCCGTGAACGAACACCCCGTCGAAAACCCAGCACCGGATTACCGATCACACCATCACCACCCCGCATCACAACCCATCACCACCCTCAGACGCCCATCCGTCTTCCACTCGCCTGCTCCCGCCGATCCACCTCCTCCACACTCATCACCCCCCGCGCCCTCGCCATCCTCTCCTCCGTCACCGCATAAGCCTCCGGCAGTTCCACCATCGCCAGCTCCCGCTCCAAACACTCCACATCCCTCCTCCGATCCTTCGGCACTCTCTCCTCTATTTCAACCTCTGTGTCCACCCCATGGACCCTCGTGAAGACACCATTGCTCAACACAGTATGGTGCCGTGTATCGTCTTCCGGGACGTGGTGGGAGATGGTGCGGTACCAGCTCCAGTCTCCCTCGCCCCAGCGAAAGGCGGGGGTTGGCTTAGACGGTGTGGAGGCGAGGTGGGGGTGTAGGTGGTCGCGCGTGATGAGGAGGGCGAGGTGCTTGCCGCTGAGCCAGGCGTTGGGCATGCCGTGGCCGGTGTAGCCGGCGGAGATGTAGAGGTTTGAGGGGGGGTGGGATGTGGAGGTGTTGGGGTTCGGGTTGCCCACGGAGGGCATCAAGGCGGGATCGAGGGTGGAGGAGGGCACGGCCCCGACCCAGGGCAGGTTGTCGCGGGAGAAACCCATGATGCCTGTCCACTCGTGGGTTGCGGTGAGCTCGGTGGGTTGGCCAGAGGGATCGGTCGGGGCTTGGTTGACTTCGCTGTCGTCGCAGAAGAGTGCCTCTGGTAGTCGGGTCCGTAGGTACTTCGCTACGTCTTCGTTGATTACGCTGTCATCTGAGTTCCCAACGCTCGTCTTGTCGTGCTGTCTGCCACCGCCGAACATGAAGTGTGCCCCGTGAGGTTCGCCAGTCGGGTTCTCGCGTTGAATGAGATAGTCGTCCATTCCTGCACCCAGAAACCCGAAGCTAGTTGACAAGATCGACTCGTCCTGGAGTGAGCACGGCGGAACCAAAGCGCTCATCTGCCCGCGCACCGGGACGATCAGGTCGGCGAAGGACGGCAGGAGATGTGAGGTATACCCGTTGGTGGCCAGGACGACTTTCTTCGCTCGGATCGTTCCGCGAGGTGTGGTGATGATCCAGGGACCTAGGGCGGGCTGCTCTTGCCTTGCCATCAACAACCGTTTTTTGCTCTGCTGCTCAAGCAAGGCCAGCTGCTCGTGATAGTCCTGCAGTTTCTGGTTGCCGTTGCCACTCTGATCTACGACCGCGGCGTTATGGAACTGTCGCTGCGTCTCATGAGCTGCGCCCGAGGGAGCACAGGCACGATCCTGTTGACTGGCCACCTCCGACCGCTGCGTCGTCTGTTGTTCAAGTGCCACAACATGCTCGTGACGAGCGCGGATCTCTTGCTCGCTCAACTCTTGCTGATTGAGCCGCCGCTTCTCGTTGTCTCCGTCAAGCAACGTCAATTGCATCTGGCAGTCCTGTAGGACGTAGTTGTCCATGCTACGCGGATCTGCAACCGACGTATCGTTGTAGTGGGCCTGCTTATCGTTGTCTTCATCAAGTAGCGTCAATTGCATCTGGTAGTCCTGTAGAACGTAGTTGTCCATGCTGCTCGGATCTGCAACCGACGCATCGTGGTGGTGGGTCTGCTTATCGTCGGTGAAGTTCAATGGAGCGTTGGCCTCTTGCTGTCTTGGCTTCTCGTTGTCTCCATCAAGCAGCATCAACTGCATCTCGTAGTCCTGTAGGACATACTTGTCCATGTCACTAAAATCTGCCGCATCGTTGTGGTGCAGCTGCTCATCACTGGTGGAGCTTGATGGAGCGTTGGCCTTTTGCTGTCTTGCCTCGCGTAACTGCTCATTATTCTGCCGTTCCTGCGCGCGCAGCTGCTCCCGATGAGCGACGGGGTTCTGCTCAATCCACTCCGTTGCCATGAACAGCAGCTTCTTGTTGCTCTCCTCGACCCTCGCCACTGCCTCCTCGTAGGTTGCCAGCACATGCTTGCCGCTGCGGTCCTGCTGGTCTATACCCACCGCATGGGCCTGGCGCGAGGAAGCACAGGCCTTGTCATTCTCCTCATTCTGTCTCATGAGTTCGCGCTTCCTGTTCTGCTGCTCTAGAATCATCATCTGCATATCATAATCTTGCAGCGCATGGCGAGCGGTGGAGGCAGGGAAGTCCTTCTGCAGCTGCTGCGCAAGCTGATCACGTTTCCTGTTTTGCTGCTGAACTAGATTCAGTTGCATCCGGTAGTCCAACAGCGCATGTTCGGCGTTGCCACTCGTGGTGTCGGAAACAGACGTGCCAGTTGGTGTCATCGCTTCTTTGATGCCGTAAGGTGCGTGATTCGACGGAGGTATGACCTCTCCTTGCGCTTGCCTCACCATGAGCCCCAGATCGTTGTTCCGCTGTTCAAGCACCGCCATCTTTCCCAGCCAAGCTTGCATCGCGCGCGGACCAGTATGATTGCCCTTCTCAACGGTCGCAAGATGAGCGAGGTGCGCAGGGAGAAACATCTCTTCTTCTTCCATCCTTGCCATGAGCAGCCGTTTCTTGTTCGACCGTTCGAGTAGCATGAGTTCCGTCCTGGCTTCTTGTAGCGCAGGGTTGCTGCTTGCACATTCCCCGAAACCCGCTGAGTTGATGAAGTCTTGCTCCTGCTTTGCAAGGATGTCCCTGGTGCTGATCTGGTACCTGAGTAGTTGGTCAACCGTCTGCGAGAAGAGTGGTGGTTGGTTGTAACTGCCATTGGCTGGCGTCACAGCATATGTGTCTGGTGTGTCCTGAGTCAAGGGAGCCGAGGTTACCGCAGACGGTGCGCGAGCCAGAGATGTTACCGGCGTGAACGTCTGCAGATTGAAGGTTCCGAAGAGGTTGGTGTTGTTGAGTAAACCAGCAAGGATGGCCGCGACAAACTTGTACGGCCAGAACTTGGCGGCTGGTTGGCTGATGACCGCGCCGAGAGCAGTAGGGATGTGGTACCGGGCGAGTTCGGCCTTGTTGGTCACGAAATGTATGTCGTCGGCCATAGCAGGAATGTGCTGCTTCATGTAGTCGATTGCCGCTTTTGCCTCGGCGAGATGGTGTTCGTCGTAGATGGCGCGGATCCCTCCGGCCTCCATTCGGAACTCGCAGTCTATGTCTTTGCTGCGAATGGTGTTGCAGAGTTCTTGCAAGTTCTTGAGTTCGAATGTCCCAATGCTGGGATCATGAGGATGTTCGAATGGGACAGGCAAGCAGTGGCCTCCGTTCTAGCGCACATAGAGCATGTCTCAGCAAGGTTGTTTCATCGAACATCTGGACGAAGTACATACCCTTCCAGTCGCGCCCCAGCAAGCCTCCCGCGCCTCGAGCATCACAACTTTCAGATTGTCACTCTGCGGATCAAAGGGTTTGTGTTGCGCGGCAGTGCCATTTTTGCTGAGCAGATGGTACGCCACACTGGCACCTGTCAATCCGCTGCCGATAATAACGACATCGGCGGTCTCCGGTAGACCCCTCGTCGTGCGGTGACCTTTCAGAAGAGGGGAGGGCTCGGAGTGCCAGAACGAGTTGGTTGACTTCTCCGACGGCAAGGAAGCCGGGGGTGAGTGGTCTGCCATTGTTGAAGACCCTCCCTTCGGCCGGACGTGCTAGTTCAATTTTGATGTGGTTTTCTGGAAGATAAAGGAAAGCTGGAGTTTGAGGAAAGCAAGACGAACGAACACGAAGACACAAGAAGAAAGGAAGAAAGAAGAGGTGATATCAACGCGCTGCAAGGAGGGAGCCGAGCTGTCACTTTCCCCAAAGTATATCCTTCAACCCTGCAGCTTCCCACAGATGCAGCTCGGCTGGATGCAGGTATGAGGCACAACAGCCTGCGGTACCATGGAAGCGCCTCTTCCTGGACAGAGAGCTGATAGACGAGTCGAGCGTTGAGCAAGTCCAGTGCGAACGAGATACGTTGGCTGGAGAATGATGAGCTGTTGACGGTAGTTAGAGTGGAGTGGTCGAAGTGAAGTCGGAGCTCTTGACCGGGTTGAAACTGGGTTCTAGTCTAGGACAAACGTTTCGCCGCTCCGCCGAGACTAGCGGAAGCCGCGACGACGAAGGAAGGAGTAAGGACGCAACACGAGCGTAGGCATGAGACAGATAGCGAGCATACACGTATACTGGTTCAGTTCCTGAAGACAAGTCAGTCCAGGCCTCACGCAGTGATGACTGCACAGTAGATGCAGCAAATGCACTTCTCTTACCTTCTCGAAAGCGTGGTCTTGCCATGATACCATGTCGTAACTGGAAACTCCAGAGCTACCCCATCGAGTATCAAGAAGAGCGTTGGACCACAAGAGATCGTCGAGCACAGTCATGTCCACCATGATTTCGATAATGCAGGCGTCGCTTGACAGGTCTTGAAGATTGGGGACCCGCCTTGGAAACGAGTCTGTCTTTGTATGTCTCTGTCAACAGACACCTTGTCACATGCTTCTCATGCAGCGCAGCCTTGGTATCCGGCCGATACCATAAAGAGTGCATGGTGTTCGATCGAAACTTCACCGCACTACTGGAGAGGGCAGCTCCGGTAGCAATATTATCATTGCGCCCACACGAGGCGCAGAGCATTGGCAAGCTCTACTCTCGCTCGGCACTACATCTCGGTGACGCAATGCTACCATGGGTTTTGCTAGATGTCGCGCACATGCAGACTTCGAACGTCATGCCCCCAAGCGGGACTAGCTTTTGAAGGCAAGAGCTCCATGGGGTCTTGGTGTACCTGTCTCCTAATATGACACACCTAATGTGGCTTGGTGCGATATACCAGAGTTCAACATCTCCGGCAATATACGCAGCCTCGTCCACAGGCTGCTCTTGCGAACGGCGGGTTTGTCATGTCTTTTCAAACAGGCCTCCATATCTCGAAACGATCTTCATCGATGTAAGCGATACATTAAAGGTACCCCGAGTGGCGACATTCGATTTAACATCCAGCAAACACCACGATCGACTATTCGTATCCCAAGCAGATTTCTCGCTTCAGCCACTGCGACCGAAGGCCTAGCTATGAGATACATTCTGTTTCTACTAGGCTTTGAGTCTGCAGTTGTATCTTGCACAGCATTTCCTTCTCTTCGCCTCGGGGCCAGACGGTTATCTCTCCACCACGGTAATCCTACATGGCGAGATATGTCCGAATCATTTGCCTTCTCGTCATCAACATCCGATGACAGAGTACTCACGCACACAGCAGGTCGATCAGCTCCCAGTGGCCTACGACTTCTCTGGCTCTCAATACTCCACGTCGATTCAGATCGATGGCTTGTCCTGGGCCAACGCTTCCGCCCACGACTCAGGACTCCTTCATCTGGTTCACTGTTAACTTGGAAGAGTCGGATTGGCTGGACATCTCCGTGCTGTGCATCCAAAGTCCATGGATCAAGGCAGTTTGCAACGATCCGAAGCGCCAGTAACGGCCGTGGTGTCGTGGTCCCAGACCCGGTCAGGAAACCGTTCAACAACGTATGTATCTCGCCGCAGACGGAGCTTGTCTACCCCCCGAGAGTGGACCGACCTCCGCGAAGACACTGAGACCAATGGGATCAGTCCCCGAGCAGTTCAAGTCTTCGGAGCCGGGCCGGTATCGGCTTGCCATCGCGTTTCAGCGAGTACGTGGAGACGGTGGCTAAGACAGGTGGACATCGACCAGTCAAAGGATATGCAGATGTCGATCTTGTGTCGACCGAATAGACGAAAGCATCATAGTTGAGGCATGCGAAGAGTAGCGTATCTGGACGACCTGCGTGGAGTTTGGTGAGCATGAACGATATGAACACGTTCCAGTGCTGCAAGCCGGACGAGGCGTGTAGTGTCACCACGAGAGCAAGTACCAGACGCAGGATCCTCCGAAGCTCGCAGCAAGATCGGCGGCTCAGCTGTTTCGAGGAGTCTCGACGAATCTATATGCAGAGTGAAATCAGTTCGTGCCTCCGAGAACTCGTTTCTCGTCACCGCTTAGCTTGGGCTACAACAGCTTCAGCGCTTCCTCTGATACGAAGCGAACCTGTCGATGGACCCGCTGGGGTCTGTTGACCTCTTTGCGGGACCTGGAGCGACGATCATCGCCTTAGCGTAGTCGTTGCGGTGATCGAGGCACATGTCACCATCTCTTGGCAGCTAAGTCATGATCATGTCAGCTCAAGCAGTCGTGCACGTGGGTAAGGGTAACAGAACATCTTACCACACTGATTGGATACTTGTGCGAGCATTCCCTACCGTCAAGAAAGCCTTTGAGTGGGGATAATGCTCGTGTGTCGATAGCACAATGGGATCCATAGAAATCGTGCAGAGCCACGATCCGTCATCGAAATTCCACTTCGTCACTTTCAACGGACTGAAAACAGATTCGAACACAAACAAGAGGCCCGAGAGTCAGAGATACTCGACTGCGGCCAGAAAGCATGTTATGCGAGGTTAGCAAACGCCTGCCATCCACCTGAACCCACCCGCTAATGCTTGCGACTAGCAGAGATTGGCTTCTCGGGACGGCGAGGAAAGCGCAAGAAAATCGTCGTGACGCAGCTCAAGGTCACGATTCCACCAGCACAGCCCTGGGGGGTGACAGATCAGCGTGTTACACAGTACTACCTTCCGGCCGCCGATTGTACCGCCTGCAGACCACAACCCCCTCACAAAATATACATGGACTCGAGGCTCATATCACCCTCTTTGCCATTAGTGGTCGCTCCTTCGGCGATGAGCTTCGCCTTCTTCGCATTCCTCCTCCGAAGCAGATACCAGCATGCCGAGTACAGGAAGCCTGCAACAACTGTCAAGCCGGCAGAAACGGCGTTGCCCTGGATGTACCGCGGGCCCTGTGGAGTTGGGTACAGATTCGATGATACCACGTTCGAGATGTTGGCAAAGGAGTAGGCCAGAGGCATGCCGATGGCGCGCTTGTCGTCAGGTGCGAGATTGCTTGTGACCCACGCTACAGCCAGCGTTGAGATAGGGTATAGCCCTGGGTATATGTTAGAGAGATGCCATGAAGAACGCAGATGGACTGATGGTAGTTACCAATCACCAGGACAAACTGAGCGCGAGAGGGTCAGCAAAACTCATCAGGAAGGTTGCTACCGATCTGACTTACCATGCCAATATAGCCTGCTACTCCGCTTGAGGACCCGACGCAGATCAGGTATCCTACGGCGACCGGCACAGAGCACCCGACGATGAACATCCCTGGAAGAACAAACGAATCAGCAACGCTTCGAGCAAGAGGGAGTCTGAGACCGGCCAGTGCTTACCACGCTTCTTGAGTTTATCACTGAAGTAACATTGCGTGATGAGAGATATCGCTCCGAGCACGTAGACCGGAATCGTCTGGTGCATAAATTATCAGCATGTGGTCCGTCGTTGAAACTGGATGGAGACTCACCATGTAGTTCACCTTGAGTGCCTCAAAACCCAGGCCCAAAATAATGGTCGGCAAGAACACACCAAAGCCGTTGATCGCTACGGAGCTTGTGAAGAACGCGAGCCCGAGTAGAAGGACGAAAGGGTCAGTCAGAGCTGGTTTGATCCACTTCTTGTCGAACTTGGTGGGTCCACGGTGGAGGTAGTCCCTCTCTCTTTTGAGCCTCATCGTTTCCTTCTCCTCCTCGGTGAGAAACCAGGCCTCGGCGGGATCCTTCGGCAGGAAGATCCAGCAGACTCCGCCAACCAGTATTGTGAAACAAAACTCAACGATGAAGAGCCACCGCCACGCTGCAAGACCAAGTCTGTCGCCCATAGACTGGACACCGAATGCAAACAGACCTCCGAAGGCTCCAGAGATGCATTGTGCCAAGTTGGTGCTCATAATACGTTTACCAACCTCTGTACGTGGGTAGATTGTAGAGAAAAGGAACGCAAATCCTTGTGCAAGACCAGCTTCGGCAGTGTTCAACAGCATGCGAACCGCAACGGCTTGGCCGAACGTTTGAATGAAGGCGGTCCCTATGGTGCAAGCACTCCATGCGAGAAACGCAGTGCCGAGTGCTGCTCGAGCGCCGAAGTGTCGGACTGCTAGGACCCATGGAAGCTCGAACAGGATGGTGCATACGCTCGACAGCGTGTTGATGGTGCCGAACTGGTTGCCCGTTAGACCGATGTCTTCGTCGAAGCCGAAGACTCTGGCGTTTCCGAGCTGTTGTGCGGTTAGTACGACTAACTTTCTCGTGGGAGGCTGTGGTGGTCTCACATTGTTTCGGTCCAGGCTGGCCAGGACGATGAAAATTATGGACACTGGGAAGACATAGATGTCGAACTTCCGTAGCGCAGCTCTTTCTTTCTCAGGGTCGATGTAGATATCGCTGACCACCTCGCCAGTGGCAATGTCGACGACGACGGGCGTCTTGGTGTCCTCGCCGGTGGGAGTGGACTTCTTCTCATCCATCTTGACCTACTAGATTCGATGCTGTGGACGACTGTGAGCGACGAGCTGATGGTTGACGATCGAGATACCTCAATGAAGATGGACAGGAATGTGCTCAAACTTATTATACCAGCACAACGTGGTCTGGATTCTATGGCTTTGTGAAGCTCATCGGAACACCGATAACGACTCTGCTGTCTGTATACTTGTGGCTGATGATAGTGATAACTGGCGGTGCTTCGTTCGGACAAAGCCGTTTCCATCGCAGAGTCCAAACAACTTCAATCGGCATCACCATTCGATGAAGGGCCGTAGCTTCGTGTACCGTCGTGACAAGCAGGTCCATGAAGATAACAGACGATTTACAAAAGACATCACGTACCTCTGGACGCAGCGATTCATCAAATGCCGCTGATTGGCCGCTTGTCATCCATGGATTCCTCCGATAAGGCAGGCTTAGATAGAAGCACCTGAGGCCGATAGATCGACCTTCGGTCTGATCATCTTCATGGAATAACCATGGACACGTCTTGAAGTTACGACTTTGATATTGGTCACTGCATGTACGAACCCGACGGCTTGTTGCGAATCTTATCTGGCATGAATGAGGGAGGCCGGAGAGGGCTTCTCGGAGTGCGTCGCAAGGAACCGTCGGGCAGTCTGTCATCGCAGCAACCCGGACCACCGATGGACTCGCCGATGCGTGTCGGACACAGGCTCGGGAAAGGCGTGAGCGCCTGTCAAAGGTCAGTCCGGCAGTTACACCAATCCAACGGGCTCCTCAGTCTGTATGCATGCAGTACAAGCAGTCCGCGTACTGACTAGTTCGGTGAACAGGTGTCGTCGAAGGAAGCAAAAAGTAACGCTTACCATGGCTGCTTCAGTTCGCGATCAACACCGCTGATAGCATTTTGATGGCTCGCAGTGTGACATGAAGCAGCCGAAGTGCTCGCATTGTGAAAATGCCCAGGTTCAATGCTTGACATTTCACGCCGCAAAACAGGCTGAGGTGGGTGGACAGTGCTCCATGTTCTCTTAATTGCACGATCAGGATACTGAGAAGCGGTAAGGTGCCTCGCAACTACGTATCCGACTTGGAGGCGCAGGTAGCGACTTTGACACAGCAGGTCCACGAAATGGAACATCACAGTGTACCTGCACCGATGAGTAGCGAAATCACCATACAGTCTTCGAACTCCCGACAGCCGCAGATCTCGCCCGCCACTCAAACATCGATATCTGATGGCAGCCCGATTCAACTGCAGAACTTGGTCAAAAGCGTAAGAAACGTCGTTGTCGAGCCTTCAAGGCAACCACGATTCTTGGGACAAAGTAGTGGCATCACCCTGGCAAGAATGGTCATGGCTGCAGTGCGGAGTGATGCTAGTACGTCTCCGCCATTCTTCGAGCAACGTCAACCAGATCCTCCATCGACTACAGTAGCAGCCGAAGCATCCCTTCCACCACGGCATGCTGCCAATCACCTCGTCGAGGTCTACTTCCAGTACCGCACTCCCCATCTGCCCATTGTTCAGCGTTCTCGAGTGGGAGGAAGCAGTTACAAATGCATACCGTCAGTACAACACTACTAAGGATCTGGACCATGCAGCGAAAAAGGATGTGTTCATCACTTACATGGTGTTCGCTATAGCGCTCTTCGATGTCCCGAACCCATCTGGAGGCCGACCAAGCCAGAGTGAAGGCTGCTTTCGGTCGGCGGTCGGCCTGGTGGAAACCGTCTTCACCTACTCGCAGAGCGATCTGGACACACTGCGTTCTGTACTCCTTCTGGCCCAATATGTCGCCTTGTGTCCATCTCGAGGAAGCTTTTGGCACTTGACTGGTTTTGCTCTTCGCTTGTGTATCGATATAGGCCTGCATTGGGAGACTGAAGAGCAGACTGTGTTGATGGATCCGGAAACATTGCAGGAACGACGGTCCCTGTGGTACTGCACTTACAAATTTGACCGTGTCTTGTGCATCACCCTCGGTCGACCCTTTGGGATCATTGACGAAAGTATCCGTGTGCCACTGCCAAATCTTGTCATTGGGAACTTCGAGCACGACCAGTCCGCAGCATTTGATACTCACAACCAAGAAGCTCATAACCACCTGTTAAGCATCTCGCAGCTGGAGTCCGAGATCAAGCACGTACTCCACAGTCAGACCTGGCAGCCGAGTCTCGCCTATCCTCGAGTAGACTACCCTGTCTGGTTGCAGGATATTCAGCCGCGCTTGCAATATTGGTACGACACCATACCGCCGCCTGACAAAGCCCATCCGCCCTCCATCTTCGCGCACCAGGCCTATTGGGAAGTTGTCTACAGCAATGCGATAGTGTTGCTGCATCGGCCTCATTCGATAGCTCAACACCCGTCTATGGACTCGATATTCATGACTTTTGATGCATCCTCCAAACTGGTTGCAAGCATCAAAGTCCTTCAGCGCGAGAGCAAAATCCACGTCCAGTGGCAATCTGTACACGAGCTCTTCATGGCCGGCTTGGGCATCATCTACTGCCTGTGGCAGTCGGAGGAGATCCGGAGCCAGCGTTCCGTCAGCAGCAGCATCGCAACACTGAATACATGCGCCTCTACGCTGTCAGCGTTGTCTGTAAGCTTTGCAGGCGCCGCAGGCTGTCGAGACGCATTTGAGACGCTCTCTACAGCTACTATTGATTGGTTACTCACACACGATGCCGAGCAAGAGCGCCAGAATCGCTTGGCGTTGGAGAAACAAGTGGAGGATCTGCTGCAGCAGTTGCGGCCCTCGCGGCAAAGCATTCCGATAGTCGATGAAAACAATGAGGCTTTCTACATGTCGAATATGCTCGATAACGCCGCCTTCAGCGAAATGCTGAGCTCCACGGCGCAGTGGCCTGAATTCCAGAGCATGGACTACAGCGACATGGGTCAATATTCTGCAGGGACAGTGGGATATGGCGCAGACTGGTGGCAGTGATAGTCGGGACATTGGCTATCTCATGCCTCTGCAGGAAGAGTTTTATGGATAATACTTTCATACGGTAGCGGCGAGTTGACCAGGCGCGCACCGGCGAGCCCCTGCTGCCACCGCTCGTAGCCACCACGAGGCACCGTTGTTGAGGTCCACATACCATCTCTCCGGAAGCCATTCGTTACGCCAACGGCCACTTCAACCGGGACATTTGGAAACAGCTCAGCAAGCTCGTCTCTGAATGACTCTGCGTCGTGCTCGAGCACCCAATCGATTCCCTTTTGAAGCGCCACACAGAATCGCTTCTTCGCATCCAGAAACTCTGGTGTGATGGAATCAGTCTCTCGGTAATATACACTCCATGGGACGTCACTTTGCGACACCATCTCCATTCCAATGACAACGTCAGGATTTGCAGCAGTCATCGCCAGCGCGGAAAGGTTGTCCGTGACGAAGTAATCGCCCATGCCGCCTTGGAAAAGGTCGCCCAGCATCACACCATCGAGATCCTGGATGTAGTCGACAGACCGCTCGTCGATCTTGTTCTCGCGCAGCAGCATCTTGAAGAACAATCCAACACTGGCTCCACCACCAGACTTCATAAGAACTGTCTTTCCTGCAACATCTGAAAGCTTGAACGGCTCACGCTGTCTCCGTCTCAGCAAGGCGAGTGGACATCGGTTGGCAATTTGTGCGAAGACCGTATAGTTCTTCACTCGCTCGCGGTACATCGAAGGCACCCAAATGCCACCAAGGGCCATGTCAGCGGAGCCTTCAGCGAGGTGATCGAGCACACGATCCCATGGTTTCGGGATAGTTACGGTGACATCTACGCCTTGCTCGCGGAAGAAGCCATGTCGGAGGGCGATGTATTCGGGAAGGTAGTTGATGTTGTAGCCGGTGGCGGTCAGATGGAAGGGTTGCAGCTTGTTGTCCGTCATGGTTGGGTCGTGATTGTGTCTGGTTATTCGTTGAAGATGCGGTGGAAGTTCTTGCGATTTGGCGGATAGTGAGCGTATAAAGTGTCCAATCCTACAGATGTGCGCTGCTGTCCCGACTATATAAACTACATGTAACGTACTTGAGCGACACTAGTACAGTCTGCGTGTTGCATGCCGATGCATACATCGGCTTTCTCCGACGGGTCTGCTCCGACGTAGTCTTCAGCGGCGATAAGGCCGAATACTTGCTGGTACAGCTAACTGAGAACTGGAAGCGCCGACGTCGGCATGTAACTGCCGCTCATCCTTTGGCTCGCACTGCTGTATCGAGGTTGATCAACGATATCCCTGCAGACCGTCATGATCTCACTCTGCCAACGTTGGGTAGCAGATGTGTGGAGTTGAGCGTATTCGTACCCGGGAGCATGCAGGCGATCGAGATGCAGTGCCAGCGATTCGAAGCGAATCTGGACTGGACTTGAGATCCATCCACGCCTTGTGAAAAGAATGTCTGGTGAACGTCTATCTCACTCCTAATCTGTGAAGCCGGAAAGCACGATGCCTGGAATCAATGCAACCCAACATTTCCCATTCAAAGCATACAACTCGTTCGTCTATACTTTCTTGTAATCAGTTCGCTATCGACTAAACACTCATAATCGAAATCTACAGTCGGTCGCCTAAGTACCGTGCTCGGAGATGTACATATATTAAGTGGGCAGACTAACAAATGCCAACACATCTCAGGCTGTCTAGCAATCAAACAAACTGCTTATAAGGTCACTACTAGTTTGTTTAGCTTAAATAGGGCTAGTACTTCTTTGATTGAGTAAATAGTAAGTACTAATTAATTGATTACTAAGGCTTACAAGTAAATAGTACTTGTTTATATAGCGTTATACCTATCTTATTAGGTAATTAGACCTCTATAGAGGTAGCTAAGTCGTCTACAAGCGTATTAATAACCTCGTAGCCTACTAATTACGTTAGATTAACGAGGCTATACGTAATCTCGGTCTTTAGAGCTACTATCTACTCTACTACTTCCTTATAAAGCCTAGCTTAGTCGTTATTAATTACGTCGTTAGCCTTACTAAAGATACGTTTATTAGCTACTAAGGTTACTAGTACTACTAGTAGGTCTATAGCTATATAATATAAGATAGGGAACTATAAGTAGTTATCTTACTACTAGTAAATAATATTAACTTTAGTAAGTACTAGTAGCTCTTACTTATATAGCTAGAGCTTAGTAAGGTTACTAGTAGTACTACTAAGCCTATTATATTGTTTATATTTAGATAGGTTATCGTTACTACTAGAGTTATATAACTATAGACGGTACTCGTATAGATAGAGCTACTAATACTACTTAAATAGGCCTTTTATAAGTACCTCTACGTCGTTAACCTACGCTAGGTATATATAATTCTATTACTTAATAAACTACTACTACTTATACTACGGATTAAGGTAAATTAAGGCTCTATAAGCTAGTACCTAGTCTAATAGCGTATAGTACCTATCTAGCTTCTTCTAACTAAGGTTTATATACGCCTTAAAGTAAGTATTAGATTAAGAGACTTAAAGCTACTTATAACGCTCTAGTATAGTTATAAGGAAGTCTATAGTACTAAGGCTCTACTATAAGGCTCTATAGCCTCTATAAATTAGATTAGCTTAGATCTCGGTACTTATAGTAGTAATTAGCTTAAGTAAGGCTAATAACTTACGTAGCTCGAGCTAATCTTTAGGTAATAGCTTATCGTTAACGAGGAAAGCCTTAGCGTTATATTAGAAGTATAATTAATAGAGGTCTAAGGCGTCTTTAAGCTTAATAGTACGACGGATTATATCGTAGGTACTATTCTACCTAATTCTACTATTAGTTACGAGCTTATAGACTAGAAGTAAGTCGTTAATATCCCTCTACTTACTCTTAAAGAATAGACGATAAGCTAGCGAGGACAACTACGAGCTACGTACGTAATACGTTACGAAGTTAAGGTTCCCGATTAGGTAATTAGGTAATTCGGTCGATTTAGTAGCGATTTATTAGTAGTTAAATCGCTAAATTACTAAATTACTCGAGTTAATCGAATCGATTAAATCGCTAAGGGAGGTATAGTAGTAAATAGGTTTTTATTGTTATTTAGTATTAATCTATACTACTTGTAGTCTATTTTTTGTATATATTACTAAGCGGTCCTATATTTTATTAGTAAGATATAGGTAGGTAAAAATTAGAAATACTAATATTCTAAGCCTAATATCTCGCTTATTATTACCGCTAGAGCTTAGTATTATATAGGTAAATAAAACTAATAAGTCTTTAGATTAATACTAGATAGATCCTATTACCGCTTTAGGACTAGTACTACCGCTAGAATTTAAATAGCTACCCTTTATAAATTTAAGGTTTAGCGCCCGCGCTAGTCCTAAAACGGCTGGATTAGGACTAGTATTTATAATCTAGACTATTATTAGCGTAAGATTTATCTATTATACTAAGTAATAGCGCTAATAGCTAGCTAGCTATTAATCTTCTAAGTTTCTTATCTTTCTCTTCTACGTTCTCCGCTTAGTAATAGGCTACTATTAAGGTTTTAATTAAGCGAATAGTAGATTTACTCTACAAATATTCTATATTATCTAATTTTTATTACTAAAACCCTATAAAACCCTATAAGTTTACGTATACGCGTTTCTAGCCCTATTAACGCTAGTACTAGCTACTAGTTATTAGTAGTAGTACCTTAGGGATCTAGAGACCTTTACTATCTACTAGTTAGATTTAATACTAAGCGAGGGGTCGATTAGGTATCAATTCTATAGGGTAATATACGACTTTAGCAATTTAAGTAATTTAGCGATTTACTAGTAATTAGCGTAATTAGAGCTATAGAATCGCTCTCTAATCGCTTAATCGCTAACGGAATTCCTATAACGTAAACGATATTATAGAGCTTACTAATAGGTTCTTAACGACGCTAGGTTTAAAGAGCCTACTACTTATTACTAATAGTAACGTTATATTTAAATTAGTTAGTCGTTTAATCTATAGCCTCGCTATTATTATTTACCGTAGCTTACTATATTACGTTATTAACGTACTAGTAATCTATACCTAAAAGAATAGCCTTATAGATAAGGTTAATAATATAAGCTATATAGTATAGTTGTTACTTAACCGGTAATATATTAAGGTCGTCTATAAGTAGCTAAATAGCCTTATTATTACTCGTTACGTTATTAGCGATAAAGTAACTAATATTACTACTAATTTCGTAGTTATAGATAGTAGTAAGTAGCGTCTATACTATATTAGAGCTAGTATATAAGACTTAAGTCGCTACTAGGCGTAATAGTACTATCTTTTACTCGTAATCGGCGCTAATATAGTACGTAACTACGCTAAGAAGGTCTATATTACCCCTACTAGTCTAGCCGTTAAAGTATAAGGTTATATAGCTATAGGAGGCCTTTAGAGTCTCTAGGACCTACTCCTTTATAAGGGGATAGAAGTACTTAATCTATAAGCGAATTATAGTAGTAGACTAAGGTAGAGCGTCCTTAATAATAGAGTTACGCTCTATAATAAGGTCGTAGAGGTAAATAGACGTAGCTTAGCGTAGTAATAGCTACTAAGCTATAGTAAAAGTAAGGTATATAGCCTTATATCGTTACTAGTTAAAGACGGTATTCTACGTACGCTTCTAACCTTATATCTAGTCTATAATAGTCCTCTTTCTCTTTATTAATTACGTTATATCGTTACTATAACCGGTAGTAGTAAGCTAGTAGTAAGTAAGGAGGTAGCGAGCTAGTATAGTCGTTAGATTAGCCGGTAAAAGGAAGAGAATAGCCTTCTTAAAGTAGTAGTTATATAGCTACTACCTAGAGCTATCTTTAACCTTAGTGCAGCTATAGCGTTCTGGCTCGACGAGGCGACGGCTTCTTGCCGGCGAGTAACTTGAGTCTTCGTGATTTGCACAGGAGAGGCCACTGACAACACAGCCAAACCAATCACCAGGGCACCGCGGGTGGTGTAGGACATCGCGAGAGCGAAGGCGTGGGTCAACAAGATGGGAGAAAGATGGAGTGCTCGAAACCACTGGAGAGACTTATCTGTTTGTGATGCATCACTCTGGTGTCCGGACTCGGCCGTCCTTTATGTCCTCTTCATTCCTGTCATAATTCAGGCCGCCCACGTACGATGTAGTGAGAGCGCATGGACATCCTACCCTACTTGGCGCAATCTCCAACAGCGCGGTGCTGCTGGACTAAAAGATACGTCCTGCCAAGGTTGTGGTAGGGTCAACTTGCAAGCTGTATCTGGACACGTGCAGGTGAAGGATTTAAGGATAATGATCTTTTGAGTTTTCTGTGGCAACGGGTAGGAGGCAGTCGCTGCGTGGGCGATAACGAACACAACCCGGCCAAGGAGACAGCTGCGAGCACAGTGGTCGATTTCAGGCGTCCCGTCCGGGAACTTGGAGGCCTTGACCTCGCCAAGATGATGAGAAACTGGCAGTGGGTATATCTCACTGCCATATCCTTACCTATGCTTTACTACTACGGTCGTAGTAATCGCCGGTCAAGCTAGACATGGTGAGGTCTAGAAGACCGCAATCGAGACTGATGCGTGCTCGTCGCCGCGTTGGAAATCTCTTGTGCTGTTGTGAGTCCTACGGAATGGTGATGGATCGAACATCGGCAGCCACCATATCTCCTTCCCATGGGCACTTCGGGGGAAGATGTTCCAACACTCGTCCCGGTGAATATCTTTGACCTGATAGGCAGTGGTCGTGATAGAGCTCCCTCCCGATCAAGAATGTTGAGGCTCGAAGCCCACAACGAGCGATATACACCGGGATGCTGGACAATGAAGTTGAAAGACAGATTCTTTAGTCTCTTGGTACAGCTTGGCGGACTGCACCTTGTACTCAGCTGCTTGAATTAGAACAAGTCAAGTAGATGGCAGTTTCATTCCATATACTCGGTTCTAGAATCTCTCGCAGCCAGCAGCAGATACCCGTGGTCTTTCCAATAAGCCCTGAGGATCGAGTCAGGATGAAAGTCAGAGTCAGGGGTTTGGCCGCCCTGGTCAGAAGCCCTGTTCGTCATTTGGAGGTTACACTGGAGATAATGAACCGCTCTGGCTGGCACCATCGCCGGAGAACCTGCAACCCGATTTCATGGTCTCGAAGAGCTGTGTTTGTTACGCTGCGGTGGATCAGCAGACCTGCTTCTGTATTGAGGTCGTTGTGAGCACCCTAGACCTGTTCACAAGCAAGACACTTGGCAAGGCCTTGCTTGCTTGCTTACTTAAGACAAGTAAGGTAAGGTAGTAACCTTATAACTAATACACTAATTAAGACAAGGCAGTGAGGCTGTCTTGCTTACGTCTTAAGCAAAGCCTTATTAAGATAGTAGTGTTATAGTAGTATTTTATATTAAAGTGAATTAAGTAGAAGTACTACCTTAACCCTTACCCTAGCTACGCGTATCTATTATACTAGCTACGTAGCTTGTAGACTACGAGCTAATAAGAACACCTTATAGAGAATAGAAGTACTAGAATTTAACGATAACCTTCCTAATCGAGCTAGCAGGTAGGTTACGGCTATATCCGCGCTATCTAGGCTAATTAATATAAAGTAATTCCGCGCCGCGCTTAATCCTTACTTTCTAGCGTCTCGTCGCGTATTACTCTATCTTAATAATATTAACTTTACTATAATAGCGTACTACTACTATAAATATAGATACCTTAAGCGACCTTATATCCGTACTAACCTCTTAGCTTAAGGTTCCGACCCTCTTTTAGCGTACTAGCGAGTTTAAAAGCCTACGTAACTAGCCTCTAAAACCTCTACCTATTTAAGTCGTAGGCTACGAGCTAGTAGACTAGTTATAGCTTAAGGGCTACGAGGTACTATACGACGAGTTTAAGGAGGCTAGTAAGATATATAAGTAGTATAAGGGGCCCGTAGAAGGCTAGCGACTACGCTATACCGAGACCG